>Ga0182012_10002296_pt1 | contig 20697 bp, 19 predicted proteins | sample 612S2SmetaG_FD_120486 | JGI IMG/M metagenome (GOLD analysis project Ga0182012, IMG submission 120486) | Permafrost microbial communities from Stordalen Mire, Sweden - 612S2S metaG | ecosystem: Environmental > Terrestrial > Soil > Wetlands > Permafrost | place: Sweden: Stordalen | collected...
GAGCTGGGCCTCGATCTCTTCTCTTGACCCCTCAATAGTGTGCATGGTGACGTGCGCCTGGTGGCCGTTGGAGAGCGTGAGGGTTGCGTCCTCGATCGCCGTCACTTCGCCGGCGGGGAGCAGGCGCAGGCCGTAGATGAGAGTCAAATTTGCCATATGTGCATCTTATAGGGAAGTCGGGAGAGTGAACAGTGTGAGTGTGCGGATGAATCGCAGTGTGCCTTTCCACTCGCACTCACACTCACACTTTCGCGTGGAGCAGGCCCTATTACAATCGATTTGGGACACACTTATGACCGAGACACGCGATACCGTAATTCTGGGCTCCGGCTGCGCCGGGCTCACTGCTGCCATTTATACCGCCCGCGCGGGACTGAAGCCGCTGGTTCTGGAGGGGCATGAGCCGGGCGGGCAGCTCTCCATTACAACTCTTGTCGAGAACTTTCCGGGTTGGCCGGAGGGGATTCAGGGGCCGGAGCTGATTGCGAATATGAAGCAGCAGGCGGAGCGGTTTGGGGCGACCTTTCAACTGGCGCACTTGAGCAGAGTGGAGTTGGGCACGCGGCCGCTGCGGCTGCAGACTTCAGCAGGCGAGATCGAAACGCGTACGCTGATTGTGGCCTCGGGCGCGAGCGCGCGTTGGCTGGGGTTGCCAAGCGAACAGGCGCTGATCGGGCATGGGGTATCTAGCTGCGCGACTTGCGATGGGTTCTTTTTCAGGGGCAAGGAAATTGCGGTGGCCGGCGGGGGCGACTCGGCGATGGAAGAGGCGCTGTTTCTGACGCGCTTTGCATCGAAGGTGACCATGCTGGTGCGGCGGGATCAGTTTCGCGCGTCGAAGATCATGCTGGAGCGGGCGATGGCGCATCCGAATATCGAGCTACGGACGAATACGGTGATTGAAGAAGTGCTGGGCGTGGAAGAGAAGGAAGTGCGCGGGCTGAAACTGCGCGACGTAAAGACCGGCACGATCAGCGAACTGGCCATCAGCGGGCTGTTTCTGGGCATCGGCCACGAGCCGAACGCGAAGATGTTTGCCGGGCAGATGGATCTCGACGGGGACGGCTACATCAAGACAACCGGCAACGTGTTTACGACGTTGAACGGGCAGCAGATTGCCGGCGTGTATGCCTGCGGCGACGTGCAGGACCGGCGCTACCGGCAGGCGATTACGGCGGCGGGGACGGGATGCATGGCGGCGCTTGAGGTGGAGAAATTTCTCGAAGAGCACGGGCACTAGAATCGCTCGATGCGCGGAGCGGGCGGGTGTGAGGAACGGCCATGCTGAAGAGGATTACGCTGCTTCACGAACGCGTGAGCAGTTGGGAGAGCTATCCGTTTTCAGTGCCTGCGATTCAAAGTTTCAAGGGACTGGAATTGCGAAACCGGATTTGCTTTTTCACGGGCGAGAATGGGACGGGAAAATCGACTCTGCTGGAGGCGATAGCGTCGCATTACGGGTTTGGCCCCGAAGGTGGCAACCGCAGTTTGGCGGGCGGCAGCCGCAGCCTGAGGGCCGACACCACGGAATCCAACCAGGCCGTCAATCTGCTGGCGCGCGCGTTGCGTCTGTCGTTCGACATTCGCAGCGGGGCGGGATATTTTCTGCGGGCGGAGAGTTTTTTCAACGTTTCAACGCGGATCGACGAGATGGATCTGACCCGGTATTATGGGGGACGCAGCCTGCACGCGCGCTCGCACGGCGAGACCTTCTTTACGCTGCTGGAGCATAAATTTCGGGAGGACGGCCTGTTTCTGCTGGACGAACCGGAGGCTGCGCTCTCGCCGCAGCGGCAACTTTCTTTTCTTGTTTTATTGCACGATGTGATGAAGGAGTTTGCCGAGGCGCAGTTCATCATCTCAACGCACTCGCCGATTCTGCTGGGGTTTCCGGGTGCGCAGATTGTGAGCTTCGACGGGGGCGCGCTGGCGGAGATCGATTATGAGAGCACCTCTCCGGCACGCATCGTGCGGCGGTTTATGAACAATCGCGAAGGCTTTTTGGACGAACTTTTCCGGGAGACGCCTTCATTATTTGACGACGAGCTTTGAAAACGGACGAGAGACGATTACACGGAGTGTGCGATGGCCAGGATTTTTCCGGGGCGCTATGCGGCGGTGAGCGATGAGCCGTTTGTGGTGTTTTTGATTGGCATGCGAGTCAATAATTTTCTTGCGCTGCGGAGTTGGACGCGAGTGGCAGCGGCCATGCCGCCAATGCTTGCGGAGCTGAAGCGCAATCCGAATCTCGGACTGCTGCACGCGGAGTTTTTTCTGTACTGGCGCGGCGTGGGCACGATTCAGTACTGGCGCAGCTTTGAGCAGCTCCATGCGTATGCCCATGCGAGAGATGCAGCGCATCTGCCGGCGTGGGCGGAGTTTAACCGGCGCGTTGGCGGCAACGGGCAAGTGGGCATCTGGCATGAGACGTATAAGGTGGTGCCGGGGCAGTACGAAACCGTGTATGCGAATATGCCTAGTTTTGGGCTGGGCGCGGCGGCGCGGCATGAGCAGGCAGGCGGACGGCTCAAGACGGCGCGGTCTCGCATGGGGCTGGAGGATGAAGGCGCGATTCAAAATTTGTGAAAGACGAAAAAGGCCGCTGCGACGAGGCAGCCGCCTGCCGCAGCATGATTCCAGCGCAGGTGCGAGCCGAAATAAAAAGTGGTAAAGACGCCGAAGACCGCGATGGTGATGATCTCCTGAATTACTTTGAGCTGCACTGGCGTGAAGCGTCCGTATCCCAGGCGGTTGGCGGGCACCTGAAAGCAGTACTCGAAGAAAGCGATGCTCCAGCTTACGAGGATTACTTTCCATAACGGCTGTGAGCCAAACTTCAGATGGCCGTACCAAGCGACGGTCATGAAGATGTTGGAGCAAATGAGCAGAATGATTGTCCACATAACAGTTAGATTAGACGCTGGGCAAAGGGCGGTGTCATGATAGCTCGCAGAGCGTGGATGGAATGGGGAGCGGGGAGCGAATGACAGCGCTTGGAGAAAATCTGGAACGGGTGGAAGACGCGATTTGTGCAGCCTGCCGCGCGGCGGGGCGGCGGCGCGAGGATGTGGAACTGATGGCCGTGTCAAAGACCAAGCCGCCCGAGGCGATGATTGAGGCCGCGGGTCTGGGGCTGCGGCTGTTTGGCGAGAATCGGGTGCAGGAGTTCTTGACCAAAGCAGCAGAGCTTGGAGCGAAACGTGACAGCATGGAATGCCATCTGATTGGGCATTTGCAGTCGAATAAGGCGGCAAAGGCGGCGGAGATTTTTGACGGGATCGACTCGCTCGATTCGTTACGCCTTGCCGAGCGGCTGAATGAAGCGGCGGGCAAGTGCGGGAAGCGGTTGCCGGTCTTGATTGAGGTGAAGCTCAGCCCGGAGGAGACCAAGGCGGGCATTGATCCGGAGTCGGAGGACGCGGCGCGGCTGCTCGATTCGCTGTCTGGCTTTACGAATCTCGAAATGCGCGGGTTGATGACGATTGCGCAGTGGGGCGTGGCGGAGGATGAGACGCGGGCTTGTTTCAGAAGATTAAGGGAACTGCGGGAGCGTTGGGCGGCGGCGCATTCGAAGTTAAATTTCGACGTGCTGTCGATGGGCATGAGCGGGGACTTTCGAATCGCGATTGAAGAGGGCGCGACGCGGATTCGTGTGGGGACGGGGCTGTTTGGGGCGCGGGCGCGTCAGGAAGACGAAGCCTGATGCTGCGGGCCGCGAAGGGCGGAGTGACGCTCGCAGTGCGGGCGCAGCCGGGGGCCAAGAAAACTGCGATTGCGGGAGTCTACGGCGAGGGCGATGCCGCTCAGTTGAAGATTCAGGTTCATGCGCCGCCGCTTGACGGGCGGGCGAATGTGGTGCTGCTGGAATTTGTTGCGGAGATGTTTGGTTTGTCGAAGAGCGCGGTGGAACTGGTTTCGGGCCAGAGTTCGCGGAGCAAAGTGATTCTTCTGAAGGGCATTTCGATGGAGCGAGCCGGCTCGATCTTAGGGAAACTGCTTGCCGCGTAAGCTGTCTATTACTGATTCAACTTAAATGGCCGGCTTGAAGAGTTTTCTGCTTTTTTCTCCAATTTGTCTTTGCAGCTCAGCTTCAAATTCATGCTCTTGACTTGCAATGAAATCTTTGTATCCGGTGGGATCCAGGAATGCGCCCTTGTCGCCGGCTTTCCAGCGGCTATATTTTCTTGCGAGATCGAACTGCGAACCATGCGCGGCGAGGAAGATGTCGCAGGGCAGGGCATTGAGCAGCGCGAAGGTGTGCTTGTAGTCGGCGGCGATCTGCGGGTAGGTTGGATTGTCGACGAGTTTGTAGCCAGTGTTCATGCTGATGCTGCCGACGATGACGGCGTGCAACGTGCGGCCCCCTTCTATCTCATCCATAGTCCAAGTGGTGTCGCCGGGGGTATGGCCTGCGGTGAGATGCGCGGTCAGCGCGACGCCGCCGAGGGTGACGGTATCGCTGTCGTGCAGAATGCGATCGACATGCGCGGGCGGATAGAGGAAGGAAGGATCGGCGCCGAAGAAGAAGTCGGTTTTGCCGCCGGACTCGACAGTTGGAACGTCGGCGTCCATGACGTAGTATTTTGCACCAGTAAGCTTCGCGATCTCAGCACTGCCCGCGCAGTGGTCGTAGTGGGCGTGACTGATCAGCAGAATCTTGATGTCGGAAAAGTGGAAGCCGAGAGCTTCGATGCTGTTCTTGATGAGCGGGACGTCGGCTTCGAGGCTGCTGTTGATGAGGATGAGGCCTTGCGGAGTGGCGACGAGATAGGAAGCGAGGTCAGCGTTGCCGACGTAGTAGAGGTTGCCCGCGATGCGGAAGGGCGGAAAGGGCTTGGTCCACTCGGGCGGCGGCGCGGCTGAGGATGTGCGAACAAAAGCGAGGCAGATGAGGAGAACGAGGAGGCGCATGATTTTATTTACAAGAGGCTTGTGCACTTATTGTTTTACCTCGGGAGTTATTTCGTTACAAAGTTTGCGTTCTCTCCCCGGCCCCCAAATGCGAGGGCCGGGAGCACCCATCGTTGTGGTGGATTGAGTGATGTCAAGTTGGGGTACTTACATTCCCACCCATTATTGTGATTCGGCAAATTTCTCGTTCAGTGCTTCAATGGCGCGTTCGAGATGAACGCCGCGGGAGCCTTTTACCAAAACTACATCGCCGGCACGCAGGTTTTTGACAAGCCATTGGCCTGCGGCGGTTGCGTCGGGAAGAAAGATGGAGGCGACTCCGGCGATGCAGGCGGCGGTGGCGAGGTGCTGGGCCTGGCCCTGAACGGCGACGACAAGATCGATGCCGGCTGCGGCTGCGGCGCGGCCGCATTCGGCGTGGAGCCGCTGGCTCTCTTGACCCAACTCGAGCATTTCACCGGCGACCAGAATGCGGCGGCCAGATGTGTGATGTGGTATGGGGCGCGCGGCCAGGCTGCGGATCATGGAGCGCAGGGCTTCGGGGTTCGAGTTGTAACAGTCGTTGAGCAGGGTTGCGCCATTCAACTGAAGAATCTCTCCACGCTTGTCGCCGGCGGTGAGCTTGGCCAGTGCGTCGACGGCGGCATCGAGATCGACACCGGCTTCGATCGCGACGGCGAGGCCGGCCATGGCATTGGATGCGTTGTGCGCGCCGAGCAGTTGCAGAGTAAGGTTGCCTTCCCGTGACTCTTCGCGGGCGCTGTTTCCATCTGCTTCGCGGATGGGGGCGCGGAAACGGATGTGGAGGCCGGATAAATCTTCCTTTGTCGATAGGATCTGGAGATTAGCCGTTGGGCTGTCACCGAAATAGACGACGCGGCCGGAGAAGTTGCGGCCGAACTGGGCGACATATGGATCGCTTGCGTTGAGAAAAGCGACGCCGGATGCTGGCAGAGCTTCGACGAGTTCGAACTTGGCGCGGGCGATGCCGGCCTGGCCGTCTGGGAAATTCTCAATATGCGCGGTGCCGACGTTGGTGACGACGCCCCAATCGGGGGTGGCGATGCGGGCCAGGGATGCAATTTCACCGGCGTGATTCATGCCCATCTCAATGACGGCGATTTCGTGCTCCGGCATGAGCCGCAGCAGTTGCAGCGGCAGGCCGAAGCCGTTGTTGAGGTTGCCCTGGGACTTGAGCACGCAGAACTTTGCGCCGAGCGCGGCGGCGATGGCGTCTTTGGTGGTGGTCTTGCCCGCCGAACCGGTGACGGCGACAACGGTCTTGCCCCACTGCCGGCGAACATGAGCGGCGAGCGATTGCAGCGCCTGCAAGGGATTGGCCGCGATGAGCAGCGGCGCGGCGAGTACGGCATCGGGCAGCGTGGCGGCGCGGACATAAGAGACGACGGCGGCTCGCGCGCCGCGGGCAAGAGCGTCGACGAGAAAGTCGTGGCCGTCGAGGCGCTCGCCGCGAACGGCGAAGAACAGTTCGCCGGGCTGAACGGTGCGCGAATCGATGGAGTAGCCGGTGACAGCGAGCGAGCCGGCATCGACGATGCTGGACGGAGCCTCCAGCACCGCGCCTGCGCCGATGGCCGCTTCTCGAAGGGTGAGGATCATTGAAGTTCACGATAACAGGGATATAGGGACTAGGGAATAGGGACTTGGGGCTTGGGAAGACTTAATTTGAAATGCAGCTTGTCAGCTTCCGCTGCGTGGAATTGGCAAGTCAACTAGTCAGCGGGATATGTGACGGAATATTCCGCTTGTTGTTGGTTTGAGATTACGGCTTAGCTCAGCTCCATGAGGATGGAGCGGCCGACTTCCACATCGTCGAAGGGGATGGTGCGGTCTGCGAGGATCTGTTCTTTCTCGTGACCCTTGCCGGCGATGAGGACTACGTCTCCGGATGTGGCGGAGCGGAGCGCGATGCGAATAGCGGCGGCGCGGTCGGGTTCGATTTTGTATTGTACGCCGGTGGTGCGCAGCGTGGGCTCAATATCGGCAAGGATGGCGAGCGGGTCTTCCGAGCGCGGGTTATCGCTGGTCGCAATGACCAGATTGCTGAGTTCTCCTGCGGCCTGGGCCATCTTGGGGCGCTTGGTCTTGTCACGGTCGCCGCCGCAGCCGAAGAGGGTGATGATTTTTCCGCCGGAGGATGTTTCAGTGGCAAGTTGATTACGATCCCCGGTCCCCAAATGCGAGGGACCGGGGGCACCCAGATTTGAACTCACCGAGGCTGTCATTTGGCGGGCGAGCGTGATGAGGTTGCGCAGGGCATCGTCGGTGTGGGCGTAGTCCACGATGACGGTGAAGGGCTGGCCTGCATCGACGAGTTGAAAGCGGCCGGGGACGGGCGAGAGCGTGGGGATGGCGGCGATGATTTCCGAGAATGCAAGGCCGCGGGCGTGCGCTGCGGCGCTGGCGGCAAGCAGGTTAAGGATGTTGACTTCGCCGGCCAGGGGCGAGTTGACTTGCGCCGATCCGGCTGGTGTGACGAGCGAGATTTGAGCGCCGCTGGGCGTGAGTGTGTGGTTTTCCGCGCGCCAGTCGCCCTGGCCGATGCCGTAGGTGACGATCTGTGCTCCGGTCTTTGCGGCGGCTGCGGAGAGGCGCTTTGTATACGAGTCGTGTACGTTGAGCACGGCAACGCGCGGGGCGGGGTACTGGGTGCCGTCGAAGAGCAGCTTCTTGGCGGAGAAATATTTCTCCATGGTCTGGTGATAGTCGAGGTGGTCGCGCGTCAGATTGGTGAAGATGGCGACATCGAACTGGATGCCGGCCATGCGGGCCTGATCGAGGGCGTGGCTTGAGACTTCCGTCACCAATTCGGTTGCGCCGAGGGATGCGCCTTCGGCCATGAGTTCATACAGATCACGCGACTCGGGCGTGGTGTGAACCGAGGGGCGCGTCTGGCCCGCAATGTGATTCTCGATGGTGCCAATGAGGATGGTCTTGCGCGCGGCAGAGTTGAGAAGGGCTTCGGTAAGAAAAGCAGTGGTGGTTTTGCCGTTGGTTCCGGTGATGCCTGTGGCGGCGAGTTTTTTTTCCGGATGCGCGAAGAATGCGGCGGAGGCTGCGGCCAGCGCGCGGCGGCCGTGTTCGACTTCGAGGACGGGAAGGCCGGGTTCAAAGACCAGAAGACGATCGAAGGTGTGCGGCGAGTCGGTGATGATGCCGAGCGCGCCTGCGGCGATGGCTTTGTCCACGAACTTGTTGCCATCCGTCGACGCGCCCTTCATGGCGACGAAGACCGAGCCGGGGCGTATGCGGCGGGAATCGTATTCGATGCCGGTGATGGTGGCATCGGAACTGCCTCCTGCCCCGACGGCGGTGATTTCAGATGTGAGTTCAGACCAGTTCATGCTGGGTTGATTGTAGATGGATGGGCTTAGACATCTTGGACTGCTTTAGCCTTGCACAATTTCATCTGCCTGAAGTTATCGTGAACAATACCTATCGCACTGACTACTATTGCAACGATCATATACACGGTAAGATTAGAATCTGCGAACTTTGGGAATACGATCCTTCCGATGATGTCCCAGGGATATTGAGCTAACGACACACCAATACCAAGTAAAAAAGCCACCTTTGAACGAGGAGAATATCCTCCGAGATGAAAAAATAACGTCCCAACAAAACAAGAAGTTCCACACCCGCGCCTATTATCACAGTAAACAAAACAAACTCGAAACATAGTCCAATAAATGCTTCATTCCAGTGGCCGATCTGGGCCTTGTCCACATCATGTAATACGTAAACCGAGATGGCCGCCGTTAATAGCGCCGCGCAAAAGATCCCTAGCATAAATTGAAGAATTGCTCGATGCATATTGTTTGGAAGCCAGTATATATCAGGCTATCTAAGACACAGTTCAGCGTGAGGCGCGGACGGCGATGTGGGTTCCGGGCGGGACTTTGACGCCTGCGGCGGGGGCTTGTTCGCGGGCGGTGCCGGTGCCGGTGATTTCCACTTCGAGTCCGGCGGCGGCGGCTTGTTCGATGATTTTGCGGGTGGGTAGGCCGATGAGATTGGGAACGGTGAGCATTCCGCCGGTTTGCGCTACCTGCTGCGTGGAGGGCTGTTGCTGTGCGGCAGGCACCTGCGGTGCGATTGACTTTTGACTCGCCTGTGCCGGCGTTTGAGCCGCTTGATTTGGAGTGGCTTGTTGATGGGTGGTTGGGGTTGGCGTCGGTGTTGCAGTTGCGGCAGCCGCAGATGTGCTTAACGGGTCGTCGCTGGGCAGGTCGTTGGCGGCGGCGTAGAGGGCGTCGATGTTTTCGCTCCGGCGTTCGTCGTCGTCTTCCTTAAGAGGCGCGTTGTTGACGCTGCTGTTTCTTGTTGCGTGAATGTCGATGTCGTGCGGCACGGAGAGGTATTCGAGTACCTGCTGGGCGACTTCCGAAAATACAGGCGCGGAGACATCGGCGCCGTAGTACGCGCCCTTGGGGTTATCGATGACGACGGCGACGGCGATGACGGGATTGTTGACCGGAGCGAAGCCGGCGAAGGAGGCTACGTGCATGGTTTTGGAGTAGGTGTGCGTGGCAGGATCGATCTTTTGCGCGGTGCCTGTCTTGCCGCCTGAGGAGTAGCCGTTGAGTTGCGCCGACTTGCCGGTGCCGAACAGCACGACGCCTTCCATCATCTTGCGCATCTGGGCCGCGGTGAGTCCGGAGACAACGCGGTGAGATCCATCGGGCAGGGGATTGGGCAGATCGCCGCCAGGCTTGAACGGCTGGGCAACCTGCGGTGGGGCCAACTTCTTGTCTGAGTCTGCGGGAGGTTGAGGCATCAGCACGTGGGGCGGCAGATAGACGCCGCCGTTGGCGATGGTGGAGACCATGGTGACCAGTTGAACCGGAGTCACGGCGATCTCCTGGCCGATAGCGATGGAGCCGATGGAGGAGCCGCTCCACTTGGCCGGAGGGCGGAGCAGGCCGCGAGTCTCGCCGGGCAGCTCGACGTTGGAACGCGCGCCGAAGCCGAATGCGCGGACGTAATCGTAAAACCGATCGGGGCCGACTTTGAGCGCGAGCTTCACGGCGGCCACATCGCTTGAGACTTCGAGTGCCTTATGCACGGGAACGACGCCGTAATGCTCGCCTTGATTATCGTGAATGACTCGGCCGGCGAGGGTGATTTGGCCGCCCTGGCAGTCGATGTTGTCGTCGGGCGAGGCGGCGTGCTGGTCAAGTGCGGCGGAGTACGTTACAAGCTTGAATGTCGACCCCGGCTCGTAGACATCGCTGACGGCGTGGTCGCGGAGCATCTCGGGGGAGGCGTGGCGCAAGCCGTTGGGATTGAACGCAGGCCGCACGGCGAGGGCGAGAATCTGGCCGGTGTGAACGTCCTGAATAATGACCGTGCCGCTGGCTGCCTGGGTGCGCTGCATGGCGTGGTCCAGCGCCTTCTCCGCCATGAACTGGATGGACTCGTCGATGGTAAGCACAAGGTTGCGGCCGGGGTTGGGCTCCTTTTCAGTGGAGCCTAAAGGCTTATGGCGCGCATCGTAGTTGGTGTTGATGAGGCCGGGCGCGCCGTGCAGATCGGAGTCAAACTGTTTTTCGATTCCGCCAAGGCCGTTGTCGTCAATGCCGACGTAGCCCAGCATCTGCGCTGCGATTTCGTTGTCGGGATAGAAACGCTTGAACTCCTTGCGGAAGTAGACGCCCTTCATGTTGAGGTCGTGCACGCGCGTGGAGACGTCGGCGGAGACGCGGCGCGCCACCCAGATGAAGTTGTTGCTCTTGGCCATCCGGGCGGCGATCTGCTGCTCGGTGGTGGCGTCGTCGTCGGGATCGGTGTGGACCAGAGCGGAGAGAGCGCGCGCGGCGGCTGGTTTGTCGTCGATCTCCGAAGGCACAGCGAAGATGGAATCGACCTGCACTGTCATGGCCAGTTCATGCAGGTTGCGGTCGTAGAGGACGCCGCGGCGGGGAGCGACCTCGGTGGTGCGCTGCTGGCGTTGCTGGGCCTGATCGGCGTAGTAGCTGTGATGGAGCAGTTGCAGCCAGGCCAGCCGGCCGCCGATGGCGCAGGCCCAGGCAAAAAAGAAGATGCAGATGAGCCAGAATCGCACTTGCCGGAATTGGACAGCGCGTGGGACGCCGCGAATGGGTCGGATCGATGCAGGCATTGGGTCTCGGCTCTGCAATGTTGCAGGCATAGCGAAGGTTAACGCGGCGGCGGGGCAGCCAGCGCTTCCGCTGGGGCGTTGGCATCCGGGCGAACGCGGGATTGCACGATCTGCCCGGGCTCGGGAGGGTTGAGACCGAGACTGCGGGCCCTCTGGTCGATGCGCGCTGGATCGGCGAGCTCGGCCTGGGTGAGGCGGAGCTGGCGATTCTCTTCGAGAAGCTGGTCGACGCTGTGCTTTTCTGCCTCGACGCGGATGCTGCATTCCAATGCGTAAAAATGCTGCACGCCGTAGAAGAAGATGAGCGAGAAGAGCACGACGACGGCGGCGGAGAAGATGCGGATCTGGCGCGCGCGAACCGGATCGGGCGCTTTGACGAGGCGGGAGTTGTCAATGTGCTTGACGAAGAAGATCTCCGGCGTGCGAGCCAGCCTGCGCAGCGCGGCCTGGCGGGCAAGACGCTGGGCGTTGCGCTCGGCAATCTGCGATTGGATGCCGCGCCCGGACTCGTAGATCGCTGTGGTGCATGCCGCCATGTTGCTCTCCTTCGTCGAGCAGGGAATTGGGAACAGGGAATAGTTAAACTCCCCAAACTCTCTTTGCCGGGACATCTGGCTGTTTTTTTCTATTCCCTATTCCCTGATCCCTATTCCCTTGCTTTTCCGCCGCTCTCAACTTTGCGCTTCTTGAACGCGGGTTGCGTTCGATCTCTTCTTCGCCGGCGGTGACCGGCTTTTTGGTCAAAATGTTCCAGATGCCTTGCTTCGCGCCATCCCGGAGACTGTCTTTGGCGATGCGGTCTTCTAAAGAGTGAAAGCTGATGACGACCAGCCTTGCGGAGGGCTTAAGCAAACTGGGTGCGGCCTCAAGCAATGCTTTGATCTCGTCCAATTCGTTGTTGACGTAAATTCGAAGAGCCTGAAATGTCTTTGTTGCCGGGTGAATGTGCGAATGTTTATTGGGCGGGACGACCGAAGCCACAATGCGAGCTAGCTGCCCGGTTGTAGCGATCGGCCGTCCGCGCACAATTGCTCTGGCGACTGTCCGCGACCTCCTTTCCTCGCTTAATTCGTAAATAAGATTGGCAAGCTCGCGCTCTTCGATCTCATTTACCACCTGTTCGGCGGTTTGCCCGGAACGCGTGTCTTGACGCATGTCCAGCGGCCCGTCCGCCTGAAAACTAAACCCTCTGCGCGCCTCGTCGAATTGCAGGCTGCTGGCGCCGAAGTCGGCCAGCAAACCATCGAGAGAGCCCTGCGGCACGTGCCGCGCGATGGAACTGAAGGCCTCGCCGATGAACTCAACCTGCGGCGCTTCACTGCCCAGTTCCTCGCAAACCCTGCCGAGCCTAGTCTTGGCTAGCTCCATCGCTTCGGGGTCGCGGTCAAAGGCAATCAACCGGCCCGAAGCTCCGAGCTGCCGCAAAATCCCTTCCGAGTGGCCGCCCATGCCCAGCGTGCAGTCCACGTAGGTTCCGCCCGGACGCACAGAGAGAAAATCCATCACTTCATGAAAAAGAACCGGCACATGGCGAACATTTTGAACCGTCATGCGTTCCCCTCTGAGGGGATTTGCTTCAAACCTGTCGGCTGAGGACTGCAGCCACTGCCTTGCGATCGTCCGAATTCATGACTGTGGCCGGCAGCCCTTCTTCGAGCATGGCCAGGTTGTAAACCTCGAGGTAGTTGATCTTGCCCATGACTGCAACTTCCCCGTTGAGCTTGGCCGCGCCGCGCAGAATCTGCGGAACCAGCACCCGGCCCTGACTGTCTATCGCCACCTGCTGACCGTAATAGCTGGTCAGGTTCAAATACTTCTGGACCGACTCGTCCATGTTGTGCTGCAAGAGCAGCGATTCCCGCTTTTCCCACTCCTCAAGCGGCCAGATCTCGGCGCTTCTGCCATCGGAGCTGGTTACATAAACCTGGGTTACCAGACGCGCATCGAGTTGCTGCTTGAAGGCCACGGGGACCTTGAGCCGCGCTTTTTCGTCGATCGTCGCTGGATGGTTGCCGCGAAACATTTGTGTTGCCTCTGGTGCAAAACTGCCAAAATGCGGGTAGACTGGGCTTGGAGTTGTGTAAAGAGCGTCTTTGACGGCCGCTTTCTACCACTGGACTCCCTTTTGGTCCATAAATTACCACTTCCTGATGATAGTAACCCCATTTCCTTGTTCGTCAAAGCGGAATTTGCAGGTAGCTGGGGGTGAACAGTGAGAAGCTGTGGAAAAAGCCGCTTTTCAGCGGCTCATTGGCTCAATTGTTTATCCATATAGAGTACATACTGCGACAACCACTACATGTAGTGTTTACTGAATCGATTACCCGGACTGGTGTTCTTGCTCCGCGCGTGATAATAAAGCGAATATTTAACGAAGATGCTGAGCCGCTGTTTTGACGGTCTGCGTCTTTTGTATGGCCGGTCCCAATTTTACCCCGGAATATAGAAGGCGGCCGGCCGTTAATGCATTAAGAATCAAGGCTGTGCATGTTTTTTATGCAGCCGTCTGCGCTGGTTGCCTATCAGAAGATAGAGCAGGTAGACGAAGACCAATATGTTGATGGTGAGCAGGCCGGCGCGAATCCAGGTCAGTCGGCGGAAGATTTCAATGATCTCCCAGGGGAGAAATGAGGCGGTGATGGCCAGGGTGAGGTACTCGCCCCAGGCCTTCTCCAGATAGAGGCCGATGCCCTCGGCCAGCACAAGGGCGCCATAGGCAAAGGCCGCCAGGCCGATGCGGCGCAGCAGAGGATCGTTGAGCAGGGATACTTTCTCGAGGATGAAGTTGATGAGCCGCGGCTCGGGGTTGTATCTCAGGTGGTCGACAAACCTGAGCAGCTGATCGGCAATGTCCTTGTGGAGCAGGCGGTGCGCGCCAATACCGATGGCAAAGAACAGCAAAGCGTGCGCGAATTTGAAGAACGCAATCAGGACCAGGACTTTGTCATGGTGCCAGGGTCTGGGTGACTGCGATGGGGGGAGCGGCATAAATGAAGATCGTTTCCTCTTCTTAAGTTAACCGATGGGGCCCGAAGGAATGGGCCTTGGGGAATCGATATATCCATTTCGCCTGCCGCATTGCGCTAGAATATGGACTTCGACGCTCGCGGGTCTCCAAAAATGTGCGCGGCATGGCACGTCCCCTACGCAATCCCGCTCGGGGCCTAGGCCAAACGGCTTGAAGAAAGGGTGGAGGGATGGAAGCGCAACGAAGCGAGATTGGCAAGGCGCTTGGCGAGCAGTTGCCCGCATTGAGCCCGCACGAGGCGGCGGTGGAGGCAGACAGATGCCTGTACTGCTTTGATGCGCCGTGTACGCACGCCTGCCCGACGCACATCGACATTCCAAAATTCATCAAGAAAATTGCGACGGGGAATCTGCGCGGGTCAGCGGAGACGATTTTTTCCTCGAATCTGTTGGGCGCTACCTGCGCGAGGGTTTGCCCGGTGCAGGAGCTGTGCGAGGGCGCATGCGTGCTGGGCTCGGAGCATAAGCCGATTGCGATCGGGCGGCTGCAGCGCTACGCAATGGACGATGCGCGGAAGCATGGCAACTATCCGCGTGTGCAGGCTGCGCCGACGGGCAAGAATATCGCGGTGATTGGGGCAGGGCCAGCTGGGCTCTCCTGCGCCGGTGAGTTGGCCCGTCGCGGCCACGCGGTAACGATCTATGAAAAGCGCGAGCTGCCGGGTGGGCTTTCGACATACGGGATCATTGCCCTGCGCGAGCCGGTCGAGGTGGCGCTCGAAGAGACGGAGATGATTGAAGCGCTGGGCGTGGACATCGTTACCGGGATGGAGTTGGGGCGCAACCTTACAATGGCCGAGCTGGAAGAGGGGTTTGATGCGATTGTGCTGAGCGTGGGGCTGGGACGAACGCCGCATTTGGGGATTCCGGGCGAAGAGGCGATCATCGACGGCCTGGAGTTTATTGAGGCCAGCAAGACATCCGAGTCGATGGAGATTGGGCGCAACGTGCTGGTGATCGGCGCGGGAAACACGGCTGTGGATTGCGCGACGATTGCCAGCAGGCTGGGCGCGGAGCGGGTGACGATGGTGTACCGGCGCACGGATCGCGAGATGACTTGCTACGAGCACGAGTACGATTTTGCGCGCAAGGAAGGGATTGAGTTCCGGTTTCTTACCCAGCCTTCGCGGGTGATTTTGAAAGATGGAGCGGCGGTTGGTCTCGAATGCCTGCGCGTTGAGCTGGGCGCGCCAGATGCTTCCGGGCGGCCAGCACCCAAACCGGTTGCGGGTTCGGAGTTTGTGATCGAGGCGGATCAGATTGTGAAGGCTGTGGGGCAGGAAAAACCATCCGTCGCAGCGCTGCTGGGGCTCAAGACGAACAAAGGTTTTATCGCTGTCGACGATGATTTTCAAACCAGTGTCTCGGGCGTGTATGCGATTGGGGATTCGATTCGCGCACACGGCGCGGCATCGACGGTGATGGCGGTTGAGGATGGCAAGCTGGCGGCGTTGGCGATACAGGATAAGCTCGCGGCGGGGGTGAAGTAGCGATGGCGAATTTGAAGATTAACTTTGCCGGCATCAAGTCGCCGAATCCTTTTTGGCTGGCCTCCGCGCCGCCGACCAACTCAGGAGCGCAGATTCACAGGGCATTCGAGGCAGGGTGGGGCGGCGCGGTGTGGAAGACGATTGGCGCGCCGGTATTGAATGTTTCGAATCGCTACGGGGCCTGGGGATTTGGGCGGCAGCGGATGCTGGCCATCAATAATGTGGAGCTGATTTCAGATAGACCCATAGAGATCAACCTGCGCGAGATTGCCGAGGTGAAAAAAGCATGGCCGGATCGCGCGGTGATTGTCTCGGCCATGGTGGAGTCAAAGCCCGAGGCCTGGCACGAGGTGATCGCGCGCATTGAGGATACGGGCGCGGATGGAATTGAATTGAATTACGGCTGCCCGCATGGGATGAGCGAGCGCGGCATGGGCGCGGCGGTGGGGCAGGTGCCGGAGTATTGCGAGCAGATTACACGCTGGGTGATGGAGCGGGCGACGATTCCAGTGATCATGAAGCTGACGCCGAACATTACCAACGTTGTGCTGCCTGCTCGGGCGGGAGTAGCCGCCGGGGCGAATGCGCTGTCGCTGATCAATACCATTAACTCTATCGTCGGCGTGGACCTGGATACGCTAGAGATGACGCCGAATATCGGCGGCAAGGGCGGGCATGGAGGTTATGCTGGGCCGGCAGTGAAGCCGATTGCGCTGAACATGCTGGCGGCGCTGGGCACTGATGAGATTGTGTCAAATTCGGGGCTGCCGATCTCCGGCATGGGCGGGATTGCGACCTGGCAGGATGCGGCGCAGTTTCTGCTGCTGGGCGCGAGCAGCCTGCAGGTTTGCACTGCCGTGATGCACTACGGCTATCGGCTTATCGAAGACCTCTGCGACGGGCTCTCGAACTGGATGGACGACAAGGGATTCAAGACGATTGATGATGTCGTTGGCAAGAGCTTGCATCGGGTTTCGGACTTCAAGAACTTCGATCTCTCATTCAAGGCGGTAGCGCGGATCGATGAGGGCAAGTGCATCAGGTGCAACCTTTGTTACGTTGCGTGCAACGATACGGCGCATCAGTGCATTGATCTGGTAGCAAAGGATGGGGCGCGCGTTGAACCGCAGAGCTACGATGTGCGGTCGAATGGCAAAGACCAAGCAATCGACACGAGGCCGCAGCCGGTCGTGCGCGAAGAGGATTGCGTGGGTTGCAGACTCTGCTATAACGTGTGCCCGGTGGACAACTGCATCGAGATGGTGGAGTTGCCTTCGGGGCGCGAGTCGGTGACCTGGAGCGAGTTGAGCGAAAAGCAGACGGCGGTGACCGAGGATTGGGAAGCGATGAAGGCTTACCGCGAAAAGGCGGGGATTCATATTCATTGATGCGGGCTTGGAAGCCGGCATGACAGCCGGTCAGGAGACCGGCGCTACGGTTCTGCGACGCTGCCGTTTAGGAGAATTGCGATGGGATTGCTGATCACAGGCGGCGAGATTGTGACCGCGGAGACGCGGACGCGCGGCGACATTTTGATTGAAGGGGAAACCATCACCGCGATTGGGCCTGGGTTGAAGGCGCCAGCGGGGACGGAAATCATCGACGCAACAGGCAAGCTGATCTTTCCGGGCTTTATAGATCCGCATGTACACATTCACTTGCCGTTTATGGCAACGTTTGCGAAAGATACGCACGCGACGGCAAGCAAGGCGGCGCTCGTCGGCGGGACGACAACCTATATCGAGATGGTTTGTCCCTCGCGTACGGAAGACACGATGGAGGGCTACCTGACGTGGAAGCGGAAGGCCGAAGGCAACAGCGCTTGCGATTACGCGTTTCACATGGCGGTGACGCGGTGGGATGCGCAGACCGAAGCGCAGTTGCGCGAGATTGTTGCCGACGGGACAGCTTCGTTCAAGATTTTTCTTTCGTATAAGAATTTCTTTGGCGTGACGGATGAGGAGATGTTTCTCACGCTGAAGCTGGCCGCGGAGCTGGGCGTAATTACGACAGCGCATTGCGAGAATGCGGAGCTGGTGGGCCAGTTGCAGCAGCAATTGCTTTCAGAGGGGAAGACCGGCGCGGAGTGGCACGAGCCTAGCAGGCCGGAGAGTGTTGAGGCTGAGGGGACGGGACGGTTCGCGACCTTCCTGGAGCAGACGGGAGCGACGGGATATGTTGTGCATCTGTCGTGCGCGCCCGCGCTGCGAGCGGCCGTGGAGGCAAAGCTGCGCGGGGTGAAGATTTATATCGAGTCAGTGCTGCCGCATTTTTTGCTGAACAAAACATACGCTGAGCGAAAGGGCGTGGAGGGTATGAAGTTCATCATGTCTCCGCCGCTCAGGCATGAGCGGAACTTGCCGGTGCTGTGGCGCGCGCTTGAGGCGGGATTGATCGACACGGTGGGCACCGATCATTGCCCGTTCGATACGGAACAGAAGATGCTGGGCGCGAAGGCATTCACGCAGATTCCGAACGGGATTCCGGGGATCGAAGATCGTGTGAATCTGATGTACACGTATGGCGTGAAGCGCGGCGGGCTGGACATTCATCGGTTTGTGGATGCGCTGAGCACGAAGCCGGCGAAGATCTTCGGGCTGTTTCCGCGCAAAGGGACGATTGCTGTGGGGTCGGATGCGGACCTGGTGATTTTCGACCCGGCGTATCGCGGAAAGATTTCCGTGAAGACGCAGCATACGAACAACGACTACAACGGGTTTGAAGGCGTTGAGATCGACGGGCGGCCTGCGGTGGTAACGGTGCGGGGCAAGGTGCAGGTGCGCGATGGCGCGTTTGTGGGTGAGGCGGGACGGGGACGGATGTTGAAGCGCGTGCCGCAGTACGCGCGCTGATTTTTATTTGTGCTTTCCCGGGTCTCAAAATCGAGACCGGGAGCACCCAAGATGAGGTGGTTGATGCAAGGTGACGCGCGGAGTGCGATCGATCTGTTGAAGGAGTTGCGCGCTCTCACTGCGGATGAATATGGAGCGCAACGGCTGGCGTGGAGTCCGGTGTGGCTGAAGGCGCGGGCGTGGTTTCAAACAAACTTAATCGAGCTGCCGGTCGAGCATCATTACGATGCGGCGGGAAATAGTTGGACCACGCTCAAAGGCGAATCGGAGAAGGCGCTGATTTTAGGGAGTCATCTGGATTCCGTTCCGAATGGCGGATGGCTGGATGGGGCGCTGGGCGTAATTGGCGGGCTCGCGGTCTTGAAGCGGATTGCTGCGAAGTATCACGGCAAGCCGCCGGTGACGGTGCGACTGGTGGACTGGGCCGATGAGGAAGGCGCCCGATTTGGACGGAGCCTGTTTGGCTCTTCGGCGTTTGCGGGGACGCAGACGATTGAGGCGGATCGCGGACGGACGGATTCAACTGGCAAGCGGCTTGAAGACGCGCTGGCCGAGTGCGGAGTGAAGATCGACGAGATCGGAGATGCAGGCTTCGAGCGCAAGAATGCGGGCGCGTATCTCGAACTGCATATCGAACAGGGGCCGGTGCTGGAGGGTCTCAACCTGCCGCTTGGCGCGGTACTTGGAACCAAAGGCGTGGAGCGTCACATGATTACGTTTTACGGGCAGGAGGCGCACTCGGGCTCAACTCCTATGAACGCGCGGCGCGATGCGTTGGCTGCCGCGGCAAAACTAGCTCTTGAGATTCGGCCGATTGCGATGCGGCATCCCGATGCCGTGTGCACGGTGGGAAGCGTGAAAACATTTCCGGGGATTGTGACGGCGGTAGTGGGTCGTTGCGAGGCGACTCTCGATCAGCGCGATTTGAATGCGGATGTGCTGGCGGCGATGTATAAAGAAGCCCAGACCAAGAGCGAGCAGTTTGCGAAAGAAGAAGGCTGCACAGTGGAGTGGTCGCGGATATGGAATATTGCGGCTGAGCCGTTTCATCCGACTCTTGTGAATTTTTGCGAAGAGGCGATTCGGGATACGGTGGGCAAGTCGCACCGGCTGCCTTCCGGTCCCCTCCACGATGCGGCGGAGGTGTCGCGGGCGGGGATTCCGACGGCGATGCTGTTTGTGCAGTCGCTCAAAGGGATCAGCCACAATAAGATAGAAGATACGCGCGAGGAGCATCTGGAGCAGGCGATTGCGGCGCTGGATAAACTCGCTGCGAAGACAATGGAGTGGATAAAGGCAGCGATCTAGCACATTGGCAAGCTAGCTTCTGCTTCGCGGAATTAGCGAGTCAGCAAGTCAGCGAGTACGCGGGAAGATTGAACAGAAGATTGAGCAGAAGATTGGAAAGGGAGGAATCATGGCAGCAACGGAGATTCTTAAGCCGACTGTAGTAACGCACTGGATCAACGGCAAGACGCAGACAGCGACCTCGGGGCGTGGCGGCGCGATCATGAATCCGGCGACGGGCGAGGTAATCGCGGAGGTTGGCTTCGCGACGGCTGCGGACGTGGACAGCGCGGTTGCGGCGGCCAAGGCTGCTTCGCTCGAGTGGCGAGCAACACCTTTATCAAGGCGCGCGGAGATCATGTTTCGTTTTCGCGAACTGGTTCTTCAAAATAAACAGAAGCTTGCCGAGATTATCAGCCTGGAAAACGGCAAGACGATTGCCGATGCGTTGGGCGAGGTGGCGCGCGGGCTTGAGAATGTGGAGTTCGCCTGCGGGATTCCCAATCTGCTCAAGGGCGGGTACACGGAGCAGGCCAGCCGCGGCGTGGATGTTTACCAGATTCGCCAGCCGCTGGGCGTAGTTGCTGGCATTACGCCGTTCAACTTTCCGGCCATGGTGCCGTTGTGGATGCTGTCAAATGCGCTGGCCTGCGGCAATGCGTTTGTGTTGAAGCCGTCCGAGAAGGTTCCGGGCGCGGCGGTGTTTCTGGTTGGGTTGCTCAAGGAAGCGGGCTTGCCGGATGGAGTTTTGAATCTGGTCAACGGCGACAAAGTTGCTGTGGATCGCATACTAGAACATCCGGATATTAAGGCCGTCAGCTTTGTCGGCTCGACGCCGGTGGCGCGCTACATTTATGAGACCGGAACGAAGAATGGCAAACGCGTGCAGGCCTTGGGCGGCGCGAAGAATCATATGCTGGTGCTGCCGGATGCGGATATTGCGATGGCTGCGGACGCGGCTGTGTCGGCTGGCTATGGCGCGGCGGGC
>Ga0182012_10002301_pt1 | contig 20682 bp, 14 predicted proteins | sample 612S2SmetaG_FD_120486 | JGI IMG/M metagenome (GOLD analysis project Ga0182012, IMG submission 120486) | Permafrost microbial communities from Stordalen Mire, Sweden - 612S2S metaG | ecosystem: Environmental > Terrestrial > Soil > Wetlands > Permafrost | place: Sweden: Stordalen | collected...
CACCAAAGCCGCCGCCGCCGGTTCACCAACTGCCGCCGACGAATTAAACCAACTGCCCGCGAATCAAAATTGAAGCGAGCGCCGCTTTAAGAATCAGTTTCTAATTCTGCCAATCCATGCCTGAAAAATTTGTCACCTGTCATTGCCAGCATTGTGCCGGTGGAATTGAATTTGATTCCAGCCACGCTGGGGCATCGGTCGCGTGCCCGCATTGCGGGCAAGAAACCATTTTATGCGTGCCGCCACCGGCACAAGCGCAAGCTGTAAAAGGAACCATTCTTGATTACACGATTCAAACAAATGCCGGGATTATTTCTGGCGATGACGGCAAGCGGTATTCTTTTAAGGGCGCGGAGTGGCGAGACACCGGCAAGTATCCGGCCAAAGGGATGCGTGTGGATTTTTTACCGCAAGCCGAAATTGCTACGTCCGTTTATTTGTTTCAAGACATCACCGGCACTAAATCGCAACGCCAATTTCCGGCGGTCACTCCAAAAAAGGGAGCTTTGCAATTTCAAAACCCCGAAAATGGATTTGTTGAAGAAGTTTCCAATGCTCCACTTTTTGTCCTGCTGTTTGGGTGTTTTTATTTTGCAGCTAAAGGAGTTTGGACACACGCCGTAGCAGGTTTTCTAGCTGCGTTTTGCACCTGCGGTCTTTCATGGCTGATTTACCCATTTTTTGCAGACCAAATTATGCGCACTCATTATTTGAGAAAAGGTTGGGTGCTGTATTCAGATCGCGAAGACCCGACCGCAAAAGACTTGATTGGAAACGTTATCACCGTGCCGCCTCGGAAAAGGCTTATCTGGTTAGGCATAATTTGTTTTGTGCTTTTGATAATTATTTTAGTAGCTGCAAAATTGAGCGAAAATGCTAATTAAAATTTAGTTTCGGCTGGATTTTTTTGGACTGCCCTTCGCGTTTTGCTAATAGGCGGGCTGGTTTTTTTTGGGTGTGACAGTCGGCGCAATACGCGGCTTGGAAAATTTTTTAGGGGAGGCGCGGCGCATGACACGGGACACGAAGCCAAGACCGCACTGGCTACACATCCGGTTTCACCCTTTCCGCGCTCGCCAGAATAGGCCGCGCCGTGCGCCAGACTTGATTCTAGCCGCTTTGTTTGCGCTGGCGTCGCCTCTTACCTGCCCGTCCCCTGCCCGCCTAAAATCGCCTCGCCTTGAAATTGATTGCATTTTGATTGCACTTTTGCAGGTCAATGCAGGGTCAGGTAAGAGAATAGAAACGAAGTGACAAAGTGACTGATTCCATTGATTTAATTGAACAAACTGCGGATTTGCTTGTCTCTATTGCATGAAGTCGAGATGCGCCAAAAAGGGCATTTTTCAGTCATAATCATTGAACCACCAAAGCCGCCGTTTGTTGCGCAAGAAAATCCGTCAATTGCAGCAAACCCGCCTGCCCCGGTGACGCCGGCAACACCCGCAACGCGCGCCGCGCCAATTCAAGATACCGTTCAATCTCGCCCACCGACGGCCCGAACGTTTCGTAACGCGAAAGCAATTCGTTCACGGCGGACAAATTTTCCGGCTGCCAGTTCTTGATCAAATTTTCCAGCCGCACGCGGTCCGTTGCATTGGCACGCTCCCACGCGAGCAACACCGGCCACGTCAATTTACCTTTCGCCAAATCCGTGCCAAGCGATTTGCCTGCGTCCGCTTCCGTGCCGAACAAATCCACGCAGTCGTCATAAATCTGATAAGCCGTGCCCACCGCCGCGCCGAACTCGCGCAACGCCGCGCGCTGCTCCGGTTTTGCGCCGCTCAAAAACGCCGCCAAATCGCACGACAGCGTGAACAACTCGCCCGTCTTCATTTCGATGACGCGGAAATAATCCGCGCGCGCCGCTGCAAAATTTCGCCGCTGCTGCGTCTGCAAAATTTCGCCGGAACAAACTGTGTTCGTCGCCAGCGCAACCGCGCGGCAGATTTCCGTCGTCGGAAATTCCGAAGCCAGTTTCAACGCCTGCGCGAACAGGCAATCGCCAAATAAAACGGCGATTTCGTTGCCCCACTTCGCCGCAACCGTCGGGCTGCCGCGCCGGATTTGCGCCTCGTCCATCACGTCGTCGTGGACGAGCGTGGCGAGATGCACCATCTCGATGATGACCGCTGCCGTGACGTGAGATTCATTAGGCTGGCCGAAGCAGCCCGCCGCCAGCGCGACGAGCGTTGGGCGCAGATGTTTGCCACCGTTGTTCAGCGCGTGCTCGGCGTAAGGCACGATCTGCGGGTCAAAATCCCGCGCCTGCCGCGTGAGCCGCTGCGTCACGGCATTAAGAAACGGCTCCACCGGTTCCACAATCAATTTCCAGGAACGGGCGGGGTCTGAAGAGTGTTCGGTTTGGGAATTGCCCACTTTGGATTCAGCAGCCAGCATCACGTCAATTTTACTTTCGCCGCGCAGTCGAGTCAAACTTGTTATATTTTGTGCGAAGCTGAAAACATAATGTGCGATGGCGAGAGAGATTCGGCTCGACAACTAGAAACGGCGGAAATAGGGTCAAAGAAATCAACCTGTGGAAATACAATGAAAATAATCATTAGCAGCTTTCTTTTCCTCATGGCCGCAATTTTCGTAGTCGACGCTCGTTTTATAAATTCACCCGACTTGCGGACGATAGACAAAACAGTGGACATTATTGCCGTCGCCGAGCCTATCTCGACCATTGACACTGCCGAGCAAACAAATCTTCCTCACATCAGCCCGGACATTTATGTCATCGGGGTGTCATCGGAATTTGAGATTGTTTTCGTTTTGAAGGGCGACACAAATCTAACGAAACTGGTCGTGCATCATTATCGGCTAGCGGATCATTCGGGGTGGAACGAATTTGATTTAGCCTCTTTCAATCCGAAGAAACCCACAAAATATTTAATGTTCTTGAAGCGCGAACCTGATGGTCGCTATGCACCGTTCGACCAAATTGATCCGGCAGTGACTTCGATACTACAGCTTAATGGACCTGGATGGGACAAAATGAAATTGGAGGACTTCAAAGAATGGTTTGATGCCAAGAAGTGGCTGGATTATGAAGGTAATCATACGCCTCTAGGCTGGTCTGGCATGTCACCGAAAATTTCAGCGGCTGGCAGAGGTGATGGGAGTCTTTTTGAGGCGGCCTTCAACGGAAAATTAGAAAAGGCCAAAGCGTTGATCAAGGCAAACCCTGACCTGGTCAACAGCAATGCGAGCTACGGCAGGCAAACTCCTCTGCAAATTGCAGCTGAGTTTGGACACATGGAAGTGGCCGAATTGCTTCTGGCTAATAAGGCCAATATTGAAGCGCAGTCCTACGGCGGCTGGTCACCCTTGCTCAATGCAGTCTTTGGCGGCCACAAAGACATGGTGGAATTGCTCCTGACGAACAAGGCCAACGTCAACTACAAGGAAAATGCCGGACGGACACCATTGCATGTGGCGGCTGAAAATGGCTACACAGAAATCGCGGCATTGCTGCTGGCAAACGAGGCCGATGTGAATGCCAAGAACAACGACGGTGACACACCCTTGCACATTGCTTCGGCTTTTGGTCCCAAAGCCATGGTGGAATTGCTGCTCGCCAACAAAGCCGATATCAACGCCAAAGACAACAGAGGTAAAACACCTCTGGACTTTGCTGTATTACACACCAACAAAGAAATAGCAGACTTGTTGCGCCAACAAGGCGGAGTCGAATAAAAATATCCAAAAACAAAAGCGCGGATAGCTTTCGCCATCCGCGCTTTGAATTTTTTCCAGATTAAGCCACCGCCGGAGCCGCCGCCGCTTCTTCCTTGTCGCGGTCTTCCATCGCGGCTTTGCGCGAAAGTTTCACGCGGCCTTTTTCATCCACGCCCAAACATTTTACCGTGATCTCATCGCCTTCCTTGACGATGTCTTCGGTGCGTTTCACGCGGAAGTTCGCCAGTTCGCTGATGTGGACAAGTCCGTCCTTGCCCGGCAGGAATTCGACGAACGCGCCGAATTCCTTCACGGTGACGACGCGACCGCGATAGATTTTGCCGATTTCCGCTTCGGCAGTGACGCCGCTGATGGCGTCCACGGCGATCTTCATGCCTTCCGCCGAGACGGAGAAAATGTTGACCGTGCCGTCGTCCTCGATGTCAATTTCGCAACCAGATTCTTCGACGAGGCGTTTGATGTTCTTGCCGCCCGGCCCGATGATCGCACCGATTTTTTCGGGATTAATCTTGAGCGTCGTGATGCGCGGCGCGTAGGGACTGATGTCCTTGCGCGGCGCGGCGATGGTCTTGGCCATTTCGCCCAAGATGAACAGACGGGCAACACGCGCTTTTTCCACGGCCTTCGCCATGATTTCGTGCGGAATGCCTTTCAGCTTCAAATCGAGTTGGAAGCCGGTGATGCCTTTTTCGGTGCCGGCGATTTTGCAGTCCATGTCGCAATACGCATCTTCCCAGCCGATGATGTCGGTGAGCAGTTCGTATTTGGAAATATTGTCGCCGCTGTATTCCGTGCAGATGCCAACGCTGATGCCAGCGACCGGACGAATCATCGGGACGCCCGCATCGAGCAGCGCGAGCGTGCCGCCGCAAACAGACGCCATCGAGGTGGAGCCGTTGGACTCCATGATTTCGCTGACGACGCGGATGGTGTAAGGATAATTCACCGCCGGAATCATGGATTCAATCGAGCGTTCGGCAAGCGCGCCGTGACCGATTTCGCGACGACCGGGGCCGGTGATGCGGCCGGTTTCGCCGACGGAGAAATTCGGGAAGTTGTAGTGCAACAGGAATTTCTTTTCCGTCTTGCCACCCGTGTAGGAATCAAATTCCTGCGTGTCGTCGCCCGTACCGAGCGTGACGAGCGAAACGGCCTGCGTTTCGCCACGCGCGAACAACGCGGAACCGTGCGCGCGCGGGAGAATCGCGACTTCGCTGGAGATCGGACGAATCTGGTCAAACGTGCGACCGTCCAGGCGCTTGCCGCTTTCGAGAATCAATTTGCGAACGGCTTCTTTTTGAATGTAGTAAAACGCGTCGTTGATGACGAACGGCGTGACTTTTTCCGCGCTGAATTTCGCGACAAGTTTTTCACCGACTTCGTTCTTTATGGCGTTGCACGCGGCTTCGCGATTCAATTTGCCCGGCGTCAAAAGTGCGGGAACAAAACGGTCGCCGGCGAGCGCTTTGGCGTCGGCAAGAATTTCGTCCGGAACAATCTTCAGCGTGATTTCGCGTTTCTTTTTGCCAACTTTCGCGGCGAGTTCTTTTTGCGCGACAATCTGCGGCTGGATGACTTCCTGCGCGTATTTCAACGCGGCGTTGAAGTCGGCTTCAGAAATTTCCTTGGCCGCGCCTTCATACATGACGATGTCTTTTTCGTTGCCGACGTAAACCAAATCCAAATCACTGTCCGCCTGTTCAGCGTGCGTGGGATTGGCGATGAATTTTCCGTTGATGCGACCGACGCGCACCGCGCCGAGCGGTCCGGCCCACGGAATGTCGGAAACCATCAGCGACGCGCTCGCACCGACGATGCTCAAAATATCGGAATCATTTTCGCCATCCGCGCTCAACAGCACGGTCTGCACTTGAACTTCGTTATACCAGCCCTTCGGAAAAAGCGGGCGAATCGGACGATCGGTCAAACGGCAGGTGAGAATTTCCTTTTCCGTCGGACGGCCTTCGCGCTTGAAGTAGCCGCCGGGAAATTTACCCGCCGCCGCCGCTTTTTCGCGGTAATCAACGGTGAGCGGAAAAAAGTCCTGCCCATCTTTCGCTTTCGTCGCGGCCACGGCGGCCACGAGAATGACGGTGTCGCCCATCTGGACGGTCACCGAACCGTCAGCCTGCTTCGCGAGCTTGCCGGATTCGATGATGATTTCTTTGTCGCCGACTGCGGCGGTGATTTTATGTGACATAACTAACTTTTTTATGCCACCTCCAGAGGAACTTCAGTGAACCCCGAAAAATTTCGGAGCTGAATGAAATTTCCCGAAGGCGGCGGATTTCTACGCGAGGTTTTTGGTGGTGGAATCAGGAAGTTCGCGCGGACAACTCAATTCCAGAAACGGCGGCGGGCTTGAAGTAATGAACAGCCGCGCGCGCCGTAAATTAAAAATTAAATTACTTGCGCAGCTTTAGCTTTTTCGTGACCGCCTGATAGCGGCTGACATCCGTATCGGCAAGATAATCAAGCAAACGCCGGCGTTGGCCGACCATCAGTAACAGTCCGCGACGGGAACTGTGATCCTTCTTGGCCGTCTGCAAATGCTCGGTCAAATGGTTGATGCGGTGCGTGAGCAGCGCGATTTGCACGTCGGCGGAACCCGTGTCCTTCGCGTGCGTCTTAAATTGTTCAATCGTTTTCGTCTTTGCTTCCATAATTAAATGAGTGAAAGAAAATAGTTATTAACTGCGCGGCTGTAAAGCGAATTAAGCCGCGATTTTCGATTGGTTCCAGACCAATTGCCGCTTGGTTGCGGGCGTCAGCTTGAACTTTTCAGCAATCCGCAGACCTTCCACCCAAAAAATCTCGCCGCCCACCGTAGTTGCCAAAATTAGATTTCTCCGCCGCACCATCGGAATTTTTGCATTCACAAAAAAATCCTGCAACTTCACCGCCGACTTCATGCCGATTGGCTGAAACCGGTCGCCCGCGCGCCAATGCCGCAAAATGATTTCGCCGCCGATTTTGTCGGCATCAAAAAATTCCGTTTGGTGGGGCGAGCGTCCTCGCGAGCCGCCGTATCTTTTCAAAGTCCAACCGAATTTCAAACCAGCAAATTCCACGCGACCTGCCCTGCCCGACAAATTTAATTTGAATTCATCCGCCTTGAACTTTTCTGCCAAGCGTTCCTTTACGTTTGCCAGTTTAATTTTCCCGTCCGCATCGCGCGCGACAGACAAATCGGAACTGACGCTCACAAATTTTCCCGTCGCCACGCGCAACTGCTCAACCAAATCAAAATCTGCTACCACACCACTGGCGACCAGTTGTTCCTGCAAAACTTTCCGCTGAACAGCGACCGGCAATCGCGCGAACGCCATCGCCGGTTTGGCCAGCCATGCTGCCGCAGTGGCGCTCACAAACTCGGCTTCTGCGCCGGTAATTTCCATCAATCGTAAAACGGTTTTGGCCAAGCCGGGCTGATATTTTTTTTGCAGCAACGGCAGTAGTTCATTGCGAATCCGGTTGCGAATAAAATCCGTGGAGAAATTTGTCGCGTCCTCGCGGAACTTGATTTTGTTCGCACGCGCGAATTCCAAAATCTCATTTTTGGAAAACCCGAGCAGCGGACGCACGAGCGCAATCTGCTTGTCGGCAGATGACGGCGAACGCCATTTCATTCCCGCCAAACCTTCGCCGCCCGCGCCGCGCAGCAATCGCAGAAAGAAAAGTTCCACCTGATCGTCGGCATGATGCGCGAGTGCGATGGTGGAAATTTTTTGTTCACGCGCGATGCGCGCGAGGAATTCGTGGCGTAGTTTGCGCGCGGCCATTTCCACGGATATTCTCTCGTGTGCGGCAAAATTTTTAACTTCGGCGCGTCCGCCGCAGAATTTCAGCCGTAATTTTTTTGCGGCCTGACGGACAAGTTTTTCGTCCGCATCGCTGGAGCGCCCGCGTAATTGGTGGTTGAAGTGCGCGACGGAAATCTGCCAGCGATTTTTTTTCGCGAGCGAATTTAGAACGTAAAGCAATACCAGCGAATCCGCGCCGCCGGAAACGGCGACGAGGATTTTTTGGCCGCGCGAAAGCAGGTTGCGATTCTGGATTTCGCTTTCAGCGCACTTGAAAAATTCACTCACGCAATCAGTCTGCTTTTTTTTGGTGTTCACGGCAAGAGACTCGCGGAGACACAGGCTATTCAGAAATTACGGCCCAAGTTTTAGACGGTAAAATTGCAGCGGCAAGTTGTTGGCCGACGTGTCAGTGAACAGCCAGACGCCATTCGTGCCGAGTGTGTTGGTGGCGAGCGGCAGCCAGTTCACGGGTGGAAGCAAATTTGTGGTGGCCTGCAAAATATAGATGTAGCCGGGCGAGCCGGTGAGGTTCAAATTGAAGCTGCCATTGGCATTGGCGGTGACGCCGTTGATGGCGGGTGGAATCAGATTCACCGTCAACGTGGCGACGCTGCTGGTCGTCGCGCCACCGTTTGCGCTGGCGACGACAAAATAATTTGCCGCCGCCGACAAAGTAAGGTTGGACAGCGCGAGCGTGGTGTTGGTGAAAAGCGTCAGCGCAGTGTTGTTGGAATACCACTGGAACGTGAGCGGCGTGCAGGCGGTGGCAGCGACGCCGAAGGTCGCGGTCGTGCCGATGAAATTGGTCTGGCTTTGCGGCTGGCTAAAAATTACCGGTGGCGTCTGGTCTTGCACGACGACGGTGTTGGTTGAGAACGCGGTGTTGCCGGAGGCGTCGGCGACGGTGATGACAACCGTATTCGTGCCGAGCGGCAAAAGAAAATTATTCGTCGGGGTTTGCGTGATTGTCAGCGCTCCGGACAAATCGGTGGCGAGGATGAAATTGGTTCCGGTCACGTTGGGCAGCAGCGCGACGCAGTTGGAATTCGCCGCCACAATTAAATTGGTGAAGCTCCACAAAATCGTCGGCGGCGTAGTGTCGCGCACGATGACAGTGCGTGTGACAGTGTTGGTATTGCCGTTGCCATCGTCGGCGGTGTAAGTGAGCGTGTTGGTGCTGACGGCGTTGGTGTTGACCGTGCCACTGGCAATCACGACGACGACGCCCGCGCAAAGGTCGGTGGCCGTCGCGCCGGGATCGGTGAAGGCGCTGCCCAACTCGACGTAAAACGGGTTGGCGCCAGCTAGCGTGATGACAGGCGAAATGGTGTCCTGCACGGTAAGCACGGCGTTGCTGGTGAGACTGCCGTAAAGATTGGTGACAGCGACAATGACGGTGTGATTCGGCAGGTGGAGGTTGGTGATGTAATAACTGGTGTTGGTCGCATTCAAAACCGGCAAACCGTCGAGACTCCATTGATAACTCAACGGTGCCGTGCCGGTCGCGGTGACGGTGAAAACATTCGTGTTACCACCGCATTGGATGGTGCGGTTGGTGACCGACGAGCTGGTGATGGCCGGCGGCAGCACGACGGTCAGATTTGCGACGCTGCTGGTGGTCGCGCCAAAAATATTTGTCACGAGCAGGCTGTAATTGCCGTTACTGTTGGTGGTGACGGCGGTGAGTGTGAGGTTAGTGGTGGTCGAGCCGGCAATGCCCGTGCCGTTGGCGAGATTCAACCCGTTTTTCTGCCATTGATAGGTGAGATTGGTCGAGCCGGTGGCCATCGCGCTGAAGACCGCAGTACCGCCGGCCAGGAGGGTGAGGTTAGTGGGCTGCGTGGTAGTGGCGGGCGCAAAACCCGGTGTCACAGAAACATCGTCTAAGGCAAAAGCGACCGGGTCGTTGCGGGCGCCGAATTGTAAAACGGTCGTGGCATACGTGGCTTTGACGACAAACTGCATATTTGTCCAGTTGTTGATTGCGCCCAGATTGGTATTGTTGAAAATCGTATTTAGTGTCGGCGAATTCGTGTTCCAGTTCACGATAAATTGATTCGGCGTCACGGTGGAACCGTAACCGGTGTTATTCGGATTGTTCAGCCAAAACGAGACTAAATACAACTGCCCCGGCACGGTGGACAAAGTCTGTGCGGCATAGCCAAGCGTGCTCACATTTCCCAAAAATGCGCCGTAACTTCCAGAATGCACAAATTGCGGCGGAAAAGAAACCACGGCGTTCTGGCCAGAGTTGCCCGTCACATTCCAACCGGTGAAATCGCCGGTCTCAAAACCGCCGTTCTGCACGAGGGACTGGCTGACGGTCAGGGCAAACTGCCGGCTCTGCACCGTGCCGCTGGTCTGGTTGGTGAAGAAAACCGTCGCGGCATAAGCGCCCGCCGTCAGATTGCTGGCGGCGGTATTCAGGCCGGCCGCCACCGTCACCTCCCCGCCACCAGCCAAAGCACCACCCGCCGGAGAAACATTCAACCACACGGACGTGTTGGCGATACCCCAATTCAACGAGGCCGAAGACAGGTTGCTCAGGGTGAAATTTTGCGACGTTACGTTGAATGGCCCACCGATCACGCCACTTGCGGTGAAACCGGTGGCCGGCGTGATGGCTAGCGGCTCCAAAACTTGCAGGGAAAATTGCAGGTTCTGCACGACATGCGTGTTCCCATTCGTGAATTGGACAGTGGCCGGGTAAGTGCCAGCGGCCAGGCTGTTGGCGGCGGCATTCAAGCTGATGGCGACACCGTTGGTACCGTTGGGCGGCAGGGTTCCGCCCATCACCGAGGCATTCAACCACGCCGACGTATTCACCAGCGACCAGGCGAGGGAAACCGCACTGGAATTGGTCAGTAAATAGTTTTGCAAGTTCGGGCTGAACGATCCGCCGGTAATGCCGCTCGCGCTAAAACCGCTTAGCGGCGTGATGACCAGCGTGTCCGGCGCCAGCACGCTGATCAGGTTTTGCCCGTTCGGCGTGCCAAGGCCGGTGCAAAGGTCGTAACCGGCAACCGCATTATACAAACCGGCCGTGTTGGTGCCGGTGTTGTTGCCGGTGGCGACATCATGAAAACAGATGCTGTAGTTGGAGTTGTTCGTGATGCCATAAAGTGCCGGGTTGAGAAAACCGACCGGCGGATTGCCGCCCGCCACCGCCTGTTGATTCACGAGCGCCGTGAACCCGGCCCACAACGGCGCGGCGCAACTGGTGCCCATAAAATAATTGGTGCCGGTGTCGTCGCCATTGTTATAACTGACAAAAACATTGTCCGCCGTGAGTGCCACGTCGGGAATGTTGCGGTGGGAGGTAGAACCGCCGTTGCTCGTCATGCTGATGTTAGTCTGCCACCAGGGGATGGCATAGTAGGAACTGATGCCGCCGCCGGAACCTTCGTTGGAAATGCCGGTGAGATTGTTGTTCCAGACCGTCTCCGAACTCCACGCCACGCCATAGCCGCCCATGGTCATGGTTGTGCCGCCGACAATCGTGGCATAAGGACTGTCTGCCGGCACGGTTGTGCCGCTGTCCAAAGATTGTGCGCCAGTGTAGGCATCACTGTCGCCGGAAGATTGAAAATACGACTGGCCCTGTGCCGCCATGAGCCTGAGAACATTGTCCCAAGTGGTGGCGGAAGAACTGGACCACGGCCCCACCGTCCAGGAACTGCTCACCTGCTTGGCGATGTTGTCGCTTTGAATCTGGCTTAATACCGAAGAATCAGCACTGTTCTCTTCATAAACCATCACCCGGGACAGCCCGGGAGCGATGGCGATGGCCATCTCGATGTCCAAGGACACTTCATCGTTGTTGCCGGTGCTGGGAACCACGCCTCCGACCACCACGTTTGTCAGGGGAACATAATTGGTAGCATTGTTTAGCGCGCCTACGATGTTCTCGTAATTGGTGATGTCCACCTTGTAGTAATCCGAATACTCCAGCACCGCCACCGTCTGGCCGGCTCCGGTCAGCGCGGTGCCGGGAACATAGGCATTACGGAAGTCATTGCCCACGTATTCGTGACCCGGCCCGGTGCCGTTGAAGCTCAACGGCCGGGCCATTGACGCCTTCAATTTCATGCCGGCCGGCCGGGGTCGGCTGAAGTCGTTTAAGCCTTCCACCGAAATTATTTTTAAACCCATCGGCACGGACGGCTCGGAATCTGGCGCATAAAAATCACGCGCTTCGACAGGATGCCGGTAGCGGTTAAGCCGGATCTGAAATGCCCGTTCAATATTTGCGACCGGCCCCTTCACATCCAGCACCATCCGGTTTGGAAAAGTCGCTACCACGGTCAGCCCGTTGCTTTCAGCGAACCGCCGAACCGCCTGATAATCCAGTTCCGTCGGGCCAAATCTTGTGGCCAATTCCGCCGGCTGGAGAAATTTGTGGTAATTGGTGCTGGCCGGATCGTAAAGTTGGCGAAGCAGTCCGTCCAGACCGGCCTGATTTCTCAGCGGCAGCCCGATGGCCAACCGCAATTGATTTGTTTCCGGCAACGTTCCAATCGGCGACAGCCGCCGGACGACCTGCGGCACATGGCCGGGCAAAAACAGCCGATCCGGCGCCGCGCTTGCCGCCGTCATTCCGGCCACGCAAAAAAACAGCGCGGCTAGGCCGGTCTCTTTTCCAAATGGCATTAGCCTAAAAATAGCACAAATCGCTGCAGGCAAAAACGGCGGGGCAGATTTTTTTTGTTTGCGGACGGGCATGACTTTTTGCCGTGTGGTTTTCAGGGAACCAGCATCAGCCGGTAAAATTTTTGCGGAAAGTTAGCGATGCCGGTATCAGAGAACTTGAGCGAGTTAGTTTCTGATAAAATCTGGCCGCCCAAATTAATCCAGTCCGGTTGCATCAGATTGGTTTTGTATTGCACTTGGTAAAGCGCGCCCGGCGTGGTGTCAAACGTCAAATTGAAGGCTGCCGGACTTTGGACAATCGCGCTGAGATGCGGCACGGTGACTGGTTTCACGCTGACGTCGTCCAAGCCCAGAATATAAGCGCCGTCTTGAAAACCGAATTGGAGCAGCGAACTGGAATCGTCCGCCGTGACGATGAATTGCAAATTAGTCCAGTTGAGGAACGGCAGGTTCACGGCGTCATAAATCGTCTCGCCTTCCCATTGCACCTGAAATTCGTTTGGCGTCGCGCCGATGAAATTTATTGGATTATCCAGCCAGAGCGAGATCAAATAAGTCTGCCCGGCGATGGTCGGCAGCGTTTGCGAGAGATAACCCAGCGTGGAAGATTGCCGCAGCGCGGCACCATGATGCCCGCTGTGAACAAAACCGCTGCGGTCGGTGACGAGGGTGGAACTTGCCGCCAACGTCCAACCACTGAAATTACCGGTTTCAAAACCGCCGTTGACCACGATGCTCTGGCCGATGCTCAAGGTGAACGGCAAGCTTTGGATGGTTTCATTTTTAGCGTTCCGTACCGTCACGGTGGTTTTGTAAATGCCGGCTTTGAGCGTATTCGCCTTCGCGGTCAGTCCCACTGTGAAATTGGTCTGCCCGCCGCCGGCCACCGTCCCGCTGGTCTGGCTAACGGCCAGCCACGAACTGGAGCCCACGACTTTCCAGACGGCGGCAGTGCCGCCGAGATTGGCAACGGTGAAATCCTGAACGGCGGGAATGAACGCCCCGCCGACCGGCCCGACAGCGTTGAAGCCATTCGTCGGCTGCAACGACAATGGCGGCACGACCTGAAGCCGGAACGTGACATATTGCACCGCCGGCAAAGTCCGGTTGGTGAACGCTAATCTGGCCGAATAATTTCCCACGGCCAAACTGTTGACCGCCGCAGTAAAATTAGCCGCAAGATTGGTCGTCGCTTGAGGTTTCAACAAACCGTTGGTCGGCGAGATATTCAGCCAACTCGCTGCTTTGGGATTCTGCCAGGCCCACGTCAGCGGTGCGTCGCCGGCGTTGGTCAGAATGATGACGGAATTTGACGGACTAAACGGTCCGCCCGCCGCACCAAAAGCGGTCAGTTGCGGATTGGAAAAAATTTGCAACAAACCAGCCGTGGAAACACTTGCCCGCCCCGCCAGCGCGTCAATCAAACCTTGCCCCGCCGGCGTGCCCCAGCCGGTGCAAAGATCGTATCCGCTGACCGCGAGAAATTGGCTGGGGCTGCCGCTCCAAGTGTTGTCGCCGTTGGTGATGTCGTGAAAATTGTTCGTGTATTCCGCACTCGCGCCGAGCGCATAAATGACCGGGTTGATGAAACCGATAGAGGGTTCGTTGTTCGCCGCTGACTGTTGGTTGGCCAGTGCCGCCAATCCCGCCCACATAGGCGCGGCGCAACTGGTGCCGCCAATGCCGCCCGAACCCACACCACCATCGGCAATGATATAGACATTGTCGGCGTTCAATGCCACGTCGGGAGTATTGCGCTTGGTGGTTGAACCTTGGTTGATCGCCATGCTGACATTGGCTTGCCAAGTTGGAATTGAATAGTAAGAACTGATGCCGCCGCTGGAGCCAGTGCCGCCGCCCCAATTCCAGACCGATTCCGACTGCCACGCGCCACCCGGCCCAGTCGTCACCAATGTCGTGCCGCCCACTTGCGTGATGTAAGGCGAGCTGGACGGCGCGTTCTGCAGAAATAAATTATCAACGCCGTTTACAGAATTGGCTCCGGTCGTGAACGCATCACTGTCGCCCGTGGCGCTGAAAAAAGATTGTCCCTGCGCCGCCATTTCTTTGAAGATGTTGTCCGTCGTCGTGCTCGGCCCGCCGCCCCAACCCCACGAGCAGCTCAAATTTTTCACCGTGCTGCTCGCCGCCATCGCGTTCAGAAGATCATTTTGAGAAACGTTTTGGCTGGCGGAAAAAACCATTATTCTGGAAAGCCCCGGTGCCATCGCCATCGCCATCTCGATGTCCAACGACACTTCTTCATTGCCGCTGGTAGAAGCCACCGAGCCGTCATAGTTATCCAGCAAAACCGTCTGGATGGCAATGTTCGTCCGTCCGCCGCCCGCCAGTTGCGCATACGCGGCAATGTCGCTGGCATTAAATCCGTCAAACTCCAAAAGCCCCACCGACTGACCCGCGCCCGTCAACGTCGTGTCCGGCACATACGCCGCGCGAAAATCATCGCCCAATAAATCTCCCGTCGGCGCGGAACCCAACGTCTTGGCGACAACCCTGCTGGAAACGGAATTTTTTTTCACCAGCTTGGGATGTGGCCGTTCGTAATTGCTCAAGCCGCTGACATCTGCGACCGGCAGATTCGTGTCCACCGTCGGCTCCACGTCCGGCGCAAAAAAATCGCGCGCCTCGTTCGGGTGTTTGAACTGACGCAAGTTGAGGTGAAACGCGCGCTGGATGTCCGCCACGTTCGCGCGCACATCAAGCAGCATCCGGTTGCCGTGCGTGCCGGTGATTTGGAAACCGCTCGCCTGCGCAAAAGTTTTCACCGCCGCGTAATCTGCTTCCGTCGGGCTAAACCGCGCGGTGAATTCTTCCGGCGTCAGGTAATGATGAAAATTCGGATTGGCCGGATTGTAGATGTCCGACAAAAATTCCGTCAGCCCCGCCGGATCGCGCAACGGCAGGCCGATGGCCAGCCGCAACTCGTTTGTCTCCGGCAAATTGCCGACGGCTTGCAGTTTGCTGACAACCGGCGGCACATGGCCGAACAAGGTTTTCAGATCGCCGCCAAAAACCGGACACAATGCGACTGTCCAAACAAGACAGAAAATCGCGAGCGCTCTTAAACTACTGATTTTACAACGCATTTTGATGACGACTAAACTTTATGAGATTAAAGCAATTTACGTTCCGAGTTTTGCCAAATGCCTTTTGAAAAGACTAGCCCATTCCACCGCCAAGTCAATTTGCGCAAATCAGTGAAGCGATCCGGAGGGACGAGTTACACGAGTCCCGACACAAAATAAATTGGGACTCGTGTAACTCGTCCCTCCGGATGATGCCACCAAATAAATTTTCCCGCGCGCTTTCCGCTTTCCGCCTTCGGCTTTCCGCTTTAATTTTCCTGCGTGTCTGTCCAATTCACCATCCTCGGCAGCGGCTCGTCCGGCAACTGCGCTTACGTCGAGACCGAAAACTGCCGCATCCTGATTGATGCCGGATTTTCCCCGCGCCAAATCCGCGCGCGCCTTGCCAGCATCGGCAAGACGCCGGAAAAACTTTCGGCCATTTTAATCACGCACGAACACTCCGACCACATCAGCGGACTGCTCGGACTCGCCGATAAATTTCACATTCCCGTTTTCTGCAATCGCGGCACGCAGGACGGAACCATCTGGGCGCTCAAAACCAAATGGGATTCCAAAAAGCAACCGGCGTTCGCCGACGCGGACGGCACGGCGCACCTGAAAGCAAAAATTGACTGGCACTTGTTCGACACCGGCGGCAGTTTTGAAATCGGCGATGTCGGCATTGAAACGTTTTCCATTCCGCACGACGCGCAGGATCCGGTCGGATTTATTTTGCGCACCGCGTCCGGGAACATCGGGTTTGCCACCGACCTCGGCCACACCACCAAGCTCGTGCTCGACCGCATCCGCGCCGCGAACGTCCTCGTGCTCGAATCCAATCACGACGTGAAGATGTTGCAGGATTGTCCGCGCCGCTCGTGGGCGTTGAAGCAGCGCATCCTCGGACGCCACGGCCACATCTCCAACGCCACTGCCGCCGACACCGTCGCGCAAATCATGTCCGCCGGGCTGAAGCAGCTTTACCTCGCGCACTTGAGCCGCGAATGCAACAAGCCCGAACTCGCGCAACACGTCATGGCCGAGCAACTCCATCACATCGGCGCCACGCACGTCCAACTGCAAATCGCCGCGCAGGACCTGCCGTGTGCGACGTTGGAAATTTAATTAAATTAAAAATATGAAATTCCTGAACATGACCTTCCCAATTGCAGACCGTGGGTTGTTAATGAAATGGCACGAGCCGAATGCTTATTTTAGGAAAAATCTAACGCTTGGCTTTTTAATAAAATTTTATGCACTTCTGGCCGTTTTGTTGCTGATTATTTCTCCAAGAATAATTCGCAACAACCCCCAACATCCAATAATAATTATGATTTCGCTCTATCTTTTTCTTTGCGCAGTTTTTGTATTGTCTCAATGGTTTGGTTCTGCTTCTTCAGTCGTTCGGTTAAAAAAAGACGCCATCACCAAAACCAATTCTGGACGTTCTTATTTCAAAAACATCGAAAACTGCAATGTTTATAGCGAAAGCTACAAAGGCACTAAATTTATCGTTTTGAAATTAACTTTGAAGAAAAAGGATATATTGTCTTTTCTTAAACCTAAACAAGTTTCAGAAGTAGCCGTGCCTGAAAATGTAAATTTTAATCAAGTTCTTCAAATCCTTCGAGACAAAGGCGTAAAAGTTGTGGAAGCGCCATTGCCTTCTTAATTTCATTAGAGAGAATCGGCTTCATGCTCCGCCTTGAAAAAATTTCCTCGCTCGATTTGCCCGAGCTTGCGCCGTATCGCACGCTCAAGCGTTCGGGCGAACACGCGGCGCTCGGCATTTTCGTGGTGGAAGGCGACAAGGTGCTCGACCGGATGTTGGAAAGCGATTTCACGCTCGTCTCCGTCCTGCTCATCGAGGAGCGCTTCGCGGAATATGAGCCGCGCCTGCGCGCGCGCCCGGAAAAAGACATCGCCGTTTTCGTCTGCGAGAAATCGCTGCTCACCGGCATGGTCGGCTTTGACATTTATCAGGGCGTGCTGGCCATCGGCAAAATTCCGCCGGCACTCTCGCTGGAAAAAATTCTCGCCGCCAGCACGCGTCCGCGTTTTTTTGTAGCGATGGATGAACTCGCAAACGCAGAAAATGTCGGCGCGCTGATGCGCAACTGCGTGGCGTTCGGCGTCACGGCGCTGATCGCGGGCGAGACGTGCAGCAGCCTGTTCCTGCGCCGCACCGTCCGCAACTCGATGGGCGCGCTGTTCAAGCTGCCAGTGCTGGAATCGACGAACCTCGTGCAGACGCTCGGCGAATTGCGCGCGCACGGCATCAAGTGCATCGCCGCGCATCCGCGCCCGGACGGAAAAAGTTTGTCGCAGGCAAATTTCACCGGCGATTGCTGTGTAGTTTTCGGCAACGAAGGTCACGGGATCACTAAAAAAGTTTTGGCCGCGTGTAACGAGACGGTGGCGATTCCGATGTTGAACGAAGTGGATTCGCTCAACGTCAGCGCAGCGGCGGCGGTATTTTTTTACGAAGTGAACCGGCAACGCGGTAAAAGCTAATTGCCACAGAGGCACAGAGGACACAGAGTTGGAAAACCTATGTTTTTTCTCTGTGCCCTCTGTGCCTCTGTGGCAAAAATTAAAGCCCAATCGTTTCGAGAACAACTTCCGTGCGAACTTTATTGGCGTTGGCATCCAATTTGGTGAACAGTCCGCGCCAGAAGCCGAGTCCGTAAAAAATATGGCTCGCCACGAGCAACGGCCACGCAAGCACCGCGCGCACAACTCCCGCATTTTTCATCGAAGCCAGTGTTTGCAAAATCGTCGCGACAAAATAAACAATCATTGGCACGGCAATGAGCAAACGCAGCGAATTGGGAATGCTCAAGCAATTCAAAAAAGCGAGCGCGGCGAGATACAGGCAAAACAGCGGGGGCACAAAATTCAGCGCAGAGCCGGGCGTCGGGTGCAGACGGAATTGCTCCGCCCTGCCCCGTCCGTAAGTCCGCAACATTTTCAGAAATGCCTTGAGCGTCCGGCGCGGGCGGCGATGCACGAAAAAATTTGGATCATAGACGAGCCGCTGGCCGCGCTTCTGCAATTCGTCCATCAACGCGTTTTCCTCATTCGGATAGAGCGCTTCATTAAAGCCGCCGAGCGCCAGCAGCGTGTCGCGGCGTGCGAGCGTGTTGCAAAGGATGAGTTCTTTTTCGCCGGTATCGCGCATTTCGCCGACAGGCGTGTAGCGCGCGCGGCTCGGCCCGAACGCCAGCCAGCTCGCCAGCACCACGGCAAAAACCTGTTCCAACAGCGGCGCACCGGGCGGACAGACGTTCGGCCCGCCGACCATCGCAACAGCGGGATTGTGCAAAAACTTTTCGGCGCGGCGCAGATTGTCCGGCGGCGTCAGCGCGTCGTCATCGAGAAAATAAATCCATTCTCCACGCGCGGCGCGCAACGCGACGTTGCGCTGGACGGATGGTTGCTTGCCGCGCGCAACGATGATTTCCAACCGGTCGGCGGGATAATCCAGCTTGCGCGCGGCGGCGACCGCCTGCACTTCCGCCAGTTGCGGCGGCGCGGCGATGATGACGGTGACGATGGGCAGCGGCTGGCTCACGCGGGAAAACTAAAGTCCCGCCGCGCGACTTCAAAGTGCAAAATGCAAATCATCGCGGCGGCGCGGCGCGGACAACTTCGCGGCGATTGGAAATGTTTTGACTTGCGACGTAAAAAATCTAAATTACCGCTCCGTTTCATGGATGGGGTCATAGCTCAGTTGGTAGAGCGTCTGAATGGCATTCAGAAGGTCAGGAGTTCGAGCCTCCTTGGCTCCACCAAAACGAATTAAGTGTTGAAACATCGGTCGTGCTACGCACGGCTAGTGTTGTTTCAGCCAATAAATCAAAGGGTCTTTTGAAGGTAACGGTTAAGGTTTGAGCGCGTAAAAGGCGGTTCGAGCCGACGTTTTCAAGAAAGGACTTCATTTCTAACCAGTTGTTGCTAAACACTGGTTTTTGGGCTGTATTTGCTTCTAAAACCCATTTTTTTAAGGGTTCGAGCCGATTTGTTTTGCTTCCCTCAAGAGCAAAAATTTGTTGCTCCAAAGCGGCTTTTTGCGGCACAAGTGGGGTTTTGAGTTCTTTGAACTCGGCAACATCAAACACCCCCTCGGTAAAGCCGTCGTTAATCCGATCAATCTTCGCTTTAAGCGAAGTCAGGTCGGATTTGAGGCGGTCAATTTTCTGCTGCTTTTGGAGTGTCGGGGACGCCGCCCCCCGTCGCCAACCGGCATTGAAAACAAAAAACCCCGCGATAATGAGACCGGAGTTCGTGGCTGGTTGCACAAATTATTTTAGGGCGGAAACGGGCGCGTTGGATTTTACCAACCCGCACTCGGCCATCATGGTTCTAGGCGTGATTCTCCGCCATTCTGTATCCAACATCTTGGAACATCTTTTTGCCAAAAAGCAGAAGGGAGAATAGTATTTAAACGAGGCCATGCGTTCTCTAGTTGTGGGGTGTTCACCCCATTGTCCGTAGCGGTCAAAAGGGACAATGTCTCCAAGGAAAAATTATGGAGACGCAAATCAAACCCTTCTCGCCGTCAACCTTGAAACACATCGGCATCGCCGCCGACCATGGCGGATTTGAATTGAAGGAATTTCTGGCCGGAAAATTGCGCGCCGCCGGTTTTGAAGTCACCGATTTTGGTGACCGGCAGTTGAAGTCGGATGATGATTATCCGAATTTTATCATTCCCTTGGCGCGCGCGGTTGCGGCCGGGACGGTGGATCGTGGCATTGGTATTTGCGGCAGCGGGGTCGGCGCGTCCATTGCCGCGAATAAAGTCGCAGGAGTAAGGGCCGGCTTGATTGACGAAAACTTTTCGGCGCATCAAGGAGTCGAGGACGACGATTTGAATATGATCTGTTTCGGTGGCCTGCTGGTCGGTCATGCCTTGGCCTGGGAATTGACGCAGACATTTCTCGACTCGCGATTCAAAGGTGCTGAACGCTTTCGTCGCCGACTGAAAGAAGTTGCGCAGCTCGAAAGTCCAACCCCAATTTAAACACCATGAAGATAAGTCCGCTGGCCGGAAAACCGGCGCCCGCTAGGATTCTCGTCAATGTGCCGAGGCTCGTGACAGCCTATTACACCGGTGTGCCTGATCCTAAGGTGCCGGCGCAACGTGTGGCGTTTGGAACCTCCGGCCATCGTGGCTCGTCGTTCAATCTGGCTTTTAACGAATGGCACATTCTCGCGATCACGCAGGCGATATGCCTCTATCGCAAGTCTAAGAACATTGTCGGCCCGCTGTATCTCGGCATTGATACGCACGCGCTTTCGGTTCCGGCTTGCGCCAGCGCGCTGGAAGTGCTGGCGGCCAACGGGGTAGAAGTGATGCTCGCCGAAGGCGATGAATACACGCCGACGCCAGTGATTTCTCATGCGATACTAAATTACAATCGCGGACG
>Ga0182012_10002302_pt1 | contig 20678 bp, 14 predicted proteins | sample 612S2SmetaG_FD_120486 | JGI IMG/M metagenome (GOLD analysis project Ga0182012, IMG submission 120486) | Permafrost microbial communities from Stordalen Mire, Sweden - 612S2S metaG | ecosystem: Environmental > Terrestrial > Soil > Wetlands > Permafrost | place: Sweden: Stordalen | collected...
CGCGGACAGTGTCTGCACCGAACTCCTGCGATGGTAAACCACCGTGGTCGCCCGTGGCGTTGAAAATTGATTCGAGCAATCCAAGCGACTTTGCCTATCGACTCGTGTCAGCGAGCCCGACCTCAAGAGGACGCTGGGCCGCCGTATTTCAGAATCGGATATCGACGTCGTGGTCTCAGGTGTAGTCCCGCTTGGCAGTATCAATCGCCGGACCGCCCACGCGATGAACGCGTACATGGCGGGTGACGTGTCAGCTGAACTGAGATAACGAGCGAGAGAGAAGTCCCGGCCAAGCTAGAGCCTACCGGCGGCGAACGCCGCGGCCTGGTTTGTCATGCCGGACTGAACGTATAAACCGTGCGCAGTCGGGCTGTTGCCCTCGGAGCAGACTGGGTCGTCGGCGACGCACAGGTCAATCGTCTTGGGGCGATAAAGCGGGCCGATCGAAGGGAGCGGGGCGCCCCCCAGCGTCCTCGTGGCTGTACTCTCCATGTTGCCGAACACGACGACCGCGGCGACATGATTAGCCACCTGGGGCGGCAGCTGATCGGTGGTCATGTCGATCACTCCCGCGCCCTGTGAATATCCTCCAAGCACCAGTCTGGTGCTGGGGCAGTTCGCAACCATGGATTGGACATGAGCACGCGCATCGCCGGACCCCGCGGACAAGCTGCTGGCGAAATCGTCGGTGGCAGGGTAGTTGACCGCGTACCCTCCGACGGACCGCTCAGGAACTTGCGACCTTAGCGCATAGACGAATGCCTGGCCTACGGTGCCAAAGCCGGGAGGTTCATTGGTGCCGCGAGCGAAAACCACCTCGACGTCGGGGCACGGGTCGGCCGAGGCGTAACGAGTGTCGACGGGCGCGCTCAACAGTACCCACGCCATCGCCACGGCCAAACCGAGGATGCGAGCGATGTTGCGTGTACTCATTGCTCAATACTCACACACTTCTGGTACTCGACGGGCCTGATTTGGGCTGTATTGCCACGCCTCGCTGTGCACCAAAGGAACCTGACTGCCCGGCGCCGATATGGGCCACGCCTGTGCGGACGATGCGTCGGGCCATGGCAGCACGGTGAAGCAGGGCTGTGATCGGCGCGAGGCATGCTTGGCGGTAAGGGCAATGAGGGTGAACGGGATCCAGGATCGCGCCCGTATCCGACACGTGGTGCGCAGACCGATCCGGGCTTTGGTCATCTTGACCCGGTTACCGTTGCGCGACAACAATATCCGGTGCCGACAAGGTGCTGTCGCGCAACTTCAGCGTAGCCGCGCGCCGCACCCAGGGCGCGGCTTGTGTCTTGCAAACAGGCGATCGCATCGATGGTTGACTTTCTCATCGCAGATCAGTCCGTTACTGATTAAACGGATAATATGCATCTAAAATGGCTGTGGTACAGGGAATTTAGAGTGTTGTTCAATGACGGAGGATCGAATTTCCCGCAGCCGCGATATGCCCACAGGTTCGGCTCGTAGTGGTGCTCGGGTGGGCCGTCCTCGTCCGTGATTTGTTGATTGGTTCGTGGTTCGGGGCCACCCCGGCTTGACGCCACGAGTATTAGCTGCGGTGGCGAGAGCCCGGCTCATCTCGGCGGATAGTTGGCTTTGACGCGGTCGCGAAGGTTTGGCGAGTGGCCATCTCGTCACTTGAGGACCAGTCCCTTCTCAACGGCACGGCGGATGTTCCGCACGACATCCTGCCAGCTCAAACCCGTGGCGCCGGCTGTTGTGGCGCTTCCTAATCCGAGCAGGATGGCAGCAGCCATCTCGTCAACCGACCGCGGATCGAAGTAGTCAGCGGCCACCTGGAGTTCTCTGAACACCGGAATGTCGCTCGCTATCGCGGCAGCACCCAGCATGTTCGCCTCGAGGAGCGGCAGTCCGTAGCCTTCGTCTAACGAGGGAAATACAAACAGGTCGCAGTTTTCGTAGAGCCAGCGCAATTCGTCATCGGTGACGTGGCCCAAGAAATGTATTCGGGATGTGACATGGTCGGGAATTGCACCCGGCGAGTACTTTCCGTCCTTCTCGCCGACGACGACCAAGTGACGAGTGACGTCTTGCTGAGCAACACGAGCGAAGGCCTCGATGAGGCGGGCCACGTTCTTACGCACGTTGAGCCGACCGACAGTGAGAACGAATGGCACCCCCTCCTTCCACATTGAAGGGCGCCTCGCGTGCGCTTTCACTACGCCCGCCGGGACACTCAGTCCCACTTGCACAATTCGTTCCCTCAACTCAGGCCACACAAGACCGATCCTGGCCGCCTCGGACTGGGAGGTAGCCAGGACGGTCGTGGCCCTTCGAAGAGAGGGGCGCACTCCTTGCAGGTATAACAACTCTTTCTTCGTGAACCACTCCGGATTTGTAACGAAGAGGGCGTCGTGGACAAGAACGATGCGGGGTGCCTCAGCGAAAGGGGGACAAAAGTTCTGGGTTAGCACGGCGTCGTATTCTCTTCTGCGCGCTGCGATGGTGGCGACTGCTGCGGCGTGGTATCGAGCCCAGCGGGGATAGTGATTGACATCAACCCCGAGCTGCAAGCGCTGAATCTCCCCCTCGACGTAGGCAACGTCGTTCTTCGGGACTCGCAACGTCAGATCATCAGCAGGGAAAGCCCGCATCCATTCAGTAACTAGTGACTGCAACACATTGCGCCCCGATGGGGGTCCATCGACCCACCAGTGCGCGTCAAACAGGAGCCTCATGATCGCGCGCTCGGCACAACTAAGCCGACCGGTTCAGTTGCCAGCGGTTGAGTCAGGTTTGATCGCCAGTACAGCGATGGAACCCCCAGAGCGGCGCGCCCCGGAGACGAGCTCGGCGAGGATCGCGAGCGGAAGGAACGGCAGCGCCAACAGCGTGATGACCAAGTCAGCGGACTTGACCGGCGCGTTTCGCTTGAGGAGGTGGAAGAGGTAACTGGGCCGGCTAGTGAAGCGGCTAACGGCCGTCTGCCACATACCGAACCAGTTTTGCTCCATCATCTGGTGGTCCGACTGCACGACTACGAGCCCGTGACGAGCGAGCAGAGTGTGGAGCCCGGCCTCAGTGAAGTGCGTCCGGTGGCGCGGTAGGTCCAAGTGGTACCAGCGAGTGCGGGCCACCCGCGCCTGCACGCTGGCGAAGTTCGGGACCCCGACGAGGAGACCGCCTCCAGGCCGGAGCCAGTCCTTGAGGACGTCAACGGTCTGACCGGGGTCTGGAACATGCTCGAGGACGTGCCACAGAGTGACGACGTCGCAGGACCCGGGCGTGACAGGTGCAGTTTCGATGTTGGACTGGATGAGTTCGATCCCGTACATGTCCCGGGCGCCGATGCAGCCGCGCTCGGTGGGTTCGACACCCGCGGAGTCGAACCCAGCCGCGGCTGCCGCCGCGACAAAACGCCCGCGTCCGCAGCCAGCATCGATCACGCGTGCGGGTGCTTTGAACCGTGAACCGATGAACTGCAGCCGGCGTCGATCGAACAGCCGAAGAATCGGCGCGGCCAGACCGGCTCCGCGGGCCCGTTCTGGGGCGTAGGAGCCCTTCTCGTAAAGCTCCGCGTCGACAGGAAAGTCGCCTTCAGTTACCCCGGTGCCGCACGTCGAGCAGATCGCGACCCCGAAATCGCTGAGCCCCTGTTCGCCCGCGGGTGCGCTCCAGGCATGAGCGGCTTGCCCTCCGCACGCTGGGCAGTTGAGCAGCGAATCCCGTGAAGTCGTCGATACGCCGTATCCCAATTCGGTTGTGTTTACGGATGAAACGCTGGTCATGTTTCGGCTGCCAATCTGTACGTGAAGTGCTGCGCGACTCGTAGCCTTCTTGGTCGCTCCGTGCCTGCCTGAAGGTCCATGCTGGCTCCTAACAAGGTCGGCGCGGACGCGGGCCGCGGCGCCTGAGTGCGACCATACCGATGATGCACTTGCGGTCCCAGTTTACATACCGTTGGTCAATTTGTATAGCAGTCGGCAGTCAACAAGACTTTTAGGTCTGCGGGAGCCCGCACAGACCACACATGACAGCATGCAGACGAGCCTAAGCCGGGCGCGCGATTGGCCCGAGCACCGAGATCGCCACCCCGCCGGGCATCGGGATCTCATCAAACCGGGCGCGATCGACGACGACTTCGCCGGCCGGAGCGACTTTATCCTCGAGGCCAGCGATGTCCCCAAGCCACCGACGAGCCGGGAGATTGCGCTCTGTCTCTCGCACCAGGAAGCACACCTCGCCCACATCCTGCCAACATGGAAGCGTCTGCAATGCCTGGCTAACCAGCAAGGACTCAAGTCCGCGGCCCATGGCCCGGCAACTCACCGCCAGCTCGTGCACGCGAAGCCGCCCCTTGTCATTCCTGACGACGAGTAGAGCGATGATGCCGCTGTCCGACAGGCGGTCCGAGAGCGCCACCGACAGCACATAGGCATTCTCGTCCCGCATCGCCGCTTGCAGGTTAGCTTCACCAAGTCGGGCGACCGTGAGGTTGAACTGGTTCGTTTTGGCGCTCAGGTCGGCGAGCCGGGTCAGCTGCTCCTCCCGATCCACGCCGATCTCGGCCCGGACCCCGAGCTCCTCCATGTACCGATCCAAGTCCGGGGCCTCGTGAAGCAGTCGCTCCCGGCTCGCGTTCGCAGCGAGGTCGCCGGCCCGGACCGCTGCGGCGGAGTCGCCCGTCCACCGCCAGAGCCCCGGTTGCCAACGCAGCGCATCGGCGGTCCGATCCGCGTCGGCTCGCGCGCGGACGAGCGCCACGCCGGGGCATTGGAGTCCGACGGTCAGGAGCTCGCCCGGGTTGTCATCGACGAAGACCACGGCGTCTTCACTGATCCTGACTGCAGCGGCGGCCCGACGCACCGCATCGGCTTTCGAACCCCAGTTGACCTCGACGGCAACGAAGTCGTCGAGAGCTAAGCCGTAGTCCGCCCGCCGTGCCGCGAAGAGGCGTTCAACGTCCTCGGGCTCGTTCCGTGACACGAGGGCGAGCAGGAAACCGCGCGCCGCGAGCTCCTTCAGAAGGGCGTGCAACCTGGCGTGTGCCGGCGTAACTACGACGCCCTCGATGCCGTCCTCGCCGAGGACGCCCTGGTGCAACGTCTCGTCCAGGTCGACTGCCACCATCTTGTGGGGCGGAAGCAGAGCTGCCGGCAACCAATGTGTGCCGAGCGCACGTGCGAGTTGGACCTGCGCATCCCGGGAGACGCGACTGCCTGTGAAGGCGGCGATGCGCTCGTCGAGGAGGCCGACGCCGGCTTCGTCGCAGACTGTCCAGGGGTCGGCACAGTGGACTCCTGCCAACCCCCGGAACCGATCGACCGCCGCGGCTGCATGGGTTCGCCGCTCGGAGACGGGGACCACCACTACCGGACCGACAGCGGACGCCACACACTGCGTGACCCGACTGACGAACCAGTCCAGCGCCTCGTCGTCTTGCAGTGCCAACCGGTCAAGGTCGAACCAGACGAGGTCGAGGTCCGCGCCGCGGTGCGGCGAAAGGGCCAGTGTGTCGTCGTACCCTCCGAGCACCAGCTCAAGGTCGAGTCCAGCGTTCTGCAGGTACGGCACGAGCGGTGGCTGGATCGGCTCGATGGCATGGTTCCGCCACACCGCCACAGTGCCTGTCAGCTTTATGGGTTCGTCGACGATGACCGCAGTGACCTCGGCGCGGCGTGGGCGGGGAGCGGTGAGAATTTCCTGGCGTTTAAATCGCTCCTGGAAGTCCCGCCTCTCTGTGACGCTCATGTGGGCGAGTTTACCGAGGCGTGTTCATCTCGGCATTTGCAGCGAGTCACGCAATGAAAGTGCTTAACCAATCGCACGCACGACAACTTCGTAAGTAGGGTTTTTCAAGCAAAGACCTGGTCCACCTGCCGCCGCTCGCGTGGCACTCCGGGCATCCGGTGTCACACTCGTAGGCGGCCGGCGGCTTGTAGCAGCGATCGCGGCGCGCAGCCATCGGGTCGCCGCCGCGCGTCTTGCGGCCGAAACCAGGCCGAGGCGCTATGGCAGCATCGTATCGGTCGGGCCGATGGTATCCACCGATGTGCCGGCCAATAAGCTGGTTGGGGGTGATTCCGCGCGACCGGCTAAATCTTGCACTGAGCAACGCAAGTTTAAGAGGAAGCGATAGCAGAAATCACACGCCACACCATCGACACTTTGGTCTGCGATCATCAGTCTGGCGCGCCGCCACACCTGACGACGTTCTTTCCGCAATCCTCCAACCTCGGCAACGCACAGTTTGTATTGGATCGGGTGCCAGAACTGGATCTCACACGCCCGCCGGAAGAGGTCGAACAAATGGTCAGGGCGAGGAGCATCCGCGACACGTTAATTAGCGAAGAGGCTCAGTAAACTCATGGGCAAGCTCTGCATCACGCCATCTGACATGGCGCTTTTCAGCGCTCTCAGCCGCGATGTCAATCCGCTTCACACGAGTCCGGATTACGCCCGCCGCACCGCTTTCGGCGAGCCGGTTGTCTTCGGCATTTTGGGGGCTCTGGCAACACTGCAACAGACGCCGCCCCGCCCCAAACAGGCGCTTGGCAAGGTGTCTCTGTTGTTCCTGAACCCGCTGTTCGTAGGTGTGCATTACCGCGTCGTCGTCACGTCGGATGCGGCTCAAGACACGATCGAAGTGTTCGATGGCCAACGCCGCATGGTCCAGAGCACATTTACCTATCAGGATGTGACGGATCGCGCCGCCAGCGGCTTGCCGTCGGTCGGACCGACGGCAAGCCGTACCGTGCCTGCGGAATGGGACGAAGCAACCCTGCAGCGCGATCTCCGCGTTGCCGGAGACTATATGCCTCCATCCCCAGAGATGGAGCGTCTGATCGCGGGATGGCAACTGCACGACAAAGGCATCACGCCTGCACAGATCGCCGCCCTCGCCTGGACCAGTTACGTGGTTGGGATGGAGATTCCGGGCAAACAAGCTGCCTACTCACGGCTCGAGATGAGCCTGACGGCGGATCAGCCCGCAGCAGCGGCCCCTTACTCCTACACCGTGAAACTCGTCCGCAGTGTCCCGCGGGTCAGCCTGTTGCGGTTAGCGGCACAGTTATGCGTCGGTGAGACGGTGGTGGCGGACGCCCAGATCGAAGCGTTCTTGCTTAGCGATTCGCGAACTTGCTCACTGGATGCTCTGGAAAAGTGGCTGCCTCCATCCGAAGCATTAAAGGGCACCGTGGCGCTGGTGATCGGCGGCAGCCGAGGCCTTGGCGCCGCCTTTGTCGGCGCGCTGGCTTCACAGGGCTGCACCGTGCTGCTCAACTATTCGCGCTCACAACGCGAAGCGGTAGCGCTGCGCGACAGCCTGGCGGGAACGAAGGGCGAGGTGCGCCTGTTGGCCGGCGATGCGGCCGATCATGACTGGTGCCGAGAGCAGAGCGAAAGCGTTGTCCGGGAGTTTGGCGGCCTCGATTTCCTGGTCTGTAATGCCAGTCCCGTCATTCGTCCGCTGGATTTCGCTGCGGATACCCTGGAGCGCTTCCACCAGTTTGTAGACCAGAGCCTCCGGCTTGTGACCGTGCCGCTGGCGGCGTTTCTAGAGCCGTTAAGGCTCCGTCACGGCCGGCCGGTTGTGATCTCATCCGTCTACGCCAGGACGGCTCCCGCGGATATCCCGCACTACGTCGCGGCCAAGTCGGCCATCGAGGGGCTGCTACGGTCCATCACCACCCAAGACACGGTCGCCCATGGCGTTCTGGTACGCCCGCCGAAACTGTTGACGGATCAAACAAATACTCCTATGGAAAGAAAGGGCGCCGTCATGCCGGAGCAGATCGCGGCAAAGGTTGTCGCCCTGCTTCTGGACGAACCGGCGCAGGAAGATGTACAGATCGTCGAGGACTTCGAAAGTGCCGCGAAGTAGGCTCTATGGCGGCGGGGGCGGTACCAACCAACATCGCATCCACAGTCGACGTCTTCGAGGGCGCCTTCGGCAGATTCAGTCCGGCGGTCGATGAATCGATCGCAGAGGCTGATGTGCGGCTTTCTCTGTCAACAACCGGGTTCCAGCACCGCGCGAGCGTAACCGGCGGTCTGGTAGATGTACTGGTAAGCCCATCCCAGCGTGGACAGATGTACGGCCCGACCGGCGCTCACGCCGCTGCCACCTGGACTCTCGACCATGACCAGGTTGCCATCGAAGCATTGCTCGAGAATGAAACGGGCGCGGGAGATATGCGGACGGTACGTGACCACGATGATTGTGCGCCAGCCGTAATTCGCTGCAAGGCTGCGTAGTTCCCGCGCTTCCCCTTTGGTGGTCGGCGGGTCGGGGATGAAGCAGCGCAAGTTGAGGTGTGGGCGCGGCGTCGCACAAAGCCCCGTCCGCCAACGGTCTACAGATAGGACAACGATCGGAGCCCAGCCCTGTTCGCCGAGTTCTATTCCGAAGGGATACCGATCATAATCGCGGCCGCCGAGGACGAGGATCGCGTCAGCATGACGCAGCGGATCGATCTGCGGTCGCACATAGACAGGTAGCCCTGCGATCACGGCGACGATGATTGGCGTGCAGAAAAACACAAGCCATCGTGCAACGAGACGCCGGCGCCGCGGACCGTCCGGCGAAAGACGCGCGTCATCGCTCCCTTCAGCCGGGCTCATGGTGTTTGCGGAGCTGCGCCCACCATCGTTGGACCCACCCGCTCCGCGAGTTGTTCGTGGTCGCGCAGCGCGCGCGCCGGCACCACCAGCGGCGAGCGTATCGCCGGGGCCAGCAGACTCGCTTGCACCGCGGGGAACTGCCGGCCGGTGAGCGAATCGGTATCGTGCAGCGACAACCGCTCCAGCGTCTCCGAAGTGATGTATTGCGGCGACACCCAGAAGCTGGTCGCGTACCCATCGACGTTGCTTAAGGCGTTGGGAAAGGTCATCGGTCCTTATTAAAGCGTCTTTGATCCGGAGACCCAATGGCCAGCCACGAAACCGTACCCTCGTACCACAGGGGGACTAGTCCGGTGGCCCTGATCTGACGATGTGGCGCCGAGATAACTCGATCGATTGGCGCGAATACTACAAGTTCGTCGCACGGCACAGATCATACCAAAGGTATGGATACCCTGCAAAAGCTGAATCATCCGTTTGTGCTGCGTAAGTCCATGATCGCTGCGGCCGGGTGTCGCCGCAACAGGGGTGAATGCGACGGGCTTGCTGCTTAAGGGGACAATCGCGAAGTCTGCTACGGCCCGTCAGGGGTTTCGGGCGGGCCTGGTAGCGGCGGTGAAGGCACGTCGGCACACGGCATCCAGAGGTCGACATATATGCAGTGTTCCCTTGGAATCGCAGGGACATCTGCAGGAGCCGCTGCTGGGGCGGGCGGCGGAGGTGGATCATCATCGGCCCGTGCAGCCGGAGAACCGATCAGACCGCCGATGGCCGCCGTCGTAGCGAACGCTTTCAAGAGGCCTCGCATGCGATTGATGGCTGACTCGAATCTGTAGACGATGGCTGATCGTAACGCCGACGCTTGACACTGGGTGGGCCCAGCAAGCCCAGGAGACAGCCTTGTCGTGCTTAAGCCCTCTGGCGATGTACTTGCGTTGCTGCAGCGGGTGTGGCGGGTAACGGCTCGTCGCTAAACATTCACTTGGTTGCCGTTGTTCGCTTGACTCAGAGAACAACCCCCTACCGACGCAAGCGTCTAACGCTATGATCCTGACACGCAGGTAAAACTATCGCCCGATGAAGGGACCCGAAGGCTATCCGCCATATCCTCGATCTGGGTCCGCATTCGTTGACACTGCGGAGCACGAGGAGATGACCATAAGTTCCTGCACCGCTCAAGTACTCGACGCGGCAGACCCCACAGACAACGCGCTACTGGACCGGCTGCGCGCCGATCCCGTCATCGAATTCATTGATCATCGCGATGAACAACTCGAGGAATTGCGGGGTCTTCGACCGTCACCCGATCCGGAGCTGCTTGCCGAACCCTGCCGATGGGCGTACTACCCCTGGCGGAGGGTCGCCGTGGCGGTGCTCGGTCCCCGGGCCTTTCGAGCGGTGCGGTTGGATCGCAACAGGAATCAGATCACCTCTGCGGAACAGGTGCGGCTCGGGTCGCTGCGCATCGGCGTTGTCGGTTTGAGTGCGGGACATGTCATCGCGCACACTTTGGCCGCGCAGGGCATGTGCGCCGAGCTTCGGCTGGCGGATTTCGATCGCATGGCGCTGTCCAATCTCAACCGGGTGCCGGCGACCGCACTGGACGTCGGGCTGAACAAAGCTGTGGTGGCTGCTCGCAGAATCGCAGAACTCGATCCATACCTCGTCGTGCGGGTTCTGGACGTCGGGCTGACGGTCGACAACGTCGACGAGTTCCTCGACGGACTGGACATCGTTGTCGAGGAGTGCGATTCGTTGGACATTAAGGCCAGGGTGCGAGAGGGTGCCCGAGCCCGCCGGATACCGGTGCTGATGGCGACGAGTGACCGGGGCCTGCTGGACGTGGAACGCTTTGATATGGAGCCCCAGCGTCCGATTTTGCACGGTCTCGTCGGCGACTTGGATTTCGCACGGCTCCATGGCATGAGCAGCCGGGAAAAGGTTCCGTACATGCAGCGTTTCCTCGAGGCAGAAAAGTGGTCAGCCCGAGGTCTGGCTTCCGCGGTCGAAATCGACCACACGCTGTCGACGTGGCCGCAGGTATCCGGTGACGTTGTATTGGGGGCGCCGGCGATTGCCGAGGCTGTGCGCAGAATCGGATTGGGTGAAGACCTGCCGTCGGGTCGGACCCGCATCGACGTCGGCATGGCGCTCGATCGGCTCGACGAACCGCAGATGGCTACGAATCGCCCCCCGCCGCCGGCCGAGTATTCAGATCCTGCGCTGCCGGGCGTGGTGGGCGTCATTACCGCAGCCGCGATTCGGGCGCCGTCCGGCGGCAACGCGCAGCCCTGGCATGTGGACGCCGGGCCGGATGCCATCACCATTCGGCTTGCGCCCGAGCACACGTCGACGATGGATATCGGGTTCCGCGGCAGTGCGGTCGCGCTTGGAGCGGCCCTGTTCAACGCCAAAGTAGCCGCTGCCAGCCAACGGGTCCTTGGGGCTGTGGCCCTTTTGGAGGACGTTGACGGAGCACCGTTGCTCGCGACGATGCAGCTAGGCGACGGGGATGAGCCCGACCTGGCCAGGCTCTACCAACCGATGCTGGCGCGTGAAACCAACCGCTGCATCGGACCGCCCGGCCCGATCGCCGCCGATACCGCCAAACGGCTGCACAGCCTCGCCGAGCGGGAGGGAGCTCGGCTGGATCTCGTGACTGCGCGCGACGACATCGACCGGGCTGCAACGATTCTTGGCGCTGCTGACCGCATCCGGTACCTCACGCCGCGACTGCACGCGGAGATGTTTTCTGAGCTGCGCTGGCCCGGTGATCAGTGTCCCGACACCGGTATCGACGTCCGCAGCTTCGAGCTCGGCTCCGGCGATCTCGCTGTGCTGGACATCTTGCGGCGCTCGGACGTGATGGCCCACCTCGCGCAGTGGAACGCGGGTGCCGCGTTGAGCGCGGACACCCGCGGCCGCGTTTTGGCGAGCTCTGCCATCGGCGTCATTTCGGTGCCCGGAGGCACCTTGACCGACTACGCGCACGGCGGATCCGCTGTTGAGGCGGTATGGATTGCCGCGCAGCAGTCCGGGCTGGCTGTTCAGCCCATCTCGCCGGTCTTCCTCTACGCCCGAAATACCGACGAGCTCACGGAATCGTCGATGCCCTTCGCCGCGGAGCTACGCGATTTGCAGCAAGAATTCCGGCAGCTCGTTCGCATACCGGCCGGCGCTTCCCCTGCCCTGGTACTGCGATTCGGTGTAGCCGGCCCGGCTTCGGTGCGGAGCCGACGCAGTCTCGATCGCGTTCAGTTGCCGTAGTGTCAATATCGGCTACCGTATGGAGTTATGCCTGGCTCGCTGGATGACTTGGTCACGAGGGCAGCCGCCGAGTTGATGGGTGCCACCGCGCGCAACGCTGAAGAGACCAGCCAGCGGGTGCTCCGCGATCTGGTCAACCACTTCGGGGTGGACACCGGTGTTCTGCGCCGCAACGACCACACCATCCGCGCGTCGGTGCTCATCGCTGAGTGGCCGCCACGCGAGTTTATCCCCGACCCTGACCCGATCGGTGTGGTGTATTTCGCCGAGGCCGACTCGGTCTTCGCGCAGCTCGAACACCTCAAAGAGCCCAGCATTGTGCGTCCGGAGGCTACCAACGCCGACTACCAAAGCAATATCGAGGAGGCAACGGGCGTTCCCGCCATCTCGCTCGCAGGCGTGCCACTGCTTTCCGGAGACGTCACCACGGGCTCCCTGGGCTTCGTCAAGTTCGGTGACCGCGACTGGCGACCTGAGGAGCTGAATGCGCTACAGGCGATCGGCACACTATTCGCTCAGCTGCAGGCCCGCATCGTCGCCGAAGAGCGAGTCCGCTACCTTGCCGAACACGATGACCTCACTGGCCTGCTGAACCGTAGGGCGCTGATCGCCCACCTCGACGAACGCCTGGCCGAGGGTCAGCCGGGCGAAGTCGCGCTATTGTTCCTCGACCTGGACCGTTTCAAGGTCGTCAACGAGCACCTCGGTCAGGACGCCGGCGATCAGTTCATCAACGGCTTCGCCGAGTTGCTGCGCGAGGCCGCAGACGGTTCCTCGGCCACCGCCCGGCTCGGCGGTGATGAGTTCATAGTCGTGCCTTCCGGACCGATGGACATCGAAAGCGCCTTGGCGCTTGCCCATTCGCTCCAGGAGCGAGTTGACAAGCAGGTCATGATCGACGGTGAGAAGCTCAGCCGTTCCGTCAGTGTCGGTGTCGCTACTGGGGTACCGGGACAGCACAGCACTTCGGAGCTTCTGCGGCGCGCCGATCAGGCCGCTCGGTCGGCCAAGAGTTCCGGCGGGGCCAACGTCGCGCCTTTCAGTGCGGCCATGTCCGAACGGGACGCGATCCGCAACGACATCGAACTGGAGCTGGCAGCGACCACCAACACCGATGACAGCGCCCTGGTACTCCATTACTTGCCGGAGTTCGACATGCGCACCGGCGAGATCCACGGGACCGAGGCGCTCGTCCGTTGGCAACACCCAACTCGAGGGCTCCTGATGCCGGACTCATTCATCGGGCTGGTCGAATCGATCAATCTGGCGGGGAAGCTCGGCCGGCTGGTAATGCGCTCGGCCTGTGCAGAGTTCGGACAATGGCGCGCGCGCGGCGTGGGGCGCGATGCCGTGCTGCGGATCAACATATCGCCAATGCAACTCGTCGCGAACGACATTGTCGACACGGTTGCAAAAACCCTCGATGAGTTCGCTATCGATCCCGGCGCGGTATGTCTAGAGATCACCGAAAGGGTTGTAGTCCAAGAGATCGACACCACACGTCGAACGCTTGCCCGACTGAAGAAAATCGGTGTCGAGATCGCTATCGACGACTTCGGTACTGGCTACAGTGCGTTGACGTATCTGAAGACTCTTCCGGTCGACATCCTCAAGATCGACAGGTCATTTGTCCGCGATCTCGGCACTGACTCACGCGATCTGGCGATCGTGCAGGCCATCGTTGCCGTAGCGCACGCTCTCGGACTCGAGGTCGTCGCGGAGGGCGTGGAGACTGCTACCGCGGCCAGGGCGCTGCTCGACTTAGGATGCCATCGGGCGCAGGGCTTTCTGCTGTCCCGTCCGGTGGATGGCGCTGCAATGGAGTCACTGTTCGCCAGGAGCGTCGTGGCAATGGACTTCTCGACGATGGGGGATTCGTCGTCTGACAATTCGGCCACATCAAACAACCACGGGATCGGCAAGACTCCCGTGGAGGATCTCAACTCGCTCTAGGATGCAGCCGTGCGGTTGGCTCTCACGCGCCACCGAAACGAAGGGCTTCTGTGTCGTACCGGTCGTGAAACTCTTGAGTCAATTGCGTCGTTTCCTTGAGTATTTTGGCAACCTGGTCTGGTTGTGCGTGATTCACAAAGTCGCGGCGGTCCCACCACATCATTTTCGTTTGGTAGCGCTCGTCGGGGTAGGGCGCCGAGGGAACGCTTGCTACCACCGATCCGCCAGAGCGCCACCGTTTGAGCACGTGTAGCGCGGCGGTGGCCATGCAAAATTGGACGTCAATTAGAGCCGCAAAGTGGGAAGCGCTACGAGCCAGAGCGGTGGCAATATCGCGATTCCGATCCGGATCGTCTGTCACCCATGCAGACTTCAACTCCAGAATGCCGAACGGAACCCGGTCGTTAATCATGTCACGGACCGCCTGTTGGCCTGGCTGCCCTGCCCATTCGTCGACCGCATGCGTGTCGTCGGCCGACCGCAGTGGCCCCTTGGCTCGGGTACCCGCCACCATCTTTCCGGCACGGTCAAGCACGGCAAAGAACATCAGGGTGTCGTCCCCGGTGCGCAACGCGTCGACGTCGAGAGCAGCCTCGACACCATGTTTGCGGTAGCTTTGGAGCGCACCGCGCCCATACTCGGCCCACAAGGCCGGATCCGTCGACGGTTGCGATACCATCAACGTGCAGTCGATGTCCGGGTCGTACCAGCTGTGGCGTTCGCGCAGGCGGAATTCCTCTATGCTTGCGGTGTCCAGCGAAATAACAGTCATTGGCTTTCCTTCGTGCCGAGGGGCGCCAACTTCCAGTCGGTAAATCCAGCGCCTTGAGTACGTGCCGATCGATTCTTGAGCCTTTTACAAACCATGTCCCTCCTCGGAGGCATGTTTGACGAACTATGCCCCTGCTGGATGCTAAAGGCGGTTTGGGACCTTTCTCCTTGCCGAAATCCGTACCCACGGAATGCAAAAAACGGCGGACCCTACCGGTTAGTGATCATATTACAAATCGGAGCGTGCTCATATACCCTCGCGGCGCGTTCGTTACCCGAAAACAGGCCTTTGGTCAATGCCTCCGACGGCGAACGTTGCAAGGCGCAGGCTTGTTTGCCGGGCGAACCGCACCGACGAGCCGGCCCGCAGTAGAGGTAGCAGCGATTTTTGTCACTGGCAGCGCCGACCCTGCGAACGGCATGTCGTTAGCTCCGCCACCACAGCTTCTCGCACCAAACGCCGAGTGGGTTCGTTCGCATCGAGTAGTGGGGATTCGAATTTCCTTAGCTCTACCGGGAAGGCACTGGAAAGTAACACCCCGTTTATCCTCGGTTTCGATCGTTGCAGACTTTAATCTCACAGTTTGATCTCGACCATCACGAAGCTTCTTCGAGTCTTCTTAAAAAGACAGACGGAATTTTTAATCGGGCGGAGGGGAAGTCGCTTGCAGGTGGCCTGAATAGAATTTGAATGAGGCTTTTCTGTTGCGGCGTGACGGCCTGCCCCGGTCACGTTTCGGAGCCGGGAGCTGGTATATTGCAGCCAGTTCCGCGGTCAGAGCATCGCCATAGCGTATATCCGGCAGTCGCTAGCTTAACGGCGAACGTAAGCGCTTTCCCCCCTACGCAATCGGTCGTTACAGCGAGCACGGGAATAGCAAATCTCTCCAGCGCGAGCAACGCGGGCACTGCTTCAAGCTCTCATCGACGATTGGCTATGATTCCGGTTTCGTTTCGCGCCACGTCGCTGTTATGGCCATCGCATATCAGCGATAGAAGAGGGCTTCGTTCCGCTCACTCGACTTCGGGATCCGGCGGCTGGTAGCGGGGGAACACGCCGGCAGGCGGCGGAAGCGCCGTGCCGGGAGCCAGCCGAGCGTCGATGTCAGTGAACGCCCGTTGGCCTTCGGGTTGCCCAAGCAAGTCCAGCAACGTGGCGGCCGAGTCTGGCATGACGGGCTGTACCAGCAGCGCCGCTATCCGGACCGCCTCGCATGTGGTGTACAGGACGGTACGAAACCTCGCCTGGTCCACCGAGGACCCACTTTTACGCAGAACCCACGGCTGCTCGGCTGAAAAGTACCTGTTCGCCTCCCCGAGCATCAGCCAGATCGCTTCCAGGGCCAAGTGCATCGCTTGCCCGTCGAAACTGGCGCGGACGCGCTCCAGCAAGCCGTCGGCCCTCGTCAGCAGCTCGATGTCGGCGTCGGTGAACGCGCCCGGTTCGGGCACCACCCCGTCCAGGTTCTTGGCCACCATCGACAACGAACGCTGCGCCAGATTGCCGAGCTCATTGGCCAGATCGGTGTTGATGCGGTTGAGGATCGCCTCTTCGCTGTAGCTGCCGTCCTGGCCGAACGGGACCTCCCGCAGGAGGAAATAGCGGACCTGGTCCACCCCGAAGGTTTCCACCAACCCCACCGGGTCGACGGTGTTGCCCAGCGACTTGCTCATCTTCTCGCCGCGGTTGTGCAAGAACCCGTGCGCGAAAACCTTGCGGGGAAGCTCGATTCCGGCCGACATCAAAAACGCCGGCCAGTAGACGGCGTGAAACCTGATGATGTCCTTGCCGATCATGTGCAAATCGGCGGGCCAATAGCGCTGGAACAAATTCGAGCCGGTGTCCGGAAAGCCGGCCCCCGTGAGGTAGTTGGTCAGCGCGTCGACCCAGACGTACATGACGTGGTCAGGATGATCGGGTACCTGGACTCCCCAGTCGAACGTCGTACGCGAGACGGAGAAGTCCTCCAGTCCTCCGGAGACGAAACTGACCACTTCATTACGCCGCACCTCAGGTCCGATGAAGTCCGGGTGGGCCTCGTAGTGCGCCAGCAGCTTTTCGGTGTATGCCGACAGCCGAAAGAAGTACGTCTGCTCCTTCTCGCGCCAGGTCACCGGTGTTCCGGTTTCCACCGCGATGCGGGTACCGTCGTCGCGGAGATCGGTCTCCGAATCGCTGAAAAATCGCTCGTCGCGAACCGAGTACCAGCCGGAATAGGTGCCCAGATAGATATCGCCGGCCGCTTCCATGCGGCGCCAGATCTCCTTCGACGCCTCGTGGTGGTCGGCATCGGTGGTGCGGATGAACCGGTCGAAGGAGATATTCAGCTTCTCCTGCATGCGCTGGAAGACGTCGGAATTGCGCCGCGCCAGTTCGGCCGTCGGCAGGCCCGCAGCCGCTGCTGTCTCGGCGACCTTCTGTCCGTGCTCGTCTGTTCCGGTCAGGAACCGCACGTCGAATCCGTCCAGCCGCTTGAAGCGCGCGATCGCGTCGGTGGCGATGTATTCGTATGCGTGGCCCACATGGGGCGCACCATTCGGATACGCGATCGCGGTCGTGACGTAATACGGCTTCATTGAGACACCACCCTATTGTGGGCGCGTGAACTCCAACCGACCCGGTCGACGAGAATCGCCGCCCCCGCCGGAGCCCCTGGCGCCGCTGATCGACGCTCACACGCACCTCGATGCGTGCGGCGCCCACAACGCCGCCGACGTCACTGCCATCGCCGACCGCGCCGAGGCGGTCGGAGTGCTTGCAATGGTCACCATCGCCGATGATCTGGACTCGGCGCGCTGGGTGACCCGGGCCGCCGAGTGGGATCCGCGGGTTTATGCGGCGGTGGCGTTGCACCCGACCCGCGCGGACGCGCTGACCGATGCCGCCCGCGCCGAGATCGAGGAATTGGCCGCCCACCCGCGAGTGGTGGCCGTCGGTGAAACCGGAATGGACATGTATTGGCCGGGCCGCCTCGACGGCTGCGCCGGGCCTGACGTGCAGCGCGAGGCGTTTGCCTGGCACATCGACCTGGCCAAGCGATGCGACAAGCCGCTGATGATCCACAACCGGGAAGCCGACGCCGAGGTGCTCGACGTGTTAGTGGCCGAGGGCGCCCCCGACACGGTGATCTTTCATTGCTTTTCGTCGGACAGTGCAATGGCCCGCCGCTGCATCGACGCCGGCTGGCTGCTCAGCTTGTCCGGGACGGCGAGCTTTCGTAACGCTCATGCGTTGCGCGAAGCCGTGCCATTGATCCCCGCAGACCAGCTTTTGGTAGAAACCGATGCACCTTTTTTGACCCCGCATCCTTTCCGGGGCGCAGCGAACGAGCCGTATTGCCTCCCTTATACCGTTAGGGCCCTGGCTGAACTGCGAGGTCGCCCTCCCGAAGAGATCGCACGAACCACCACGAGCAACGCCCGACGGGCGTATGGGCTGGCCTGAAGACCAGGGTGAAAACCGCGTGATTTCCCTGACAAACGTCGCGCGCGGGTTGCTCAACATTGGACGGTTCGTTACCGTCTTGTGATCAAACGAGTGGGCCCTATGGGTCCCTTATTGCCTACGTGAGTTGAAAAGGTCGCTGAAGTGGTTGCTGAGGTTCGAGGTCTGCGTCCATTGACTGTCCTGACGAAACTTCACCAAACCCCGTCGCCGATGTTGCGGCTGTTAGTCGGTGGCTTCCTGGTGGTGCTCACGTTGGCCGGCGGCATGGCGGTTTCCGCCAGCAAGACGGTGACACTGACCGTCGATGGAACCGCGATGCGGGTGACGACCATGAAGTCGCGCGTCATCGACATCATCCGGGAGAACGGGTTTGGCGTCGACCAGCGCGACGATGTGTACCCCGCCGCCGATGCGCAGGTTCATAACGCCGACAACATCGTGCTGCGGCGCGGCCGGCCGTTGCAGGTCTCGCTGGACGGCCAAGACGTCAAGCAGGTTTGGACGACGGCGACAACCGTCGACGAGGCGCTGGCCCAACTTGCGATGACCGACACCGCCCCGGCCGCGGCGTCTCGCGCCAGCCGGGTTCCGCTGGCGGGGATGGCCCTTCCGGTCGTCAGCGCCAAGACCGTTCAGCTCAACGATGGCGGCGCGATCCGCACTGTGCACCTGGCGGCGCCTAATGTCGCCGGGTTGCTCAACGCCGCGGGCGCGCCCCTGCTCGACAGCGACCAGGTGGAGCCGGGCGCGGCGGCGCCGATCGTCGACGGCATGCAAATCCAAGTGACCCGTAACCGCATCGAACGGGTCACCGAGCGGATCCCGCTGCCGCCGACGTCGCGTCGCGTCGAGGACCCGGAGATGAACATGAGCCGGCAGGTCGTCGAAGACCCGGGCAACCCGGGCACACAGGACGTGACGTTCGCGGTGGCCATGGTCAACGGTGTCGAGACCGGCCGGCTGCCGGTCGACAACACCGTCATTGCGCCGGCCCGTGATGCTGTACTGCGAGTCGGCGCAAAGCCGGGCACCGAGGTGCCCGCGGTGAGCAACGGATCCATCTGGGACGCCATCTCGAGCTGCGAGGCCGGCGGCAACTGGGCCATCAACACGGGTAACGGCTTCTACGGTGGTGTGCAGTTCGACCAGGGCACCTGGGAGGCCAGCGGCGGCTTGCGGTTTGCCCCGCGTGCCGACCTGGCTACCCGGGAAGAGCAGATCGCCGTCGCTCAAGTGACGCAATCTCGCCAGGGTTGGGGAGCATGGCCGGTGTGCAGCGGAAGAGCCGGTGCGCGCTGACCATTCGGCTGCTCGGGCGCACCGAAATCCGGCGGCTAGCCGCAGAACTCGACTTCCGGCCACGGAAATCACTCGGCCAAAACTTCGTCCACGACGCCAACACCGTGCGCCGCATCGTTTCGGCCTCCGGGATCAGCCGCTCTGACCTGGTCCTGGAAGTCGGTCCCGGCCTCGGCTCGCTCACGTTGGCTTTGCTCGATCGCGGCGCCACGGTGATCGCCGTCGAAATCGACCCGGTGCTGGCGGATCGGCTGCCGCAGACCGTTGCCGAACACTCCAACAGTGAGATCCAGCGACTGACCGTGCTGAACCGCGACGTCTTGTCAGTTCGCCGTGACGAGCTGGCACCCGGCCTGACACCGGGGCCGATAGCCCCAACAGCAGTCGTCGCCAATCTTCCGTACAACATTGCGGTGCCGGCCCTGCTGCATCTACTGGCCGAATTCCCATCCATTCAGACCCTGACGGTGATGGTGCAGGCCGAAGTCGCCGAACGGCTGGCCGCCGAGCCGGGCGGCAAGGAATATGGCGTGCCCAGCGTGAAGATGCGGTTCTACGGACGGGTTCGCCGCTGCGGCGTGGTGCCACCGACCGTTTTCTGGCCGATTCCCCGAGTCTATTCGGGGCTGGTGCGCATCGATCGGTATCCGACCGCGCCGTGGCCCACCGACGAAGTCTTCCGCCAGCAGGTGTTTCAATTGGTCGACATCGCGTTCGCACAGCGGCGCAAGACATCTCGCAATGCATTTCTGGAGTGGGCGGGCTCGGGCAACGAGTCGGCGAATCGGTTGCTCGCCGCCAGCATCGATCCTTCTCGTCGCGGTGAGACGTTATCCGTCGAGGACTTCGTGCGGCTGCTGCGACGTTCCGCCGATCCCGGCGTCAGCCAGCTGACCGCGAACTGACCGTGCAGCGATAGTCTGCTGCGGTGTCCGCTTCTGACGGCAGTGCCGCCGCGCAGTGGGTGCCCACCGGGTCAGTCACCGTTAGGGTGCCCGGAAAGGTGAACCTCTATCTGGCGGTCGGGGATCGCCGCGACGACGGCTATCACGAGCTGACCACGGTGTTTCATGCCGTCTCGCTGCTGGACGAGGTGACGGTGCGCAACGCCGATGTGCTGTCCCTCGAACTCGTCGGCGAGGGCGCCGACAAGCTGCCCACTGACGAACACAACCTCGCCTGGCAGGCGGCCGAGCTGATGGCCGAGCATGTCGGCATGGCACCTGATGTTTCGATCATGATCGACAAATCCATTCCGGTGGCCGGTGGGATGGCCGGTGGCAGCGCGGATGCCGCGGCGGTGCTGGTCGCGATGAACTCGTTGTGGGAGCTCAACGTGCCC
>Ga0182012_10002303_pt1 | contig 20663 bp, 13 predicted proteins | sample 612S2SmetaG_FD_120486 | JGI IMG/M metagenome (GOLD analysis project Ga0182012, IMG submission 120486) | Permafrost microbial communities from Stordalen Mire, Sweden - 612S2S metaG | ecosystem: Environmental > Terrestrial > Soil > Wetlands > Permafrost | place: Sweden: Stordalen | collected...
ATTTCCGCGTGGGTTCGTCGGTATACTATTGTGGCGGTTTCCGCGCCCAGCCGGCGGGCGGACCGCACGGCGTCCATCGCCACGTTGCCGCCCCCCGCCACCACCACGTGCCGGCCGCGCAGCACCGGGGTGCGCGCCCGGGGGAACTGCCAGGCCGCCATTAAATTAATGCGGGTGAGGTATTCGTTGGCGGAATAAACGCCCTTGAGGTTTTCGCCCGGCACGTTCATGAATACCGGCAGCCCGGCGCCGTTCGCAATGAAGACCGCGCCAAATTGCCGGCGCAGTTCCGGCAGCGTGTACGTGCGCCCCACCACGACGTTGCACACAATGTTCACCCCGGCCGCGCGCAGGCGCCGCACCTCGTGGGCGACGATTTCCCGGGGCAGGCGGAATTCCGGGATGCCGTAGACCAGCACCCCGCCCGGCTGGTGCAGGGCTTCGTAAATCGTCACCGCGTGGCCCCGGCGCGCCAGTTCCGCCGCCGCGCTCAACCCCGCCGGACCCGAGCCGGCGATGACCACGCTCCGGCCGGAAGGCGCCGCTTGGGGCGCCGCCACCGCGCTCGGATGGGCGCGTGCCCAGTCCGCCACGTAGCGTTCGAGATAGCCGATGCCCACCGGCCGGCCTTTTAACCCCAGGTGACAGCCGGCTTCGCATTGCGCTTCCTGCGGGCAAACGCGGCCAGTGACCGCCGGCAGCGTGTTGTCGCCCAGCAAACACCGCGCGGCTTCCGCCAGGTTCCCCTCCCGCAGCCGGCGGATGAAAGCCGGAATGTCCACCCCCACCGGACACGCCGGCACGCAACGGGGATGCCGGCACAACAGGCAGCGGTTGGCCTCCGCCAGCGCCGCCGTGGCGGAAAGCCCCAGATTCACCTCCGCGAACGATCCCGTGCGCGCCCCCGCCGCCAGTACCGGCATGGTCTGGCGTTGAATTTCCAGCCGTTCCCGGGTGGTTAATGGAACGCATGTGCTGGCCGCGGCTTCCCACCCGCCATTACCCGGAGCCGGGGCGGTTGCGGGCCGGGGTATGGTGGGCGATGGTTCACTCATGACAATCCCGGGTGGTTGGACATGCTTCATGAAGGCATTCCAACTGTTCAAACTCCTGATAAGTGCTCAGCCGGTCCTTCAACTCGTCAAAATCCACCTGGTCCCCGTCAAACTCCGGCCCGTCCACGCAGACAAAACGGGTTTCCCCGCCCAGGGAAATCCGGCAGCCGCCGCACATGCCGGTGCCGTCAATCATCACCGGATTTAAAGATACTATGGTCCGAACACCCAGGGGTTTGGTAAGCTGGACGATGGCGTGCATCATCGGCACCGGGCCGACCGCGTAAACCATGTCCACGTCCCCGGCGGCCAGCAATTCGCGCACGGCGACCGTCACCAACCCCCGGCGGCCCTGGCTCCCATCCTCCGTGCAGACCACCACCGCGCCCAGCCGCCGGAGTTCGGCTTCAAAGATCACCTGCTCCCGTGACCGCGAGCCAATCACACTCGTCACCCGCGCCTGGCCGCGCCGCAACCCCTGCGCGATGGGATGCAGCACCGCCGTGCCCACCCCTCCGCCCACACACAAGGCATGGCCCTGGCGGAGCAACTCCGTTTCCCGGCCGAGCGGGCCGGCAATGTCGTGGATAACCCCGCCCGCCGGCAGCGCAACCAGTTCGCGGGTGCTGTGGCCGACGGCCTGAATGACCAGGGCGATGGTGCCCGCCGCCGGATCGGCGTCGGCAATCGTGAGCGGAATGCGCTCGGCGTTTTCCGCCCGATGAACGATGACGAACTGGCCGGGCTGCCGGATGTGGGCGATGCGCGGCGCCAGCACGTCCAGCCGGATGACATTCCGGCTGAGAAGTTGCCTGGCCACAATTCGGTGCATACGTTTACAACCTTAACTAAATCAAACCGACAACGAATTTATTATATCTTATCCTGAATGCAACAACTATTTTTACATTATTTTTTCTTATCTTAACAGAGTGGACGGAAACCATGCCGCCAGCCCCTTTGCCGGCAATAGTGTTTTAAAATTGGGGGGATATCGCCGCTTGTTCAGCCGCCTGGGCATTGGCCGTGCAGAAATCCATTGGAAAAACGACCTGAGAGCCTGTCTTAAGGGAAGAAGATGGTGCGCACTGTAGGTTTCGAACCTACGACCCCTACCGTGTGAAGGTAATGCTCTACCACTGAGCTAAGCGCGCAACCATGAAACGATTTCCCCACCGTCCGGTTGGATCTATCGTTCGACGAGTCTGCCAAACCCATCCCCGCCGCGCAACACGATTTTTCCATTTTCCACCCTCCAAAATCCCCCCCTCTATCGCCGCGAACCCAATTGGGGATTTTGGAGGTTGAAGTTGGAATCTTGAAGCTTCTCTGGATTGTCGCGCCAAAACCTTCCAGCGACGGCGGAATGTTGAAGCCTGGTGCTGGGAGCTTTCCCCGGTCCCGCTTCCCTAAACCATTTGCCACATCTCCCCACGTGTGGCACTCTATTGTCATCGTAAACAACAATTTTTACATACTATGAGCAAACCCAAAATCATCGCCTACTTGAAACCCTCCTGCGGCTGGAGCCAGGGCGTCCGCGCCGTCCTGCGCAAATACGACCTCCCCTTCGAGGACCGCGACATCATCAACGACCCCCTCCAGCGCCAGGAAATGATCGAGAAAACCGGCCAGATGCTCAGCCCCTGCGTCGAAATCAACGGCCACATGCTCCCCGACATCAGCGGCGAGGAAGTCGAGGCCTGGATGCTCGCCAACCAGGTCGTCTCCCCCAACGACCGCACCCCCGACGCCCCCATCAACCAGCCCTGCGCCCATGAAATGCCCGCCAGCGCCCCGTTGAACTTCCTGCGCCGTTAAATCTTCCGACTTTCCCCACCGCCGCGCGGCCCCCGCGCGGCGTTTTTTATGCCCCGACCGCCCCCAAAATATTTTTTGGAAAAAATTTACCCTGGACAGCGGATGTCCAGGGTCCGGTGCTAAATTCGTGCGTGATGAATGTCATAATGACCGTCTTGCCGGCCCGCCCGGGCCCATGGTGGCGCAGGCGTCCTCGCCTGCGGGTTGGGGCGGCGTCTCGCCGCCACCCCCAAAGCCAGAGCCCAAAGCCTTTTCTACGGCCAAAATCTTCAAGTTTCGCGCACATTTCGCCGCCCCTTCCCCTTCCGGACCACACCCAACAACGCATGTGCCTGTAAACAAGCGATTTAACAAATTAACCAAATAACCCATTAACCAATTAACTACAAAACCGTTGCCCCCGCCCCCACAATTACATTGCCTGCCGCCGTTTCACCGGTAACTTTCCCCCCATGAAAGTTGTGTCTTCCGTGGCCGCCATGCAACGCCTGGCCTTGAAATGGCGTCGGACCGGCGCCCGCGTCGCCCTCGTGCCCACCATGGGCAGTCTCCACCCCGGCCACCTCAGCCTGGTCAAACATGCCCGCCAGGCCGTCGGCCCCAAGGGCCTTGTCGTCGCCAGCATCTACGTCAACCCCACCCAGTTCGGCCCCAAGGAAGACCTCGCCAAATACCCTCGCGACCTGCCCCGGGACACCCGCCTCTGCCGCGCCGCCGGCGTGGACATTCTCTTCACCCCGACCGACGCCGAAATGTACCCCGGCCGCGCCGACGGCAATTACAGCACCTATGTGGTGGAGGAGAGCCTTTCGCGCGGCATGGAAGGCGCCGCCCGCCCCACGCATTTCTGCGGCGTCACCACCATCGTCGCCAAGCTGTTCAACCTGGTCCTCCCCGAAGTCGCCGTGTTCGGCCAGAAAGATTTCCAGCAGGCCGCCGTCCTCCAGCGCATGACCGCCGACCTCAACTTCCCCATCCAGATCATCGTCGCCCCCACGCTGCGCGACTCCGACGGCCTCGCCCTGAGTTCGCGCAATCAATACCTCAATCCCGCCGAACGCGCCCAGGCCACCATCCTCTTTCACGCCCTCGAAGCCTCCAAACTCGCCGTCAAACGCAAACCCGTCTCCGCCGCCCGCTTGAAATCCGACCTCCGGGCCTTCCTCACCGTCGCCCCGCTGGCGCACCTGGATTACGTCGAATTCTTCGATCCCGTCACCCTGCAACCCGTCACCCGCGTCCAGCCCGGCACCCACATGGCCCTCGCCGTGTTCTTCGGCAAAACCCGTTTGATTGACAATGCCGCCCTCTAATCGCCCAGCGTGCGCACCGGCGGCTTCCTTTGATTTTCCCGCGCGGGTGTGGGATGCTCCCGCTCAAGATGAAGCAGTTTGATTACCTCGTGCTCGGCAGCGGCATCGCCGGCCTGACCTTTGCGCTAAAAGTCGCCCCGCACGGTCGCGTCGCCATCGTCACCAAAAAAGACCGCGCCGAATCCAATACCAACTACGCCCAGGGCGGCATTGCCTCCGTCACCAGCAAGGAGGATTCCTTTGAACTTCACGTCCGCGACACCCTTGAGTCCGGCGCCGGACTCTGCAAGGAAAACGTCGTCCGCACCATCGTCGAGGAAGGTCCCGCCCGCATCGAGGAACTCATCGCCCTCGGCATGCGCTTCACCGAGCGCGAGATCCCCAGCGAACCCGGCGGCTGGGAACTGGACCTCGGCCGCGAGGGCGGGCACTCCAAGCGCCGCATCCTCCACGCCAAGGATGTCACCGGCCGCGAAATCGAGCACGCCCTTCTCGCCGCCATCGCCGCCCAGCCCAACATCCGCATCTTTGAGGACCACGTCGCCATTGACCTCATCACCAGCCAGAAGCTCGGTTACGTCGGCGAAAACCGCTGCCTCGGCGCCCATGTTCTCGATAAGAAACGCCAGTGCGTCGAAACCTTCGCCGCCCCCGTCACCCTGCTGGCCACCGGCGGTTGCGGCAAAGTCTACCTCTACACCACCAACCCCGACATTGCCACCGGCGACGGCGTCGCCATGGCCTACCGTGCCGGCGCCCCCGTGGCCAACATGGAATTTGTCCAGTTCCACCCCACCTGCCTCTACCATCCCAAGGCCAAGTCCTTTCTCATCAGCGAGGCCGTGCGCGGCGAGGGCGGCGTGCTCAAATCCCTGGCGGGCCGCGAGTTCATGGATGCCGCCCATCCCCTCAAATCCCTCGCCCCGCGCGACATCGTGGCCCGGGCGATTGACAGTGAGATGAAAAAATCCGGGGCGGACCACGTGCTGCTCGACATCACCCACAAACCCGCCCCCTTCATCATTGACCGTTTCCCCAATATTTACCAAATCTGTCTCACGTACGGTATCGATATCACCAAGGAAGCCATCCCCGTCGTGCCCGCCGCCCATTATCAATGCGGCGGCGTGGTCACCACCGTGGATGGGGAAACCGAAATTCGCGGCCTCTACGCCGTGGGCGAGACCGCCTGCACCGGCTTGCATGGTGCCAACCGCCTGGCCAGCAACTCCCTGCTCGAGGCCCTCGTCTGCGCCCACCGCGCCGCCGGCCGGGTCCTCGCCCAGAGCCTCTCTCGCGCGGATTATCATATTCCCCTCTGGCAGTCCGGCCAGGCCACCGATGCCGATGAACTCGTTGTCGTCTCCCACAACTGGGAGGAAATCCGGCGGCTTATGTGGGATTACGTCGGCATCGTCCGCACCAATAAACGCCTGCAACGCGCCCAGGCCCGGTTGCAAAACCTCCAGCTCGAAATCCACGATTACTACTGGAATTTCAACGTCACCAGCGACCTGCTGGAATTGCGCAACATCGCCACCGTCGCCGAATTGATTGTCCGCTGCTCCTTGTTGCGCCCGGAAAGCCGCGGCTTGAATTACAACCTGGATTTTCCCCGCCCCAACCCCGAGTGGGCGCAACACGACTCCGTCCTGCGCCTGAATACGTAATTCCGGGCACGATAAAAGCGCGCGACGGCAATCGCCATCGCGCGCGGAATGATTTTAGAAACGCCGGTCTGGCAGGTCCGGAGCCGGCGAAGGACTTGCCGCTTACTTGACGGCCAGCAGGGCTTTCGGGGAGAGCTTCAAGACATCCGCGCGCATTTCCTTGCCCGCTTTGAATTTCACCATCGCGCGCTGCGGAATGGCCACGTCCGTTTCCGGGGCGTTCGGGTTGCGGCCCACGCGGGCTTTGCGCACCTTCACTTCAAACACTCCGAAATTCCGGAGCTCCACTTTTTCCCCCTTGGACAGCGCCTCGGCGATGTAATCCAGGGTTTTTTGCACAACTTCAAACACCTGCTGTTGCACTAATTCGGTTTCTTCGCTGATGCGAACCACGAGGTCTCGTTTGGTAAGGGTCATAATTTAAGGTTTATTTGTTAGACTTTTGATCATCCATGCTGCATTGCACTACTGATTGCTGTTACCATTAAATGGTTTCCCCCCGCGGGTCAAGCGGTAATTGCATCTCCCCCAACAACTAAAAATCTTTACACGCGGGGCTTGAATTTGCAGAGTGAATGCGTGATTGACAGTCGTTTCCCGGATTCCAAGACGCCTCCGTCCCCGGCAACCCGGCCCCATGATGAATTTGCGTCCAACCTGCATGCTGCCCTTCGGCGGTCGCAGGATTTCCTGCTGGGCATTCAGCAGCCCGGCGGCTTTTGGGTGGGCGAATTGATGGTGGACTCCACCCTCGTTGCCGACATGGTCGTCTTTCACCACTGGGACCGCTCCGTGGACCCCGCCTGGCAGCGCAAGGCCGTTCACCACCTCTTCTCCATGCAGTTGCCCGATGGCGGCTGGAACATTTATTACGGCGGCCCTTCCGAGGTGAACGCCACCATCAAGGGCTACCTCGCCCTCAAGCTCGCCGGCGTCCCCGTCACCGACCCCCGCATGCTCCGCGCCCGCGAAGTCGCCCGCCGCCTCGGCGGCGTCCCCCGCATGAACACCTTTTCCAAGTTGTACCTCGCCCTCATCGGCCTGTACTCATGGGAATACGTTCCCACCATCCCCTGCGAGGTCCTCCTCCTCGGCAAATGGTTTCATGTCAATTTCTGGGACATGAGCAACTGGTCCCGCGCCATGCTCGTGCCCCTGGCCATCATCAATCATTACAAACCCTCCCGCCCGGTATCCGTCACTCTTGATGAACTCTTCCCCGAGGGCTACCACGAGCGCGACCTCGCCCTGGCCCCCGACCCGGACCGCTTCACCCTCCGCAATTTTTTTCTGTGGCTGGACCGTCTCCACAAATTCGCCGAGTGGTTCGCCGAGCACAGCATTCATCCCTTTCGCAAAACCGCCCTCAAAAAATGCGAACAATGGATGCTCGAACGCTTTGAGGGCTCCGACGGCCTGGCCGCCATTTTCCCCGCCATGCTCAATTCGCTCATCGCCCTCAAGGCCCTGGGCTACGCCGACAATCATCCTGAAGTCGTCCGCGCCACCCGCGAATTGAAAAAACTCGAGCACGAAACCGCGAACGACCTCCGCATCGAACCCTGCTTCTCCCCCGTCTGGGACACCGCCATCGTCCTCATCTGCCTCCGCGAATCCGGCGTGCCCGAAAGCGATCCCCGCCTCAAGCAATCCGCCGAATGGCTCATGGACAAGGAAATCCGCTTTCGCGGCGACTGGCACCACAAAAACCCCGTGGACGTCGAGCCCAGCGGCTGGGTCTTCGAGTATAACAACAAGTGGAATCCCGACGTGGACGACACCGCCATGGTGCTCCTCGCCCTGCGCCACATTGCCACCGACCACCCCCAAAAGCGCGACGAATGTTTCCAGCGCGGCCTGCGGTGGATGATGACCTTCCAGTGCAAGGATGGCGGCTGGGCCGCGTTCGACAAGGATTGCACCAAAAACATTCTCGAAAAAGTGCCCTTTGCCGATCACAACGCCATGCTCGATCCCGAGTGTGCCGACATCACCGCCCGCATCCTTGAATTGCTCGGCTACGAGGGCTGGTCCACCGACCATCCCCAGATCAAGGATGCCTTGGTTTATCTGCGGTCCCAACAGGAGGAGGACGGCTCCTGGTATGGTCGCTGGGGCGTGAATTACATCTACGGCACCTGGCAGGTCCTGCGCGGCCTGCGCGCCATGAAAATTGACATGCAGCAACCCTGGCTCCTGCGCGCCCGCGCCTGGCTCGAAAGCGTGCAGCATGAGGATGGCGGCTGGGGCGAGCGCTGCAACACCTACGACGACCCCGTTTTCAAGGGCCAGGGCCCCAGCACCGCCTCCCAAACCGCCTGGGCCGTCATGGGCCTGTGTGCCTTCGACGACCCCGAAAATCCCGCCCTCAAACGCGGCATCGAATACCTCGCCCGCACCCAGAACCCCGATGGCTCCTGGACCGAGCACGAAACCACCGGCACCGGCTTCCCCAAGGTGTTTTATTTAAAATACGACATTTATCGCAACGCCTGGCCCCTGCTCGCCCTGGCCACTTATCGCAATGTGCTAACCACCGGCACGTCGGTGCCGGAATCGGGCCCCGCCATTCCCGCCCTGCCCCGCTGACTCCCATGGGCTGGCTCTATCGCAACCTGATTCGACCCCGGCTGTTCCAGTCGGACTCCGAGCACGCCCACAACCGCGCGCTCGCCGCCCTGGCCCGCGTGAGCCGCCTCCCGCTCGCCTGCCGCGCGCTGCACGCCGTCCTCGGCTCGCCTGCCCTGCCCGTACCACTCTTTGGCCTTAATTTCCCCAACCCGGTCGGCCTGGCCGCCGGCATGGATAAACCGGCGGCCGCCGTTCCCGCCTGGGCCGCCCTCGGCTTCGGCTTTTCCGAGCTGGGCGGCGTCACCTGGCTCGCCCAGCCCGGCAACCCGCCCCCGCGCATGTTCCGCCTGCCCGCCGAGGAAGCCATCATCAACCGCATGGGCTTCAATAACGACGGCGCCGAAGCCCTTGCCCGGCGCCTCGCGGCCTGGAAACAGGCCGGCCGCTGGCCCGCCCATCCCGTCGGCATCAACCTCGGCAAATCCAAAGCCACCCCCCTCACTGAGGCCGCCGCCGATTACGCGAATTCCTTCCGGGCGCTCCGCGACCTCGCGGATTTTTTTGTCATCAACGTCAGCTCCCCCAACACCCCCAACCTCCGCACCCTGCAAGACCGCGCCGCGCTTGATGAAATCCTCGCCGCCTTGCAGGCCTTGAACCCGACGAAAAAGCCCCTCCTCGTCAAAGTCTCGCCCGATTTGTCCCTGGCCGCCCTCGATGAAATTCTGGAACTCGCCGGCCCCCGCCAGCTCGCCGGTCTCATCGCCACCAACACCACCATCGCCCGGCCCGACCCCGCCCCGGCCGAATCCCGGCGGCTTTATGCGGAAACCGGCGGCCTCAGCGGTCGCCCTCTGCGCGAACGCAGCACCGCAATCGTGCGCCACATTTACCGCCAGACCCAGGGCCGGCTCCCCGTCATCGGCGTGGGCGGCATCTTCTCCGCCCAGGATGCCTGGGATAAAATCACTGCGGGTGCCTCCCTCGTGCAAGTGTACTCCGGCCTCGTTTACGAAGGCCCGGGCCTGCCCCGCCGCATCGTCACCGGCCTCGCCCAGCGCTACGCCCAATCCGGCGCCCGCGCCTGGTCCCAAGTCGTCGGTTCAACGGCCACCTGAAAACGCCCCCGCTCCGAGGCGGTTGGACGGGCATTCATGAGGGTTGCAGCACGCCGATGTTCACCCGCAGACCCGGCCGCACCGGCACGGGCATGAGGCAGTTGCCATCCCGGCCCCGGCGTTCGTAGAACCAGACCATTCGCACCCCGCCCACGCCGCGATGGTTTACGGCGGTGACCCGGTAGAACCAGGGATCGCGCAAGGCGGTGGCCGGAAACATGAGGCACGTCCGCTCGGTTTCGGCCAGCCACTCGTATACCCGGCCCTCGCGCGTCCATTCGAGGCGGTAAAAATCCGCGCCGGCGGTGCGCTGCCATTCCAGCGTCAGCATGCCACGAAGTGAGTCCCGGACGTTGAAGCCGCGCACCGGACCGGGCTTGGCGCGCCGAAAGGTCGGCGGTGCAATTTCACTGGCGAGGTCGTAATGATGTCCCATAGTTTTTGAGACATAATTACCAGCCCTGGGTGGACATCCGCTGTCCAGGGTCGAAAATATTTTAAATTATTTCACGCGATACGGCGGACCTTCTTCCTTGCCGTAAAAGTGGTGATGCGCGGCGGCCGCAATGGATTCGGTGGTGCTTTCACCATTGGGCAATTTTTGGAAGTACAAAGCGGGGGTTTTGGATTTCCCGGCGCGCGGCGTGGCGGTGGATTTTCGCCGGGCTTTGGCCTGGGGCGTGGCGGGCAGCAGCGGGGCGCACAGTTTTTCGTAAAGCGAAAACAGATGCTCCACGCGTTCGCGGTCGGAGTGAAAGGGTTCGGGCCGGTAACACTTCTCCACGGCCCGGTCCAATTCGCTGTGGGCCCGGACCAGTTCTGCCGGCATGGCGTTTGGATTATAAAGTTGGGCCAGCGTGCTCGTGCCGATCGGGGGCAGGTGAGACCTGCGAGCGGCAAGCACGGCCCGGGCCTTTTCTTCGACTCGTTCAGACTGTTCCGGGGTGGGATTTGGCCAAGGAAAATTATTGTAAACCAAATTGCTTGAATACCGATAATCCGACTTAATGCGCCCACCTGCCGTGCGCAGCCAGGCCATATGCATGGAGGAGGATAAAACGCCAAATTGAAAAAGCGTGGCATCCGGGATAAACGAACAACTATTGTGAACAATCACATCCGGCTCGAAATATCCAAAAGGAACAAACCGCCGGTTTTCGGAGGAATGCTGGGGCACGACGATATAACGGGCGGCCGGCTGCCGGATTTCGGCAAACAACGCGGGCAGCAGAGCTTTGTCCCGCGTTGGCGCTTTTTTGCTGGCAAGGCGAAAATTTCGCACCGCTTCCACCCGGTGCTTGATGCCGGATATATTGAGAATATCGGCGGGGGAGGCGTTTACGAGCCAGAGGCACCAGCGGGGGATGGAATGCAAATATTCTTCGGCGCAGAGTAACGGACGGAGATACTTTTTGGCCTCGGGATTTTCCGCTAAAAATTTTGGCCGGTCCGCTTCCTCGATGATGAGGTGACCACCATCCGTGGGTTTGTTCCCGTACTCACAGGCGGGCACCGGGCAAATGGGAGTGCTGCGGGAGACCACAGCAATATCGAACCCTTCGACCAGGTACGGGCTGATATTGCGGACTTTGGCCACCGTGACTTTTTCATCAAGGTATTCGTATATACTCTTGCGGAGGGTGTCGAAAGCCGCAAATCCAATAATAATCACATGGACATGCGCCTTGCCCCGGGCTTCGCTCATCCAGGTGAAAGTTCGGTGGGCAAAATGAATTTTCAGGCCAAAACGTTGAAACAGCGGGTTCCATAGGGCGCCCACTTGTTCCCCCTGGCTGATGGAGTTGGTCGAGACGAAAGCCACCACAATCCGGGTTCCATGGACATATTCGGCCGCCTTGCGATACCAGCCGGTCACGTAATCAAGAACGCCGACGCCATCGGTTTCACCCCAAACCAATTCCATATCCCGGCCCTGTTCACCAGTCATCAAATGCTTGCCCACAAACGGCGGATTGCCCAAAACATAAGAACATTGTTCATGCGGCAGCACCGTGTTCCAATCCAGACGCAGCGCGTTGCCTTGCACGATATGGGGTGAGGATCGCAACGGCAGGCGGTCCACCGGCTGCCCGAACACTTCCCCGGCCCGCTGGTTCATTTGGTGGTCCATGAGCCAGATGGCCACCTCGGCAATGCGCACCGGCCATTCCGAATATTCGATGCCATGGAACTGGTCCACATTGACGATGGGCAGGAGTTGCTGCCCGCCGGTGCCCGCCGCCAGCTCGCGCACCACTTCGATCTCCAAGGCCCGGAGTTCGCGATAGGCCAGCACCAGGAAATTACCGCAACCGCAGGCCGGATCCAAAAACTGGAGGGAGCGCAACCGCTGGTGAAATTCATTTTGGCTGGCCCGGCGGCGTGTGGAGCGGTCGGCTTTCAGGCGTTCCCATTCCGCCCGCAATTCATCAAGAAACAACGACCGGAGGACTTTCATGATGTCGCGCTCGCTGGTGTAGTGCGCGCCTTGCTGGCGGCGGGAGCGGTCATCCATCACGCCCTGAAACAGGGACCCGAACACCGCCGGGGAGATTTTGGCCCATTGAAAATCACAACAATCCAGCAGGGCTCTCCGCATATCACGCGAAAAGCGCGGGAAGCCCAGGCGCTCATTAAACAGTCCGCCGTTGACATAGCGGAAACCATGGAGGTGATCGGTGTCTTCCAGGGCATCGTCCGCCCGGGGCTGGTTCAGCCAGTCAAACAACTCGTTGAGGCGCGCGCCCAAGTCCTCGCCGTCCTCGCGCGTGTGCTGGCGGATAAATTGGGTGAAGGCTTCCGGTTGAAAAATAAACGTGTCCTCGGCAAACAGGCAAAACAGAATGCGCACGAGGAGGCGCTCCAGATCATGGCCGGTCAACCCGCCGCGCTTCAGGGCGTCGTGCAGCTCGCACATCCGCTGATAAGCCTTTTCATTCGCCGGATCTTCCGGGTCCAGCCGGACATGGGTTTGCCCCAGCATGAAGGCGAAAGCCCGGATTTTGTGGGGAAATTCGGCCAGGGTAAAATGATGCGGAACAATTTTCCGGCCATCAAACAATGGCAGGTCGCGCTGCTCCTCCGGCTCAAGGTCGTACAGGACAAAACGGGCAAAATCGGAGACCAGCACAAAACGGGGGATTTCCTCCCACCGGTCGGTGCGCGTTAAGTCCTCAATGTAATTGAATGCCTGGGTTCGGGCTAGTTCGAGGTCTTCCCCAAAACTCTTGTGCTCGACGAGCAGCACGCCCTTCCAGAGGAGATCAATGGCCCCATGGTTGCCCTTGAGATTGATGACGTTGGCCTCAAAAGCCGCCACCGAGGCGCGGCGCACGCCGAAAACCTCAAAAAAATCATTCCAGAAGGTCTGCTTCTCAGCACTCTCCGAGCGGTCGCCCGCGTGTTCGCGGGCAAAGCGAATCGCGCGGTCCCGGACTTCATTCCAAGCAAGGTGCGGCATTCCCTTTTGAGTCTGCGACGGAATATTGGCGGCGTCAATAAGCGTTCAGTCACCGGGTCCCCGAATGTTGATTCTTGCATTTTACAGTTTAAATTCCCCTCCCCGCTTCGCTATCCTGTCCGTCATGCTTTTTGCGTTTACCAAATACCATGCCCTGGGCAACGATTATATTGTCATTGACCCCGCGGACCTCCCCGCGCCGCTCACCGTCGCGCAGGTGCGGACCATCTGCCACCGCAATTTCGGCATCGGCTCCGACGGCATCCTGCTCGGACCCCTGCCCGCCGCCAGCGCCCAATTCGGCCTCCAAATCTTCAATCCCGATGGCAGCGAAGCCGAGAAAAGCGGCAACGGCCTCCGCATCTTCTCGCGCTGCCTCTGGGACCGCCAGTTGGTCGGCCACGAGGAATTCACCATCCAGACCGCCGGCGGCCTCGTCCGCTCCACCGTCTTTCCCGGCGGCCAGTCGGTGCAGGTCGAGATGGGCAATGTCAGCTTCCTGAGCGACCACATCCCCGTGGTGGGCCCTTCCCGCGAAGTCATCAATGAACCCATCATCGCTGGCCGGCGCGAGTTCACCTTCTGCGCCGCCACCATTGGCAACCCCCATTGTGTCGTCCCCCTGCCGGAAATCAGCGCCGCCCTCGCCCGCGAATTCGGTCCGCTCCTGGAAGTCCATCCCTTCTTCCCCCGCAAAACCAACGTGCAATTCATGAAGGTGCTCGACCGCGCCAACATTCAAATCGAGATTTGGGAGCGCGGCGCGGGTTACACGCTCGCCAGCGGCAGCAGCAGCAGCGCCGCCGCCTCCGTGGCCCACAAACTTGGCCTCTGCGACCGCCAGATTTCCGTCCACATGCCCGGCGGCGTCATCGCCATAGACATCAACGACGGCTTTGCCATTCGCATGACCGGCGGCGTCACCCGCGTCGCCTCCGGCGTCATGGCCCCGGAAATGGTCGCCCAAACCACCGCCTGAATAATTGTCAATTCCCAATGATGATCGGTAAGCAGCCTTTTCGACACTGAAGCGTCTCATGTTGTTGGATGCAAAGTAATTTCATGCCCCCGACAACGATTCTCCCTCTCCCAAGGGAGTCGCCATGATCTTGCGTTAACCACCAGGCATGAAAGGCCCTTGTCCCTGTAGGCCGGGTGCCCTCACCCGGCGTTGCGAGCGCCCCGGCGCGAGCATAATTTCATCACTCCAAGGCATTTTCACAGTAGCGGGCCGGCGTGCGGGGAAAGCTGGCAACCTCAAACAACTCGCCCCGCCGTCATTTTGAAGCTCACACTATAACGAATCGCCGGCTTATTTACCCGTATTGTTTGTATCATCCTGTCAACCTAGGGCAGGACGGGACCGTCAGTTTAAATAGTGGAATTTGAAGTTTGGATGTTGAAGTTTGAAGTTTCTCTGGATGTTGGCGGTTGGAGCTTGAAGTTTTCGGCGTTTCTGCCTTCTTCATTCCCCCGCTCAACTCCCCGCCGCCTTCATCTTGTGCAGGCAGTGCGTCAGGTACGGCAGCAGTTGTTTCTTGCGCGACACCACGTCCCGCAGCTCAAACACCCCCGGCGCCGTGGATGGATAATCAATCTGTTCAATGTACGCCTTGCTGCCCGCCACCAGCATCAGCGAGTTCTGCAGCACCACGTCCGTCACCAGCAGCGAGGCAAACAGGTACTTCCGGTTCCGCGCGTATTCCTCCAGCGCCACCTGCAACTCCTCCTTCCGCTTCCAAAACTGGTCGAAGCCCACCTCCTCGATCTGCGCCACACTGAACGTGTCCCCTTTCTCGGAGTACTCCTTGCAATCAATCGTGATCGCCTGCCACGCCGGCTTCAGCGTCAGCACCGAGCCGGACGCAAACAGCATTTCCGTGAATTCCCGCGCGTTCACCCCCGCGATCTTTTCCAACCGCAGCAGAATCTCCCGGTCGCGCGGCGTCGTCGTCGGCGACGTCAGATTCAGCGTGTCCGACACCAGCCCCGCCAGCAGCAGCCCCGCAATCGGCGGCGGCAGCTCCACATCGTGCCGGAAAAAACAGTCCGCCACAATCGTGCACGTGGAACCCACCGGCTCGTTGCGAAACAAAATCGGTTGCTGCGTCGTCAGCGACCCCAGCCGGTGATGATCAATGATCTCCACAATCTCCACCTCGTCCGCCCCCTGCACCGCCTGCGACAGCTCATTGTGATCCACCAGGATCAACTTCCGCTCCACCGGCTTCAGAAAGTTCGTCTTCGACAAAATCCCCACCGTCCGCCCCGCCGCGTCCGTCACCGGAAACGCCGCGTACCCCGAGGCCAGCGCCGCCGCCCGCACCACCGTCAGCGGCGCGTCCTCCCGCAAACTCAAAAACTCCTCGTTCAACATGTGCCGGATCGCCACCGCCGCCCGGCACAGCGCCGCCGTCGTCACCGTGTCATGCGGCGAGGAAATCAGCCCCACCCGGGCCCTCTCCGCCAGCCGGATGATCTCCGGCTCCATCGGCATCCCGCCTGTGATGATCAGCACCCGCACCCCCTCCTCAATCGCGTGCCGCTGAACGTTCGTCCGATCCCCCACCACCACCGCCAGCTTGTCCCGCTTGTATCGCTCCAGCCGCTTCGTGAAACTCTCAAACGACATCGCCCCAATCGTCAAAAACAACTCCTCCTCCCGGCGCGGGTCCGGCCCCACCAGCAACTGCCCCCCCAGCGTCTTCGTCAGACTCAGCAGCGATGCCAGCACCCGCCGCGAATCAATCAGCCGGTTCGTCGCCGGAAACAAAAACTTGCTCAGCTTGAAAAGCGACAGCAGCCCCAGACACCGCCGTTCCGCGTCCAGCACCGGCAAAATCCGCACATTATGATGATCCATCAGGCTCAGGGCGTCCGAGGCCGTCGCCTCCGGCGTCACACTCAGCACATCCGGCTCCATCACATCCCGCACCTTCGGCGAGACATCCGCCACAAACCGCGGCGCCGGCACCCCGAACGTCCGCAGCACAAAATCAATCCGGTCATTCGTGTCCCCGCAACGCGCCGCCACCGCCTCCGGCATGCCCGTCCGCCGCTTGAATTCGGCATAACCAATCGCCGAGCAAATGGCGTCAGTGTCAGGATTGCGATGCCCCATTACCAAAACTTCGTTCATGAGACCCCACTTTAATGATTCTTCGCCCCCTCCGGCAAGCAAAACGCCCGGATAATCCCCATGCCCTCAGCCATCCTGCCTGCCGTACCGCCCGTGTATGTCCCTGCCCGCCCCGCGCCTCGCGCCCCGTGCCCCGTGCCCGGGCCTCTCCCAAAATTCGCGGAACACATCTCTCCCCGCCCCCTCTGAAATATCCAATTTGAAATCTGAAATCACCGTCATGCCCTCAAACCACCAACGCCCCCCATCCGTCCGATTTCGTCTCTTACCGCCAGCCCCGCCGGGGCCCCGGAATGTAGCCAGCCATCCCGTGGCTGGAAATCGCCCCCGCAACCTCTTCCATCCCGAAGGGACGGCGGACATTTGCGTTCAACGCCCCTCTTTGTGCTCCTTGCGTTCTTTTGCGGCCATTCATCCCCGCCTTTCTCGCTCCTTTTCGTGCCCCCCGTTTTCCGTTTTCTCGCTTTCCGCTTTCCGCTTTCCGCTTTTCCCCCGAAATTCCCCTTGCCATCCTCCGATTACCAATGTAATCTTTAATAAATTACATCTGTAATCGCTATCACCCATGCGTAAAACACCACGAATCTCCGAAGCCGAATGGCTCGTCATGAAAGTCTGCTGGCACCGCTCCCCCATCAATGCCCAGGACATCATTGACTCCCTGGCCCCTCCCGCCAGCCGCCATCCTAAAACCGTCAAAACCCTCCTCAACCGCCTCGTCAAAAAAGGCGCGCTCGGCTTCAAAAAGGAGGGACGCGCCTACCTGTACGAACCCCTCGTCGCCGAGCAGGAGTGTGTCACCGCCGAAAGCACCTCGTTCCTCGAACGCGTGTTTGGCGGCGCCCTCTCGCCCATGCTCGCCCATTTCGTCGAACACCGAAAACTGTCCCCGGCGGAAATTGCCGAGCTTAAACGCCTGATCAAACAAAAGGAAAAACCATGAACCACGCGCTAATGTGGGACTCCCATCCCGGCTGGCTATTGAGCCATTCCCTCCAGGCCGGCGTGCTGGTGCTGGTCGTATTGCTGGTGCAATGGGTGTTCCGCCGCCGGCTGACCAATCGCTGGCGGTTCGCCCTTTGGTGGATCGTCCTGGCGCGGTTGGTCCTCCCCTTCGGACCGGCCAGCGCGCTCAGCCTCTTCAATGTGCTCCGGCCCGCCGTTCAATTCGCCACGCCTCCCCCGCCATCCACCGTATCGGCCACCGACCGCGACCCCCAACCGACCGCCTGGACCGAAGCCAATTCCCCCGACTCACTCGCCCTGCCGCCGCCCGCCACGACACTACCAGTAGCAACGCACCCGCCCCGACCCGCGCCCGTCCGCCCGCTGTCCGACTGGCTGGTCCCCGGCCTGACGATGGTCTGGCTGGCCGGAGTGCTGACATTGTTGGCGGTGGTGGTCGTCCAGTTCGTTCGCTTTCAGCGCCGCGTGGCCAGGGACAGCCGGCCGGCGGACCCCGCGTTACGCGCATTACTGGACGAATGCCGCGGCGACTTTGGCATCGCCCGCCCCGTGGCCTTGCTCGAGACCAACGCCGTGCAAAGCCCCGCCCTGTTCGGCCTGTGGCGGCTGCGGTTGCTCCTGCCGCCCGGACTCGCCGCGCAATTTAACCGTGCCGAACTGCGCTACATATTCCTGCATGAGCTCGCCCATGTGCGGCGCGGTGATCTGTCGCTCAACTGGCTCGTGACCGGATTGCAAGTCCTCCACTGGTTCAATCCCCTGCTCTGGCTCGGCTTCGCCCGCCTGCGCTCCGATCGCGAGTTGGCATGCGACGAACTCGCCCTGCTCCGCTCCGGCGACCAGTCCGGGGACGCCTACGGCGAGACCGTGGTGAAATTACTCGAAAACCTCAACCGCCCCGCCGTCATTCCCGGCCTCGTGGGCATCTTGGAGGACCGCCAGCAAATGCGCCGGCGCATCCTGATGATCGCCCGCTTCCGCCCCCCCGGCCGCTGGTCCGCCCTGGCCGCCCTCCTCGTCGCCGCCCTCGCCTTCGCCGCCCTAACCGACGCGCAGACACCCCCAACCACCGCCCCCATTAATACCGCCAATCATGAGTTAGATGCCAACCTCTACCCAGCCAAATCCGCCATCAGTCCCACGCCAGTGGCCCCGGAAGAAGATGTGTGGGGCAAGGTCCTGTTGCCGGACGGAAGTGCCGCCACCAATCCGCAAGTTGCCCTGCAAGTTGAGGGGAAAATTCTTCGCCTGAGCAAAGATGCATTATGGGTCTCGGATGGGCCACGCTTACCGGCAATAACCACCTGGCGGAATGGCCAATTCAGACTGCCGGCACGGTCTGGTGCGCAATCAGTCGTCGCCCGCAGCGCCGAAGGCTACGCCCAAGTACCGGTGGCGGAAGTACGGCAAACCCATCAAATCACTTTGCAACCATGGGGTCGCATCGAAGGCATTCTGCACGTGGGTCATGCGTTGGGCACCAATCAGATCATGCAGTTTCGCCCCTTTGAAGAATGGGGGGCGAGCATGAGCATCACCAACCTTCTGAATCCTCCAATTTATGAGCCAAGCATGTCCCAGACCACCACGGATGATCATGGCCGGTTTGCCTTTAATCGGGTGCCTCCCGGCCGGCAGGTTCTTGACCGATTAATTGATCAGCGGGCGGGCGGGCGGACGTGGTCGTCAGAGAATCTGCCAGCCATTGTGGAGGTGCCACCCGGTGGAACCTTAGTCACCAACCTGGGTGGCCATGGCCGCACCGTTATTGGCCGGTTAAGTTTCAGTCCGGGCATGGCTCCTGCCATTACCAACGGTATCCTTGGCCTCGAAAATCCGCGCGCCAAAATCATGCGGCAAATGCGCCAAATGAAAACGGCGGAGGAACGCGCGCAATTTTCCCAGACCGACGAATACCAAAAAATGATGATGAATTGGGTTAATATTGTTGCCGTCCTGCAACCGGATGGCTCGTTCCGCGCGGACGAAGTCCCTCCCGGTAATTATGAGCTTGATATGCCCATGCTGGGATCAATCACCAACTTTACCAGGGTTGACGTTGATAAGTACCTGTCCCAGCCAAATGTGTTGGTGCCGCCTGCCAAAGACAATCAGGACGATTCACCCGTAGACTTGGGCGCTGTGGAGATGACAAAAACCGATTACGCGAATTCAGCGGCCACCAGCACCAACCCGCCTCAGGAAGAATCGTCGCCCTATAAACCCGATTTTATGCGGGAAAACTACATGGTCATGCCCAAAATGGCCGTCAGCTCTCCATTGGATGCAAACCTCAACCCACCCAAACCCGCCATCAGTCCCGCAGTATCAACCCCGGAGGGTGATTTGGAGGGCGTCGTGCTGTCGCCAGACGGCAATTCGGGGACGATTGCCCAGGTGGCCATTCAAATTAAAGGAACTTCCCTTGGCGACCCTTATCAAGGATGGAACACCCCAAACACGCTGAATAACAGCATCTACACCTCGCCGAACGGGAAATTCCGGCTGACGGTGCCGTCGGGCGCGGAGTCAGTGGTGGCGCAAAACGATGAAGGTTATGCCCAAATCTCGCTGGAACAGGCGCGCCAGGCGCATCAGATACTTCTGCAAAAATGGGGTCGCGTCGAAGGGGTTTTGCACCTTGGTCATGCGTTGGGCATCCACCAAGCAATTTATATGAAACCACTGGAGGGGATTTGGGCGCGCTTGGGCATCCCCGGTATTCTCCGGCCACCGGAATATGATTCGACTGACTTAACGACCACCACGGATGACCAAGGCCGATTCCTGTTTCTTTTTGTGCCCCCGGGAAAACAGATTCTTAGCCTGTCCGTGTATGTAAACGGAGGTTCGACCCCCATGCAAATGTCCCGGCAATTGGCCAAGGTGGAGGTGAGGCCAGGTGAGACCGTGGTCACCAATGTGGGCGGCACCGGCCGCACCGTTATTGGCCGCTTGAGCTTTGGCACCGGCACGGCGCCGGCCTTTACGAATTGCATACTCCACCTCGGGAGTCCCCATTTTAAATTGCTGAATAAACTGCGCCAAATGCAAACGCCAAAGGAACGGGAGGAATTTTGCCAGTCGGATGAGTTCCAACAGATGATGACGAACTTTGTCGGGATAACCGCAGTCCTCCGGCCGGATGGATCGTTTCTTGCGGAAGAAGCACCTCCGGGCCGCTACGAACTGGGTTTGACCGACCTTGCCAATGGTAACTCGTCCAATGACAATGGCATCTACCAATCCAGCGGTGAATTCATCGTCCCCCCCGCCAAAGACAATCAGGACGATTCCCCCGTGGACGTGGGCGCGGTGGCAATGACCAAACTGGACCGTACCCGCGTGCCCTCATCCAACGCCCCGCCCGCCACCGTGGCACCACCCGCAAACCCCCAGTCCCCATAAAAGGTCCGCCCCTTGTCATCGCCCATCACCCCAGCCCCAAAGGGGGAATGGCGCTTAGTTAAGGAATCGCCACATTAACATATTGCGATGCAGGCATTTGCAAATGTGGTCGGCGTTTCCTCCAAAACCTGTGGAATTGCGG
>Ga0182012_10002304_pt1 | contig 20650 bp, 18 predicted proteins | sample 612S2SmetaG_FD_120486 | JGI IMG/M metagenome (GOLD analysis project Ga0182012, IMG submission 120486) | Permafrost microbial communities from Stordalen Mire, Sweden - 612S2S metaG | ecosystem: Environmental > Terrestrial > Soil > Wetlands > Permafrost | place: Sweden: Stordalen | collected...
GGGACCACAGTTCCGAACGTATTGGTGCCGAGGTCCAGAAACTGCAATGCCGTGCCCGAGGGGGCCGTTGAGTAGCCCATGGTGATGACTGCTTGATTCGTTACGGAATTTACCGCCACGCCGCAGTTATAGCAATATCCGCCTGAGAAACTGGCCTGGCTGTTACTGGCACTGGCGACCGTGGTAGTTACCTTGGTGCCAGCAAGCAGATAAACCTGCGCGGACACTCCGTTAGCAGTACAAACCGTTACTCCAGTCACCGAGTTGGTTGAGCAAGAGTTTATGTAGTCCGCCGTAGCAATCGATGTGGCGGCTCCGCCACCTTCCAGGGGAACAGCTTGCACCCCGGTTTTATAGGCGTAATCCCACGAAGCATTCGGCACATAAGCAGTTACGGGCACTACCGCTCCCACTACGGGGGCTGGGGCCAGGAGGCCCATGGAACTGCCAGGGTTGCAGGAGCCGAAGACGGGCGCCGTTTTGGTAACTTGGACCGCGGAACAGTTGCTGCTGACGAACGCGATTCCAGCCGCCGAAGTTCCGCTGACCGAAACAAAGTAAGCACCGGAAGTGAGTATGCCCGGAACCAGGAATTCAATTTTCTCGCTCGAGCCGATGATCGACGTCACCTTGAGCGGAGTGGTGGTGGCCACGGCGGGGCCACCGCAGGTAGCAGCCAAAGTGACAGTCACGTCTGCGGGCGGAATCGGCGCGGCCGGGAAGCCAGTGCCGGAGATCGAAAGGTCCGTGCTGCCCGCCACACCGGAACTGGGCGAGGTGTCGGTGCTGAGCTTCACTTTATCGGGAGTTGAGGCTTGGATGGATGAAGTAACGAGCAGCGATGCAATGGCCACAATGGCGAATGCGGAAGTGGCTTTGCCCAACCTTGCTCTCTTAAAGCAGCACTTGCGAGCCGCCAGCAGGAAAGGCAGCCCGCAGAATAGCAACAACCAACTTGCCGGTTCCGGGCTCGTGCTGCCGCCGCCCGTCGCTGCTGTGGTCGCCTCAATTACCGCAAAGTCGCCGTCCTGCAGAGAGCCGCCGGGATCTGTGATGGTTGCGCTGAACGTAGGGTTGATCGTCGCTGAAGTTCCGTCATTGAGCGTGAGAGAAGTGGTACTAAAAGTACCGGTCAATACGGCCGATGTGACCGGGTCCAAGGCGATGTTGAAGCTGGGATTTCCATCGAAGGAGAGACCGTCTGGATCCAGAGTAAAATAGCCGGAAGTGAATGTTTGAGCCGGGCCGGTTTTAAAATTAACGACCAGCTTCAAACCGGTCAAAGAGACTGAGTTAGTGACCGGGAACGTCGGGTCCGGCGCAGGGCTCGAATTTGGACCGGTTTCATTCACGATGTCAACCTGTCCAACGTTTGGAGCAAATGTTACATCGAACGAGGTGTAGCCGATGTTGATCGTCGCGGGCAGGGCCAGGACGGATGAGACCAGCAGGAGCAACGGCAACCGCAAAGGCTGACGTATCAATGCTCGCATAATATACCCTCCAAGGTTAAGCGGTGCTAAAAAGCAAGGCCGTTTTCAAGAGTAATGGCAAGTTGAGGGTCTGTCAAGGGAATAAAAGGAGAAGCACAAAATCAAAATGAGTGGATAAGTCATCTTACTTCTGCTGCTGTGTAACCTGCCTAACATTCGTCTTCTGTTAATCACTCCACACATATTGTTCGGCGATGGCATCAAAGGCGGCGACTTGTTTGTGCTGCCATAATTCGTCGCGGCCGAGTTCATCAGCGAGCAAGCGGGCGGCTAGCGGAGCGGCTTCCATGCTGGCTCTGGCATCGAGAAACAGCGCGCGTGTGCGGCGGGCTAACACGTCTTCGAGGGTGCGGGCCATTTCGTGGCGGACAGCCCAGATGATTTCGGCTTGCAGAAACGGTAAGCGGGCATGCAGGGGCTTAATCAAATCGGGTTCAAGCGACGAAAGCTGCGCTAAATCCGATCCGTAGACTTGCCGCCATGCGCCGCCAGGGGTGGGATTATCGGGCGCATTGGCAACGCAGCCGTGCAGCGGTAAATCGGCGGTCTTCGAGGGCGAGTGCGCCAGGCCGACGAGTGTGGAAGCTTGGTCGACAACGTCTTCTCCCATTTTTCGATAGGTCGTCCATTTTCCGCCGGTCACGGTGACAAGTTTGGATTTCGAAATGAGCACCGTGTGGTCGCGCGAAATGGCGGCAGTGCTGGAACTATCGCCGTGCTTGACCAAGGGACGCTGACCGGACCACATGCTGAGAATTTCTTCGGGCTTGGGACGGCGTCCAAGGAACCGCGCGATGTGATCAATAATGAACTTCCGCTCGTCTGGCATGGCGCGGGGTTCGTATTCAGGCTGCGGGACGGGATCGTCGGTGGTGCCGACTACGACGCGGTCGTGCCAGGGAATGGCAAACAAGACGCGGCCATCGGAGGTGCGGGGAATCATGAGCGCGGCATTGCCGGGCAGAAATTCGCGCGGCAGAACGACGTGGCTGCCTTGACTGACGGCGAGGATTTTCGAAGAAGCAGGTTCATCCATGCGGCGCAGGTCATCTGAAAAGATGCCGGTGGCGTTGATCACAACCTTGGCGCTGCATTGGAAGGTTGCGCCGGTTTCACTATCAGCGGCCACCGCTCCGCAGATAGAATTGCCGTTTTTTAGCAGGGCTGTGACAGGCGCGTAATTCAAAGCGACGCCGCCTTGATCGACCAAAGTGCGCAGTAGGGCGATGGCAAAGCGGGCGTCGTCAAATTGGCCATCGAAATAGAGGATGCCGCCGGCGAGACCTTGGCTTTTGACGGTGGGCAATTCTTTGAGGACGCTGCTTTTCGACAAGATTTGGGAACGGCCGAGCCCCTCCTTGCCGGCGAGCAAGTCATAGAGGCTCAAGCCAATGCCATAAAACGGAAATTCCCACAAGGCATAAGCGGGCACGATGAAAGCGCGGCGGTGCGCCAGGTGAGGAGCATTGCGCAGCATGCGGCCGCGCTCGCGCAAGGCTTCGAGCACGAGCTTCACGTTGCCCTGCTGCAAGTAGCGCACGCCGCCATGCACCAGCTTGGTGCTGCGGCTGGAGGTGGCCTTGGCAAAATCGCGCGCTTCCAGCAGCAACGTGCGATAGCCGCGCGAAGCGGATTCCAGTGCCGCGCCCAAACCAGTAGCGCCACCGCCCACGACGAGGACATCCCAGAGCGGCGTGGCGGCGATTTCGCTAAGAATGTCTTGCCTTTTGAGACTTCCTGCCACGAGTTAAGCGGTCTCCCAATTGCGGCTGCGATCCAAGGCGCGCAACCATCCGGCGTGGCGGGCGCGGCGCGTTTGCTCATCCATTTGTGGAGTGAAACGCCGATCGGCTTGCCACTGTTTGGCAATCGTTTCCTGGTCGGGCCAGTAACCAACGGCGAGGCCGGCGAGATAAGTTGCGCCTAAGACGGTTGTCTCAGGGTTGGCGGGGCGGGTGACGGGAACGCCCAGGGCATCGGCCTGTATCTGCATCAGCAGATTGTTGCGGGCAGCGCCGCCATCGACGCGCAATTCTTTGAGCGCCACGCCGGAATCGGTCTCCATCGCTTCGATGATATCGGCGATTTGAAAGGCGATGCCTTCGAGCGCGGCGCGGGCAATGTGGGCGCGATTGGCGCCACGGGTGAGGCCGGTTATGGTGGCGCGGGCGTATTGATCCCAATGCGGAGCGCCCAAGCCGGAGAAAGCGGGGACGAAATAGACGCCGGCGGTGTCGGGCACGCTGGCGGCGAGTTCCTAAATTTCGGCGGCGCTGCGGATGATTTGCAGTTCGTCGCGCAGCCACTGCACCACCGCGCCGGCGATGAATACACTGCCTTCCAGCGCATAGAACGTGCGGCCTTGGATGCGCCAGGCGACGGTGGTGAGCAGTTTGTTCTTCGACATGACCGGCGTTTCACCGGTGTTCAACAGCATGAAACTGCCGGTGCCATAGGTGCATTTCACCATGCCGGGCTGCATGCACATCTGGCCAAACAAGGCGGCCTGTTGATCACCGGCGATGCCCGCGATGGGAATGCCGGCTAATACGCCGGTGGTTGTGCCGCAGACTTCGCTGGAGGAAACAATTTCCGGCAAGAGGGCTTTCGGCACGCCGAGAAGGGCGAGCAGTTCGTCATCCCAATCGAGTGTGCGCAGGTTGAACAGCATGGTGCGCGAGGCGTTAGTGACATCGGTAACATGGCGGCGGCCGCCGGTGAGATTCCAGATGAGCCAGCTATCGACGGTGCCGAAGGCGAGTTCGCCTTTTTCGGCGCGGGCACGAGCACCCGCGACGTTATCGAGCAGCCAGCGAACCTTGCTGCCGGAGAAATAGGCGTCGATCACCAAGCCGGTTTTTTGTTGAATCATGGCGGCGTGGCCTTGTTCACGAAGCTGATCGCAAAAGGCGGAGGTGCGGCGGTCTTGCCAGACGATGGCGTTGTGAATGGGTTGGCCGGTTTTGCGATCCCAGATGATGGTGGTTTCGCGCTGATTGGTGATGCCGATGGCGGCTACGGAATCGGGTTTCGCGCCGGCTTTGGCGAGGGCTTCATTGGCGACACCGATTTGGGTGGACCAGATCTCCATGGGATCGTGCTCGACCCAGCCGGGTTTGGGAAAAATTTGGTTGAAGGGCGTTTGCGCGAGGCCGTGAACATGGCCGTCTTCGCTAAGCAGCATGGCGCGCGAACTGGTGGTGCCTTGATCAAGGGCAAGGATGTATTTCATGGGCGCGGCCTGGAGAAAGAAAGCGACGGAGCTGAAGGCATAAAGAAGAGGGTATCAAGTGAGGGGACATGGCGGCGGGTAAACGGCCGACCATGCACGTGTGGTTTCCGGTCTACTGGTACAAGTAGGGCCGCGCAACTGCACGGCATCGGGCAGCGTGGCAGAGAGCAGCGCGAAAAAGGGGACATCCCTGTGGATCGGACAGTGCGGAGTTGATCGAAACCAGTCCGGAATGTCCCCATTTTCGCTATCGGACTTACGCGAGGGTGCAGAGAAATGTAGAAACTACAGAGGGGCGCTTCGCCCCCCCATTTTGCTCCTGGCGCTCTCGGGCAAGCGCGAACACATTCTTGACTTATGGCTCCGGCCGCTCCGGATCTCGATAGGTGGACCCGCTCACTTGCTCCTCCAGTTTGTCGACGTTTTCTTTCTTGAGTTTTTGCACGGTGGCCAATTCCGCTTGCGCCTCATTCCCGCGGCCTTGCGCGGTGAGGATTTGCGCGCGCAAGTAATGTACGCTGGCGCTTTTGGGGTCTATCGCGGCGGCTTCGTCTAAAGCCTTGAGCGCTGCCGGGTAACGTTTCTGCTGCTTATAAATCTTCGCTAGGCCGAACCAGGACGTGCCCAAACGGCGATCACGCTTCACTGCTTCGGCAAAATAAGATTCCGCTTGGTGATCTTTGCCCGCCTCGCTTGCGAGTAAACCTAATTGGTCGTAATTGAACGCCACATTCGGTTCGACCGCGGCGTCCTGCATGAATTCGGCTTGCGCTTTTTCTGTGTCGCCGTTGTGGCGGTAGACCATGCCGAGGTTGTAATGCAGCAGGGGCAATTTGGGGTTGGCGCGGGCTGCTGTCTGCAACTCGGCGAATGCGTGATCGAAATCCGCATGCGCGAGGTAAGCTTTGCCTAAGAGCAGATGAACGATAGGCGAATCTTGGCCCACCTCCAGCAACTTGCCGAGGGCACGTTGTTCCAATTCCGGCTTACCGCCGCGGCCGGCGGCGACGGCGAGGCTATAGAGATAGCTCATGTCGCTGTTTGAAAGATCCCATAGCGGCTCCAAGGTGTTGACAGCCTGCGCGTAACGTTCTTCAAACAAATAGCAAAGGCCCAGCAAACGCCGCGCTTGCGCCGAATCCGGCTGCGCGCGAAGCACCGAATCAAACACCGGAATCGCGCTAGCGTAGTCTCCCTGGCGGTAGTAAACCAAGCCAATATTCAAGCGAATGCCGGTCACTTGGGGCGCAAGTCTTTCGGCTTGCTTAAGATATTCCAAGGCGCGCGCCCATTGTTGTCCGCGCATATAAACAACGCCGAGGTTTACGCGAGCGCCGACGTCGCGAGGAACGAGGGTCAATATTTGAAGAAAAGATTTTTCGGCTTTCGCCAGTTCGCCTTGTTGCAAAGCCGCTTCACCTTGTTGGTAGGTTTGGCGAACGGCTGCTTCCGCGTTTGTGCTTTGGGCAGAGGAACGGATGCTCAGCAGCAAGAGCAGGGGAATGGCCCGCATCGCTTAGCAGTCTAGCAATCGATCCATTTACAATATGGAAGTCGTGTCATCGTCCGGACCTCTTTCAGAGATCATGCGTGATTTGAAATCCGGGTTTCGTCAGTATTTGCACAAGCCGCTTTTTTGTGCCGTGGCCGTGGTTCTGTTGGCTATTGGCATTGGGGCGAATGTGCTCATCTTTGGTTTTATCGACACGCTGCTGCTCAAACCGTTGCCGGTGCGAAATCCTGAGAATCTTTGGCTGCTGGAGAGCGTGCGCAAGCAACAGATAAGGCCGGACATCAGTTTCAGCTACAGCCAGTTCAAAGAGCTGCGCAAGCGCACCGAGCTTTTCAGCGGCGTGACCGCCGAACAGGATTGGGGCGGCTCTTCGGCTTATGCCTGTGACGAAAGCGGCGGCGTTCGTTTAGCCATGACGCAGATGCTCGCGCCGAATTATTTTCAGGAATTAGGCGTGCATGCGCTGCTGGGGCGCGTGTTGACGGAAGCCGATGCGGCGCAAGCCAGCAATATTCCCGCCCTCATCAGCTATCAGTTTTGGCAGTCCCATTATGGCGGCCGGGCGGACATTCTGGGGCAAGTCATCCGCTTGAAGAATTTTCCATTTAGCATCGTGGGCGTCTTGCCGCGGGATTTTCATAGCCTCGATATCGAACGCGCGCCTGACGTGCGCGTTCCCATCTCGGCCGCGCCGTACTTACAGGGAAGGGCAGTGGACGATCCGCGCGGCGAAGAACACCGTGATGGCTTTCGGATTCTCGCAAGGCTGCGGCCCGGCGTAAATCCAAACGCGGTCGAGCCAGCGGCCGGCGAATTGCTGCGCAGGTTGCTGGAGCAAGATTTGCTTTTGCTCAACGCCTCGCTGACCACGCCGATACGGGCGGATTTTCTCGAAGGCGAGATCCAATGGATCGAGCAGGGCCGCTTCACGCTTGTGCCTGCCGGCCATGGCATCTCGCGCCTGCGCAGCCAATTCTCGCAGGCCTTGAACCTCCTGATGTGCGGCGTAGCCGTACTGCTGATTAGCGTTTGCGCCAACGTAGCCGGCCTCCTCGTCGCGCGCGGCGAGGAGCGCAGAAAAGAACTCGCCGTGCGGCTTGCCATCGGCGCGGGACGGCAGCGCCTGCTGGGGCAACTCATGGTTGAAAATCTTTGCCTGGCGCTTCCCGGGGGCATGCTCGGCGTGGCGTTCGCCTATGCTCTAACGCCGTCGCTATTGCGAATTCTGCCGCCAGTCCGCAGCCTCGATCAGTATGCCAGCCCGCAAATACTAACCGTTACGCCCGATCTGCGTACCTTGCTTTTCGCCTGGCTGGCGATACTCGTGAGCGCTTGTTTTTTCGGCCTTTTCCCCGCCTGGCGGGCCACGCGTCTCGATTTGAACGGAGAACTGAAAGGCGCGGCCGCCGCCGCGGCGCATTCCATTGCTTCACTCATTCCCGTTGCCGTGCAGATAGCCTTGAGCGTCCTGCTGCTCGCTGCCGGTGGGCTCATGCTGCACAGCTACGCAAAGCTGCAGAATTTGAATCCGGGATTTGACCGCGCGCATGTTTTGAGTTTTACGCTTGGCATGAAGGATGTCCGTATGACCGACGCCCAGACGCGCTCCTACATTGCCGAACTGGCGCGGCGCGTCCGCACGGTGCCCGGCGTGCGTTCGGTGGCGTACTCTTCCCGCGGTCTGATGCGCGGCGCGGGCATCAAGGGCATCGTGACGGCGCCCGGTGTCAATCAGCCGGCGGGCGTTTACTTAAACACCACCTGGGTGGACGTAACGCCCGAATATTTTGAAACCCTAGGCATTCCTTTGCTAGCGGGCCGGGGCTTCGATCCGCTCGATGCAACGGCCAAGCCAACCCCTGTGGTAATCAACCGCGCTTTGGCGGATCTCCTCTTCCCGCACAGCAATCCAGTGGGCAAACAGATCGTGCGCGGCCGGGATGGCAGCAAGCCGCCCGATCTTCAGGTTGTAGGTTTGGTGGAAACCGCCAAGTTCCGCCAGATGCAGGAACCCGCGCCTCCCACTTTCTACTATCTGCTCACGGATGACGATTACCAATGGGTGCTATACGTTCGAACCGAAGGAAATCCGCTGAGCGCCATGCGGCCTATAGAAGAAGTCATTCGCAAATTGGGCGGCGGCGTGCCGCTGGTGGAAGCGTCAACGCTCGAGCAGGAGGTGCAAAATACTTTGTGGCAGGAAAAGCTGGTGGCTACGCTGGCCGGCTTTTTCAGCTTCATCGCTCTGCTCCTTGCAGGCATTGGCCTATATGGCACTTTGGCTTATTCCGTCTCGCGGCGCAAACGCGAGCTGGGCATCCGCCTCGCCATAGGCGCGCAAGCCGGGCACATCGTGCGAACCGTTTGCGGGCGCATGATGTCGGCGGTGTTCGTTGGCTTGGTCACCGGCCTCGGTCTGGCCGCCGCCGCGCTGCGCCTGGCCAGCGGCTTCCTCTTTGAAGTCGATCCGCTCGACAAAATCTCGTTCGCGGGCGCCGCGCTGGCTGTCCTCCTTTCCTCCGGCTTGGCGGCCCTGATCCCCAGTTGGCGCGCCCTGCGCACCGACGCCGCCGCTTCTTTGCGCGATCAATAACGCACCCCTTGACAATCTACAAAGATTGTAGATAATCACAGTATGGGTAAACCAGCCGACCTTATTCAAGGCACGCTCGATCTCCTCATCCTCAAAACGATCTCCGCAGGCCCGGTGCACGGCTGGGCCATCGCGAAACGGATTCAACAGATGTCCGACGAAATTCTGCAAGTGCAACAAGGCTCGCTTTATCCGGCGCTGCACCGGCTGGAGCAGCAGGGCTGGATCGAATCGGAGGAGAAGGCTACGGAGTCCGGCCGTATTGCAAAGTTCTATTCGCTTACGCGCTCCGGCAAGAAGCAGCTGGCCGTGGAACTTGGGCAATGGAATCGTTTATCTAATGGCATCGGACTCGTTTTGAAGCGCGTCTAAGGAACCTATATGCTTTGGTTTACTCAGTTAAGCCTGCGTCTGCGTGCGCTTTTTCAAAGGCAGGCACTCGATGGGCAGTTAAATCGCGAAATGGAATTTCATCTCGCCGAGCAGAAAGAGGAATTCCTAGGTCAAGGCATGAGCGCCGCCGAAGCGGAAGCGGCCGCGCGCCGTTTGTTCGGCCCGGTGGCTTCTCTGCGCGAGCAGTGCCGGGATGAGCGCCGCACGCGCTGGCTGGAAGATTTGCTGCAAGATGCGCAATTCGCCGGGCGCAGTTTCGCGAAATCCCCGGGGTTCACGATGGTGGCCGTGCTCACGCTGGCCCTGGGCATGGGCGCGAACACCGCCTTTCTCTCGGCGGCCTATGGCATCCTGTTCCGGCCGCTGCCGTTCCCGCAACCGGAGCGGCTCATCGATCTCGATGATGGTATCGCCGGTGTCGGCCCGGTCATGGCTTTGCGCGCTATGGCAAGAGCGGTGGACTACGCCGGTTATTATCCCGACAGTGAGTTGAACGTGCAGCTGGGCGGCGAGAGTTCGAAGATCACCGCAACGCCGGTGACCGCGAACCTGCTCCGGGTATTGCAAGTTTTTCCGGCGCGCGGCCGCTGGTTTACGAAAAGCGAGGAGAATCTAGGGCGCCATCGTTATGCCGTGCTCAGCGATCGAAGCTGGCGTAACCGCTTCCGCGCGGACCCCGCAGTTCTCGGCAGGACTGTTTCGCTCAACGAAGAACCCTATGAAATCGTGGGCATCATGCCTGCGGGTTTCGCGTTCCCCTCCAGCAATACCGAACTCTGGATACCCATTCATGCCGATGCGCGCAACTTGGGATATATGTGGGGCGACGCCGATCTCTGGCCCATTGGCCGGCTGCGTCAGGGCATGACCCTGGCCGGCGCGCAAGCCGAATTACGGCCGGTGATTGATCGGATTCGTCCAATGTTCCCCTGGCGCATGCCCGATGCCTGGGGCTCGGGCGCGGCAGCGGTTCCGCACAGCAAACAACTCGTCAAGGATGTGCAACCCAAATTGTTCGCCTTAACTATTGCTTCCTTGCTTCTGCTGCTGATTGCTTGCGGCAATGTGGCCAACCTGCTACTTGCCCGAGCCATCCGGCGCGAACGCGAATTCGCCATGCGGGAGGCCCTGGGCGCGCATTGGAGCCGGCTGATCCGCCAGTTGTTAACCGAAAATTTGGTACTTGTGTTATTCGGCGGAGCGGCTGGCTTGGCGGCCGCGGCGGCTATTTTGAAAGCTCTGCCGTTCCTGTTGCCGCGAGATACGCCGCGCCTGGCGGAGATCGCTGCCGACACGACGCTGGTGCTGGCCGCGCTTGGCAGCATGTTAATCACGGTAATCCTCTTCAGCGTCGCGCCCATGATTCTGCTGCTGCGGCAGCGTGAGTCGGTGGCCGGTCGAGCGGTCACTTCTTCGAAACGAACGTCGCGAATGTCGCTTGCGCTGATTGGCTTGGAACTTGCTTTGGCTACTACTCTGCTCATCGGCGCCGGGCTTATGGGCCGTACACTTTGGCAACTGGCCAGCGTGGATGCCGGCGTTCACGCGACGAATCTGGTGACCGCGCGGGTCTGGGCCGGTCCGAGCCGCTGCGGGACGGCGGAACACTGTTGGGCCACTTTGCAGGAGATCGATCGAACATTGCTGGCTGAGACAGCGGTTCGCCGCGTCAATTGGGCCGATGCCGCGCCGCTCGATCAATCGCTGGCCGCCGTCGCCGTGGATATTGAAGATCATCCCAAGCCGCCCGGCGCTCCGGCCTATGTTCTCTGGCGCACGCTGGCCACGCCCGGTTATTTCCCCACGCTCGGCATCCGCTTGCGTGCAGGAAGGCTATTTACCGATGCCGACCGGCGGGGCACGGCGCCCGTCATCATCATCAGCCAAGCTACCGCGCGGCGCTTCTGGCCCAATGAGAGCGCTATCGGCAAACACATTCGTACGCTTTCCGAGTTGCAGTGGCGCACTGTGGTGGGGGTGGTGGCCGACGTGGCGCAATACTCGTTGGCGGGCTTTCCATCCTGGGTGGACGGAGTGGAATATTGTTCGCTGGCGCAAGGGATGCCGATCGATGCCGGCAATATTGAACTGACGCTATTCGCCGAGTCGCCACAAGCCAGGGTTACTTGGCCGGTGCTCCTGCGGCAAAGGTTTCCGGATATTGCCGTTACCCGCATCAAGTCGCTCGGCGCGATCCGCACGGAATCGGTCTCGGATCGACGTTCGACGGCTTGGCTACTTGGTTTATTCGCCGTGCTGGGTTTGCTACTCGGTGTGGCCGGGGTTTATGGAGTGATTTCACATCGGGCCCAGCAGCGGACGCGAGAGATGGGTATCCGTCTGGCTTTGGGCGCGAGCGCCCAGCAGGTGGTCGGCATGGTTTTGCAGGAGTCGTTGCTGGTGTCAACGCTAGGCGCGGCCAGCGGCGTGGTTGCCGCCTTCGGATTGAGCCGCTTCTTGAGTTCTCTGCTGTTCGGCGTGACGGCGCATGACGCTATTACCCTGACCTTTTGTCCGCTCGCGCTGCTAATGGCGGCGTTGTTGGCGGCAGCCCTGCCCGCGCAACGGGCTGCGCGCACCGATCCGGCGCTTACTTTGCGCGAAGAGTAGAAGTGATGCACTTTTACATCAGGAGGGTGCTAAAGTTCGTCTATGGTCAAAAGATCCAGGCATGCTAAGCCGCCAGGAAAGCGCCGGACCACGCTGACCCTTCCGACCGATTCTCTCAAACAGGCGGAACGCATCGCGCGGACGCGAAACGTGAACCTGAGCACGGTGGTTGCGGAGGCCCTGTCCAAAGGCTTGCGGCTTACTACCGCCGCCGACCGCGGCAAGCAAGTGCTGCGTTCTTATCGACTGCCATTTGCCGGCTTCTCCGACGACGAGATCGCCATCTTAGATGGCGTGATTCTCGAACCGATGCACGGCTCCACGAGTACCGCTCGAGCCACCCGGTTCACGTCTCAGCGATAACCCTGATCGAAAGAATGCGCGGCTATGGCTTGTTGTGGCAGCGCGCCGCAGCCGAAAAACGGAACGCCGTGGATCTCGCGCGTGTTGCCTATCTAAAGCAATTGGGCCGGGTGTCGCCGTTGGACGCCGCCGCGGCGCTGGTCTCCGCTGAGATCATAGTCCTTTTGCCGGACCCGCCCACTCCGCCGCGACGGTCGCACAGACTGGCAGAATCCCGCGCGGAACGTATCGCGCGCTGGCGATTTGACTGCATGATTGCAGCCACCGCCCTGGTGTTGAAGATGCTGCTCGTTCACCACAACGCCGGCGATTTTGAACGGATGCGGACCGTCATTGAGTCGTCACCTGGACGTTCCCCCGGCCTCGGCCCTTTGTCTTTGGTTTCCTGCGAATCGCTTGTGTAGCGGCACCAATTCTGACGATGATTTCCAGTCGGGCCATCAGGCGAGGTCGCTAGACTCTTCCGGCTGCGATTCGATTTGGTCCGCGGGTGAAAGAACTACAAGGGAAGGGAGACTAATTGCCGCTCGTGCCCGATGCTGCGACTGTTCCACGCGTCGGCACCGGCACACCTTCGCCCAGCAACTGCGAGCGGAGCAGGCACAGGCTTTGCAGCCCGGTCAGAATCTGGTCCACTTTGATATTCAGTTCGAAATTGCCGCCCGTCCCGCGCTGGCAGGCCACCACTTCGCCCAAGAACATCGCATCGCTATATTCCACGCTCACGGGCGCGGAAAGGCTAATCCGTTCCGGCGCCGCCAGCTTGAGTGTCTTGCCATCCATACCTTCAAAAGTGCATGGAATCTCATGCTTGGAACCGTTTGGTTCGCCGGTAGGAATCTTTAAGAGAGCCGATTGGGGATGATCGCCAAATGAAGTCGTCACAGGAACGTTATCGACGACTTCACGGCAAAGTCTTAAGGCGATTTCCAGCTAATTTATCGAAATTGCAAAAAAAACCAAAGCGTTGCGCCCGCGGCGGCGGGTAGCAACAGTTCCAGCCAGACACGGAGCGATCCCAGCATGGCCGGTTTCTCGCTGGGTGGGGTGGCGGCCTCGCTTTGCCGCGAGCGCATGTTCTCCACCAGACGGCACTGCACTTCGCTCGGGCGACCCTGCAAGGCGCGCACCAATTCCTCGCGTCCTTGTTTATCGGCAATCAGGATGGTGGCCGAGTTCATGCCGCGCGTGCATTCGAGCAATTTCCGGCGCAGCAACAGCGGCACTTCTTCCACCGAACGGTAGACCCGCGTTTTCTTTTCGGTAGCGATAAATATGGTGGAAGTTCGCGCCGTCAACTGTGCCATGGGCTGCTCTAAATACAGTTCGTCCTTTTCCGCTACGTTCCAGAGGCTCGGAGCCTCGGTGATTGAAATATACCAACTTCATTTCCAGCGTGGTCTAAGGTTACCTGAATAAAACCCAGAGCCGCCTTGGATAAGGACTTATCCTTGCGATAGATTAATCCTACCCGCCGAATCATCGGCTCCGGCCCCAGCGGCACACAAAACAGCTTTCCGGCCGACTCCTCTTCCTGGCAATGCGAGGCAGCTAGGAAAGATAAGCCCAAATTCGCCATCACGAAACGCTTAATCATTTCGGTGGAATCCAACTCCATGGAAATATTCAATTCGTCCTGCACGGAATCAAGCCACGAATTTAAGCGCGCGCGGGTGGTTCCGGTTTTCGGCAGCAGCAACTGCTCGCCCAAAAGGTCGGCCGGCATTACGCGCCCCTGGGCTGCCAGGCGATGCCCCGGCGGCACGAGCAATTTGATCTCGTCCGAGTGAATTTTTACTACCTGCAATTTCTTTTCCTGCACCGGCAGCTGAGTAATGCCAAAATCAGCCAAATTGTCCAAAACCGCCTGCACCACTCGCGTGCCGTAAGAGCGATCCACCAGCAACTGTACGTTCGGGAATTGCTTTTTAAATTCAGCAAAGACGCCCGGCAAAACGTAGATGCAAGTGGCTTCGTTGGCGGCAATGACCAGTTCGCCGCGCGGAACTTTCTCTAGCTCGTTGATGGCGTCTTGCGCGCGCCGCCGCAGAGCGAGAATCTGCTCCGCGTGCTCAGCAAGTATTCGTCCGGCGACCGTTAGTGAGATCCTGGTCCCGTAGCGCTCAAACAGCGTCGTGTTCAACTCCAACTCGAGTTGACGGACTTGGGCGCTGATGGCGGGCTGCGTACGGTAACAGGTCTGAGCCGCTTTCGAGAAACTTTTGAGACGAACAATTTCCAGAAAAGTGTGAAGCTGGTCTAGATCCATGGCGCGAGAGCGCTAACACTTGCGTCCAAATTGTATCAGTTCACCTTCTTCAGGATTTGCGCCCCTTTTGGCAGGTCAAAAATATTGGCAGGCAGTTCAGCGTTAATTTCCACTTTGCTGGCGAAAATCTGGTAAAACTTGTAGCCGTTGCGTTCGCGCTCGATGGTATACGGCCACATAATGCCATCGCCGACATCCCGCCATTTGTCAAATTCCGTAATCTCGTCCATGTGCTGCCGCGTCTCTTCATCGAGCCATTTAAAACTCTGGCGCACCGGCAGCTTGGTGTTGAAATCGAAATACACTTGTACGGTATTTCCCGCGGCATCGGTAATATCCACCACATACACATGTGTCGCAATGAACACCTGATCGCCCACATAGTCGTACTGCATGCCGGGTTCGTTATAGCGGTAGCGCAGCAGGTATAAGATGTCGTTGTTCGTCGTGCGATTGTAGTAAGCCCAGCGCTCGTCGGGTAGTGGTCGCGCACCGCGAAAGGTAATGTCGAAGCCCTGATCGGCTAAGAACAGATACGAATAATCTTGCTTCTTGCCCAACACTTCGCGTTCACGCACTTGCAAACCCTTAATGCTTTTATCGTCCAGGTATTGCGTATAGATATTGGCTACGTCATAGCCGCTCATTTGGTCATGAAAAAAGGAGTAGATGCGAGCGGTAGTGCGCCGGGTGTGCATGTTTAGAAAACGTTCGCCACCCAGTGCTTGCACCGCCGCATCCACAACTTGCTTGCCCTTGCCGGGTTGAGTCGTTTGCGCTGGCAGAATTGCCGCAAAGGCAAGCAGCAATGCCATGGTCTTCAGCATGAACCGGGGCTTAAGCACAGACAATCGATCGGGTCCAGGCCGCCGCGCCATCTCCTCCGTCGGCATGAATCTCAGTTGCATGAATGGATCCGTTGCGCGAACACAGTGCTCCGCCTTCACGGTTGTTCAAGGTGGCCTGAATTTCGGCAATCACCGCCAACGCCACTTGTTCCGGACCGTCCGCGCCTATATCCAATCCCATCGGCCCATGCAGCCTTGCCGGGATCCCGCCATCGCTTAAACCAACATCGCTCAAGAGCTGCGCCGTGCGCTTATTAGGACCCAGGATGCCCAAATAGCGCAAGGGCAAATGCGCCAGTTCACGTAAGGCGTCCAGATCCTGCGAATAACTATGCGACATCAGCACCGCCACCGTCCAAGGATCCACTGCCGGCAAGGGCGCTCCGGCAAGGCGCACGGAAACCTCATCGGCCTTGGGAAATTTCTCGCGCCGCGCATAGTGCGCCCGGCCATCGTAAACGGCTACGCTCCAGCCCAAATATTTGGCGAGCTCCGTCAAAGGAATAGCATCCTCTCCCGCTCCAAAAACGAGTAGACGCACCGCTGGTGTAAGGGTTTCGATGAACACGTCGCGTTCATGAGCTGGCGTTTCGGCGGGAACGTGCAAGTGCCAGCCCACCGCCGCCGCCGGCGCTAGGATGTGGGTCACAGTCGCGGCCCTGCGCTTCAGCCGGACGTCGCGAATTAGATCCAGAATCGTCGCTTGGCCCGGTTTGATCCGCTCTATCATTACATGTACAATTCCGTTACAGCCCATTCCGTAGCCACTCGTCGAGATTTCGTTATCGGGCGTCGTGTCATAGCGCTTCACGATGGGACCGTTTTCAGTCAGCCACCACGCCTTCTTCACAACGTCGTCTTCCAGGCAGCCGCCACTAATCGATCCTAATCGCTGCCCGCGCTTGGTGAGCAACAATCTCGCCCCAGGCAGCCGGTAGGACGAGCCTTGGGTTCTAACAACGGTTGCCAGTATGGCCTCTTCGGTGGCCGCAGCCCCGGAAAACCACAAATCCAAGATTTGCGCAATTTCTTTCAAGGTATCCAGACTCTAGCTTAGCGGTTTCCTGTCAGTTCGTACTGCTGTCCCCGAAGCGATCCAATGCATTGTCCTACTGGCTAGATTATCCAGCGCTCGCACCGCCAACTCCAGATGATCTTCGCGCGTATCCTCAATCTTGTTATGGCTGATGCCGCCTTGCGATTGAACGAACATCATTACTGCCGGTATACCTGCCCGCGATACCTCCGCCGCGTCGTGCAAAGGCCCGGAAGGCAGTTGGTGGGACGATCCCGCCGTTTCCTCAATCGCCTGTTTACAAAATTCAAGCAAGCTCTTGTCAAACCGTACCGGCTCAATGCTCCAGATGCGTGACCATTCGACTGTGCATCCTTCTTCTCCGGCAAAGCGGCTTGCGGCGGCGCGCGCCTGTTGGTACATTTCCGCCAACACGCCCGCATCGAGATCGCGCTGATCCAGCGTTGCCTCGCACCTTCCCACCACCGCCGTTACAATCCCAGGAAAGGTTTTCACGCTTCCCATGGTGCATACGGCATCCGAGTGCTTCCCCGCAATCGGGCGAATTTCCAAAGCCAATTTCGCGGCAGCGGCCAAAGCATCCCTCCTGACATTCATCGGCGTAGATCCAGAATGCGCTTCTTGTCCGTGGAACGTGATCGCATGCCTCTCCACCCCTTTTGTTCCAAGCACCACGCCCAAAGGAAGGTTCAATCGCTCCAGTACCGGACCTTGTTCAATGTGCAATTCCAAATATGCCGCCGCATTCCGGCGCTCCTGTTCGGCATCGGGGAAACGGTCGATCTCCACTCCACAACGCCGCAGTGCATCCTCCAGCCGAATTCCATCTTTATCGGTTCGCCCCCGGTCGGCGGCAATCGAGTGCGTGCCGGCGAAGGCCGATGATCCAAGCAAACTCCGCCCAAAGCGCGCGCCTTCTTCATCCGCAAAATCCACCACACGAATGGTAACGGGTGGCCGGCCGTTGTATTGTTCCGCAAAACGCCGCATCACTTCCAGTGCCGCCATTGTCCCCAGCGAGCCATCCAGCCAGCCACCATTGGGCACTGAATCCAAATGGCTGCCGAGCAAGAGTGCCTTTTCGGATTGGCCTTGCAGCGTCACCCAGTTATTCCCCGCCGCGTCGTAATGCTGCTCAACCGGCAGATCTTGCCACTTGGTGCGAAACCACTCGCGCGCTTTCAGCCACGTGTCGGTCCAAGCCACTCTCTGAGCGCCATTTTCGTCCGCTGTCAGAGAGCGCAGTTCCTTAAGCTCTGCTATGGTTCGTTTTGGATTGACAGGCATGAGTTCTCTTCTCAATCATAGTTTTGAGGCGGCGCAGGCAAATACCCCAACACCTTTTCAATACTCAGACCGAGCGCCAGAAGTTCGCGGTCAGTTCCGCTGGCACCATCAAACTCCAGCGCCACCGGGAGTCTATCTTTCGTGAGCCCCGCCGGCAGCACCAGCCCCGGCAGCCCTGCCGTACTGCCTGGCGCGATATTCCGCGCGATGGCCGTCAGGAAAGAAAGCTTCCGCTTGCCAATCGTCACTTCATCCTCGCCAATCACGCTGGCCGGCGTCAGCGTGGCGGGGAACACAATCGCAGCCACTCCCGTGCGCAAGAAATAATCGCGGAAAGTTCGCCGCAAGCGAGGCAGATGTATATACCGCGCAACACGATAAACATCTTCGCTAATGAAACCGCTGCTGCCCGGCTCAAACATCGCGAACAAAGCCCGCACGTCCGGGCTAGCCCTGGCCACCACTTGATCGAACGTGACGCTCGCGCCTGATTCTCGTAGGTACGCCGGCAACTCACGCAGAATGTCGTGCGCTTCAAGCGGCCAGGTTGTCTGTTCGATCAACTCGGCCAGATCGCTAATCTCCGTCTCCACCAATTCCACGCCTTCATCCTGCAGTTTGCACAACGCAGCATGAGTGATGCGTTCCACCTCCGCGTCAAGTCCTGCGAAAAAATATTCACGCGCGATTCCTAATTTCACTCCCTTGAGTTGCGCAGCATGAATCGCCCGGAAATCCCCAGTCGCGACCGCATCGAACAATACCAGATCGCTTACGCACCGCGCATGTGGCCCCACCTGGTCGAACAGCGCGCTGATGGGCGCCGTGCCGCCCGATGGATAGCGCAAAGTTGTCGGCCGAAATCCGGCGATGCCGCACAGCGCGGCCGGAACGCGAATTGAGCCCTCGGTGTCTTCCGCAACGCCCAGGGGCGCCATACGCGCCGCCACTGCCGCTGCCGTACCGCCGCTGCTGCCGCCTGGAATACGCGCCTGATCATAGGGATTGCGCACCGCGCCGAAAGCCAAGTTGTCACTCGTCCACCCCATCGACAACTCGTGCAGATTCGTCTTGCCAAGAATGATCGCCCCAGCCTCGCGCAGCAACCGCACGATGGGCGCATCTTCCTTCGGTTGAAAATCCCGCAACGCGGGAGTACCCGCCGTGGTGCGTAAATCCCTTGTGTTAATGCTGTCTTTAATCGGCATGGGCAGCCCGTGCAGCGGCCCCAGCTTGACGCCGGATTTCCTTCGTTGATCCGCCGCCCGTGCGTCCGCCAAAACGCGCTCTGCATCGAGCGTAATGAAGGCATTCAAGATCTTCCAGCGCTCGCATTGCGCTAGCAGCGCTGAAGCGTACTGTTCGGCACTCAGGCTGCCGTGTTGCATTGCCGCAACCGCTGCTACCGCCGACTGCTCCAGCAGATCTGCCGTCCCACTCATGTTTCTCTGCCGCAACTGATTTCCCAGCGCACGCCGAACTGATCGGTCAACACGCCGAAGAGTGCGGCCCAAAAAGTTTTCTGCATCGCCAGTTTCACCGTGCCCTTTTCTGCCAATGCCTCAAAAATGCGCTCTGCCTCTTCCGCTTGATCGACCTCCAGCAACACCTGAAAGCCCTTCGGGTGCTCATCTTCTTCAGAAGGATCGTCGACGCCGGCCAACTCATTCGCGCCAAGCTTCAGCGACGCGTGGCAAATCTTGCCGTGCCATGCGGGCGGCACGTCGTTTGCCATCGGCGAATCGCCCCAAGTGAGCAGGGCCACGATCTCACCTCCCAGGCTCTGCTCATAAAACTGAAACGCAGCGGCACATCGGCCGCCGAAATTAATGTGAGGAACCAATTTCATTCACTCTCCTTTGGGCTTTCGCCGGCATGCCGCCAATACGCCATTGGCAGTCTCCGCATCACTGGCCCGTGCCATGATCACAGCCCCAGCCAGCATAGCCAGTTCGCGTGCCGCCCTTTCGCGCCTCTCGAGTTTTGTGCCTCGCATTCCTTTGGCCAGCGCATCAATCAGTCGGTTGACCCCTGCTCCAAACGCTTTCTTGACCTCACCCGGCTCCCGCCCGACATCGGCCCCGAGCGCCGCCACCGGGCATCCCATTTCCGGATGTTGCACGTGCCCCTGCGACAAGTAGTGCGCCTCAAAGCCTAAAATGGCGGCCTCAGGTTCGTTTTTTTCCAAGCGCGTTTCAATGGCGCCAATCACTTCTTCAAAAGCGGATTGCAGCGCCGCCGTCACCAGTTCATCCTTGGTCTTGAAATGGCGGTAGAATCCGCCGTGCGTGAGGCCTGCTTCGTTCATGACGTCCGCTACACTGGTCCGCTCGATACCACGCTGGCGCACCAACCTCGCGGCGCCCGCCACAATCCGCTCATGGCTTTTCTCCATTTCCTGTTGAGAAACCCGCATCTTCCTGCTCGCTCCTTCATCCAGTTTAATAGATGTCAAGTATCATCTAAAATAAGCAGTCAAAAAAGGAGATTTTGTTGTGAGTGGCTATTTTCAAGACAAAGTAGTTCTTGTGACCGGAGCGTCACAAGGCATCGGGCGGGAAATCGCCCTCGCTTTCGCGCGCGAAAAGGGAAAGCTGGTCCTGGCAGCCCGTACGCCCGACCGGCTCTCGGCTGTCGCGCAGGAAATTCACGATCTGGGATCGCAAGCCCTTGCCGTCCCCACGGATATCTCCGACGAAACCTCCGTACAAGCCCTGATAGACAACGCAGTGGATGAATTTGGGCGGCTCGATGTTCTGGTGAACAATGCGGGCATAGCCCGTGTCGGCGGCGTCCAATCGGAACACTTTGCCGCTGACGTGCTGCAAACCATGCAAGCGAGTTTGTTTGGCATGATACAGGTGACGCGGCGCGTGTTGCCGCTTTTTCACAAACAGGGGTCCGGCGCGATCGTCAATATGTCGTCCGTGATGGGCCGCAAGGCCTTTGCTCAGTTCGGCTCCTACGCTATCGTCATGCATGGCGTATCAGCCTTTTCAGATGCGCTTCGGCA
>Ga0182012_10002305_pt1 | contig 20649 bp, 23 predicted proteins | sample 612S2SmetaG_FD_120486 | JGI IMG/M metagenome (GOLD analysis project Ga0182012, IMG submission 120486) | Permafrost microbial communities from Stordalen Mire, Sweden - 612S2S metaG | ecosystem: Environmental > Terrestrial > Soil > Wetlands > Permafrost | place: Sweden: Stordalen | collected...
AAATAGAAACAGGCAAATGCGCGGCCTTTGGGGCCAGGATGGAACTGGCGATATGGAACTTCTGAGGCGCGCTGGCCGTACTATCAAGGAAGGCATTGGAAGGTCTTCGAACCATGAAATTGCGCCGATTATTGTTTGTCGCCCTGTTGGTGGGCGTGTTCTGGTACCTCACCACGCACTGGTCCCAAGGGGCGAGTGCGTTTGCAATGAACCACTTTAAACTGCCCGGATTTCAAAGCGAAAAGTCGCCGCTGGATATCTCTCAGGCCGAGGCTGCGCCGGAGTACGACGCCGAGGAACAGAACAATATCGCTGTGTATAAAAGAGTGCTGCCTTCGGTTGTCAACATCACCTCGACGACTCTGGTATTTAATTTCTTCTATGGTACGGTTCCGCAACAGGGCCAGGGGTCGGGGTTCATCCTCGACAAGTCTGGCCATGTGCTGACCAACTACCACGTGATCGACGGCGCAAACCGCGGCATCGAAGTCATGCTTTCGAACAAGAAGCGTTATGCGGCCAAAGTGGTTGGGTCTGATAAGGTGCACGACCTGGCGCTTTTGCAGATTCAGGCGCCGGATCTGCAGCCTGTGACCTTGTCTGACTCGGCCAATCTTGCCGTGGGGCAGAAGGTGTATGCGATTGGGAATCCGTTTGGGTTAAGCGGCACGATGACGCGCGGAATCATCAGTTCGATTCGTTCGATCAAGAATGCGGACAACTCGCCGATTGAGGACGCAATTCAAACCGACGCGGCCATCAATCCGGGCAACTCGGGCGGGCCGCTGTTGAACTCGCGTGGAGAAGTGATTGGCATCAACACCATGATCGCCTCCAACGGCGCGGACCAGAGCTCGGGCATCGGGTTTGCAATTCCCATCAACACGGCCAAGGCTGTGCTAAGCGACCTCACACGCTATGGGCGCGTGAAGCGGCCCTCGCTGGGAATTGTCGACTATGCAATTGGACCGGATCTTGCGCAGCAGATGGGATTGTCCGCCGATTCAGGCGTACTGATTGAGCGCGTGATTGCCGGCGGCGCGGCGGAGCGAGCAGGGCTGCGCGGCGGCAACCAGCAGGCCTATGTGGGAAACACGCCGATCATATTAGGCGGGGATTTGATCGTCGCGATCGACGGCGAGCAAGTGACCGATTCGCCGGCCATCAACGCCATCATGGACAAGCACCAGGCCGGCGATACGGTCAGCGTCACGGTGCTGCGCGGGCAACGGGAGTTGACCGTGAAGCTGGTGCTGGGCGAGGCGCGGGACGCGACGACGTAGCACAGGTTTCAGCGGGTCAGGTTTCAGAGATCAGAGATCAGAGATCAGAGAACAGAGAACAGGGAATAGGGAATAGGGAATGGGAAAAGCTGGGATCAGTAGGGCCTTACAGCATCCCTGAAGGCGCACCGCACTCCGTGCTCCGTCCTTTCGCCTTTTTTCTGGCGAAAGGGTGAGAAAGCACGAACCTAAACGAGCCCGCCTCAACAAACCAAACCTAAATCCAATCAGAGCCCAGCGGTTGTCTCTGCCTGCTCGGCTCGCGCTATCTGCGCTTCTGCTTGCTCGACCGGCTCGCCGTAGTGCGCAGCAACCATGGCTGCGGCCCTGGGACGATTGAAATACGGCGTGACAGCGGAGATTTTAACGGCAGACTGTGCGGCCATCTGCGCGATTGCGGCTTTACTTGAGATCGATTCGACAAGCGACAGGATTGCAGTTGCAACGGTTGCTACGTCCTCAATGGCTGCCATGGCATGTTGCTGACTGGTTGGGTTGGTAATGTGCGAGGCCTGAAGCAGCGCGGCGTTGACCTGCTGATTGAGCGTTACGATCTGTGTCTGCATTTCGGCCAGAATGCCGGCCGAGGGGTTGGCAAGATATGCCTTGGCTTGATTCACAAGCAAATTCGAGTCGGCATCAAAGTCCGTGGTTGCTGTTGTAAAAATGGATGCGTCCGCCGGCGCAAGCACTGCCGCAGTGGAGTCGACAATGGCGACGGCGCTTTGCAAAGCCGGAGTCCAGTTCACAATGTCCTGTGCGGCATTGGCCGCGGTGCAGCCTTCCATCCAGGGCAGCGGAATCAGCAGCGCGATCAGCAGCCACACGCCGAGTTTGGCGGCTGCGCCGCCTGTCTGCCCGCTTGCTTGCCGGCTCGTTTGTTGCACGCTGTCAGGGTCCTTGGCAAGCAAGCCGAGCAGCGCCGTAGCCAGCGCGGCCACAAGGGAAACCACCGAGCCCGAACCCGCATTGCCCAGCGAGATGCCCTGTTGCGAAAGCGCTCCGGCAATCGCGACAATCGCGATTAGCAAGCCGGCGGCCGAAGTCTTCGGATGATTCCAGATGTTTGAGATTGCATTCATACGAACTCCCTTGGTTCTTGTTCTGATGCTTGTTTTCTATTTGGTTGTTGGATGTGTTGCGGCACCTTCAAGGGACATCCCTGAGGGGCTAAAGCTCGATCCATTTTCGACATGTTGCGGCACCCTTCGGCGTCGCTCAGCGCAGGCTTTGAAGCCGTTCCCTTTCAAAGCCCGATGATGAAGCTGCGTCTAGAACTTGATGCCGAGCGTGGTGAGGAATGCTTTCACCTCGGGCCATGCGGCAACCAGTTCTTTGGCTGTTTCTATGTCGAGCGGAATGTTGAGTGGGTTGGCTGCTGCTCCGGCGATGTCCATGATCGGCTTTTCATACGTTTCTACCAACACGGCCAGCGCAGCAATCGCCGCCGGCGCGGCGCTCACAATCTTGCCTGCGCCGGTGAGCCACTTCAAAGCGTCTCTGGCGGAAATCTCGACGCCCTTTTCCATGTTTACGAGGATGTTTGCCAATGGGATAATCTCTCTTTCTTCCGGCGGCCGGCTGATCGCGAGCCGGCCGCCGGCACAAGGCGGTTCCATGTTCGGCGTGCACTCATGCAGTCCATCCCTGCGCATCTTCCCTTGCGCATCGCTTCCGCGCACATCGTTCTTTCCAGGGAAGAGTTGCAGCTTCAGGATGATGCCCTTTGTGAGCATGACGGAACCGCTTTCTAGCAGTAGGCAGTTCTCTATACCCGGAGGCTGCCGTGGTTTTGGTCTGGCCTTCCGGTGGAGCTACTGCCGGATGGCAATGCACAACGGTCCCGCGTCCCGGCACCCACCGCGCAAGCGCACCATCCAGTCCGATGCCTGAGTCAGAGTCGCGCGCACTTTTCCAAGGAGTTTGATTTGCCGCACAGCTCTGACAGAGGCATCGGACTGGATGGTGCACCCGGTTCGGGCAGGCGAACTCATTCGCCGGACGCGGCACATCCGCTGCTATTGCTGTCTAGAAATAAGGTTAGGCAATTTGGGGTATATCTTCGGAAATCGGTGCACGAGAGAAAGTCTTTTAGAAACATGCACATACGGAGACTTCCCTGCGGCAGGGGCTTGACAGAAAATCTGCTGTGTCGATATGGGGGCCTATTTTCGGGTCCGCTTCACAAAATGCCGTCCGCGAATCTCATACTCGCCACCGACAACACGGGCAATGGCTTCGGTGTAAGCGAGATGCTCCTCGGCTAAAATCCGCACGGCGAGGGAGTGAGCGTCGTCTTCGTCAAGAACCGGAATCGCGCGTTGCAGAACGATCGCGCCGTGGTCCAGCTCTTCATCGACAAAATGCACCGTGCAGCCGGCTACTTTAACACCGTATTCAAATGCCTGCTGCTGCGCGTCGAGGCCGGGAAAGGCAGGCAGCAGCGAAGGATGGATGTTGAGAATGCGATTGCGAAACGCGGCTACAAATTCTGGTGAAAGTAGCCGCATGTAGCCAGCCAGGCAAACCAGATCCACGTTATGCGCCTTGAGGCAGGCTGCAACGTCGGCATCGTGTTCGGCCCGCTTGCGGCCTTTGGATTCGAGCACTGCGTGCGGCAGCCCCATTTGTTTCGCTGAGGCTAGTCCGCCGACATCGGCAATGTTCGAGATGACGATAACGATTTCGACGTTCGGCAGTTGGCCCGCTCGAATCGACTCCGCAATCGCCAGGAAGTTGGAGCCGCGACCGGAGAGAAGAATGCCAAGCCGGACCCGTCGATCATTTTGAGTGAGTTCCAACGGATTCCTCAGGGGCTAAAGCCCCGAACATATTATCCGGTCTTGATGTACGGGCTAAAGCCCGTACCCTTCCAAGCGAATGCTTAGGTGTACTGCACCCGGTGTTCACCCTTGACCACGCGCCCGATGACATAAAACTTCTCCTCAGCGCGATCAAGCAGCGCCTTGGCCCGCGTAAACTTGGCTGCCGGAATCGCAGCGATAAGCCCAATGCCCATATTGAATGTGCGCATCATCTCATCCTGCGTTACCTGGCCAAGGTCGCGCAGGTGATCGAAGATGGGCAGCACCGGCCAGGAACCAATTTCGATTTGCGCGGTTACATTTTTAGGCAGAATGCGGGGCAGGTTCTCCGTAATTCCTCCGCCGGTAATGTGCGCCATGCCGGTCGTCATTCCTGCCGCCACCAGCTTTTGAATCACATGCAGGTAGCTGCGGTGGGTCTTCATCAGCGCCGCGCCGGCCTTTTCTTTAATCGCAGTCACATACTGCGTGGGCTTGTAGCCGCCCACCTCAAACAGCAACTTTCGGGCAAGGGAATAACCATTCGTATGCAGGCCGGTTGAGGGTAGTCCAATCAGCACGTCGCCAGCCTTGATGCCCACGCCGGTGATCACTTTGTCCTTATCCACTGCGCCGACGATGAACCCGGCCAGGTCGTACTCGCCGTCTTGGTAAAAGCCGGGCATCTGCGCCGTCTCGCCGCCGATGAGCGCGCAACCATTAGCCCGGCAAGCCTCGGCAAGGCCTGAGACCACGCTTTCAATCACCTCAGGGTTGAGGTTGCCGGTGGCCAGGTAGTCGAGAAAAAACAGAGGCGTCGCGCCCTGCACGGCGATGTCGTTCACGCAGTGGTTCACCAGGTCCGCGCCTACCGTCTGGTGCAACCCCAGTTCAAAGGCGACTTTGAGCTTTGTGCCGACGCCATCGGCAGAGCTGACCAGAATGGGATTTTTCCAACGCTGGACATCAAGCCGGTAGAGCGCGCCAAAGCCGCCTATGCCGCCTATCACGTTGCGCGTAAAGGTCTTCTGGGCCAGAAACTTGATGCGCTCCTTGGCCCGATCACCGCGGGCAATGTCGACGCCGGCTTCGGCGTACGTCACGGGTTTGGTCCTGGATTCGCTCCTGGATTCGCTCCTGGATTCGTTCTTTGATTCGCTCTTGGGTTCGTTTGGCACGGCTGGGGCTTTCTTTTAGGGAAGTCTGAAATGCTGCGGCTGGTTGAAAGGTAGATTTTAGCAGGATTTGCGCAGGATGAGCGTTCGGCTTATTGGAGAGGAATAGTTCGTTGTGAGTTGCTGTAAAGAATAAATATGGCAAGCAAGCTTGACATTATGGAAAGCTAGCTTTACTCTAAATTGGAAAGCAGGCTTTACATGGCGATCAGCATTACAAACCGGGTGAGGGAGCTGCGCTCTGCGCAGGGCTGGACGCAGGAGCAGCTTGCGCAGGCAGTAGGCGTCTCGCGGCAGAGCATCAACTCCATCGAGCGCAACCGCTACGTGCCCAGCCTGGAGTTAGCGCTAAAGTTTGCTCGTGTCTTTCAAATCTCAACAGATCAGATTTTCACACTGGAGGGTGAGGTATGACTCAATCATTGTTTGCCAAAATTCCATTTGTCGGCAAATTTGTGGACGAACGATTTTTTGAATACCGGCGACGGTCCACCAGTCTGGCCGGCATCTTTGGTGCATGGGTTGCCGTGGGTATTTTCGAATACCGCTGCTTTCACGATCACTTTCTCAGTTGGGATCTGCTTGCAGTACTCATAATGATGGTGACTGTGAAAATGGCCATGATGGTCTGGTACAGGCTGAACGGTTGACAGGTGTTCGTCACTGGAGCTTGCTCGGGTCAATAGCAAGCCCGGCTTCTATACTGAACCCACGATGATCTCCCGCAGCAAGTCAAAACAGTTGCAAACCCGCGCCGAAGGTTTTTTCCCCGGAGGCGTCAATTCGCCCGTACGCGCATTTCGTGCCGTGGGCGGCGCGCCGCCGTTTGTTGAAAGCGCTGCGGGCGCCTGGGTAACCGATGCCGACGGCAATCGCTACATCGATTATGTCGGCTCCTGGGGGCCCATGATCCTGGGCCATGCCTTTCCCCCTGTGGTTGAAGCCATTGAGCGGGCAGCGAGGAAGTCGGCCAGCTTTGGCGCCTCAACCGCCGCTGAGGCCGATCTGGCCGAGCGCATCCAGGCCTGCTACCCGGCGCTCGAAAAGATGCGCTTTGTCAGCTCGGGAACCGAGGCGACCATGTCGGCCATTCGGCTGGCGCGCGCGGCCACAGGGCACAAGATCATCGTCAAGTTTGAGGGCTGTTATCACGGCCACTCCGACGGGCTGCTGGTCAAGGCCGGGTCGGGAGTTGCGACCTTTGGAATTCCCGGCTCGGCCGGCGTACCGGAAGAAATTGCGAGCCTCACGCTGGCGCTGCCATACAACGATCTGGCTGCAGTGGAGGCAGCCTTCGCCGCGCATCCCGATGCCATCGCAGCAGTCATTTTGGAGCCCGTGGTTGGCAATGCAGGTTGCATTGCCCCCGCAGAAGGCTACCTCGCCGGTCTCCGCGCTCTCACAGCAAACAACGGGGCGCTGCTCATTGTCGACGAAGTGATGACCGGCTTCCGAGTAGCGCTGGGGGGCGCCGTCGAGCGCTATAAGATCGACCCCGACCTCGTGACTCTCGGAAAGATTGTAGGCGGCGGACTGCCCGTAGGCGTCTTCGGCGGCAAACGCAAGTTTATGGACATGCTGGCGCCGTCAGGACCGGTTTATCAGGCCGGAACACTGAGCGGCAATCCACTTGCCATGGCCGCCGGCCTTGCAACGATCAGCCATCTGCAAGCTCATGCCGCTGAGGTTTACCCCAAACTCGAAGCCACAACCAAGGCGATCGCCGAAGGCGTGGCTGCGGAAGCCGCGATGGCAGGGATTCCGCTCACCCTGAACCGGGTCGGATCAATGTTTACATGGTTCTTTACTCCCGGGCCGGTAACCGACTATACACAGGCAGCACTGAGCGATACGGAACAATTTGGCAAGTTCCACAGGGCAATGCTGGAGCGGGGGGTTTGGCTACCCCCCAGCCAGTTTGAAGCAGCCTTTGTCTCTGATGCGCACGGAGAAAAGGAGATTTCGGCGACGGTTGAAGCGGCACGGAAGGCGTTCGGGCTGGTCCGGCAGTAGCTTTCTTTAACGCGAGAGTCTGTTTTGACAAGTGTCAACTTGCACTTGGGCAGTGATCAAAAGCTTCAAACACAAAGGACTTCGGGCCCTGTTTGAACAGGACGACGGCCACAAGCTGAAAGCCGATCAAGTTGAACGGTTAGTGCAGCACTCCACAGTTGGCGCTGCGCTTTGATAAGGTCTTCGGCGACATCGCCGATATGTGGCTGCGAATGCAGACGGCTTACGATCTTGCTCAGGCGCGGAAGCCGCGTGGGATGCTTAACATCCCACGCCTCTTCGAGCATGCATCGGTGTAAGTATCATGGACGGCTGTTTTCACATCACCCATCCGGGATGAATGCTCATTTGCTGGAGTTCCGGCGCAGGGCCTCGCGCTTTTCCGCCCGCCATTTCATGGCCAGCCAGGCCAGATAGCCCAGTTGAATGCACCAGGTGATGGTGTAGGCGGCGACCGTAAATTCGTGGTTTAGAACTGCGGCTCGATCCATATTTCCCCTTTTTCCCTGCGCTGATTCGTGCTTTCCCCCGGTCTCAAAATCGAGACCGGGGCCACCATATTGATGGGCGCGTTTGCATGGTTATGTCATCACAAAATCAATCGCCGGCGTGCAGGGCTACCTGCGCTTCCTGTTCCGCGTATTTCTGATGGCGGCGTTCTACGTAGTAGCGAATGGTCAGAATCATAATGCCCCAGGCCAGCCAGGCCAACACGTTCCAGCCAAAGGCGGCCAGCATGACCGGATCTTTGATGCCCGAGTCCGGCCCTCCGCCGAAGACGGGGGCGGGGTGCTGGGTGCGCCACCAGCGATTTGACATGTAAACGATGGGCACGTCAAGCGCGCCGAAGATGCCGAGCACGGCGGCCAGCGTCTGCACCTGCGGCCCGGCGGCAAAGCGGCGCAGCAGCAGATAGCTGACGTAGATGAGCCAGAGAATGAGCGTGGTGGTGAGGCGTGCGTCCCAGGTCCACCAGATGCCCCATGCGCGGCGGCCCCAGAGAGGCCCGGTGATGAGCACTACGGTGCAGAAGACTACGCCTACTTCCGCGCCGGAGAGAGCCCAGGCGTCGAACATCTGCGCGCGGTCGGGGTGGTTGCTGCGGGAGGCGAGAAAGCCGATAGAGCCGACCAGCGAGATGAAGAAGAAGAGAAACGCAACCATGGCCGAGGGCACATGGTAGTAGAAGATGCGCTGCACCTCGTGCATGGTCTGCTCTTCCGGGGCAACATAAATGGCCTGGTAGAAGCCCCAGATCATGAGAGCGACGGTGACGGCGGCGTAAGCGGCGAATAGCGATTTTTTCATGCGGGGAATCCTGATGGGTCTAGTTTAGTCGCTTGAGGCTATCAGGATGTGATTTAAATCACCTCGTTTTGAGGGTGGCAGGTCGGGTTCAGGCGGCCTTTTTGCGCGGCGTCACGCGGCTCCAGAATTTGCTTCTGGAGGCCACCCACAGGTCGTGACCGCCCTGGAGGCCGATCCAGAACTGGGCCGAGTTGCCGAAGTAGCGGCTGAGCCTGAGGGCCGTGTCCGCTGTGATGCCGCGCTTGCCGCGTACTAGATCGTTGATGCGGGGGGGCCTAGTTGTCCAGTTCCTTGGCCAGACGGTAGGGCGTGAGGCCGAGGGGCTCCATGAATTCGGTGAGAAGTATCTCGCCGGGATGAATGGAAAAGGCAAAAGGGATCATGTCCATGGGTGCCTCCTAGTGATAATCAGCGATCTTAACGTTTTGCTATTAGCAAGTCAGCCACTTTATCAAATCCGTGGGAGGTAAGCATGCAGTTCCGCTTACTTCCCGCAGCCCTTGGTTCCCGGCACGTCTACGACTTTGGTGGCGACGACTGCATCCGGAGGGAACCAGAACTCGACTGCGCCGCCGGGCTCGTCGAATGCGGGCGCGACCACGCCCATGTACGCCAACACTCCGGGGCTTACGTTGTCGGCGTAGGCCAGGCATGAAGGAGTGGAGAGCAACGCAAGTCTCGAGCGGATGTCTGCTGCGTTGAGCAGGTGTCCGGCGCTATCGCTGACGGTGGATAATGTGCTCCACCAACTGCCTTTGCTGGCTCCGACGGCGCTGCCGGAGACACGGACCAGGCCGTTCGGGCCTTTGAAGGACTGGATGAAACCAGTGGTCACAACAAAGGTGACGACCTCGGTGCCGGGAAGGAATGCGGGGTAGAGGACGCCGTCCATCTTGCCGTTGAGCTGGCGCGCGGACTCAAACTGAAGATTGACCTCGCCGCTCGAGAGGAGAAGATCGTAAATGGGACAGATAGGCGAAGAATAGTCTGCCTTGCCGCCGGTTGAGGTTCCGGGATCGGAGAGGCAGCCGGGGATTGCAGGCCAGGGCCATGGGTCGCCCGAGGCCACGGCCTGCGCCGGGGTGGGGTTGGCTGAGGCGGTGTTGGTTTGACCGGAAAGTTGCAGGCAGGTTGCGCCCAGCAACGCGATGCCAAGCGCGGCGATACTTATAGATCGGATTCTCATGGTTTCATCTCCTCGGAGGAATAAAAAGCCGGAGGAACTGTGCACCTGGGATTCTTGCATTCATCATTTACTTAATTCGCAATATTATGCAGCTTACTCGGCGTTCAGCACAACCTCAAAAAGCAGCAGGCATACGGTGGTGAAGATAATGTCGTAGCCGAAGAGCAGTTTGATCCAGAGAGTGGGGTCGCTGTCGCCGGTCAGTATAGATCCCGTGGCCAGGACCATGGCCAACAGAGCCGGCATGAAAATGGGGAAGAGAATCAGCGGAAGCAGCAGTTCGCGGTTGCGGCTGCGGATGGAGAGAGCGGCGAAGAAAGTTCCGTTGGCGACCAGTGCCCAGGTGCCTAGCGGGAGCACGAGCAGCAGTTGCCAGGGGTCGCCGAGGATGCGCAGGTTATACATGACGACGAAGACGGGCGCGAGAACTAATTGAACGATTGAAACGAAGAGGAAGTTGGCCAGAACCTTGGCCAGGAAGAGTTCGGCTGGCGGGGTGGGGGCCATGCGCTGAGCATCGAGCATCTGGTGGCGGATTTCGCGCGCCCAGGCCTGGTTGAGCGCGCTGACCGAGGCGAACATGGTGGCGACCGAGAGTACGCCGCCGGCGATCTCGCGGGAGAAAGCGCCCTGCGGGTCGAAGGAGATGGAGAAGAGAACGACAACGAGCAGCGCGAAGAAGAGCATGGAGTTGACGGCTTCGCGGGAGCGCCATTCGATGCGCAGGTCTTTGATGAGGTGGATCCAGAGGGCTTTGGTCATTTTTCTTTTCCTCTGGATTCTGAGATTGTGGTTTCCCCGGACCCCAGGTGCGAGGGACCGGGGGCACCATCATTCGTGACGATGCGAGCATGTTTGGTTAGGTCGGCCAGCTGGACTTCCACTTCGAGGGCCTGTGCGGCGCGGAGATAATCGTTTGGGTCTAAAACCAACTGCGTTCCACGCGCCCCAGCCGACACGCTGATCGTGTCAAACAGGATTGCTGTTTCGTCGATGTAGGCGGGGAAGGCTTTGCGCGAGCCGAAGAGCGTAACGCCGCCGCGAATGTAGCCGGTGAGCGGCTGCACGTCTTTGAGGGGAACCATCTCGGCTTTGCGCAGGCCGGCGGCTCGGGCGAGTTTTTTGAAGTCGAGTTCGGCGTCGCCGGGGATCACGGCGAAACGGTAGATGTTTGTGCCGCCGGTGACGAGCAGAGTCTTGAAGACCTGCTCGGCGGGCATGCCGATTTTTTTGGCGACGGTTGTGGCGGAAAGATCTTCGGGGTCGACTTCATACTCGCGAAGTTCGAAGGCGATGTTGAGCGATTCCAGGAAGCGCGCGCCGTTGGTCTTCATAGCGTGGGGCTCCCTGGCTCAAAACTGGCAACTCTGCCGGCGCGGAGGGTGAGAACCCAGTCGGCAATCGGCGCGGCCAGCTCGCGCTGGTGCGTGGTGAGCACAATCGTACGGTTCGACTGGCGGAATGTGGCGAGCAGTTTGACCATCTGATGCGCGGACTCGACATCCATGTTGGAAAAGGGCTCGTCGAGCAAGAGCAGCTCCGGGTTGGGAAGCAGGACACGCGCCAGTGACGTGCGCTGCCTCATGCCTTGCGAGTATTGGCCGAGGGTGCGGTCGAGGTTAGGATCGAGGCCGACTTGAGTGAGTGCTTGCTCAGGCGTGAGGCACTGGCGATCCGGATAGAGATTTTGAAAGTAGTGCAGGTTTTCCCTTGCCGTGAGCTCGTCGTAGAGCATGGGCGCGTGGCTCATGTAGCCGATGCGGGCGCGGGCTTCGTGCGGTTCGAGGTTTTCAAAGACCCGAACCATGCCGAAGCTGGGGCGCAACAGGCCGGCCAGAATGCGCAGTAGCGTGGACTTGCCCGCGCCGTTTTCTCCGAGCAGGACGTAGCAGCGGCCGGGCTCAAGAGCGGCAGAGACCTGACGCAGGGCGGCGAAGGAGCCGAAGAGTTTTGAGACCTGATCGAGCCTTGCGGAAGTTGTTAAGGGCTCGGCGAGGTTGGCGGTCATCGGTGGGGAGGTTTCCGTGCGCAATTAGTTGGCGGTCGTTTTGTTCACCGGCGCAACTTCTGGCGCGGTCACGGCGGATTTGGATTGCGCGGGCGCTGCGCCGTTGGCCGCTGGGGCATACTTGCTGGCGCACTTGGCTTGAAGAACCGTCGCGTGGAAGACTCCGTCTTTTCCGTAAGTACCCTGCGCAAGGGCCTGGGAGTCGTCTTTAAATGTATCTGGCGGCGGCTCGGAGCCTTTGTAGCTGACCTTGAGCAGGCGACCGGACGGGGCTTGCGAGGTATGGCTCTCAAATTCGTTAAGGATAAAGTCAACGTGGGTACCGTTCTGCTCAATGGAGCCGGGCTTCACGAAGCCCTCCACGCGAAGTTGGGAGTGGTAGGCTTTGTCGCCCATGCCGCCCAGCTCGGCGATAGTGACGTAGTAGCTCTTGTTGGAGCTATATCCGGTGAGGGCCAGCCAGGCGATGGTGCCGATGATGACGGCGGAGGCGATGCCGATGCGAAGCGTGCTTGCGGGGATTTTCATAGGCTCGATTCCAAATGTACAACTTCTTACTTACAACTCAACGATACGAGGGTCGGGTGACGGGGTCAACTGAATCGGGCTGCTGGAACCTGGAAGGCGAGGCGGATGCAGGCTGCGAACTAAGGAACAAGCTGTTTGTTTTCAATCCTGGAATACGGTAGAAGGACTGAAGGGTTCGGCAAACATGCGTGATGTGGATCACACTGGAAGCCGCCTCATAAGCCCCTGCCTCAGGACGACATCTCTTGTATGTTGCGGTCAGAGGTGTGAGGATAGATTCACGTTTCGGCGATCAGGCCGTACATCCCCTAGGCCAACTTCAGTTGAGCCTGGCGCTGAGATCGGCCACCGCCCCTTTCGGCCGGTACCCCTGGTCTCGATTTTGAGACCAGGCAAGGTAAGCCCTTCGCGGAGGCAGCCCAATGAAAATAAAGATCATCGGCGGCGGACTCGCCGGCCCGGAAGCTGCGCTTACCGCCGCGCGCCTTGGATGCCAGGTGGACCTTTACGAGATGCGCGCCATCGCGGACGGCAAGCCTCGCCTCACCCCAGCGCACCAGACCACGGACTTCGGCGAGCTCGTCTGCTCGAACTCCCTCAAGAGCGAGTCTCCCAACACAGCGCCCTGGCTGCTCAAGCAGGAGATGCGCCGCGCCGGCTCCGCCCTGCTGAAAATTGCGGATGAAACAGCAGTCCCAGCAGGCCACGCCCTCGCCGTTGATCGCGTCGAGTTTTCGCGCCGTATCGCGGAGGCCATCGCCGCTCAGCCACTGATCCGCGTCATCCGCGAAGAAGTCACCAGCCTCGAAGATGAGAACGGCATCGCGATCATCGCAACTGGTCCTCTCACCTCCGACGCTTTGAGCAAAGAGATCGCCCGCCTAACCGGTTCCAGCCATCTTGCCTTCTACGACTCGATCTCTCCTATCGTCGATGCCGAAACCATCGACATGGAGCGCGTCTACTTTGCCGCCCGCTGGGACAAAGGCACCGCCGACTACATCAACTGCCCCATGGACCGCGCCGAATACGACCGCTTTCTCGACGCGCTGATCGTCGCCGAAGCCGCCGAAGAAAAAGAGTGGGAGAAACTGGAGTGCGTCGCAACGTCCTCGATGGAAGCAATTGCGGGAGAACCGAAGTATTTCGAAGGCTGCCTGCCCATCGAGGTCCTCGCCCGCCGCGGCCGCGACACGCTCCGCTTCGGCCCCATGAAGCCCGTAGGCCTGCGCGACCCGCGCACCGGCAAAACCCCATGGGCCGTCGTGCAACTGCGCAAGGAAAACCTGCGCGCCGACAGCTACAACCTGGTCGGCTTTCAAAATCATTTGAAATTCGGCGAGCAGGCCCGCGTCCTGCGCCTCATTCCGGGCCTAGAAAACGCGCGCTTCCTGCGCTACGGCCAAATCCACCGCAACACCTACATCTGCGCGCCGCTTCTGCTGGATGAAACGCTGCGTCTGAGGTTAGATCAGCGGTTGCTGTTCGCTGGCCAGATCTCCGGTGTCGAGGGCTATACCGAATCCATCGCCACCGGCCTGCTGGCCGGCATCTACGCAGCCTCGATCGCGCGCGGACAAGAACCCATACCGGTTCCCCGCGCATCGGGGATCGGCTCGCTCATCCATTACATCACCCATGCCGACCCAAAAAACTTTCAGCCCGCAAACATCACCTTCGACCTTCTTGAACCGCTCGAAGAAGAGCTGCGCAAGAAAATTCGCGACAAGAAAGAGCGCCACCGCCTGCAATGCGATCGGGCGCTCGCCGCCTTTGATTCGTGGTTCGCGGGCCAAAATCTGTGCGCCGGAACGATCTAGTTCCAAAATAGCAATGCAGCCATTTCCCCGCTCCCCGACGCGAATTGCACACAATCGTTATGCGAAAATAAGACCACGCCAATGACACGCGAACATTCACGTCGCGCATTCACGTCGCGGGCATTTATGCGCGGCATAGCTTCTGAGTTGCTCATTTCGCACCTCCCCATTTCGCACCTGTTTACCTAGCGCATGAAACACCGATGAAAATCCTTCACTTCATCTCGTCCGTCGATCCCGCTCACGGCGGCACGGTAGAAGCCCTGCGCCAGCGTTGCGATATCTATCGCGCGGGCGGCCATGATGTCGAGGTCGCCTCGCTCGATTCCCCGCAGTTCACGCGGAGATCCGACCTGGCGTCTTCCGTCACCGGTCTCGGCCCAGGGCACGGAACTTACGGATACTCGGCGAACGCCGTACCATGGCTCAAGGCCAACGTATCCCGTTTCGATGTCGTATTCGTCGATGGCGTCTGGAACTACAACACCCTCGCCGCGCATAAGGCACTTGCTGGCACCGATATTCCCTGGGCCATCTTCACCCATGGCATGCTCGATCCCTATTTCAAAAAGCGGTTCCCCTTGAAGCACTTCAAAAAGTCCATCTATTGGCACGCCGCTCTTTCCAGGGTCTTCCGCGATGCCAGCGCGGTTCTGTTCACATGCGAAGAAGAAAAAATGCTCGCCCGCCAGTCTTTCTCCCGCTATAAAGTGCGCGAGGCAGTAGTTCCTTTCGGTACCTTCGGCCCCAGCTGCGACCTCTCCGCCGCGGCAGAAGAGTTTCTTGCCCAGTGGCCCGATCTGCGCGGCCGTCGCGTCGCTCTCTCCCTTGGCCGTATCCATCCCAAAAAGAGCACCGATATCCTCATCCAGAGTTTTGCTGCCACACTCGAGCGCGACCCGGAATGGCAGCTTGTAATCGCCGGGCCGGATCAGATCGGCTGGCAAAAGGAACTCGAAGCCATGGCCGCCGATCTCGGCATCGCCAACCGCGTTACGTGGACTGGAAGCCTGAGTGGAAACATGAAATGGGGCGCATTTTCCGCCTCTGAGATCTTCGTGCTCCCTTCGCACCAGGAAAACTTCGGTATTGTTGTCGCTGAGGCGCTGGCCTGCGGCCTGCCCGTAATTCTCTCCAACAAGGTAAACATCTGGCGAGAGATTGAAAGTTACAACGCCGGCTTTGTCGGTGAGGACACCGTGCCGGCAACCATCGCCACACTCGAGCGCTGGTCCGGCCTTGAGCGAAACCAGATCGAATTACTCCGCGCCAACAGCCGCACCTGCTTTACGGAGTGCTTCGATTACAAAGCAACCGCAAGAAAGGTTCTTGAGAACGTGGATGAGATTGCCCGCTCAACGCCGAGATACAAAGCGGCCAATGGCTCATTTATCGCGACGCGCAGCTGACCCGCTAATCGCGAAGCGGCTGACTTGCTGACTCGCTAAGCCGCGAAGCTGAGCTGACTCGCTGCGTTTATATCAACCCCGACAAACTCAACAGGCACATCACCGTCTGCAGCGCCACAATGGCCCCGGCTGCGTAAATAGCCATCCTGCCGCGCGACCCCTCAATCGCATCGGCAAACACCCCGCCCACAAACGTAAGCAGAAAAGGCACTGCCCACAGCCACGGGCTCCCCGGCACATCTGTCAATACCAGCACCATGCAAACCAACGCGCAGATCAGCGGAACCGTATTGCCAAAAAACCACGACCGCCGCGTCCCCGCGTAGAGCAGAAGCGCGGAAGCACTGGCAACCGTGATCCCAGCATTCGGCAGGGCCATAAAAAACCGCTGCGCCGGGTCCAGCGAGAACCACAGAAATCCAGCCGCCGAGCGAAACACGTAGCTGAACGCATCCGGAGAAAAGCCGTAACAGGCAAACAGCAGCATCATCGCGCCGACCGATGCCGCAAGCACAATCGGCAAGCATTGACTCCGACGGCCCTCGGCCACCCAAAGCATCAACGCGAGCCCCAGCAGCGCCGCCACGGGCAGCGACGCAATGTGCGAGGCAGCCGCCAGCCCCAGCAGCAATGTGAGCAGCACAATGCGAGGCCGCCACTTGCGACGCGGCCCTTGCATCGCATGGGCCACGCCGATCGCCGTATAAACGCCGCCGAAGACGCCCAGCGCAGCCAGCACCTCAGGATTAGGCGAAACGCAAGCTCGAATCACCGCCGGGCAAAAGCAGTAGAGCCCGAGTGCCATGTAGCCGCCCAGGTTTCCGTAGAGCCTCCGCGACACCCACCAAATACAGCCGCCCAGCAGACACCCAGCGAACAGAAACGGCAGGCGCAATAGAAGAAGAATATGCGTAAGCTGATGCCGCAGTTCCCACGCGCTCACCTCGCCGCCAGTCTGCATCACGCGATCTTCCGGCTTGCGAAAATGGTCCAGCCCGCGCTCAAAAAGTATGTCCAGCGAGATAGGCAGCCCAGCCGCCCGGTAGGCCACGATGCCGTCATGAATATTTCCGCAGGTGGTGTAATAGCCCGGCACCGCCGAAGGGTTCTCCCACGTCTCCCGCCCGCAGCGCGCGTACTGATAATCGACATCTGTCAGCGTCTGTCTGCTCGTGAGCCACAGCCCTTGCATTAAAAACAGCGCCAGCAGCCCCGCCGCGATGCGCTGCGGCAGATTGAATCGAAAGCGGCGAAGGATTCCGAACCGGTGGGTCATCACATTCAGACGAACTTTATCAGTCTAACCGCTGAGTCACGGGCTGCCGCATTTCACACAGGATCGCAGTCGCTTCGGTGATATTCTTCATTGCATGGCAAGCGCATGAGCAGTTTCTTCACCATCGGCCACTCCAACCATGACCTTGAGGCCTGGCTTGAACTCCTGCGCCGGCATCACGTCGAGGTTGTGGTCGATACGCGCAGCTCTCCCTATTCCAAGTACGTGCCTCAGTTCGACAAGGATCTTGTGCAGCGTTCGCTGGAACAGGCCGGGTTCCGTTATCTTTTTCTTGGCTCGGAGCTGGGCGGACGCCCGGAGAATCCCGCCTATTATGACTCCAAAGGCCATGTACTCTACAGCCGTCTCCGCGACGATGACCGCTTCGAGTCTGCCATCACGCGTCTTGAATCCGGTATGGAAAGATTCCGCGTTGCGCTGCTTTGCGGCGAGGAAGACCCTGCCCACTGCCACCGCCGCCTGCTCATCGGTCGCGTACTCGCCGAGCGCGGTCACACCATGCTGCACATTCGCGGCGACGGGCGTTTGGAAAGCGACGAAGCGGTTGCCGCCGAAGCCGGAAAGCCGCTGGTCGATGCACAGCCTGCCCTGTTCGCGGAACTCGATGAGGACCAATGGAAATCTACAGCATCGGTTTTACCCAAAAAAGTGCCGGCGAGTTCTTCGGCGCACTGAAGGCCCACGGAATCGAGCGGCTCCTCGACGTAAGGCTGAACAACACCTCGCAGCTCGCGGCCTTCGCCAAGCAAGCCGACCTCGCCTACTTTCTAAATGAAATCTGCGGAGCTGCCTATGAGCACGAGCCTCTGCTCGCCCCAACGCAAGACATTCTCGATGCATATAAAAAGAAAAAGGGCGACTGGGATACTTACGCCGAAGCCTATCTATCACTCATCCGCTCCCGGAAGGTGGAGTCCGCTCTTTCCAAGGAGAGCTTCCAGAAGAAAACGGTTCTTCTTTGCAGCGAGCTGACCGCCGAGCATTGCCACCGCAGGCTCGCGCTCGAATATTTGCAGCAGCATTGGGAAAATGTAATAATTCGCCATCTTTAAATCGCGATCTCGGAAAGCGTCCCCGCGCTATGCAAACCGATAGACTTCTCTGTCTAGCCAACTCGTACAAGCACGACCATCGCTGCGTCGCCGGCATCAGCCTCATCACAAAGAAATGGGTTCGACTCGTAGGAAGGCAAGTTCCCGGCTGTCTCACCATTCGTGAAACTTGTTACGTGGATGGGAAACAAGCTGCGCTCCTCGATGTCTTTGAAGTTCAGCTAGGAGAAAGTTGCGGCAGCAATTGCCATCCAGAAGATGTGTACGTAGCTGGGGAACCATGGCGCCTGCTTTATCGATACGATGAGCCGAAGTACCGAGAGCAGGTCTACGGTTTTATCAGTAAGCAGCCATCGGTCCTGCAAGGATACACAGACAGCATCTCGGTACAGAAGATCATCGAGCAGCCCAGGGAAAGTTCGCTGGAACTGATTCAACCCGACGACTTATGGTGGTGGATTCGCGAGGAAGGAGACAGGCGGAGGAACCGTGCAGTCTTTCGTGTCAGCAAAGCGAGTCGTGTCCGTTACGATCTGGCCGTTACCGACCCCGTATGGCTGAATCAACTGAAATTTTTGCCGACCGGAATTCACCCGCACTCTCTTTTGATGGGCAATGATCGATCCGAGACATTGCTATCCGTGAGCCTGAGCGAGGACTTCCATGGATTCCACTACAAGCTGATTGCCGGGGTTGTGAACCTACCGGAGGTTCGAGCGTCTTTGCCAAAGCCTACCAAGAGGGCGGAAAGCCAATCCGAAGTTCCATCCTCCGCGCCGCAAACGCCTTCGGGTGGAAGATGGTTTCGACGTACATTTCGCCGGAAAACATAACCGCCAAACCGGCCCCATAACTTTACCCGCGAGTTCCTGCTCTGCTACCGTTGAAACTCCATGCTGACCCGCCGCCAATTCACTCTCTCCGCAGCCGTCTGCGCCCTCGCAACGCGCGCCTCATTCACTCCAGCTCAATCGAACGGCTTCTATCGCAACCCCATCCTCGGCGGCGACCACCCAGACGGCAGCCCCATCCGCGTGGGCAGCGACTTCTATCTCACTCACTCCAGCTTCAACTACGCGCCCGGCCTGCTCATCTGGCACTCGCGCGATCTTATCAACTGGCAACCCGTCGCCGCTGCTCTCAGTAATTACTACGGCATCATCTGGGCACCGTATCTTTGCGAGTATCAGGGCCACTTCTATATCTACTTTCCCGCCGGCGGCGTTCTGAAGGTGGTTCACGCGCCGCATCCCGAAGGCCCGTGGAGCGATCCCATCGATTTGGGAATTAAAGCCATCGACCCGGCGCACATCGCTGAGAACGGAAAGCGCTATCTCTACATGGCCGGCGGCATGATGGCCGAGCTGACGCCCGATGGTCTCGGCATCGCCGCGCCGCCGCGCAAGGTCGTCGAGCCGTGGCCCATGCCCACATTCATCCGCATGGAATGTACCTGCATGGAAGGCCCCAAGCTCATCGAGCACAACGGCTACTTTTACCTGAACGTCGCCGAGGGCGGCACAGGCGGCCCGGCCACCAGCCACGCCGTCATCTCCGCGCGCAGCCGCCATGCCGAAGGGCCGTGGGAGTTCTCGCCTTACAATCCCGTCGTGCACACCGCATCGCGCGACGACCGCTGGCTGTCTGAGGGCCATGGCCGCCTCGTCGACACCCCCGACGACCGCTGGTACATCACCGTGCATGCCTACGAAAATGGCTATCGCGCCCTAGGCCGCCAGCTGCTTCTCTTGCCCGTCGAGTGGACCGCCGACGGATGGTGGCGCATCCCTGAATTTGCAAAGGCCGACGGCGCGCTGCCGATGCCAATCGCGGGCGCTACACAGGAACCGTTCCTCGATCCATCGGATGATTTCACAACACCGGAACTCGGACTGCAATGGGCCTTCTGGCAGGAACTCGACAAGTCTCGCTTTCAAACCGGCAATGGAGCATTGGTTCTCGATGCTCGTGGGAAAGCCGTAGAAGATTCTCCTGCGCTTACAACTCCAGTCGGCGGCCATTCTTATACCGTCGAAATCGACATCGAAGTAACACCAAACTGCGAAGCCGGTCTACTGCTCTTCTACAATCCGCAGCACTACACAGGCATACACATCGGCCCGGATGGAATCGCCGGCAAGATCGCCAACGGATCGAATCGTTCCACAAGCGTTAAAAACATTACTCGCGCGACTCTTCGCATCGTCAATGATCGCCAGGAGGTGGACTTCTACTACCGCCTTCCGGGGCAGGCGTGGAAGAGGACAGAGTTCTCGGCGGAGATTTCCGGCATGCATCACAATGTGCTCGGCGGATTCCTCGACGTGCGCCCCGCTGTTTATTCTTCCGGTGCAGGGCAGGCCACGTTGCGCCGCTTCCGCTACTGGCCGGACGCGACCGTGCCGCTCTAACTCTCAATCCCGGAAGATTCGCCACAAATCTCTTGCCAGCGAATAGCGAGCGTCCGCCCCACCGCAGGTGGCGCGTGCCGCCGGGAAACGCTACACTTCTTCAAGCATGGCTATTGTCCGCGACGACACTCCGGAACGGCTCGTCAGCGCCGCGCGCGCCGACGAAGAGCAGAACTTCGAGCTCAAACTCCGCCCGCGCTGGCTGCGCGAATTTATCGGCCAATCGAAGGCCAAGGAACAGCTTGCCATCGCCCTTGAAGCCGCCAAATCGCGCGGCGAAGCGCTTGATCACGTGCTGCTCTTCGGTCCTCCCGGCCTAGGCAAGACGACACTCGCCACGATCATTGCGAATGAA
>Ga0182012_10002306_pt1 | contig 20641 bp, 10 predicted proteins | sample 612S2SmetaG_FD_120486 | JGI IMG/M metagenome (GOLD analysis project Ga0182012, IMG submission 120486) | Permafrost microbial communities from Stordalen Mire, Sweden - 612S2S metaG | ecosystem: Environmental > Terrestrial > Soil > Wetlands > Permafrost | place: Sweden: Stordalen | collected...
CTTCTGCCAATCCAGCGGCATCCTGCGTTTGCAGGAGAATCATCAAACGTCCGATCTCCCCATCATCGCTAATCCATTGACGCCAAACGTCCGTGGCAGCCCTAAATCTCGCACTGAATCGCGGGGCTCGCTCAAGCCATTCTGCTATATCTTGCTGAAGTTTCTCGAATTCGGCCACCCACGCTGTCCGTGATCGAACGGCGCTGAGAGTCGCCAGGTCTAGCCGATTTCCCTTCAACCGCTGACCATAGTCGGTCAGGATGCTCTGTACCTCGAACAGTGGTTCCAAGCCTGATCCGAGATGGATGTATTGCGAAACACCAGACACGCCGGAATCGGGTGCAAGAATCAATGGACGCATGCACCCAGCGAACAGCAGCAGATTATTCGACAGGCGCCAGGGTTCGGGACCCGTTTCGAATTCATTGCGATCAATTTCACCAAAGTAGTCGCGAATGGTTTCGGCGATAGGACCCGAGGGAGATTGGAGCCTCTGTGCTAAGGCGATAGAGGCAAGGAGTGCAGGGGCCGGCAAAACCACACCGGGTTCAATCGCTCTGATGGCAGTCGCCGCATGATAAGCCAGCGCAGCTTCACCAATTCCGAGAGCTTGCCAAATTGGCATGCAGAGATTGCCGGCTTCTGCCGAGAAAGTGGCATCTAGCGTGTCAGTGGCGGCCCCTTCCATGACGCTAGATGTCGCTCGCGTCGGTAGAATGAAAGACGCTACGTCTCTCGGATCAGCGGTCGCGTCCAGGCCTTCATCCGCAATCTGTTCAGCGCTAGTCGCGGGCTCCACTGTGTTGCGCGGCTCAGTCGCTGTTAGCTGAGCTGCATTTGGCGAGCCGAGAGCGTCTACCGGAACGACAGGGGATTCCGCCTGTTCAGGCTGGAGCTCATTCCCAAATGGACTAACCGGGAAATTTCGTTCGAGGGTCGGTCCCGATATTTCAGGTGGCACTTGACGAGGCAGAGTAGAGGAATCGTTCCGGCCATCGGCTCCGCCTTCATACGGGATCAGCTCGACGAGACCGTCGGAGGCTTGCGTGACCGACGGGCCGATGGATTCGGGAAGGTAGCCGGCACCCTCCGTACTGACAGATGGTCGCAACACAGTTGACAGCTCTTCCTCGAGCTTCTCTTCGAGCCTTCGGTAGGAAGACAGACGGTCTTCGATCTCTCCGAGCGCGCGACGCACCGATTTTCTATCGGTGCCACTTGCCCCGTTTCGGTCGACCTCCTGCAATTCTTGATACTTTGCCGCAGCGTCGAGACGATCGGTCAAGGTCGCTTCAAGACGCTTCGCAGTATCCTGACCCGCCAACGTCGCACGATTGGCGTCAGACGCTAGCTCGTGAACGGCCGTTCCCTGTGCATCGCTTGCCATTGCCCTCCAAATGCTCTTGATTTCATCGCGCACGGTGTCGTCAAAGAGAGCACCAGCTTGCCGGCCACCGATACTGTCAATGAACTCAAAGAGGGACCCAAGGCTGGCCGCTAGCTCCGTCGAGGCGATCGATCTAGGAGGGTGTCTCTCCTTGAGCACAGCAAACTCCGTGAAGAGCTGGTCGAGAGTATCCACGATACCCGGATCATGCGAACCGATAACAAGTTGCTTGGCAACAATAGAAAGCCGATCACCGAATTGGCGCCATCTTGAATTCGGATCCTCTTCCTCAACGGCAGTCTCTATATTGAATTTCGAATCTTCGTTCGACTCAAACCCGAACTCCTCTTCATTCTCGGAGGAGGGCTCAGTCTCCGTGACCGTATCGGGATCGAAGAGCGCGTCGTATTCCGCGGCGGTATTCGGGCAGATTCGCTTCGCCTCATCGACAAACCAAGTGGTCCCTGCGATAGACGACAAAGCGAAGACTCCGTTTACGATCCGCCATTGGTCATCGCGCGACGCAGATTGCCAAGAGAGGAGGCTTGTCCGGAGATCCGGCCACAATGAAAAGTAACGCGTATCGATCGTCAACGATAAGCGATCCGCCCACACCTGCAACCGGTTCGAAATGTCCCGCCAATTCGGACATGCCTTGCAGAACTCTTCGTCGATAACCGGCGTCAGACTGGCCAGGTCTGGTTCCACGGCTCGAAGGAGCCAAAAGTCGACAGCGGCGTAAGCGCTTAAGCTTCCGTGCCGGACAGGACCCCTGCCGACCTCTTTCCAAAAGGACAGGCGTCGAAACCATGACTCACGGAACGCAGTTAAAATAGTATCGTTATCTGATCTTTTTTGGCCATCCCGGCGGCGTAGCATCGGCCGGATCCGCGCCGCCACACTGCGTCTCGTCTCTCGGTTGAATCCCGGAATCGCGGCAAATAGCCGCGGCATGCCCTGTGCATCTCTAACGCAAAGATTATCGGGAAGTCCATCGTAAGATCCTTCGTCGAAATCCGAGTTCACGCCATAACCCCCGATAATTCTAGGCAATAGAGGGCGCTCCACGGCCACGCCACGTATTCCAATTTGCCATTGTGCCAGACCGGAACTCCGAGAATGTGACTCCGTTCCTAGAACTTACTTTGCCTTTGAGAAAACACATACTCGTAATGCCGTGCGCATCACAACAACGTGAAGCTGCATCCACATCGAACCTGCTTCTGTTTGACCGGACACCGAAAATCTCTCAGATTGGCTTATTATTGGATACGTGGCGCATACAGCAAGCGCGGGCACGATCATAGTTAACGCACCAATAACAGGTAGTCCTCGGCCATGGATGCGCACGAATGGAACAGTCGGCTTATCGACGCGGTTTTCTCGACCAAGAGCGGGTCCAGTTCAGTTCGAATTATTGAAGCGACGGACAGATTTCTAGCCGGTCTTCTGGATAAAGACATCTCGACAGAACTGGCCGCGAGAAAGGACTTCCTTAGAGCTCTGGTTAAGGAAAATCCTAATATTCGGGCCCTTTTCGATTTCGATTTGAAAATGGCAGAGTGGCGGCGGACAGGAGGTCCACCTACTTTCTTCGGCGAACTTTATTTGTCCCTGCTTGTCGCGAGTGCCAATCAAGAAACACAAGACGAAGGGGATTTTCGCCGGCGCCTATGCAAGGTACTTGAAATTCCGTTGGGCAACTACGTATCCAACGGCCTTCCCCGACTATGGGAGCAGGTCAAGAGCTGGTCACAAGCCGAATCCGAGTCTGGCGGCCGCTTTAGGCCATTGATGCTACCGGACCCCGGGCACGAATCCATAATTGGCTACCCGAAGCGTTTGGCCTTTCCCGGATTCAAGGATCTTGGCCGGTTGGCGCGCATCATGTTCGAGAACAAGCTTTCCCACGAATCACCGTACGACACGGTTGTTGGCTTGCTGGGACCAGTGGTTCGAGAGTTTTCCACACGATTTCAAGATGAATACTTACATTTGCGGCGTGTCCTGCAATCAAACCCTGACTCCGCCTTTCTCACACCGATGTGGGCTGCGATCGAAGCAGCGACGTTCGAGCCGTTCGATAGACCTAAGAAGTCGAGCACACGATTCGCCCTTGAATTGTTCTTCGACGATTACGATCAGGCGGACATACACATCTTTTCAAACGCGGCAATCGAGCGATCTTCCAAAACTCCACTTACCTCTCTCCGCGCTAGTATTCCCGTTGCCGGTTGTGTTTTCCGGCTCCAGCTAGACTCTCAGCATCGTACTCTGCAGACACTGCTTTCGCCCTCTGGATTCCTGCGCCGGCTAGTACAATCGGCCGATATAAACACCCAGCTCAAGCAGGGATGCCTAGTATTTTCGCCAGACCAAGAAGTCCCATGGATCTGGCGCGCCGCGCTGCCACGGCGAGGCCCCGTTCAATTCATTTGCCAAAGGCAGCCCAGCCTACTCGTCACGCGTTTATTGGAGTCTCACGGCGGAACCTTCGCGGGGCCGATTCAGATTACAGGCGCGAAAGAATGGTTCTTGCTTAGCACCGAAGATAGTCATTTGATCGCCGAGCATCAGTCCGGTCTCGAAGGCTTCCAAGATTACGATGCACTTCGGCCGGGGCTCATGGCTCCACGAATAATACTATGTGGCGCGTTGCGAATATCAGATGGCATCCTCCTGACGCCCGCCAGCAGACCAACAGTTCTTGCTATTGAGTGCGACTCCGTGTCACTTACCATGGCACACAGCGACGGCACCTCAAGTGCGCTGGGGAACCTCGAATTTATGTTGGAACATCATTACTTCAGACTAGCGGCGGAACAGCTCGCCAACCTTAAGCTCCCAGCATTTATCACCTTTATCGGAAGAAGGATGGGTGAAGTCACTGCGTCGCTTCGAATTATGGCCGACGGAACCGCTCCAGCGACGCCACTAGCTATGGAATTCGACCAATCCGCTTATTTGGAAGAGACGGGCGATGGTCAGCTTACGCCCGCTGACTCGCAGGGCAACACAGCGGCGTATTCTGCTCCCAATCCCCATGCCACCGCGGCAGCGGCACGCATCCATCCCGTCGATCATAATGCGACGGTCAGCGAATTGCCGAACGCTTCCGCGATGCCCGCCGTGGATTGGGATGACTTGGGGGACACCCTCTATGTTGCTTTCCTCAATGCGCAGAGCCTAGATGAACGACGTGTTCTTGAGTTCGTCGCCAACGCGTCAGAGTCACCGATTGGATTTCATCCGGCCACGGCTCTGACGTTTCTGTGGCACAGCCTAAAGATCAGGAAACTTTGGCATCGGCGATGGCGCGGAGCGCGCTACTTTCCACTGAGGCCGTATCTGCAATTCTCTGGCGCCACCGGGGTTCTGCGGCTGTTCGGTCTTGCCCCGAGTCAGATGCGGAGACGATTCTTGGAGGACATGGCTAAATTCAATCCCGAGGAGATTGCAGGAGGCCTCGGATTGCTACGAGCACCGTCAGCTAACGGTGTTGATCAAGATACCGCTACTGCATTGGCGATTCGACTCCGAGTACCACTACATGACAGCACCAGTCATATTTTGCCTTCACCTCGCAAGATAGCCGCAACCATTTCATCAAGATATCGTGCCAATTTGACGCCCGGAAGGATTAGTCACTGGTCGGAAAGCACAGGAACATTTGTCGATGGACCACTGGTCGATTCCGAGTTGTCCTTGCGGCGGACCGAGTACGAGCGCGCACAAGCGATGTTCGAGATCTGCCACCGCGATGAGTTACTTTGGGCTACCGAAAGCAGGGCGTGGGCAATCCTGATGTATCGGCTACTCCTCGGTACAGCCGGCTACTATTGTGAAGGTCCGTGCGTGATCGCGACTCAGCCCCTCCCGTTCAGCTTCGCCATGGCTGCCGTTCAAAGCGGCGGCTGCATAGAATCCAGCAATCCGGGATACCGTACAAAGTGGGTCTATAGATTCGGAACCTCGCGCGAAATGCGAGAATTCATCGGACAAGTTGTCGAGCGCGCTCAGACACCACTTGTGTCAATCATGCGCTGGGCATCATCCGTAAATGAGAAACGAGGCGCCCCCCCTGGGGTAAAGATTGCACTTGCAAGAAGATACTCCGGGAGAGATAAATGACGACTCTCGCAATCGCCGTTGTCGACTATCTGCGAAATGAGAAAGGCCCTATTGAATGGTGCCGACTCCGGCCAGTGTATCTCGCGAATGAAGGAAAATGGCAGGCCATTTCCCCGCAAACTGCGCGCACGCGTTTCCCGACAGAGGGCAAGATCTTCTGGTGGCGCACCAAGCCCACTCGCAAAGGTTCTGCGTGGATTGTGCAATACGCGCTAAACACGATGGCGGATGCAAACGAGAAGCCCGATCGATTCGTGGTCGACGATGGGTATCCACTGCCTATTTTCGTTCGACGTGGCTCGCCCACGGATGATGTCGCTCTACGCCGATCGATTTCCAGCGGCACCCTTGCCTTTGCCGCCGCGTTTCCCGGGCCTGTGTACGTGAAAGTTCCCTCGTCGACATCACAATGGATTGGACCCCTCAACATTGACCCGGAGCAAGGCAAAAACGGTCGTTTCCATATTAACCGCATTGCATCAGAGGGATTCATCGACGTCCACGAGGTTCCTGATCCTGCTCTGCAAGTCATCGACTTGATTGGTCAGGAGGTCATGGTTCTTGCGCCAAAGCGTGAACTTGGAACTGGAACAAGCGTCTTTAACATTCAAAGCGACGAGCAGCTCTTGGATGGAGTACTGAAACGAATACGCAAGCTCGATGCGAACGTCGCCGATAGTCTCGGCGTAACAAAGAATGTATTCGGTAAATATGTCGAGACCCTACAGAGCGCCGATCTCATTGGCGACCAAGTTCATCTTGAAGACGCCCGTGCACACGCACTGGGACGACTCATTTCGCAGGCGGAGGAAAGTTTCAGTAACCGCAAATACATCGCCGATGCACTTGCCGAGCTGCCGTCCGTCGTGGCCCGTACCGAGGCCGCCATTTCAGGGGCTGTCGATCGCGAGGCACAGCGCATTCATCGGGAGGCGACGGCACGAGCGTCCGAGACGCTAGGTCGATCAGCAGCGTTGGAGTCCGAAGTCTCGAGATTGACAGCGGAGAAGTCCGCCATATCGGCGACCATCAAGGACCTGAGTGAGCAAGTGGTGGAGCTAGAGAATGCCCTCGCGACATTGCCTGTCCAACTGGAGACGGCGTTAAATGCAGCAGCAAGCGCATTCAAGCAGAATCCTGCTCAATCATTGAGTTCTGCGATATTTTCGCGCGTCTTGGCCGGTACCTCAGAACGCATCGAGTCTGCACATCGGCCAGAACGCGCCACTATGACGCCGATCGCCAAGGCTCAAATGGAATACTCGACTCCTGGCGAGCTCGCCGCGGTCTGTGGTTTGCAATCCAACCAGTTAGGGCTATCACAAGAGACGATTTTGGTCGCGGCCACACTGCTCCTGCGAGGAAGACCAGTCTTGCTGCATGGACCGGCAGTCGAGGCAATGCTGAATGCGCTGGCCAATTCCGTTTATGGGGGGAATTCGCTTCGCTTCCCGGTCCCTTCAAGCATTTTTGGTCTTGGGGACATGTTAAGTCTTGAAGCTATCGATCAGGCGACCCTGCGGCCCACAGGCATCTACCTCAGTGACGCACTCGGCGAAGACGCCATCCAGGACCGTTTGACCGTCTTGTCGGGCGTGGACAGGGGACCGTTGGAAGTTACATTGGGTGACCTTGTTGCCCAATATCGAGCAGAAAACAACGGTGTAAATTCCGGTCGAAGCATGGTCGCAACGATGATGCCCGGCCCGTCTACCTTTCGGGTGCCGCGATCAATCAGGCCGCACATTGCAATTATTCATTGCGAGTGGTCGACCTCCCAAAGCGCGTCGGCCCACCCAATTCCGACCTCGAGGCCGCGTACGGGTTTTGCATTCGGTAATCTTACTGACTCGGTCGATGTCAAATTCCTGGAATTCAGCGCCCAGCATGGTATCCCTGTGGCCGCCGCAGCCGCTGAAATTAGCTCTCTAGGCGAAGCTTTTGGTAATTCAAATCGCGGGCTCGCGCTCTGGTTGCTGGCCCGGCTCACCGGCTTGGTCCAAAATTCCACGCTCCTGACGTTGATTCAAGCAGACTGTGCCGGTGCGCTCCCAGAGTTGACGTCTACATCCAACGTCTTTCGATCCATAGAAAGCCTAATTCAACCTGAGTGATCAAGATGCAGCCACTTTCCATGTTTCGAGATATCCGTGATTTCTTCGTCACGTACCTCGATACCGCATTCAGGATCCGGCATCCGCACGTTACCAGCGCCCGGCGCAAGTTGCTTTCACAGATCGGTACGCTTTGTGCCGCGCCATACCTCGAACCAATATTGCCTTACAAGAGCTCGAACATTCGTCTCGAAGAACTCCCTGACCTGGTCGATTGTTCAGAACTGCTACCTGGATTCACTACAGCTCAGGCCAAATTATTCGTCGAGCTGGCGACCGCGGGATTGATACCTTCGGCGCTCGACGCAAAGACCGGAAAGCGTAGATCCGCTTACAAGATCTACCAGCATCAATTGGAAATGTTGCGGCGTGGCCTTTCGGTTCAACAACCAGGAATCGTTACATCCGGTACCGGCTCCGGCAAGACGGAATCCTTTCTTCTTCCCGTGATCGCGGCGATAACTCGTGAGTCGATGAATTGGCCTCTCAGCAAGGCCAATCCAGCTCCGAGGTGGTGGCTTCAGACTGATGGTCGAGAGTTCGACAATGGCTGGAAGGATCTTTGTCCCTCCAACGTCCATCCAGATGACGTTTTCGTGCCGCGACGAATAAACGAGGCAGTTGGCCGACCAAAGGCGATTCGTGCACTGATTCTGTACCCGATGAATGCCTTGGTCGAAGATCAATTGGTGCGACTCCGACGCGCGTTGGACTCACCAGGAGCCGAGGAAACTTTTCGGCAATCATTCAATGGCAATCGAATCTACTTTGGCCGATACACCGGAGCAACTCCTGGAACAGGATTCCTCCGTCATCCCAGAATAGACGATCGAGCGGGAGCTGAGCGGCGTATGCATAAGCTATACGATTCGCTCATCCAAAGCGACCGAACGCGTAAAGCGGCCGATCTTGAGGTCGCTACAAACCCGAACGCCGATCCAGACTTGCCTTTCAACTTTCCCCGTGTAGAGGGCTCCGAGTTGCTCTCCAGATGGGACATGCAGTTTTCGCCGCCGGATATCTTGATCACCAACAACACGATGTTGAGCGCGATGCTCACGCGTGAGGTCGACGAACCGTTGTGGGACATGACTCGGCAGTGGCTAGAAAGTACACCGGATAGTTATTTCTATCTTGTGCTCGACGAGCTTCACCTTCACCGCGGAACCGGAGGGACCGAGACAGGGCTTCTCTTGCGCTGGATGCTATCTCGACTCGGCCTGAACGACGACAAGCATCGTCACAAGTTACGCATACTTTGCTCAAGCGCTTCGCTGCCTGTCAGCGGGCCCGGCTCTTCAAAAAGCACGTCGTTCCTTTGGGACATGTTCAGCGATAGCGGCCTGCCTCATGGAAGCCCGCCGGAGAAGTGGCAGGCAGCAATAGTCCCCGGCGAGCAGATACCGCCAACCGCGACAGTCAAGTTACCTCTCTCGCCGATGGACATGATCCGCCTAGTACGTGTCGACTGCGGTTTGAGTGATTCCGATGCCTCTTACAATGCCGAGCACTTCGTTGACGGTTGGAAGTCCCTAGCTGACAAACTGGGCGTCCGACCCGAAATAGACGCACATCCCTTACGGCTTGTGCAGATGGTGATAGCGGCGACGGGGAATTTGGTTGCGAGTGCGTGCGGCGAGAAAGAAACTAGGCCGTTTGCCGCCGAACCCATCGCAAACAAGCTATTTGGCTCCAGCCAGCATTCGATTGAAGCACTAGAAGCGCTGTTGTCGGTGAGGGCGGCGGGTGATCGTCTAACGGGATGGGCTACTCGCGCCTCGATTCAGCTGCCGGATGTTCCTCTCATCAGCTTTCGCGCCCACTTTTTCCTGCGAGCCGTGGAAGGCTTATTCGCGGCCCCATTACCTACAAACAACTCGGTGGAATCCGCAGAAGGCGATACCGCCAACCTGATCGAAAGCTACTTTGACGAACTTTCGGTGGAACGGGGTTCCCGTATCGGAACACGAATCGGGCCCAATGGGAGATCGCGATTTTTCGAATTGCTCTACTGCGAGTGTTGTGGGGAGCTTTTTTTCGGCGGCATGCGAAGCACTTCGAGTGCCGGAGCAATCGAATTACTGCCATCAGACCCTGACCCGAATGAACTACCAGAACGATCCAAGCTTTCCTTGTTCGAAGAGCTTTCCGCCGACACTTTCGCCGTTTTCTGGCCAACGGTACAACGGTTTTGGCCAGTCGGTGCTGATAAACCACGTCAGGACAATACAGAAGGCGCGTGGCGTGCTGCCGAGCTGGACCCATATGCGGGGGTAGTGAGACTAATTTCAAGTCAGCGGGTACGTTCGCCGGAAAAGATAGCCGGGTATCTTTACGACATATCAACTTGGAACGTGAAGAGCAAGAAGAAACCGAACGATGCCGGCACCGCGGTCCCGCACCGGTGCCCTTTTTGCGGAGAATCGTACGGGCGTAGGCTGCAGGGCCGGAGGTCGCCTATCCGTAATTTTCGGACCGGTTTTGCGAAAACCACTCAGTTGCTGGCGTCTGAACTTGCAAGAACACTTCAATCAAGCCGATTGTCCCTCGGCGACGAAACAAAGCTCGTATCGTTTTCGGACAGTCGCCAGGACGCCGCAGGGGCGGCACTGGACTTGGAGCGCCGACATTCGGAAGACCTGCGCCGGGAAGTCCTCGCTTCTGCACTCTCGACCGTAGTAGCTTCGCGACCAAATCGTAATTCACTGGCGAAAGCCATCGAACGGCTCAGCGTCGCGGTGCAAGAAGCCCTTGCCGCGGGCGATACTGCAAATCTTCTGAGGTTCGCCGAAGAGCTGAATATTGCAAAAACAAACCTTGCCAGTATCGATGATACCTCGGTCAAGCTTGCGGATGTCCTGGATGTGGAGCTTCCTCGAAACGACGGCGCGGCATTGCTGCCGGCAACAAGACAATTGATCCTCACAGGGGCCCACCCCATCGATGACAAGGGAATTGATCCGATCGATTCGAATGACCCGCGGACAATTTTCGCATGGCCGCAACTATTTTCTTGGAAAGAGGGTCGAATTTCATGGTCAACCGACGCCGCGCTTCAAGGCCTTCTTACGCACGCGCAGCGGACAGTGTGTGACTCCCTTTCGACCCTTTCCCTGACATCGATATTCAGCAAGACCTATTTTTCGTTCGAAGAGGCCGGCCTTGCGTATACATGCTTGCAATTGCGGTCGACGCGCCCGGCTGACAAGCGTGCCCAATACGACGCGTTACTCCGAATAGTGGGAGATCAGTATCGATTGCAGGGCAACCCGTGGGGAGCTGCACAGTCAAATTGGAATGTTGCCGCCGACGTCGGACCACGGCAACGCGTGAAATTGTTCGCGAAAGAAATATGGCCTGGTCGTGTTGACTCGGAGCTGGATGCCTTCATCAAAGCGATGAATGACGAAGGCCACACGAATTGCCTGATTCAACCAAGAGCCTTGCGATTGAAGGTTCCCGACCCTGATGACGGATATTTTCGCTGTGTGAACTGTGGTCGTGTGCATTTGCATGCAGGTGGTGCCGTGTGCACGAGGTGCTTTGTGCCATTACAGAACAGCCCCACTGGTACTGTAAGAGAGTTGCGAAGGGCGAACTATCTAGCAAGACGCGCGCTAGCTGGCAACGCAATGCGAATGCATTCGGAGGAACTAACCGCCGCGACATTGAATCCCGGTTCACGGTTGCGGCGATTCAAAGGAATTTTCATCGAGGATACGGATGACATACTTCCAGTCGGAATAGATCGAATTAAAGCACCGCCTGATCTTGATAGAGCTGCTAGGACCATAGACGTCTTGTGTGTGACCACGACTATGGAGGTCGGCGTCGACATTGGAGCACTGAGAGCGGTGTTTCAAGCGAACATGCCGCCGCAGCGATTCAACTACCAACAGCGTGTGGGGCGGGCTGGGAGACGGGGTCAAGCCTTCGCTCTAGTTGTGACCGTGTGTCGTAGCAAGAGCCACGATCTGTGGTACTTCCGCCATCCTGAACGAATTACTGGAGACCAGCCGCCGCCGCCGTTTCTCGTCAATCATCTGCCGAACATAGCCACACGCCTCTTGCGTAAAGCCTGGCTGTGGAAAGCCTTTTATACCTTGCGAAGGCAGTGGGCTACTCTCACGTCGGATCCATGGCCGCCTGACGAGCGATCGCGGCCGGATATTCACGGCGAGTTTTTCGGGGTTAGTGACTATTGCAACCGCCGGTTACAGTTACGCCCCTTGCTTCAGCAAGCTCTTGAAGACACGGTCGAATATCGAGATGACATTGCACTGAGATTGTGTCACGGAACGGAGTTGACGTCGGGCGAATTGACGAGCTCGGTGAATACGCTGGACTTACTGAAAACACTCGATGCAATTGATGCCAATGAATTCGCAGAACTCGCATTGGGAGAGGCTCTCGCGGAATTGGGCCAACTTCCCATGTATGGCCTTCCGACGCGCACTCGACAACTTTACACAGGATTTTCTGGTGAGGCGGCCAAGCATTCCATTGTGCCCGAATCAATGGACCGCGATCTCGAACTTGCCATTCACGAGTTTGAGCCCGGGTCTGTGCTGATTCGTGACAAGCGCGAACACCTGGCGATCGGCCTGAGTGGAAATTTGATAAACCCCTTCAGCGTGTTCAACACGCGCCGTCCTCACGACCCGGGAGCGGCGTTCACAAGAGAGTTCGCGCTCATGCAATGTCCGCGATGCGCAGGGTGGCACCGGGTTACCACAGCCGGGCAAGACATTCCCTGCGCCGGTTGTGGGGGAATTCTCCAGTTCACTTCCGCTCGTCATTGTGTCGTACCGATTGCGTTCCGCACCAATTTTCAACCTGTAACCAGCGCCGAACGCCGACCGCGAGGAGGCGCGCGTATATCCATGGCGGAGATAAGGCCGCTCTCGTTGGTGAACGCCGTCGACGCCAACCTCGCGTTCGAGGCGACACCTGAGCAAATGCTCTATCGCCTGAATCGTGGCAATTGGGAGACAACCCCGAATGGCGGACGTTGGACCGGATTGACTTTTGTTCCGGGATTAACTCAGGTTACCGCGAAGAACGGCCCGACCTTCGAACTTGATCATCAGTGGATTGATTCCAGATTTACGGCTGGTCTTTCCAATTTCCGCCGACGTCCAGGAGCAGACAAGGCAGGGATTTTTTTGGCCGCCCCCAAGGTGACAGGGTCTCTCTTTGTCGCTCCGCGTTCCATTCCGCCCTGGCTCGATCTTCCGATAGGATACGACGGTCAGTATCGCGGGAGTGCCCGCGCAGCGATTCTATCAGCGGCTTTCTTGCTAACTTTCCGAGCTGCCCAGGAACTCGACGTTGATCCCGAAGACTTTGAGGTCATCGAACCGCGGCCCTATGCTGTTGGAAATACCTTGGTTCCCGTCTTGCAGCTGTGTGATTCGCTCGTCAATGGATCTGGTCTCTGTGACCAGTTGTCGCGTTCATCCGGAGTTCGCCCGCTCCTCGTGGATCTTATTGACTCGATAATCTCAAAGCGCGATGCGTATCCTCTCAATGATCTACTAAGCGTACAACACGCCGATTCGTGCGAGCAGTCCTGCTATGAATGCTTGCAGCGTTACGCGAATCAGTCGTACCACGGACTGTTGGATTGGCGACTGGCATTGGACTATCTGGCATTGCTATACGATCCCGCGGTCCCGATGCACCTCCCTAATCGCCCGATCAGCGAATGGACAGACAGTTGGATGACCTTACGCGAGCGGTTGATCTCGACGCTAGTGCGACTGACGAGCGGTGGCGAACGAATCGAAGTAAGCGGCATTCCAATGTTACGACTGGGGCCGGCTGACGAGTGGGCCGCGGTCGTACATCCGTTGTGGAATTGGGATTACCTGGTGGACGCGGACACAGCGCTTTCGGAATTTATTGGTGACCACCAAGTCGTCCCTGTCTCAACCTTCGAAATCGCACGCCGACCTGTGTTCACTTTGGATATGGTTCGTAGGCGCCTTGCCGGCCAATAGGCATGATGAACCACGTTTTCCGGCGAACTCGTCCATTGAGCGTTACCGCATTGAGCTCATCACCGCAATGCGAGATGCGTGTGCTGCTAGAGAGCGAGCGATGTAGCCCTACTTTACCTATGTCCCCAGAAGCGATCCTGGGATCAATCATCCACGACGCGCTCGACCAATGCGGTGGACAAGGTCCCGAGCATGTTCTTGCACGAGTGAAGGCTGCTTTGATGGGAGACTCTGGGAGATTTGACAGCCATGCGAATGTTTCCGGATCAGCAACACTTAGAGAGGTGATCCCAGCCACACGCCTCTCCGCAAAATTGGCCACCGCTCGAAAGATTGCGGACACGATTCCAGAGTCTTCTCGCAAAGGTAAACGCGCGGCTTTTTCCCCGTCGTCTCCCTCAAGTACGGCTTCGCACCATCCGCTTGCCAGCGGCAATTGGCGGGAGGTTGGATTGACCTCGCCGGAACTCGAATTAACCGGGCGCATCGATTCAATGGACGTGGGTCCAGGCGAGTGCCGAATCGCGGATTTCAAGACAGGACCCGCGCTGGACCACGATGGGAAGATGCGGGCTAACCATGTTGACCAGTTGCACTTGTATATGATCCTCGCGCGCCGACTGGGCTATGGCCCGAGGTACCACCTTGTAATTATTGCGCCAGACGGGAAGTTCGATTGCCCAGTCGAAGAGCAGAGGCTTCATGATCTTGAAACTCGTATCGAGTCGCTGGTGCGTTCAGTCCCTAAGAACGAACCCACCGTGATCGACTCCTTGGCACGCGTTTGCCAATCTTGCGCAACATGCCGCTTCCGTCCGTTGTGCAAGTCCTATCTCGCCGAGGCGCCAAAACTATGGCCCAACCGATTGCGCGCATTCCCAATGCCTGCGGATATTTGGGGTGACATCGTCAAAATCGAGCCAGATGCTGGCGATTCTGGATACATGACCGTGCATCTCCGGGATGCTGCGTCTAGATTGTGTTGCGTTTCTGGGGTTCCCGATCGCTTCAAAGACAAGCCAATCTGTGTCGGATCCAAAGTGGGCTTTTTTGATCTCCAAGGTCTGGGCGCGGAATCCCAACATCCCCAAAATTTCTGCCTTGGCGTTCCTGGGAATCCTCGGGCTTCCCGCCATACAGCAAGAATAGTCGAACTATCAGACGGATGAATGCAGGCTAGCGGCAAGGAATTCACGGTCGCGGCAGTCTAGGTCGCGCACGGGGACAGAGGGATTTAATCAATACTTGCGTAAGTATTACTCTTGAACAGAGCAGTGAAATGATGGGGACAAAGATATGACAAGAGTATTCTCTTTCAGTGATCTGCCGTTTTCCGATCTGATCGTAGACGCCGTGTATGAAGGCGGCCCAGGTGGCCAACTCTCCGGAGAAGCCATCTCAAAGCTCCTACCTGGGTCTGGCAACATGGGAGGATTTAGGGTCTCTGGACGAAACGCGACTAAGAATTGGGTCGTTTTGTTCACAACTGGAGAAGACCCTGATTGGCCAGACACGCTCGATTTGAACACCGGACAATTCATGTATTTCGGAGATAATAAAACACCTGGCCATGAATTACACGCTACCAGTGCTGGCGGCAATAAAGTATTGCGCCATGCCTTTTCACAGCTCCACTCCGAAGCCGGCGGTAGATATGCGATCCCTCCCTTCTTCGTGTTCAAAAAATACTCGACTGCAAGCAGCGCCCGCTCAGTTCAGTTCAAAGGACTCGCTGTCCCTGGCTTCCCGGGACTCTCGTCCGCGGAGGATTTGGTCGCTGTTTGGAAAACATCCAATGGAGAGCGTTTTCAGAATTATCGATCGATCTTCACAATATTGGATACCGCCGTAGTATCTAGGACCTGGGTCAGGGAGCTATCGGGGGGCTCCCCAGTTTCTGGTAGCGCGCCGGCATCCTGGTTGAAATGGCGAGAGACCGGCAAATACACCCCGCTTGTGTCCCAACAAACGACATTAATTCGTAGTGTGTCGCAACAGGCTCCCGAAACCGCATTGCAGGCGAAGCTATTGGATCGTGTCTGGGCACACTTTAAAGATACTCCGATTGCATTTGAGGCATTTGCGGCGCGCGTGTACCAGATGACTGACCGACGCGTAATAATCGACGCGATCACGAGAGGGGTCATTGACGGCGGCCGCGACGCCATTGGTCGTTATTTGCTTGGACTGGCCGAAGATCCCGTCTACGCAGAATTTTCGCTGGAAGCAAAGTGCTACCGACCGTGTCATCACAGCGACGGTCCAACTACTGTGGGAGTGAAAGAAGTCTCCCGCCTGATCTCCAGGATTCGTCACAGGCAGTTCGGCGTGCTGGTGACAACTTCCGCAATCGCGCGTCAAGCATATGAAGAAGTGCGACAAGACCGCCATCCGATCATATTCATTTCGGGTCGCGATATCTCGGAGATTCTATTCAAGAATGAATTCAATACCGAAGCCAAGGTTGAAACGCTGTTGAAGACGCAGTACCCGGTTTGATTTTGATGGGAATTGAAGTGATCGCCTATCCCTATGATGATCATTGGCAGCACTAAAGCGACAGGACCGAATTCGTGGACATCGTCGATTCCGTGACACGTAGCAGAATGATGGCGGCCGTACGTCAACGAGACACTCACCCAGAGATGACCGTACGACGAGCGTTACATGCGGCCGGTCTGCGATATCGGCTCCAACGTCGCGATCTGCCAGGTTACCCCGATATAGTATTCCCCTCTCGGAAAACAGCCATATTCGTTCATGGTTGCTACTGGCATCGTCACAACAATTGCAAGTATGCAAGCACGCCGTCGACGCGCATAGATTTCTGGCAAGCCAAATTTCGAGCCAACATAAAACGAGATCAATCTGCAATGAAAGCACTGCAATTATCAGGGTGGAGAGTTCTCGTCGTTTGGGAATGCGAGTCGCGAGACCCGATATTCGTTAACAGGTTTGTCAAACAGCTTCTACGGTTGAAACGGCAATCTGCCCGGTAGATCAGTGCGGCCGAAACGGGCCATGCGGTCATATGAGATTAACTGGGGTCGTAAAGCAAGGCTGGGACCGTTACGTCGGTGCGCAGGGGGAGATGTCGGGCATCGAACGTTATACGGCCGATCAGTAGAATCTGACCAGGTCGAGCACACCCACAATCATGCTACTGCGCTCGGGACGGATAGCGAGGACGCCGCACTTTCTTTATGTGACGCTGCAATGAAATACCGATAACCTTGCCAAGCTTGACTGGCACTGCATTTCCGATGAGGCGACCAATTTCGGTAAGTGATGGTCGCTCGCCGGGGCGAACAAAGCGATAATTCCTCGGAAAACTTTGCAGTATTGCGCCCTCGCGAAGAGTGATGGCGCGCGCTTGCACCGGGTGTCCGTAGCGCCCGCTGCCGAAATTGTAGAACTGGGTTGTGATGGTTGGTGCTGCCTCGAACCATCGCATTCGACCATATACGCTCTGATAGCGTTGCCCGGATTGCCTAACATGGCATTTGGCGACAAGCGAGCGTGGCCAGTCACGCCAAGTCCCACCTGGCACCGACACTCGTATTCGTTTGAGGTTGATCGGCGAGAGGCCAGCCGCACAATGCAGCGCGTCCAAATCGGACGCACCTCCTGCCGACACTTTAGGAAGTCGGCGGATCGCATCCGCGACGGATCGTCGCCGACAATTCATTTCCGCGGGGCTCAATAATTTTATCGATCCCAATTTCGAGGCTAGTAAAACTAGGCGCTTGCGCTCCTGTGGTACGCCGTATGCGGCACAGTCGACCACTTCGCTCGCGACGTGATAGCCCGCCGCCTCAAGTGACTTAACAAACTCGTGAAACACCCGTTGATTTGCCAAGCCAGGCACGTTCTCCATCGTTACAAGCTCCGGTTCAATTTCAAGAATTCTTCGGGAAAATGCTCGTAGCAATGTCCACCGATGATCTGAAGTCTTTCCAGATTTTTGCCGGTACGTGGAGAACGGTTGGCAGGGGGCGCAGCCGGCGATCAATCGTATACCCGTGCTGCCCAAAGCCGATTCCAGCTCGCTCGCGCAGAGATCCTCGACCGACTTTTCCAGGAACTGTGCGCGGTTGTTAGCTTCGTATGGGTAGGCGCAGCTCGGATCGATGTCGACGCCCAGGCGAACATCGATATTTGCTTGGGCTAGTCCGTGAGTGAGGCCTCCTACCCCGCAGAAAAGGTCGACGGCCACAATCGGGGCATTCATTCAATCACGCCAGCCGCAAACTGTTGATTGGCTAGAAACTCGGTCATGAAATCTTTCAATGCATCCCTGAGCAATGATTTTTCCTGCCTTCCGAGGAAGTAAGGATCCCTGTTCGCGGTGACCCATACAGACGCGCAGCCATCGACGACAAATCGGCCCACCCGACAAGCATTTTAGCCGCATATGCTGGCACATGAAACCACCCGATGGATTGTATCCGGCCACAGACACGTTGGGCGCTCGTTTCGGCGACATATATGGTGTATTTGCAGCGAAAGTACATAGACTCACGGCTCAGGAATGAGCGAACTCGAGACTAGAGCGTCGAGTTTCGAACGGCAGGTCATCCCCCCTCGACTGCGCCGGCATTGGATGGGGCGCCTTGTGCTCGCGCTTAGCCATTAATGAAAATCTCTGCATGAAAATGCTCCATCTCCGATATTTCATTGCGATTGCCGAAGAGCGACATTTCGCACGCGCGGCGCAGCGTGTCGGAATTGAGCAATCACCGTTTTCACGCGCGATTCGTGCACTAGAGCAGGACATCGGAGTCTGTCTCCTTGAACGTTCAACGCGAGGCTCAAAACTGACGCCGGCCGGCGAGATATTCCTGCACCATGCTCGCTCGATAATAGACTCAGCGGATGGCGCTCGACACGCCATAAGGGCGTTTGCCGGCGTGTACCGGTGATGCTCACAACTAAGCTTTAGCAGGTTCCAGCTGTGATTTCCGCAACAATCGAAAGCCTCTATCTCGATCGATGAAGGATTGGAGCATATGCGGGATCAAAGTCACGGCATCGACGCTCCGACCGCCCAATTGAGAGTGCACCTGAGCGTACTGGTCAAGACTCGCTTTCAGTTCGACGGATACCTGAACAAGAATCCTTACCTTCTCTGGATTCGGCAGCGGACCGATTTTCAACTTCATTTGGTACCTTCTCATTTAGCTTACGAGTACGGCCGAAGGACGATGTCCTTGTTGACAATCACGTTCAAGGGCAAACCAGGCCTCGCGGTCAACGTCGGCTGGATGCTCAAATTCTTTCGAGTGATCTGCTGCCCAACCTGATTGACCGAGTCCTGCGCGCTCTGGCGCGTGGCAATGACGATCGAGTCCGAATTGGTGTTGGTATTGGCGGCGACCAGCTGCGCATTGACCCCGAGCAACGTCGTCAGGGCGGCGCCCGCAAAGATTCGTCCCCAATGCCAATTGACGCCGTCCTCCACTCCGGAATAGCCCGCCATATCCACTCCCGGCAATCGCTCGAGTACCATGGAAGATCCATCGGGCATCAACAGGCGGGTCCAGACGAGCAAGACTCGACGCTGACCGTAGGTCACTTGACTGTCGTATTGACCGAGAAGGCGTGACCCTTGGGGCACCAGTACGTACCGGCCGGTTACGGTGTCGTAGACGTTTTGCGTGACGGTGGCGATGATCTCGCCCGGCAAATCCGAGTTGATCCCAGTGACCAAGGCCGCGGGGATGATTGTGCCTGCCATGATTTGAAACGGCGATCGCGGGGTCTGCACGGTAGCCGAGCTGTAGATCTTAGGATCTGAGCCGTGATTGATGAATGACTGCTTGTGATCTTGCTGGTTCTGATCAAGTACGTCATCGCGTGGCAGTGTCGTGACTCCGGGACTGGGTAACGCGCCAGGTAGATTCGGCTGATCCGACCCTGACAATGGTCCGGTGGCGGGATTCGATTCCGGTGGGTTTCCGGCGTCTCGACCGTGATTTCTGATTTGAAAGAATACCTGCGCTTTCGCAGCGGCCTCTGCCTCGTCCTGCTGCCGAAGTCTCGCGACCCGATCGGCGTCAACCTCGGAATTCGGGCGAAAGTCCGATTGGCCGGCATCCGAAGTGATTCCAGCTGCTTGTTCCTCTCGTAACATCGGTCGGCCGAACTCCCCCGCCGGCGGCCCGAGCTGCGGCGCCTTCGGTATGCTCGAATAGTCCCGCGGCAGTGTTTCCAATCCGTCGGCATGCGTGACTTGCTGCGTTGCCTGCAGCTCAGGCCCTGTATCCGGTCTCTTGTTTCTTTTCGGCTGTAGAGCCCACATCGTCGCCAGGAACACGATCAATCCCGCTCCGCCCATCAACGCAGCAATGGTCCGGCGATTCAACCGAGTCACGGGACGCGGCGCGGCACGCAGTGCAAGCGTTGCCGGATCCTCTTTTGGTGCCCCTTCGGTCATCGACGGTTACTCGAATCGTTGGCACTGACCAGGTCCGTCCGGCTGATACGCACAATCTGTGCATCCTTTCCACCTAAGCGTAGCTCTGCGACGCTAAACAGGCGATCCACGATGTAGTACGGAGATCGCACGCGGTAGTTGACCAACTCGGTCTTATCCCCGTTACCAACGATGAAGAGCGGTGGCATCTCGCCTTGGCCGATGCCGGCGGGGAATTGCACGTAAACTTTGCTGCCATCATCAAAGGCTCGCAGGGGCCGCCAGGACGGGCTCGCTCCCGTGATTTCGTAACGGAAATTCAGTCGGTCGATCGCGATCCCATCGGTCACGGGTGCGACGGCTTCCGCGTGCGAATTCGACGCTCGCAGCACCGCGAGCTGATCCAGTGGATATTGCCAGGAAACGGAGGCCATCCAGGTTTCCGGAGTCGCCGTCAGTTCGAGATGGTAGGTACGCCGATCGGTGTTGATCACCAGATTCGTTTTCAAGTCAGTCCTTGTCGGTTTGACCAGAATATGCACCCGTTGGCTAGCGCCGGCGCCGCTGGTCGTGTCTCCCACGACCCAACGAA
>Ga0182012_10002307_pt1 | contig 20635 bp, 9 predicted proteins | sample 612S2SmetaG_FD_120486 | JGI IMG/M metagenome (GOLD analysis project Ga0182012, IMG submission 120486) | Permafrost microbial communities from Stordalen Mire, Sweden - 612S2S metaG | ecosystem: Environmental > Terrestrial > Soil > Wetlands > Permafrost | place: Sweden: Stordalen | collected...
AGGTCGCGGACATCGAGCATCTGCTCAATGGGGGTGATGCCAGCGATGGGTTCCTTTGAGAACTGGCCGATGCGGTAGGCGAGCGCGCCGAGCAGTTTGTTGCCGATGTAGACGGGGCTGCCGCTCATGCCGGCGACTACGCCGGTGTACTCGGGATGGGCGCCGTGGAGGCGAGCGAGGATCATGTCCTGGCCGGGACCGCGCGCACCGCGCAGCACGCCAAGGATTTCAACATCCATGGCTTCTGGCTTGCTGCCGGAAAAGACGGTCCATGCTGTCGCGGAGAGGCCGGCGTGGACCTGGCTGAGCGGAAAGACGCCGCCGGTGGAGGGCGGAGGGCCGGATTCGAGCCGGGCGAGCGCGGATGGGGTTTGCGCGCAGAGGAGCGATGGTGCGAGGAGAAGCGCCGGGGCGAGAAGAACGGCCGCAAGATTTCGGGCCGCAAGACAGGGAATGGTTTGCTTCAGAGGAAGTTCCACGTCTATAAGAGTACAGCCGGGGAAAGAGCAGGGAACAGGGAATAGGGGATAGGGATTAGAAAAGCAGGGAATAGGGAATAGGGAATAGGGAAACACTTGAGTGCTTGCGATCCCACCCATCGCAAAGAACGCGATGGATGGGGCACAGAGTTGACAGCGACCGTCGGGTAAAGGCTAGAGGCCTCTCCGGGAAGCTGTTTGTGGACGCTGTTGTTGGTGGAGGTTGATCCCGTATGCTGTTGAACACAGAGGTTGCCATGTCTAAGCTGCATAGAATCGCTTCGCAAAGGCTGCACAGAATCGCATCGCTTGCCCGTCAGGTTCCAACAGGGCTGCTGTTTTATTCGCTGGCGGTGATGGCAATCAATCCTTTGACACTTGGTCCCGCGGCGCATGGGCAGAACACGCAGACGCCGCAGCCGGCGCAGACGATTCCCGACTCGGGAGGTCCGGGCGGGGATAACGGCGTGATTGCAGTGCCTAAGAAGAAGGAAGCGCCGGAGGATGTGCCCCCGCCTGCGCCGGCGCCGGCTGCGCCGAAGGTGAAAAATCCCGAGGGGCTGGGCAATGTGTCGTTGCGGCTCGACGTGCCGGAAGTGACGGTGGACGTGGGCGTGCTTCTGGAAAAGACACACCAGTTTGTGCCGGGGCTCAAACCGGACAACTTCCGCGTGTATGAAGATGGCGTGGAACAGAAGTTGATCGGGTTCAAGCGCGTTGAGGCGCCGATTACGGCGCTGCTGCTGTGCGAGTTTGCCGCCAACAGCTACTACTTTATCTATGACATGAAAAACGCCGCGTGGGCCTTTGCGCAGCAACTGCGGCCGCAGGATTATGTGGCGATGATGACGTTCGACATGAACACGCAGATCATCACGGACTTTACGCAGGACAAGCGGCAGATCCTGCAGGGGATTAACTCGCTGGTGATTCCCGGCTTCAGGGAAACGAATGTGTTCGACGCGCTGAACGAGGGGCTGGACCGGCTGCAGAGGGTGGAGGGGCGCAAATACATCATCCTGATCTCCAGCGGACGGGACACGTTCTCGAAGCTGACGTTCGACAAGATTCTGAAGATCGTGAGGGCTTCGCAGGACATTACGATCTTTACGGTTTCAACGGGCGGGATGGTGCGCGTGATGACTGAAGACCGGGGCGGCATGCGCGGCGCAGAGCGGGAGATGGACTACCTGCAGGCCGATAACGAGATGAAGACATTTTCAGGCGCGACCGGAGGCATGAGCTTCTTCCCGCGGTTTGAGGGCGAGATGCCGGATATCTTCCAGAACATCAACGAGACGATCCGTTCGAAGTACGAGCTGGTGTACCGGCCGAGCAACGCCAAGCAGGACGGCACCTACCGCAAGCTGCGCGTGGAACTGGTGGATGCGGAGGGACAGCCGCTGCGCTTCCAGGACGAGAAGAAAAAGCCGCTGAAGTACGACATTATTGCGCGGGACGGATACAAGGCCAAGCAGGAAGTGGAGTAAGGGCAGTTGTCAGTGATCAGTGGTCAGCTTTTAGCTGCTAGCTCCTAGCCTCTAGCTTCGTGTTGGTGGGATTTAGCTCGTGGTATCCCGGGTGCCCTCCGCCGCGGCGGACGAGGGACCTGGGGCACCTGTTACGGCTTCGGGATCGGAAAAGTTGGGAACGATGGTCACGGAAACTTCTGGGTCTTCCGTTTCAAAATCATGTGAACCGTTGCGGGTGGGAGTGGCCGGGTTGGGACGCATGGGGATAATTCATGCGCTGCACATCCACGAACTGGCGCGGGAGACGGACCAGTGCCGGCTGAGCGCTGTTGCTACGCAGGACAAGAAGGCGGGCGAGGCGTTCCTCAAGATGACGGGCGGCGGGACGCCGGTGTTCGAAGACATTAGGGAATTCGCAAAGCCGGGTTTGTGCGATGTGACCGTGATTGCTACCAATACCTCGCTGCATCGCGCGCATGCGACGATGATGATCGAAGCCGGAAAGCGGGTGTTGCTGGAAAAGCCGCTGACGGGAACCCTGGAGGGCGATCGCGCGTTTGCCGAGGTGCTGGAGCTCGAGCATCCGCAGGCGCTGATGCTGGGTTTTCAACGGCGCTTCGACGCGCCGACGCGCTATGCAAAGCAACTGATTGATGAGGGTGTGATCGGGCGCGTGTACAAGATCTATTCGGCGCTCGAGGATTCGGGGCCGGCTCCGGATGGGTTTGCGAGCCCGGGAATTCTCGCCGACATGGGCGTGCACAACGTGGACGAGGTGGTGTGGTTCTCAGGGCGCAGGCCGGAGCGGGCGTTGGCCATCGGTTCGCGAGTTTTCAGTCATCGGTTGACGACGTGCGATGAAGATTTCGATGACGCGCTGATGGTGCTGGATTTTGGCGATGAGCTGATTGCGCAGATCCAGGTGACGCGCAATCACGTGTCGGGCTACCGCGGCGAGACGGTGGTGTATGGCGAGAAGGGCATGATCCGCGTGGGGTGCTTCCGACAAAAGCTCCTGGAAGTGACGGTGGAGGTGTACGGCAACCGGGATGCGAAGGAACCGATTGCGCTGAAGACCTTTGAAATGCGGAGCTACGACCAGCCACTGCCGGAGTTTATCGATCGCTACGGTGCGGCGTACAAGGATGAGCTGCGGACGTTTCTGAGCTGCTGCCGGAATGGGGAGCCGTTCCCGGTGAACCATATAGATGGACTGCGGGCGCAGGAGATTGTGGCGGGGGCGATGAGCGCCCAAATTCCCAGGGAGCAAATGGGCAGGATCGATTATCTGAGTGTGTAGCGGCGACGGCGAGTGTTCGAAATCGGACAGTTGGGAGCTGAAAACGGTCACTTGAAGGCTGGATGGAGCCTGTGTGGAACTGGGTAACTCCTCTGAAATCAATATAAAGTGATTGGCCTCAGTTGGCTCGCAACGTGCAAGTACCTGGCGTGATGGATATCGCGCGTCCCGACTTAAAGAAGAAGAGGAATCGCCAGCTGATGATCTGGGCTGGCGTCGCGGTTGTGGTTGTTGCGGTGCTGGTATTTGCCGTTTCGCGGCTGAAACCGGCAGCACCCACAGTCGACCGGTCAACGGTGTGGACCGATGTGGTGAAGCGAGGGCCGCTGGTGCGGCAGGTGCGGGCTTCGACCGGCAGCCTGGTTCCACGCGAGGACTCGATCGAGCTGATTCCGGCCCAGACCGACGCAACGGTGGTGCGGATTCGCGTACTGCCCGGCGCGATGGTTACGCCCGACACGATTCTACTGGACATGACCGATCCGCAACTGGAGCAGGAGGTGCTGAACGCGCAACTCGCGCTGAAAGCGGCCGAGGCGGACTACAAGAGCCTGCAGGCGACACTGCAGAGCACCTTGATGGATAAAAAGACGGCGGCGGCGCAGGTGAGCGCGGACTACTCGCAGGACCAGTTGCAGGCGCAGACGGACAAGGCGCTCTACGACCTGGGGGTGATTTCGGGCTTGGCGTATCAGAAGTCGAAAGGCACGGCGGATCAGTTGACCACGCAGCACCAGCTTAGCCAGCAGCAACTGGATGTGAATCAAAAGGCGATCGAGGTCCAGCTGGCATCGCAGAAGACGAAGATCGACCAGGCCCAGGCGTTGCTGAATCTGTATCAGCGGCAGGCCGGCGCGTTGCAGGTGAGGGCAGGGATTTCCGGTTCGCTTGCTCCGCTGGCCACTCCGGTGCAGGTGGGTCAGCATGTGACGGCGGGAACGTCGGTAGCCGAGGTGATTCAGCTGGACAAGCTGAAGGCGGCGCTGCAGATTGCCGAGACGCAGGCGCGCGATATTCAGATCGGGCAGCCGGCATCGATTGATACGCACAACGGCGTGATTCCGGGTCATGTGACACGAATCGATCCGTCGGTAGTGAACGGAACGCGCACGGTTGACGTAATGCTGGATGGGCCCCTGCCGCCGGGCGCCGTACCGCAACTGAGCGTGGACGGAACCATCGACCTGGAACGCATGACCGATGTGGTTTACGTGGGTCGGCCGGCGCTGGGCAACGAAAACTCGACGGTGACGCTGTTCAAGATTGATGCGGATGGCAAGGGCGCAACTCGCGTGCCGGTGAAGGTGGGCCGCGCGTCGGTCAACGACATCCAGGTGCTGGAAGGATTGAAGGAAGGCGACCAGGTGATTCTTTCCGACATGTCGCGGTGGGATAGCGTGGACCGGATCAGGCTTGATTGATGAAGCAGGGAACAGGGATTGGGGATTAGGGATTAGAAAAGTAGCCCGGGGAAATCTGAAAAAGGAGAGTGGAATGGCATCGAATGGCAACTTGATTGAGATTGAGGATCTGACGAAGATCTTTTACACCGACGAAGTGGAAACACACGCGCTCTCGGGCATTCACCTGACGATTGCGCGCGGTGAGTATGTGGCGATGTCGGGGCCTTCAGGTTGCGGCAAATCAACGCTGCTGTCGATTCTGGGGCTGCTGGACACGCCCACGGGCGGCCGTTATCTGCTGAACAACAATCCGGTGGAGAACCTGAGCTTTGCGGAGCGCTCGCGGATCAGGAACCAGGAGATCGGCTTCATCTTCCAGAGCTTCAACCTGATCGGCGACCTGACGGTGGAAGAGAACGTGGAGCTGCCGCTGACATATCGGGCGGGCATGCCATCGGCGGAGCGGAAGAAGCGTGTGAAGGATGCGCTGGAACGGGTGAACATGGCGCACAGGATGAAGCATTACCCGGCGCAGTTGTCGGGCGGCCAGCAGCAACGCGTGGCCGTGGCGCGCGCGCTGGCGGGATCTCCGTCGATCCTGCTGGCCGATGAGCCCACCGGCAACCTGGACTCGAAGAACGGCGAGGCGGTGATGCATTTGCTGGCCGATCTGCATCGCGAGGGCTCGACGATCTGCATGGTAACGCACGATCCGCGCTTTGCGCGGCACGCGGAGCGGGAAGTACACCTGTTCGACGGAAAGGTGGTCTCGGAAAACGAGCTCAAGAAGCTCGAAGCAGAAGCGGAGGCGTAGCGATGCGGCTCAGGGACTGCGTACGCGACCTGGAGTATGCGCTGCGTCAGTTGCGCAAGAATCCAGGCTTTGCCTTGCTCGCGGTGGGGACGCTGGCACTTGGCATTGCGGCCAACCTTACGATTCTGAGTTGGATCAATGCCACGCTGCTCGATCCCATTCCGGGCGTAGCGCATACAGGGAACATGATCACGATCCAGCGCGGGGTGCGCAGCGAACATGCGTCGCCGCCCTTCTCCTACGCGGACTACGTCGACTTGCGCGACGGCACGACGGCCTTGTCGGGCCTGACCGGCTACCACGACGACTACATGTCGATTACCGGCGAGGGAACACCGGAACGCATTTACGGCGCGCTGGTCTCGTCGAATTATTTTGAAGTGCTGGGCGTCCGGCCGTTGCTCGGACAATCGTTCATGTCCACGGTGCCGAACGAGCGCGCCGGCGCTCCGCTGGCCGTGCTGAACTACGACCTCTGGCAGAATCGCTTCGGCGGCGATCCGGCGATCGTGGGCAAAACGATTCAGATCAATCTTCATCCCTACACGATTACCGGCGTTGCGCCCAGGGGATTTCATGGATGCAAGTCGGGCCTGCGCGCGGATATATGGATACCGCTGGGCATGGACAGGCTGGTGTGGGACGACACGCGCATCAACAATCGCAGCCAATCCTGGCTGAATGTGCTGGGCGTACTGCGCCCCGGAGTTAACCAGCTGCAGGCAGAGAATGAGCTGAACCTGCGCATGCAGCGGATCGCGGAGCAGTATCCTGACGACCATCGCGGCAACAACCGGCTTTCGCTCGATCCGTTGTGGCGCTCGCCATTCGGGGCCAACGTGTATCTGGCAGGCACGCTGCCGATTCTGCTGGCACTGGCCGTGGCGCTGTTGGTGCTGGCGTGTGCGAATGTGGCCAACCTGCTGCTGGTGCGCTCAGTGGCGCGGCGCCGCGAGTGTGCGATTCGCCTGGCCATGGGAGCGAGCCGCTGGACGCTTGTGCGGCAGTTCATGGTGGAGAACCTGATGATCGCCATGGCGGGCGGCATGATAGCGCTCACCATTACTTTCTGGACGGCGCGGACGCTCAAGATTTTTCTGCCTGCCGCGACGCTGCCCATTGCAATCGATGGCCAGGTGGACGCGGGCGTGGTGGTGGCGGCCTTCGCGGCTGCGCTGTTGACAGCCTGCGTCTCCGGCGTGGTTCCCGCGCTGCGCGCTTCGGCGCTTTCACCGCAGACGATCTTGAAGGACGAAGCGCTGAATACGAGCGGCGGATTGCACAAGTCGCGCCTGGCTTCTGGGCTGGTGGTGACGCAGGTGGCCCTGTCGCTCACGCTGCTGACCTGCGCGGGACTTTTCGTCCGCAGCCTTGCAAAGGCGCAAACGATGGATCCGGGTTTTGATGCCGATCATGTTCTGCTGGCGACCTTCGATCTTGATCCGATGGGCTATACCGACAGCCGCGGAACAGTGTTCGACCGTCAACTGCTGGAGCGCGTGAAGGCGCTGCCGGGCGTGGAGTCCGCAACTCTCGCAGATTTCTCGCCATTGAGTTTCAGCATTCACTCCGAAGGCATTATGCCGGAGGGATACGTTCCACAGGCGCACGAGTCGGTGGAAGTGGATCGGGGAGTCGTGGGGCCGGATTACCTGAAGACGCTGCGCACGCCCTTGCTCGCGGGCCGCGACTTTACGGGCGCGGACGACAATCCCCAGGAGCGTGTGGCGATTGTGAACCAGGCGTTGGTGGACCGCTACTGGCCTGGCCAGCGTGCTCTTGGAAAACACATTCGCGACAACGACCACGAATACACGGTGGTGGGTGTGACAGCCAACGCAAAGTACCGGCGGCTGGTGAACGAACCCGCGCCGCTGATCCTGATTCCGTTGCTGGAACGCTACGAAGACGAATTGACACTGCACGTGCGCGTCAACGGCGACCCGATGGCGTACGCGCCGGCAATCGACCAGGCAGTTCACGATTTGAATGCAGATTTGCCGCTCTACAATGTGCGGACGCTCAAGTCGAATATGCAGATCGGTAACGTGTTTGAGCGCATAGCAGCGATTTTTGCCGGGAGCTTTGGGTTGCTGGCACTGGCGCTGGCCGCGGTGGGCATTTATGGAGTGATTGCGTACACCACACGGCAGCGCACGCATGAGATCGGGATTCGCATGGCGTTGGGCGCAGGTCGTAACGACGTGTTCGCTCAGGTTCTCATGCAGGCACTGAAGCTGACGCTGGCTGGGCTGGGCGCGGGGCTCGCGGCTTCACTTTTGTTTACGCGCTTTTTGCGCGGCATGTTGTTTGGCATTGGCACCACGGACTGGATCACGTTCACGGTGGTCCCGGCTGTTTTGCTGGTGGTGTCGCTTGCGGCGTGCCTTGTGCCGGCGCGGCGGGCAGCGTCGGTTGAGCCGATGCAGGCTCTCAGGACCGAATAGTTGAACGGCCAAGAGAGGCAAGAAAGCGGGTAAGCGATGAACAATCTATGGCTCGATGTTCGTTACGCAGTGCGCCGGTTGCGCCAGTCACCAGGATTCACACTGACCGCGGTGCTCACGCTGGCCTTCGGCATTGGCGCCACAACGGCAATCTTCTCGATTGTGGAGGGTGTGCTTTTGCGGCCGCTTCCATTCTCTGCGCCCGACAGGCTGGTCGTGCTCGGCGACGTTCCAGAGGGCGTTCCCTTCGGCTCAGGCACGCCCAACGTGACCGCACCGGCGACACGCGTCTATGTCCGCGACACCCACGTATTCGAAGCTGCCGGCGCTTATCAGCAAACGAGCTTTGAGCTCTCCGGCAGCGGCGATCCCGCGCAGATATCCGCTTCGCGACTCACCCCATCAGTGTTTCAGGTGCTTGGCGTCTCGGCCCAGGTGGGCCGCGTCTTCACAGAGCAGGAAGATGAGGGCAGGCAGCAGGTGGCCGTGATCAGCTACCAGATGTGGAACAGCCGGTTCCATGCGGATACGGGTGTACTTGGAACCAAGATAATGCTCGACCGCAAAGCCTACGAGATTGTTGGCGTGATGCCGCGCGATTTCGAATTTCCGCTGGTTCCGGGGCAGTTGAATCGCAGCGAGCTGTGGGTTCCGATGAGCTTTACCCAAGGCGAGCTGGTGAATGGCGCCGGAAGCTGGAATTACACGATGGTGGGCCGCATGAAACCGGGCGTGACGCTCGCGCAGGCAGTTGAAGATATGCAGCCCGCGGCGCAGGAGATCATGCACAGCTTTCCCCCTGGCATGGGCACTCTGCGCATTCACCCGGTTGTGCAATCGCTCGACGAAGCCACGGTGTCGCAAGCGCGGCCTTTGGTGCGCACACTTTTCCTGGCCGTTGCCGTGGTGCTGTTTATCGCCTGCGCCAATCTCGCGGGATTGCTGCTGGTGCGGGTGATCCGCCGCAGGCGCGAGTTGTCGGTGCGCCTGGCCCTTGGCGCCAGCGGCGCGATCATTCTTCGCCAGTCACTGATTGAAGCGCTGGTGCTGAGCGTGGGCGGCGGAACGGTGGGATTGGCAATAGCGGCGGGGCTGCTCAAGGTGGGCGTGAGCCTGTTGCCGGAGTCGCTGCCGCGGGTGAGCGCTATTGCGCTTGACTGGAAGGTTGCGGGATTCGCGCTTCTACTGGCACTCTTCACCGGGCTGTTGTGCGGAATCATCCCGGCTATTTCTGCGTCGCGTACCGGCGTGAATGACGCTCTGAAAGAGGGTGGTAGGACAGGTACGTCAGGCGGAGGCCAGGCGCGGCTGCGTTCGATCCTGGTGATCGCGGAACTCGCAGTGGCGCTGGTGCTGCTGACCGCTTCCGGGCTGCTGCTGCGGAGTTTTCAGAAGATACGCTCGGTGGACCTGGGCTTTCGCACCGATCACACACTTACTGCCTCCTATGGACTGCCGCACCGGCAGTACTCTTCGCAATCGGCGGTCGATGCTTTCAACACAACAATGTTGAGCAAGGTCGAACAGTTGCCGGGGGTGCAGGCAGTGGGCGTTACCGACATGCTGCCCAACAGCGGAGGGGACAATAGCAACGGCTTCGTTCCGGAGGGATACGTTCCGCCGAAGGGCGTTTATCTGAATCTCGCCTGGGCCTCGCATGTGACGGGCAATTACTTTGCGGCTGCAGGCATCCCGCTGCTGCGTGGGCGCGTCTTCACTGACGCGGACCGTGCCGATTCTCCGCTGGTGGCGATTGTCAACCGAACTCTCGCCGAGCGCTATTGGCCTGGCCAGGATCCGATCGGCAAGCGTTTGAAAATCGGAGTGACAGAAAGTAATACGCCGTGGATGACCGTTGTGGGAGAGATCGCCGACATCAAGCAGACATCGGCGGATAGCGAAACGCTGAATCAGATGTACTCGCCGACGAGCCAGTTCAAGGCTTCGATTGCGGGATTTGCACCTCCGGACATGCTCACGGGCACGTACGGATCGATTGTGGTTCGTGGCCAATTGCCGCCCGAGCAGATGGCGGACTCGCTTCGCGCGATTGTCCGCTCAATGGACCCTCAGCTTCCGCTTGTCCACGTGGAGTCGATGGAACACGTAGTAGAGGAAGGCCAGGCTTCACGACGCTTCTCGACGGCCGTGATTTCAAGCTTCGCCGCGGCGGCCGTTTTGCTAGCGCTGCTGGGCATCTACAGCGTCATTGCCTTTTCTGCCGCGCAGCGCACGCATGAACTTGCGATCCGCCTGGCGCTGGGTTCAAAACGCTCCAGCGTCTTGCAGTTGGTTGTTGTCTCAGGTGCAAAGCTGGGCCTGGCTGGCTGTGCCTTTGGGGTGATTGGAGCGATATTCGCCACGCGCCTTATGCGCACGCTGCTGTTCCAGGTCAGTGCGCTGGACCCGTACGTATTGATTCTGGCTGCCGTCTCGATCTTTTTGCTTGCGCTGACGGCATCGGTAGTTCCAGCGCACCGTGCCGCATCCATCGAACCCATGCAGGCTCTTAGAACCGAATAGCTCTTCGCAATTCCCCGACGGAGAACAAACGCGATGACCAACATATGGATCGACATTCGCTACACAATGCGGCAACTGCGCAAGTCGCCAGGATTCGCGCTCGCGGCGATTCTTACGATGGCCCTTGGAATCGGAGCGACTACGGCCATCTTTACGGTTGTGTATGCAACGCTGCTCGCGCCCATGCCTTATCCGAAGCCGGATCAGTTGGTTATGGTTTGGTCGAAGATTCAGGGTAGCCGCAACAGCATCGCGGCTCAGGATTTTCTGGACTGGAAGAAACAGAACGCGGTGTTTCAGGACATCAATGCCTTCACCGGAACCAATTTCAACTTAGCGACCAAGGAGCAACCCGAATACATTCAGGGGCAGCTCACGACTCCGGGAATGTATCGCATGATGGGGAACCAGTTTCTTTACGGGCGCGATTTTTTGCCTGAAGAAGGCACGATCGGCAAAGACCACGAAGTTATTTTGATGAACAAGCTGTGGAAGCGGCTTGGATCGGACCCGAACATCGTTGGGAAGACCATCCAACTGAATGGGAGTCCATACACGGTAGTTGGAGTGCTTACTGCCGGGCAGGCTGACAGGCTGGACCAATGGCTGTTGGCTCCGCTGGCATTCAAGCCGGACCAGCTCAACCACGACTTTCACTGGTTGCTGGCAATGGGGCGACTCAAGGAAGGCGTGACGCTGAAACAGGCGCAGGCCAACATGGACACAGTTACGGCGAACATAGCGCAAGCAAACCCCAAGAGTAACAAGGGGTGGGGCGCGGTGGTGGAGTTGCTGCACAACGACTTTCTGCCCAAAGATGAAATCAACATGCTGTGGATACTTCTTGGCGCCGTTGGCTTTGTGCTGCTGATTGCCTGCGTGAATATTGCCAACCTGCTGTTGGCCAAGGGGACGACGCGGCAAAAGGAAGTGGCTTTGCGAGCCGCGCTTGGAGCGTCGCGCCAGACGGTGTTTGCGCAGTTTCTGACCGAGAACCTGGCACTTGCACTTTTCGGCGGCGTAGTCGGGGTTGCGCTGGGATGGGCCTTGCTGCGCGGAATGCAGGCCATCATGCCAGTGGGTATTCTGCCCTCGGAGGCCGATCTCACCTTGAACATTCCGATATTGCTCTTTACGTTCGCGGCCTCGGTGTTGTCCGGACTCCTGTTTGGGTGTGCGCCGGCCTGGATCGCCACGCGCGTCGATCCGGCTGAGGCGTTGAAGGAGGGTGGGCGTTCCGGAACGGGAGCCAGCCGGCAGCGGGCGCGCCGCGCGCTCGTGATCGGCGAGTTCGCGCTTGCGCTCTCATTGCTGACAGGCGCCGGCCTGGCGATTCACAGCTTTTGGAATCTCACGCAGGTGAACCTCGGCGTGAGCACGAGCAACATTCAGACGTTTTTTTTGCCCGTGCCCGATTCGCGGCCCAAAGATCCGGCACAGATCAATGCGTATTACCAGCAGATGATTGCCAGCATCAAGGCTGTGCCCGGCGTGAAGGATGCCGCCGTTTCGGTTGGCCTGCCCCTGGAAGGCAGCGGCTTCGGAATGCCCTTCACGATTGCCGGTCAGCCCGACTTTGCCGATCCTTCGCAGCGGCCAGGGGCGGGCTTTGACATGGTTTCTTCTAATTACTTCAAGACCTATGGCATTCCGATTCTGCACGGCAGAGCATTTAGCGAGCAAGACACGGCGGCCTCAGTTCATGTGGCGATGGTGAACCAGAAATTCGCGGATAAGTATTTCGCCGGCAAGGATCCGCTGCAGCAGCGCATCAATGTTGAGGAATTGATTCCGGGCGTGACCAAGCTGGGGCCGTACATCACCTGGCAGGTTGTGGGTGTTTTCAACAATGTGCGTGCCGGCGGATTCCGCGACGACTTTCCAGTGATCGTGATCCCATTCGCGCAGATTCCGTGGCCGAGCGCAAATATCGGCGTTCATACAAGCGAGGATCCGGCCACGATGCTTCGGAGTATTTCCGCGGCTGTTCATTCGATCGATCCGCAGATTGCTCTCGCAGAACCGCACACGCTGGAGGAATTGAAGAGCCGGAATCTCGGCGGCGACAGATTCATCATGACCCTCATGGGAGGGTTCGCCTCCATTGCCCTTCTGCTTGCAGCAGTTGGGATTTACGGAGTGATGGCGTTCACGGTTGCGCAACGGGAACACGAGATTGGTTTGCGCATGGCTCTCGGAGCCAGTCGCGGCAATGTGGTGAAGCTAATTCTCAAGGAGGCTCTGATCTTGTCCGGAATTGGACTCGCGATCGGGCTGATTGGCGCCTTCTTCATCGGCCGCGCGCTGCACAGCGTCGTCTACGGCGTGGGCACCGTGGATTACGGCGCAATCATTTGCGTTTCAATGATACTGGCCGGTGCATCGATGCTCGCGAGCTGGCTGCCAGCGCGCCGCGCGGCAAGCATCGAACCCATGCAGGCTCTTAGAACCGAATAGCTCTTCGGAATTCCCCAACGGAGAACAGACACGATGACCAATGTATTGCTCGACATTCGATACACGCTGAGGCAACTGCGCAAGGCGCCGGGTTTTACGCTGACCGTGGTGCTGACGCTGGCGCTGGGCATTGGCGCGAACTCTGCGATCTTCACGCTGGTGCACGCAATCCTGATGCGCTCCCTGCCGGTAGCGGATCCTGCGCAGCTTTATCGAATTGGAGACACGGATGACTGCTGCGTCGAGGGCGGGTTTCCGGCCGACTCGTCGACGACCGGCGACGTCGCGATTTTCTCCTACGATCTTTATCTGAATCTGAAGGCCAATACGCCGGAGTTTGAAAAGCTGGCGGCCGTGCAGGCAGGCGGGCAGCGCTGGAGCGTGCGCCGCGGTAATGAACAGGCCAAGCCGATCAACAGCGAGTTCGTAACAGGGAATTACTTTGAAACTCTGGGGCTGGGCTCTTTTGCGGGCCGCGTGTTTACCGACAGCGACGATACGCCTTCATCGGCTCCCACCGTTGTGCTGAGCTACCAGGCATGGCAAAACATGTTCGGAGCCGACCGGTCGATTGTGGGATCGACGATCTACATTCAGGCCAAGCCTTTCACCGTGGTGGGCATTGCGCCCGCGGGATTTTTCGGTGATCGCGTCACCGACACTCCGCCGGACCTGTGGGTACCGGTGGAGATGGAACCATATGTGCATGGAGCCAGCTCGATTCTCCATCACCCTATTTCTCACTGGCTATATCCGATAGGCAGGGTACGGGCGGGCACGAACATTGCCGCTCTGCAGGCAAAGGTGAGCGGCACGCTGCGACAGTGGCTGGCCAATCAGCCAGACCTGACCGCACATGGCGGCGCGGCCGTGATTCCGCGAATGCACGTGGTGATTACGGCCGGCGGCGGGGGCATTCAGCAGTTGCAGATCCAGACGGGCAAGAGCCTGAAGATGTTGCTGATTCTATCCGCGGTGGTGCTGTTGATTGCCTGCGCGAACATTGCCAACCTGATGCTGGCACGAGCGACGACGAAGCGCTCGGGTGTGGCGTTGCGAATGGCCCTGGGCGCGGGGCGACGACGGGTGATGGTGCAGACGTTGACAGAGAGCGTCATTCTCGGCCTGATTGGCGGCGTTGCCGGATTGGGCGTCGCTTACCTGGGTTCGCACACGATTTTGGCGCTGGCATTTCCGTATGCAACGCACCTGACCATCGATCCCAGGCCTTCACAGGCGGTGCTTGGATTCACCTTCCTGGTATCGCTGGTGACGGGCGTGCTGTTCGGCGCGGGGCCTGCGTGGCTTTCGTCGCACGCGCAGCCAGCCGAAGCGCTGCGCGGCGCAAACCGCTCAACGAAAGATCGCTCGTCGTTGCCTCAAAAATCGCTGGTGGTTTTTCAGGCGGCGCTTTCGGTGGTGCTGCTGACGGCCGCCATCCTGGTGACCAAGTCGCTGACCCAACTGGAACACCAGGACTTTGGCGTCAAGACCGCGAACCGCTACGTGGTGCACATTGACCCTGTGGGCGCGGGCTACACGATGAACCGGTTGCCGGCGCTTTACCGGCAGATGGAAGACCGCTTTGAAAGCCTGCCGGGGGTAACGAGCTTCAGCCTTGCCATGTACAGCCCGCTGGAAGGCGACAACTGGGGCGAGTGCGTGATTCCGCAGGGGCATCCGGCTCCGACGCCCGGCGATCATTGCGGTTCGACGTGGGTGCGGGTGAGCAACCACTATCTGGATTCAATTGGCGTGCCGATTGTGCGTGGGCGCGGATTCACGGACCAGGATACGGCTGGCTCGCCACAGGTTGCGATTGTGAACCAGACGTTTGCGAAGAAGTTTTTTTCGAACAAGGATCCGATCGGTCAGCACTTCGGCATCGACGATGTGAAGTATTCAAGCGCGTTTGAAATTGTGGGCGTGTTCGCAGATTTCAAAATGAACCAGCCGCGCGACGTCCAACACGCTGTGTATCTGCGCCCGCTGACGCAGCAGTTCCTCGGCTACACGGAATCATTCCTGAGCTCGACCGAGGCAGAGTCAATGAACATGGACGCGATGATCGTGGCGTTCAACGGGCCGCAGCAGAATGTGGATCAGCTCTTGCGGCGCACGCTGGCCGAGATCGATCCCAACCTGACGATTTTTCACTTGTTTCCGTTTGAGGAACAGGTGGAGGGCAACTTTACCGAGGAGCGGCTGATTGCGCGGCTCACGAGTTTGTTTGGCATGCTGGCGCTGGTGCTGGCTTCGGTGGGGCTGTACGGCGTGATGTCGTATTTTGTTGCGCAGCGGACGAGCGAGATCGGCATTCGCATGGCGCTGGGCGCGACGCGCCAGAGCGTGGTGAGGATGGTGATGCGCGGGGCGATGATGCAGATCCTGATCGGGCTGGTGCTGGGCATTCCTGCCGCGCTCTATGCAGGCTACCTGATGAAGGTGCTGCTCTACGGTGTGGACAGTTACGACCCGATGGCAATTACAGGGGCGCCGTTGATGCTGGTACTGTGCGCGGCTTTGGCTGGATTTATTCCGGCGCGGCGGGCGGCGTCGATTGACCCGATGGAGGCGCTGCGCACGGAATAACGATTTTCCCGGAGGTTACCAGGAATGAATTCGCTGCTTCAAGATGTTCGCTACGCGCTGCGGCAACTGCGCAAGTCGCCAGCCTTCACGTTGACCGTGATTTTGACGTTGGCGTTGGGCATCGGCGCCAATGCGGCGGTGTTTACGCTGTTCGACCAGGTGCTGCTGCGTATGCTGCCCGTGGAGCGGCCGAAGGAGCTGGTACGCTTTCAGTGGACCGGATCGTTTTCAGGTTCGGGCTCGAGCTTTGGCGGCGACATCACGAACTACTTCTCGTATCCGATGTACAAGGACCTGCGCGACCAGAACCAGGTGTTTGCGGGGATACTTGCGGCGGACCGCGCGAGCGTGGGCGTGAGCTGGCACACCCAGGCCGAGGAGAAAGACGCGGAGATCGTGAGCGGGAATTACTTTCAGCTGCTGGGGCTGAGGCCCGCACTGGGACGGCTGATCACGCCGCAGGACGATACGGCGAAGAATGCGAACCCGGTAGTGGTGCTGAGTTACAGCTACTGGAAGGCGCGCTTTGCTTCATCGCCCGACGTTGCCGGGCAGACGGTACTGATCAACGGACATCCCTTCACAATTCTTGGAGTGGCGCCGGAGAATTTTCAGTCGGCGATCGGCGGATATAGGCCCGGAGTGTTCATTCCCGTCAGCATGGTTGAAATGGCGATGCCGTGGGTGGTGCAACGCGACGACCTGAACAACCATCAGTCGGTGTGGTTGACGCTGGTGGCGCGGCTGAAGCCGGGCGTGAGCTATCAGCGGGCGGAAGCGAGCCTGGCGCCGCTGTGGCATTCGCTGCGCGCAAACGAACTAACGCTTTACAAGAACCACAGCGAACGGTTTGCGAAGGGATTTCTGGATACGTCGAAGTTGCAGGTGCTGGACGACTCGACCGGGTTCACTCCCGAGCGTGGGGATTTGAAAACGCCGCTGATCATCCTGATGAGCATGGCGGAGCTGCTGGTGGCGATGTGCGCCATCAACGTGGCGACCCTGCTGTTGCTTCGTGCGGCGGGGCGCTCGCGAGAGATGTCGATGCGCTATGCGCTGGGCGCAAAGCGCTGGCGGATTGTTGCGCAGTTGCTGGTTGAGGGGGGCGTGCTGGGGGCAGCGGGTTGCGCCGCGGGATTGGCGGTTGCTCCGGCGGTGGCCGGGATGCTGGTGCGGCTGATGACGAGCGCCGATCCGGGAAAAGAACACTATTCCGCGGCGATCGATATGCGGGTGCTGTTGTTCACGCTGGGGATTTCGCTTTTGACAACGCTGTTGTTCAGCATTGCGCCGGCGCTTCACTTCATGTTCCCTGATCTTGCGCAGGCGTTGCGGCAGAATGCGGGCACGGCACCCAAGGGTTCGCAGCGGTTCCGCAAACTGGCGGTGGGTGCGCAGATTGCGCTCAGTGTTCTCCTTCTGGGCAGCGCGGGAATGTTTGTGCGCTCGCTTGACAACCTGCGCAATCAGCCGTTGGGATTTGAGACGGCCAACTTGACGACGTTCTCTCTGGATCCGACGAACTCGGGTTATGGCGATGACCGTACGGCGCAGATTGTGACCAGCGTGGTGGAAAGGGTGCGCGCGATTCCCGGCGTGACGATTGCGGCCGCGACCACGGATCCGGAGCTGGCCGGTGACGACAACGGCTCAAACTTCACGGTGCAGGGACACATTGCGAGCGAAGACGAGAAGATGGATTTTGAAGTGCCGTGGGTGACGGCCGGCTACTTTTCAACATTGCACCAGCCGCTGCTGGCAGGCAGGGAGTTGACGGAAGCGGACACGGCGGGATCGCCGAAGGTTGCGGTGGTGAACGCGGCGCTGGCCAAACGATTCTTCGGCACGCCGCAGAATGCACTTGGGCACTTGCTGGCCGAGGGCGGGGGCAGCAACGTGAAGTTCGACACGACGATTGTGGGCGTGGTGGGCGACATCAAGCACGAGGATCTGAAGACCGATATCGGGCCGGCTGTTTACCGGCCGTATCTGCAGGAGAAGCATCCAACCGGTGTGCAGATCTACGCGCGGACGGCGGAGGCGCCGGACACGATTGAGTCCGCTATCCGGCAGGCCGTGCATCAGCTCGACCCGACTCTTGTGGTGGATGGGCTGCGTACCATGCAGGCCGAGATAGACATCAGCGCTTCAGAAAACCGCGCGCTGGCATTTCTGGCAATCGGTTTCTCAGTGCTGGCGATGATTCTTGCAGGGGTGGGGTTGTATGGCGTGCTTGCCTACTCGACCGAGCAGCGCACGCGCGAGATTGGCGTGCGGATGGCGCTGGGCGCGGGGCGCTGGAGCGTAGTGACGCTGGTGATGCGCGAGATGGCGCTGATTGCAGCGATTGCAACGGCCGTGGCGCTGCCTTCGGTTGTTGCCGTGGCGCGATTGTTTCAGAGCGAGCTTTACGGGGTGTCGACCTTTGATCCGGTGGTGCTGGCGGGAGCGTTCCTTTTTACCGCGGTGATGGTGCTGTTTGCAGCGGTGCTTCCGGCGCGGCGCGCGGCTTCAATCGAGCCGATGCAGGCGCTCCGGACTGAGTAGTTAATTTTGGTTTTGAGATGGGAGTCGTGGGAAAGCAATGATCGAGCTTAAAAATGTGGAACGCAGTTACAAGGCCGGGCACACGGAGACGTGGGTGCTGCGGCGCGTGGGACTGACGATCGGCGAAGGCGAGTTTGTGACGGTGATGGGGCCTTCGGGAGCGGGGAAGTCATCGCTCTTGAACGTGCTGGCACTGCTGGACGACGGCTGGTTGGGCGAGTACTGGTTCGGCGAGACGCCGGCGCACAAACTGAATCGCAAGCAGCGCGCCGACTTGGCGCGGCAACGGATCGGGATGGTGTTCCAGAGCTATCACCTGCTGGATGACCTGACGGTGGCAGAGAATATCGACTTGCCGCTCTCGTACAAGAATCTGCCCGCGAAGGAGCGACAAGGGATGGTGGCCGACATTCTGGATCGCTTTCAGATTGTGGCGAAGAAGGACCTGTTTCCGTCGCAGTTGTCGGGCGGCCAGCAGCAACTTGTGGGCATTGCGCGCGCCGTGGTGCATGCGCCCACGCTGCTGCTTGCAGACGAGCCGACGGGCAATCTGCACTCCACGCAGGCGCGCGAGATCATGGAGCTCTTCTGCCAGTTGAACAAGACGGGCACAACGATTGTGCAGGTAACGCACTCTGAAGAAAATGCGAGTTACGGGAAACGCATTGTGGAGCTGCGCGACGGGTGGGTTACGCGGGATGAGGCAGTCAACAGCAGGGATTAGCCACCCCAGCGAGCAAAAATCGCTCGCCGGGGGCCCCAGCTGGGAATAGGGATTAGGGATTAGAAAAGCTCGGGGTAAAGTTGGTTGATTCCCACCCATCGCAAAATGCGCGATGGATGGGGCATCCAGCTTAAAACAGGGAACAGGGATAAGGGAACAGGGTGAATCGTGAATTATCTGAAGCTTAGTTTTCTGAAGCGTGTTGGGGCGGTTGCGGCTGTGCTGCTGGTCAGCGGACACGTGGCTATGGCTGTTGAAGGGCCGGGAGCTGCGTCGGTGCAGACCGCTTCGCCTGCGGGGCAGGGAACAGTGGCGACGGCGCCGCTCAACAATAATTCCGCGAGCGTTATTCCATTCGACCAGTTGCTGCACCCTTCGCGGAATCCGTTCGATGCGTACCGGGGCAAGACGGTGCCTCCGCCGAGCCTGGCAAATTCTACGCGGCTCGATTCACTGGTGAAGGATGGCAAGCTTTACTTGACATTGCAAAATGCCATCGACCTGGCGCTTGAAAACAACCTTGACCTGGTGATTGCGCGCTACAACCTGCCGATTGCACAGATGGATGTGTTGCGCACCGAGGCGGGCGGCACAGTGCGCGGCGTGAATACGGGCGTGGTGTCGGGCACTCCGGGCGGAGCCGGCGGCCTGTTTGGCGCCAGCAGCGGAGCAGGCGCGGGCGGCACGAGTGGCGGCGCGGGTGGCGCGGGAGCCGGAGCGTCGGGACTGGTGCAGTCGACGCTGGGCACGGGCGCGTCGGTGAACTCATACGATCCCAACATCAGCGCAAAAACCTACATCGACCACACCACGCAACTGCTGCCCAACCAGGTTCTGTACGGTGTGCCGGTGATCCACCAGAACACCTTTCTGGGCGACCTGACGTATTCGCAGGCTTTCGCGACGGGCGCGAGCATCCAGATGGCGTGGGACAACAACCGGCAGACGACCAACAGCCCCAACAACACGCTGAATCCGCAGCTGAACTCCTATTTTGAGTTTTACGCGAATCAGGAGTTGCTGGCCGGCTTCGGCCTTGGGCCGAACCTGCGCTACCTGCGCATTGCCAAGACCAACCAGAAAGTTTCTGACATTGCCTTTCGCGCGCAGCTAATTGCCACGGTGGTGCAGATTGGCGATCTGTACTGGGACCTGGTGAACGCCTATGATAACGAGCAAGTAGGGGAACGGTCAGTGGCGTTTGCGACGGAGACATTGAACGTGGCGAAGAAGCAGCTTGCGTTGCAGGCGATCCCGGAGATGGACGTGCTGAAAGCGGAAGCGGACCTGGCCACGCGGCAGCAGGACTTGACCACGGCGCGCACCAACCTTGAGTTGCAAGAGTTGTACATGAAGAACGCGGTGACCCGTTCGCTCGACGATCCGGTTCTGCAGGAGATGCCGGTGGTGCCCGTGGACCACGCCGTGGCGCAGGCAGAGCCAGATACTCGCCCGGCGCAGGAGATGATTGCCGAAGCGCTCAAAGAACGAACAGAGCTGCTGGAGTCGAGCCTGGTGCTGGAGAACAGCGAGCTGAGCCGCAAGACGGCGCGCAATGCGCTGCTGCCCTCGCTTTCAGTGTACGGATTTTATGCGGGCACGGGCTATGCCGGCACCGCGAATCCACTGGACAGCACTGGGACCAACGCGCCGACGGGATTCAGTGGGGCGGTGGACAATGCCTTCAATTATTCTTCTCCTGAATACCAGGTGGGATTTCAATTGAACGTGCCGCTCCGCAATCGGATTGCCAAGGCCGACCAGTACCGCACCGAGCTTGAGTACCGGCAGTCGCAGGTGTATCTGGAAGAATTGAAGAAGCGCATCCGCATCGAAGTGCGCAATGCGGCGTTTGCGCTGGAGCAGGGGGCGAGCCG
>Ga0182012_10002309_pt1 | contig 20623 bp, 18 predicted proteins | sample 612S2SmetaG_FD_120486 | JGI IMG/M metagenome (GOLD analysis project Ga0182012, IMG submission 120486) | Permafrost microbial communities from Stordalen Mire, Sweden - 612S2S metaG | ecosystem: Environmental > Terrestrial > Soil > Wetlands > Permafrost | place: Sweden: Stordalen | collected...
GCGCGGAACGCGCTGGCGCACGACTTCATCTTGCGGATGCCGCAAGGCTACGAAACGGTGATTGGCGAGAAGGGTTTTCGCCTGAGCGGGGGTGAGCGACAACGGCTTGCCATTGCACGGGCCATTCTGAAGGACTCGCCGATTTTGATTCTTGATGAAGCTACATCGGCTCTCGATGCGGAAAGCGAATCTCTGGTGCAGGCTGCGCTAGCGAACCTGATGCAGGATCGCACGGTGCTGGTGATTGCGCATCGGTTGTCTACAATTCGCAGGGCTGATCGGATCGCTGTGCTTGAAGACGGGCGAATCACAGCAGTTGGCTCGCACGAGCAGCTATTGGAGATTTCGCCGACATACGGGCGTCTTTATCAGCTCCAGTTCACCGATATTCCTGAGGTCGCTCCGGTGGAGTCGCAGGTGCCGGAGTCCCTCGAGGAGGTTGAGCAATGAGAGTTGCTGGTTCATTTACCGTCCAACAATCGTGGTGGACCGATGCGCGCTTCAAATTGCCTTTGTCCAGCAGCTCAGCACGACCGTGAGAGAGAAATGCCCATTTATTCCATGACCGGATTTGCCCGCCTCCAGGTGAGCCTGCACGATTCACTCACCTACACGTTGAGCGTGAAGAGCGTGAATCACCGTTTTCTCGACGTGCAGATGCGCCTGCCAAACGGGCTGGACGCGCTCGAGAACGATCTGCGCAAAGCGCTGAAGGATTCGCTGGTGCGGGGACATGTGGACCTTACGCTGAATGTGGACCGCAACTCGCAGTCGCGCGCTGGCTACAACCGCGAACTGATTTCAAGTTATGTGGCGGCCTTCAATGCGGCGCGGGCGGACTTCGGACTGCAGGGCGAACCGGATCTGAATGCGGTGCTGCGCATTCCGGGAGCATTGCAGGGAGACAGCCGAACGGACGACGATCTGGCGGTGCTTGCTGAGAGCGTGATGGCACAGATTGGGCCTTTGCTCGAAGAGCTGAAGACGATGCGTGCTCGCGAAGGTGAGTCGCTCGTTGGAATCCTGAATGCAACGATGGACAGGCTCGCCGAGGCGACGGCAGGAGTGGCCGAGCTACGGCCGGAGGTGGAGCTGCGCTACCAAACGCGGCTTGCGGAGCGCCTGCAAAACGCAGTGGGGCCGACTTTTGATAGGCAGCGATTGCTCGAGGAAGTCGCGGTGCTGGTGGAGCGCAGCGACATTGCCGAAGAACTGACAAGGATGGTTACGCACATCGGTCATTTCCGCGAGCTGTTGCGGGCTGGCGGAGAGGCCGGCAAGAAGCTGGATTTTCTGCTACAGGAGATGAATCGTGAGGCAAACACGCTGCTTTCGAAGACAGGAGGCACGGCCGGAAGGGGGACCAGGATCACCGAATTGGGCCTGGCGATGAAGGCGGAGATCGAGAAGGCCCGGGAACAGATCCAGAACGTCGAATAGAATCATCGGAATGGTTTGCTCACCCAAACCGGGGATAGCAAACGCAGGCGACAGCGTAATCAGATAGAAGACACGAGGGACCCAGGCAAAGTGGCAGGCATTCTCTTTATCATTTCGGCGCCTTCGGGCTCAGGCAAAAGCACACTGGTGAGCGAACTGCGCAAGCAAGTGAGCGGTGTTGATTTTGCTATCTCCTGGACGACGCGCGCACCGCGCGGGTCAGAGGAGAACGGGCGCGAATACAATTTCACGACGAAGGAAGAGTTCAAGCGGATGATCGAGGAGGGGGTGTTCCTGGAATATGCCGAGGTCTTCGGCAACTTCTACGGAACGGCGCGCCAGTCGCTCGATGAGGCGCGAAATGCCGGACATGACCTTTTGCTTGATATTGATGTGCAGGGAGGGAAGCAGGTACGGGCCAAGATGCCTGAGGCAGTGAGCATCTTTGTGCTTCCGCCAAACCCCAAGGTTTTGCGGACCAGGTTACGCAACCGCAGCCGAGCGGAAGGCGTGGTCAACGAGGCCGAACTCTACCGCAGACTCTCGGAGGCGAGCAAGGAGATTGAGAATTATCGCGAATACGGCTATATTCTGGTCAACGACATCCTCGACCGCGCAGTAGCCCAACTTGAAGCGATTGTTCTCGCAGAGCGTTTTTACAGAAACGGCGAGGCCATAGCTTATCGGTCCCGCAGGGTGTTGGAGGTCGCCGCGGCATGTTTGCAGATGAACGCGCATGAGCGGCTCAAGCCGGTGCTGGAGGCCTTTGGGATCGACGGCGGATCCGGCGGGCAACAACTGCTGTTTGGAGAGGATCAAGATGACGATTGAGACCCAGTTCGATTCGAACTACCGGAAGGTTCTGGTGGCAGCACGTCGCGCCCGCCAGATTCAGAGCGGCGCACACGCCCTGGTCCCCACTCGTTCGAACAAAGCCTGCCGCATCGCGCAGGACGAGATCGAGGCCGGCAAGATTTCCTACGTCAAGGTTGCGAAAGAAGTGCAGAAGCCGCTGATTGAAGGCCCGGCGATCCCGATTCTACTCAGCTAGGCTTTCTGACCCCTCAGAGCTTTTGGTGCACTTGCCTGTGCTTGCCGGCGGGCTTTATACGCGCCCGAGGCAAGGCTCAGTCCTGCGGTTCTGGATGGATGTTCGCGTTCCTCGCCCTTTTGCGATCGCATCGATCACGCACCCCTGTTCTACAATCGAGCTATGAGAGTCACGGTCGGCGTCTCCGGCGGAATTGCCGCGTACAAGGCGGCGGAACTGGTGCGAGCCCTGCAAAAACAGGGAGCCGAGGTCCACGTGGTGATGACCGCGGCGGCGCAGAAATTTATTCAGCCGCTAACCTTTGCGTCGCTGACAGGCCACAAGGTGCTGACCAGCCTGTGGGACGACTACTCATCTGCGGAAACCACGGACCAGAACGGCATTGAGCACATCAGCGAAGCGCAGTGGACCGAGGCGCTGGTGGTTGCTCCCGCTACGGCGAATATCCTGGCCAAGTTTGCGCACGGGATAGCCGACGACTTTTTGACGACGCTATACCTGGCGACGCGCGCACCCGTGCTGGTGGCCCCGGCGATGAACGTGAACATGTGGGAACATCCGGCGACACAGGACAACCTTGAGTTGTTGCGCGAGCGCGGTGTGCGGGTGGTAGAGCCAGGCGCAGGAGCGCTGGCATGCGGCATGGTGGGGCCGGGACGCATGGCAGAGCCAGAGGCAATAGCCGATGCGGTGCTTGGCGCCCTGGGACGGCGTCACGACCTGGCTGGAGAGGTAGTGCTGGTGACAGCGGGCGGCACGCGTGAGGCGCTGGACCCTGTGCGGTTCATTGGCAATCGTTCCAGCGGCAAGATGGGCTACGCATTGGCCGATGCGGCGCAGAGTCGAGGCGCGAGGGTGATCCTGATTAGCGGGCCGACGGCGATCCACCCGCCGGCGCACTGCGAGGTAATCAAGGTGACCACGGCCGACCAGATGCGGCAGGCAGTGATTGAGCACATGGTGGAAGCAACGCTGGTGATCAAGGCTGCGGCCGTGGCCGATTACCGGCCGGTGACTGTGTCGGACCAGAAGCTAAAGCGCACCGGACCGATGACGCTCGAACTTGCGCCGACGGAGGACATTCTGGCGGAGGTGGTGCGGCGCAGGCGTCCGGGGCAATTGATCATCGGCTTTGCCGCCGAGACGAACGACAAGATGGAGAACGGGCGCGCCAAACTGCTGCGCAAGGGGGCCGATGCCATTGTGGTGAACGCAGTGACGGGGGATGGTGTCGGCATTGAAGCTGACTCCAATGCCGCGACGTTCTTGACGCTTTCGACGGCGATTGAGTTGCCGCTGATGCCGAAGCGTTCGCTGGCCGATCGGATCCTTGACGAGGTGCTCACGTTGCGACGTCCAAAGGCGTTGATGGTCGAATTTGGCGAATCAGGGGACGAGAAGGCCCGGCAGGATGTGGTTCTGAAGGAGTCTGCTGCCCGGGATGCGACGGCAGCAAATGGGGATGAGGTATTGATCTCCTTGCCCGGCGGCTCGCGCCGGCAGCTGATTATGGAGTAGCGCGATGGCCCGACACCTTGACCCTGCCGCGCGGGATGCGCTGGTTTTACGGATGCGCTTCTACCGCGATCTGGGTCTGACGGAGTTCTATCGAAGGCCTGTTGACGCGGCACTATTAGAACAGTGGGAGATCGCTGGTGCGGAGCCCGAGCAGCAAACCGCTGCGCCTATGCAGCAGGAAGTTTCAACGGACGTTCCTGGTTATCCAGTGCGGCAGCCAGAGGCGCAACAGGTCGCGATGCATCCGATTCACTCTGCGGAGGACACAATGAGCGCACGCAAGGCTCAATTCTCATCGCCTTTGATAGCTCCGGAGGTTGCTCCCGCTGAGCGCGCGGCGGCGTTGGAGATCATCCGGGAAGAGATCGGCGATTGCACGCGGTGCGCGCTGCATAAGGGCCGCAACAAGCTGGTCTTCGGCGACGGCTCACCAACGGCTCGGCTAATGTTTGTGGGCGAAGGGCCGGGCGCGGACGAAGATGCGCAGGGCATTCCGTTTGTTGGTAAGGCGGGGCAACTGCTGAACAACATGATCGCGGCGATGGGCCTGAAGCGCGAAGATGTCTACATTGCGAATGTGGTGAAATGCCGCCCTCCGGGCAACCGCACGCCGGAGCCTGAGGAAGGCGCGACGTGCTCGCCATTTTTATTTCGTCAGATCGACGTGGTACGGCCGCAGGTTCTGGTTGCGCTCGGAGCGACGGCGGCAACGTATCTGCTCGGCTCGCGGCAGCCGCTTGCAGGGCTGCGCGGACGCGTTCATGCATTCAGGGGAACGCAACTCATCGTGACGTATCACCCGGCATATCTCCTGCGCGATCCGCGGCAGAAGAAAGAAGCCTGGGCCGACTTGCAGATCGCGATGAAAGAACTGGGGCTGAAGACGCCGAGCAAGGGCTGAGGGGCACGGGCTACAGCAAGACGACTGGGATCAGCGCCGCGCGAGCCGCATCATTTGGTATCGAGCGCCTTCAGGTTACTGCAGGCGGTGTCGTTGCCGCCTTTGCATGCCTGGTCATAGAGTTGCTGCGCTTTGTCGAGGTCGACTGCCACAGACTCGCCGCGCTTGTACATGTCGCCCTGATAGTCGCAGGCATCCATGTCGTTTCCGTCGCAGGCCTGTTTGAACAGCGCCAATGCCATGGCGTAGCTCTGTGGTGCACCTACGCCATCGAAGTACATGGATCCCAGGTATTGGCATCCCTGAGAGTCCCCCCCATAGCAGGACTGTTTGTAAAGAGCAAACGCCTGATCACGGTCCAGGGTTACACCAAGCCCCATACCGTAGAGATATCCGAGGAACTTACAGCCCATCATCTTTCCCAAATCGCAAGACTGTTTGAAGAACTCCTCGGCCTTCTTGTAGTCCTGGGTCACGCCAGTGCCGGTGTGGTACATGTAACCGATTCCGAAACACCCCGTGGAGTCCCCTCCGGTACAGGCCTCCTGAAACGCAGAAAGCGCGTGCGGGTAATCCTGCTGTTTGCGGTAATTCTCTCCCAGGGTGGCCTCGGCATCCGCCATGACGGTTCGCTCTTCGCGGACGGGCCCCAATGACAGGGAGATCACCTTGGATGTGTTTCCGGAGCCGGTCACGTTCTGGCTGGTGTGGTCGCGGCCGTCGGTGGTTGCAGCCCTCACGATGTGGTTACCGGCCGGTAACTGCGCACGGGCGACATCTCCGAACGGGATCGGACCTTTCTCTTCTCCGTCGACCTGCCAGTTGCAAGGGACATCGCAGTTGACGACCAGCGTGAAGAGGCCGTCGGGAGCGCCATTCGGTGTCGCCTCGTTTTTGGCTGCCGGGGTCTCCCGGCGCAGCCGGTTGGCAGCAAGATGGGCGGTCGGCACATACGGGCTTTGCGGAAAGTCGACAACAAAGTCGTCGAAGTCCTGGGGGTTGTGCGATTCCTTGATAGCATTCCAGGCTTCGAGCGCCGGGTCTGGTGCCGAGGGGCCGGAAGGTACGTTGACCGTTACAGGTCCGGTGAAGAGGTAGACCGGGCGTTCGAGGAGCCCGTAGATCGCGGGGACCTGCTGGCGGTTGGTGTCGGCGGCCATCTGGCGCGCGACATCGCGTACCGCATCGTCGAGCGAAATGCCCTTTTCGGTGAGTGCCTTGAGCAGGTACTCAGTAAAGAGGCCGTTGCGGCTGGCGTTGTTGTCACTGGCGGTGTGGCCAGCTTCGGTGGCGAAGACGATCAGCGAACCGAGTCCCTCCATCGGGGCAAGTCCCCCACCGGCAGACCGAGCACCCTTGATGGGGTTGTCGCGGCAGGCATCAAGAACGATGACTTTGACAGCCGCGCCACGATCGTCGAGGTCGCTAGCGATGCGCTGGGCCGAGACTGCGTCGTCTTCCACCTCGTCTGCGGTGGCATTTGCGGCAATATCGATGGGAAGCAGGTAGTTGATGCCCTTCACCTCGACCCCGTGACCCGAGTAATAGACGAAGGCGAAGTCTCCGGGGTGCACGGAGGCGACAAAGTCCCGGACAGCACGCTTCATTGCGTCGTGCGGGGCGTTGAAGACGCGTTGAACATTTCCTTTGAATCCAGCCTGCTCAAGGGCCGCTGCGACGTCTGTGGCGTCATTGACTGGGTTGACGAGCGGCTTCCAGGGATAGTCCTTGTTGCCGATTACGAGAGCAAGACGCCGGGTGGGGCCGGCATTGTGCTCTTCAGTTTCTATCTGGAAGCCTTTGGCCCCCTGGGAGACCAGATACGGTGAGACGGCTAGAAGCGCGCAGAACACCACCACCATGCGCCTGGAGAGCGCGAGAAAAGGGCAGCGAGAGAAGATTGCACCAGCCATATGTCACGACTTGAAAGTGGGCAGGGAAGTCGACTTCAGCATACGGTGAATCTTGTGGATTGACCAGAAGTTAAATCAGGTCAGAATTCCCATGCCTTGCCTTGGCCGAGTTTGCGGGAGCCGAACGGATTCAATCAGGGCTGGTTGGCTGTGCGGATCGCTTAGCCCTGATCCTTCCAAAGAAGTACACCGCCAAGAATCCCTTCCGCGTTGGAGATGATGCTGACGTTTGGGGGCAGCTTGATGAGCAGCTTCTTGGTGTTTCCGCCGCCGATGTAGAGGTGATCCCAGTTGAAGAGCTTCTCAGTCTCCTTGATGCCTTTCAGGACGAAGGTGTTCCAGCGGTTCTTGCCGAATTTGTCGAGACCGCGGCGGCCGAGGTAGTCCTCGTAGGTCTTCTTCATCCAGGGATGGTGGCCGAGTTCGAGGCCGGGGACGAGGTGGCCGTTCGTGAAGAGTGCTGCGCCCATTCCAGTGCCAAGGGTTAGCACCAGTTCCACGCCTTTACCCTTGATTGCGCCGTAACCGGCCACATCCGCGTCGTTGCCTACGCGCACGGGCTTGTGCCACATTTTTTCGAGTTCTTTCTGCAGCGGAAAGCCTTTTGCCCACAGCGGATGGAGGTTGAAGCCAAGGTAGGTGCAGCCGTGCTTGATAACGCCAGGGAAGCCAACGGAGACCCGGTCGAAGGTTGGGGAAAGCTTTTTCAGTTGGTCGAGCCCTTTGAGCACCGCACGCGGCGTGGGGATCTTCGGCGTTGGGACGCGCTGGCGATCGCTTACTGGCTTGCCGTCGGCGTCGAGGACCATGGCTTTGAGGCCGGAGCCACCAATATCGATGCAGATCGTGAGCGGATGTTTGGCCTTGGCAAGGTCGACCGGCTTTGGAGCGGGGGCCGGGGCTTTCGCAAATGAGGTGGTGCTGGCTTTTGGAGTCATCAGCAATGAATTGTACTGCGGGAGAGCGGCTTCCGGCAGATGTTTTCCGTGAGTGGTTTCTCCTCAGGGTTGGCGGGAAATGCACAAGGCCCCTTTCGCCTAAACTTGTGGGTACGTCATGCCCGTCTATTGCGAAGTCGCATTGCCTGTTCCGATCGACCGGACCTTCACCTATGCGATAAGGGAAGGACAACTTCCCCAGCGGGGGGCACGGGTGATTGCGCCATTCCGCAATGAAAAACTGATCGGCGTGGTTACGGCGGTGGCCGTTACGGAGCCGCCGGAATTCGAGGTCCGGTACCTGGAAGCAGTGCTTGATCGAGAGCCGCTGATGAGCGACCAGCTGCTGACACTTGCCGAGTGGATGGCGCAGTACTACCTTGCGCCGCTGGGGGAGGTCTTGCGCGGCATGCTGCCGTTGATGGCTGAGGTGAGGCGGACGGTGTATTACCGCATCAGCAATCTTGGGCGGGATGCGCTGGCGAAGAGCATTGAAGGCCAGACTGGCCTGCTGCAGCCCGGAGGCAAGCGGAGCGTGCGCCGCAGCCGCTTGTCGCCGGAAGAGCAGGACATCGAGCGCCGGGTGCTGGAGCGGCTGGCAAGTGGGGAGCCGGTAAGGGTTTCCACGTTGCGCACGGCGACTGCTGCATCGCTGCCGCTGCTGGCGTCGCTGGTGCGACGGAAGCTAGTAGTTCGCGAGACCCTAGCCGTAGAGCGAGATGCGCGGCGCATGGAGCGGATCTGCGTGCTGGTCTCGGATGCGCGCCTGCCTGCACTGACAGAGAAACAGCAAGCGATTCTGGCGGAGTTGGCGGCTTGCGGCGGAGAGATGCCACTGGCCTCACTTCGCGCGCGGGGGCTGCCTTCGTCGACGCTGCAAACGCTGGTGCGGCGCGGGCTGGTACGGATTGACGAGCGGCCCGCGATATTCCGGATGGGTGGGCTGGTCCCAGCGGCGGCCCCGTTTCCGCTGAACGAGCCGCAGACCGAGGCGTTGGCAAGTATTGTCTCGGCAATGGGCACGTTTCGACCGTTTCTATTGCATGGAGTGACCGGATCGGGCAAGACGGCAGTCTATCTGGCGGCGATGCAGCGTGCTCTGGATCGGGGATTGTCGTCGATCCTGCTGGTGCCTGAGATTGGGCTGACACCGCAAACGGCCGGCTTGCTGGATGCTGCGTTTGGACAGCGGGTGGCGCTGCTGCACTCTGCACTGACGCCAGAAGAACGGAGCGAGCAGTGGCGGAGGATCAAGTGCGGCGACGCAACGATCGTAGTGGGGACGCGTTCGGCTATATTTGCGCCTGCGCAGAATCTTGGCCTGATTCTTGTCGACGAGGAACATGACCAGAGCTACAAGCAAGAAGAGACGCCGCGCTACAACGGCCGCGACGTGGCGGTGATGCGGGCGAAGCTGGCTGGGGCGGTGGTGGTGATGGGTTCAGCCACTCCGTCGCTCGAGAGCTGGCAGAACTCGGTCCTCAAGAAGTACCAGCGGATCGAGATGCGCGATCGCGTGATGAACCGTCCGCTGCCTGAGGTGGAAGTGATCGACATGCGGCGTGAGTTTCAGGAGACAGGCAAGGAGCAGCTCTTCTCGCGCTCGCTGGTGATGGAGACACAGCAGGCACTGGACCGCAACGAACAGGCGCTTATCCTGCTCAACCGGCGGGGTTATTCGTTCTCGGTGATCTGCCGGGCGTGCGGCGTGAAGCTCGAGTGTGAAAACTGCGCCATCTCGCTGACGCATCACAAGCCGGCTGAGGACCAAGCTGGGATTGCGCGTGAGGGGCAGCGGCTGGAGTGCCACCACTGCGGCTACAGGCGCACCGTGCCGGCACGCTGCCCCAAGTGTGACAGCGAGCATTTGTATTACCTGGGCGCGGGGTCAGAGCAGGGCGAGGAGCGTTTGGCGGAGATTTTTCCGTCGGCTCGCATCGGGCGCATGGACAGGGATACAGTTCGGGGGCGGGGCGACCTGGAGAGGTTGCTGGCGCGCCTGCACTCGGGCGAGATCAACCTGCTGGTGGGCACGCAGATGATCGCCAAAGGGCACGACATTCATGGGGTGACCCTGGTGGGTGTTGTGGGCTGTGATCATTCGCTGTCGATGCCGGACTTTCGCGCCGCCGAGCGGGTTTTTCAGTTGATGACCCAGGTATCAGGCAGAGCAGGACGGGGAGAATTGCCGGGACGCGTGGTCGTGCAGACATACTATCCCGACCACTACGCGATTTTGGCCGCAGCAAAGCACGACTACGCGAGTTTTGTGGAGCGCGAGCTGAAGTTTCGCCGCTGGATGCACTACCCACCGTTCGGCGTGCTGGCCAATGTGCTGATTCAATCGCAGAAGCTGGAAGAGGCCGTGGCGTGGTCGACGACGCTTGGAAAGTGGTTTGAGCAGGCTGCGCCGCCGGGGGTACGGGTTCTTGGCCCGTGCACAGCGCCGATTCCGCGCATCAAGGGGACCTATCGCTTCCACATGATTTTGAAGGCGGCGAAGCGAAGCGCGCTCAACGCGGCGCTGCATGGCATGCTGGCGCACGCCGACGCGGAGGAGATTCCGCGGCGGAACTTGATTTTGGACGTAGACGCGCTGCGGCTCATGTAGGCGCTTGCGTCGGGGTAGGCGCTCGCGAATCGCTCACAAGGAATCGTCTTGGCTCGTTCAAGCCTGCCGACTTCGGGTCGGGTGCTCGCTTTTCGCTTGCGATCCTTGGCCGAGGCTTGGGCCAATGCACTGAATTGGGAGGTGCTTCACTTGTGCGCCACCGGATTGCCCACGCGGCACATCGCACCCCCCCAAGTGTCCAAACCTAGCTCCATGGAACCTAAAGTGGAGCAGTTTGATTGACTAGCTCTTGGGGGCTTCGCCTGTTGCGATGGTGTGGAGCTCTTTGCCCGGTTTGAAGCGGACAGCCTTGCCCGGCGTAATGTTGACCTCTGTACCGGTTCGGGGATTGCGCCCAATTCCAGTCTTGCGTGCACGAACACTGAATACGCCGAATCCGCGGAGTTCAATGCGCTCGCCTGCGGCCAGAGCCTGCTTCAGGCCTTCGAAGACCGTATCCACCGCCGACTCTGCCTTGGTCCGGGGGAGTCCTGTGCGCTCGATTACGTGATGGACGATGTCCTGTTTAATCAAAGGGGTAACCTCGCTTAGGGCGACTGAAATGAATGTACTACTCTTTCTTTGGGACATGCTACAGGTTTCCCGGGAATTAGGGAATAGGAGAAATCTGGCAAGGAAGTTTTCTCGCAAAGAAACGCCGAGTGGCGGCCAAGCCAAAGTTTGCCCTACCTGCAACTGTGACGCTCATCACTCATGTTCGTCTACCAGCATTGTCAATTACTTTCATGTCCCTTAATATGAACTTCAAAGTTCAAAGTTGGAACAAGGTTGTTTTCCGGAAAAGAGAAATCCGAACCGGACCGGGAGAAGCATGGCAATACAGAGCGACCGCTGGATCAGGGAACAGGCCATCACTCACCGGATGATCGAGCCCTTTAGTGAAAAGCAGGTTCGAGAGGGAGTCATTTCGTACGGACTTTCTTCTTACGGCTACGATCTTCGAGTTTCCGACGAGTTCAAGATCTTTACGAATGTGAATAGCGCCATCATTGACCCCAAGGCCTTTGATGAGCGGTCTTTTGTTTCTGTCCAGGCCCAGTCAGTCATCGTCCCCCCGAACTCCTTCGCCCTGGCGCGCTCCATTGAATATTTTCGAATCCCCCGTGATGTATTGACGATTTGCGTTGGTAAGTCAACCTATGCGCGTTGCGGAATCATTGTGAACGTAACGCCATTCGAGCCGGAGTGGGAGGGATTCGTGACACTCGAGATCTCCAACACTACCCCATTGCCGGCCAAGGTATACGCCAACGAAGGACTGTGCCAGATTCTGTTCTTCCGCTCCGATGAGGCCTGCGAGGTCAGCTATGCCGACCGTAAGGGCAAATACCAGAACCAACAAGGAATTGTTCTTCCCAAGCTTTAGGCGAGGGCGAGAGAGCCGGGTTGGATTGAAAGCGGGACCTGCAGAGTTTTTGAGTTGAGCCGGACGGCGAGATTGTGCCGGCCCATCGGGCCCAGCCCTCCCAGAACCGAAAAGGGGGGAAGAACGATGTGCTCGGTCAGGAATCTCGAACCGATCCAAATCGGCTTGTTTTCCGATGAGCCAATTCGCCTGGAAGGCCTCACCAGCATCTTCGATCAGCCATCATCGAATGGGGGACCGCAACTGGTTCCGCTGATTGGGACCTTCGACCAATTGATTTATCGACCATCTCTTGAGTACCTGGTCCTGGACCTCCAGTCCTCGTCTGTGAGCATGCAGACTCTGGCGTCTGTGCGCAGGGCGCGACCATCTTTGAAGCTCATTGTCATCGGCCCTGAAGGCGACGACGAAGCGGTTCTGGAGGCGATTATTGGGGGTGCGCGGGCGTGGTTGGGGTTGACGTCCAGCCCCGAAATGGTGCGCATGGCGATCGAAGTGGTGACAGGAGGCTCAATCTGGGCACCACGCCGTTTGCTGTCCAAACTCATCGATCGGCTGCTCAAGGTGCCTGGTCCTGGCCTTGCGCGTTCCAGCCCCCACCTGACGGAGCGAGAGAAGCAGGTTCTCGATCACATACTGCAAGCTCGCTCCAATCGCGAGATCGCGCACCAACTCGGCATCGAGGAACGGACAGTGAAGGCGCATGTTGGCAGGCTGATGCGAAAGACGGGGGCAGACAACCGGATTGAGCTCTCGATGTGCGCGATGCACCGACCCCTTGTACCGCATGGCCGCGCTCGAGGAGGCCAGCTCATGGTCAATGGGACCACCTTTACCGACTAGTAAACTTTCTGGTTACTTAATACCGCAGTCCTTATGTACCCTTGCGGGAAACCTTGAATTTCCACAGAATGTTTCAAGAAACAACGCAGATCTGGGGAAGGAGTTTCCAGGCGGCATGTCAACCATGCTGCCTGGGAACTCCTCTTTTTTTCTTTCAGCGACCTCGCTATCGCGTCCGATGCGTGTTTTCAAGGTTGTTTCTCCATTCCTACATTGGAACCAGCGTTTGAATTTCCTGAGCATTTGGAACCAAGTTGATTCGCGGCGCGCTTCGAGGAGAGTTGAAGGCCTTCCATGAATAGATAACCGTTCTTAAGTAAGTAGTTTCTTATTACTAAAATGCTCGATCCTTTCGTACCCTTGTGCGAAATATCGAGGATAAACATAATTGCATTCAGAAACAACGCAGATCTGGGGAAAGGAGTTCCCAAGCTACATGTTTTCCATGTTGCCTGGGAACTCCTCTTTTTTTCCTTTTGGAGCCTTCCGGATTCGCGGTTTCAACCCACCTGGTCTCCTTCCCGTCTGTCAGCCCCCGGCATTCGTCGCAGATTTGAGATTCAGATCGTCATTCTCGCCTTAGCCGCCTTACGCGTTCAATCCTCTTGAATCGCCGGAGATGTTGTAGGCTGTCTCTGGAGATTCCGTGCGTTCGATTCGCTCGTTCGATTGCGCACGCGGAGGATCCATTGTGGTTTGAACGGATCGCTCCATCGAAAATTCCCGCATTGCACTGGCTCCCTTGAAGATGCGCAATCAACCCCCCGCATCCATCCTTCTCGGATGAGAAAGGAAAAGAAATGAAAAAGGCTGTTGCACTCCTCAGCATCTGCTTCTCACTCGGTTCGACCGCTTACGGCTCATCGCGCGAGGACCTGAAGGCGCGGATCGACAACGCAAAGACTGTCCTCGACGAGATTATGGGGGCGCAGGACCAGGGTATCCCCTCCAGCATCCTTCGCCAGGCTACGTGCGTAGCGGTTGTGCCTGGCATGTTGAAGGGCGCCTTCCTGGTGGGCGCGACCTACGGCCAGGGTGTGGTAACTTGCCGCACTGGTCACGGTTGGAGCGCTCCTGTGTTTATCCGCATGGCAGGCGGCTCATTCGGTTTCCAGGCAGGCGGACAGGCGACAGACCTGATTCTGGTTGCTGTCAATAGCCGCGGTATGCAGGATCTGCTCAAGGACAAATTCAAGATCGGCGGAGACGCCTCAGCGGCGGCCGGCCCGGTGGGCCGCAGCGGTGAAGCTTCGACCGACTGGAAGATGGGCGCTGAGCTGTTGAGCTACTCGCGAGCCAAAGGGCTCTTTGCTGGAATTGACCTTGGAGGAACCAGCGTCAGCCAGAACCAGGAAGACACCCAGATTTTCTATGGAGCACCGCACAAGTTTGATGAGGTCCTGGAAGGAAGCGTTCCTGTGCCGGGGGATGCAGTCCCGTTTGTCCGGACTGTTGCCGCGTATTTTGTTGCCGCAAAAAACGCACACAAGTAGTTCATCGTTTCCGGCATTCTTCGGCTCCGAACGACTCTGGCAGTCGTCCGGAACCGGTGAATCTGATCGGGCACCGGGTTTCCCCGCCTGGCCTCGATAGACTGGTCACAGTTCTTGATGCGGGAAACCCTCGAATTCTGGCTGGTAGTGGCCGTCGCGACGACGCTGGGGAGGGTCCCGCGCGGCGTTGCCCGGATGCTGGCAGAATTGTTGGGGTTTGGCGTTTATTCAACGCTGACTCGCTTGCGCCGTGTGGGTGAGCGCAACCTTGCACTGGCCATGCCTGAGCTCTCATCGGCGGACCAAGAAGAGATTCTGCGAGGAGTATACCGGCATCTTGGCTGGCAGCTGGTCGAGTTTTGCCGCATGACGCGGTACACACCCCAGAACACAAGTGACTGGATACGCACAGAAGGTCTTGACCACTACCTGGCCGCACGGGCCAAGGGCAAGGGCGTGCTTATCGTGACCGGACATCTGGGTGCGTGGGAGCTCTCCAGCTTCTACCACTCGATGATGGGCTATCCGATGGGCATGGTGATTCGCCGGTTAGACAACCGAAGGCTCGACGCGTGGGTGAATGCGGTGCGCTGTATGCATGGGAACCAGGTGATCCACAAGGACGACTTTGGGCGGGGACTGCTGACATCGATGCGGGCCGGTGGGACAGTCGGCATCCTGATGGACACGAATATGACACCGCCGCAGGGTGAGTTTGTGGAGTTTTTCGGCCGGCAAGCATGCACGGCAACGGGGTTGGCTCACATCGCCTGCAAGACCGGGGCAGCAGTCCTGCCAGGCTTCATGCTCTGGGAAAAGTCTGAGGGGCGCTACGTGCTCCACTTTGGGCCGGAGCTTGAGATCTTACGCACAGGAAACGCTGCAGAAGACATTCTGCGAGCGACGCAGCAATGCGCCGCGGTTACCGAGGCATGGATTCGGCGCTATCCTGACCAGTGGCTGTGGATTCACCGGCGCTGGAAGACGCGGCCGGCTGGTGAGCCGGCGCTCTACTAGAGGAGGCACAGATGACGCTAGGCGAGTTGGTAAGAGTGCTGGGCGGAAAGGTCATCCATGGCAGTCCGGAGACCATGGTGATCGGCGTGGACGACTTGACCTCGGCTAGTGCGATGGACTTGGTGTTTGCCGAAGACAGGGAGACGGCTGCCGAGGCTCTGGCAAGTTGTGCGTCAGCAGTGGTGTTGGCGGCCGGAACGGCCAGGGATACTCTCGAACCGTTTGGGATGGCGATCATTGAGGCCGATCAGCCTCGGCTTTGGTTTTCGCGCGCGGCGCAGATGCTGAGTCGTCCGCTCGCGGCGGAGGGAGTGCATCCGACGGCAATCATCGGACCACTGACGGAGATTGGCGAAGGCGTTACCATCGGCCCCAACGTGGTGATCGGCCAGGTGGCTCGGATTGGCCGCGGCACCCGCATCGACGCCGGATGCGTGATTGGATCCTACGTTTCCATCGGAGACGACTGCCACATCTATCCGCGCGTCACAATTTACCAGGGGAGCTCGCTGGGCAATCGCGTCGTGATTCATGCTGGCGCGGTGCTTGGGGCGGATGGATTTGGCTACGTGCGCGATCCGAAATCGGGGGCGTACACGCAATTCCCGCAACAGGGGACTCTGTTGATCGAGGACGATGTCGAGATCGGGGCGAACTCGACCGTGGACCGAGGGGCCCTGAAGAAGACCCGCATTGGCCGGGGGACAAAGATCGACAACCTGGTTCACGTGGGCCACAACTGTGACATTGGCGAAGACGTGATTCTGGTCATGGGCACCGGCATCTCCGGATCCAGCACAGTGGGCAACGGAGCAGTGATTGCCGGGCAGGTGGGAATCGGCGACCATGTGACCATTGACGCGGGTGTGATTCTGGGAGGCCAGTCGGGAGTTTTCAATGGCACCAAATTGACGAACAAGGGGCTCAAGCCAGGAACGGTGCACTTTGGCACGCCGGCGCGGCCCTTGCAGCGGGTTCTTCGCGAGCAGGCAACTCTGGCACGGTTGGCAAGACGCCGTGCGAAGGACAAGGCCGACTGAACTCCACTATGGGAGGGAAATATGCTCGAGTCAGCTATGCCGCTACTGCACGTTTCGAAGGCGCAGGCAGCTGTTGATTTTTACGTGCGTCTTGGTTTTCGCATCGAGTACGCGAACGGCCCGCTGGTCAGTCTCGGGAGCCCACACGCAGATCCCTGCTATATGGCACTGTCGCGAGATGGAGTGTGGGTCATCTTGTCTTCATACCCGGGTGATGGAGTCGCGGGAGGGGTGGTGAACTTCCACCTTGACGACGTCGATGCACTCTATGACGAGTTCGTTTCGGCGGAGATTCCTGTGGATTTGGCTCCGGTGGATCAGACTTGGGGCACGCGCGAGATGTATGTGCGTGACCCGGACCGCAATAGCTTGCGGTTCATTGCACAGCAGACAAAGGCTGCATGACAACAGCGAAATTCTAATGGTTTATCTTCCAACGGAGTAGAGGAGCCGGGTGATTCTAGCCTCATCAGGCTGGAATTCTTGGGTTCACCGATGGTTGGAAATGAAGGGACATTTCATGCTTTTCCGCGTGTGTCTTTTGGTCATAGTGGTCTCATCGCTAGGTCGGGCAGATGGACAGGCTGCGAGCGGAAACACGGCGCAGCCGGTGACTGATGCCCAAGCTGCTCGAGTGGATCAGTCGGTGAGAAGCTTCATGGCAGGAATTGCGCGCGACGTGACCCGCGAGGGACCTGTGGCGTGGCGGAAACACTTTGCAGATTCGCCAGTGTTCTTCATGGTCAACGATGGTCAGATGGCCTTCGCCCACAGCACCGATGCAACCAAGGGGATCCATGACTTTGCGACGAAGATCCGCAGTATTCACCTGGAGTGGGGAAGCGATTTGCGGGTCGACCCACTCACCCAGGGGTTTGCGGTAGTTGCAGCTTCATTCTCGGAAGAGCAGAACTTTCTGGATGGGAGATCTGTGCAGGAGCGGGGCTATTTTACTGGAGTTGCACAGATGCGCGATGGACGCTGGCAACTGCGGGACGCCCATTGGTCGTCGGTCCGAGGACAATAGACTGGCATGTAGTCTAAAAGGGCTTTTCCGTCAGGAAGGGCTCGGCCTTCACTGAGCCATCGCGCTGCTTGACGAGCATCTGCACCTTACCCTCAGCTGCGTCAAGCTCCTGCTTGCAAGCTGCGGAGAGGCCGACGCCCTCTTCAAAAAGCTTAAGCGATTCCTCGAGAGCGAGATCACCCTTTTCCAGCTTGTCGACGATGGTCTCGAGTTTCTTGAGAGATTCTTCAAATGACGCCAAGGCATTTACTCCATCTTATTCTTCGGTAGCACACTGTCCATCACTTCTGCAGCGGCCGAATAGCGGCCAAACGGAGCGCTAACCTGCACGCCTTGTACCATGGGCCGCACCGCTTCAAGCATCTCCTGCGCGATTTTGATTCCTTCTTTGCGTGCTGCGTCGGGCGAGTCGGCCAGGGCCATGCGGGCCATGATCTCGTCGGGCATCGAGACGCGGAGGTCGTTTTTCATGAACTCGGCGTTGCGCAGGCTGGTGAGCGGCCAGATGCCGGCAATCACGGGAATCCTGTGGCCCTCGATTCGCTTCAGGAATTCCTCGAGCAACCGCAAATCAAATACCGGCTGGGTGATCGCGTACTCCGCACCTGCTTCCACCTTGTATTCAAAGCGGCGCAACTCGTGCTCAATGTCCGGAACACCGGGGTTAGCTGCGACAGCGATGGTGAAATTGGTGCTTGCACCGATTGAGTTGGAACCAATGTCGAGCCCATGATTAAGCCTGCGGACGATGTTCACCAGACCGATTGCATCGACGTCGAAGACAGCGGTTGCGTCGGGATAATTTCCGAGCTTCGGCGGGTCACCGGTTAGGCAGAGAATATTGTGCAGGCCGATCGATGATGCGCCGAGGAGATCCGACTGGATGGAGAGGATATTGCGATCGCGACAGGTGTAGTGGAGAACTGTTTCGATGCCGGTGTGCTGCTGGATCTGTATGCATAGGCTCTGCGCGCTCATGCGCGCCGAAGCTCGCGGCGAGTCGGGCACATTGATGGCGTGCACGCCCAAGGCTGCGAGCGACCGCGCGCCTTCGATCTCTTTGCTGCAGTCGATGCCGCGAGGCGGGACGATTTCGACGAGGGTCACAAATTCGCCGCGATGAACCAGGCTGCCGATGCGGGACCGTTCCTCCAGCGCTGCCGGGGGTGTCTCAGTGCTTAGCGCCGGGGCGGTCTCGTGCACTTCCACGCGAGCCTGCGCGTCGATGGCTCGCATGGCTGAACGCATGGCGCGAATGTGGTTCGGTGTGGTGCCGCAGCAGCCGCCTACCACTTGAGCTCCGGCGAGGATCGCTTTGCGTGCGAAGCTGGCCATGTATTCGGGAGAACAGAGATAGATGTTACGGCCTTCGACGGCGCGCGGCATGCCGGCATTGGGCATTGCGGCGAGAGGCAGGTCAGTGGCTGCGCGCATCGCCTCAATCGCCGTCAGCACGGTAGCTGGGCCGGTGGAGCAGTTGACGCCGATAGCGTCGGCGCCCCACTCAGTGAGGAGTGCGGCGGCCTGCGCCGGCGAAGAGCCATCAAGGCAGTTGCTGTCGTCATCGACTGTAACCATGACCAGCACGGGCAAGTCTGGCGCTGTTTCGTGCGCGGCGATGAGCGCCTGGTGCGCCTCGTTGAGCGCAGGCATTGTCTCGATGATCAGCAGGTCGGCCCCGGCGGCGGCGAGGGCGGCAATTTGCTCAGAAAAGGCTTCGCGGGCTTCGTCCAGCCCAGTCTTGCCCAGCGGCTCGAGCCGCACGCCGAGGGGACCGACCGACCCGCCCACCCATGCGTCCCCGGCCTGCTTTTCCTTGAGGTGGTCCGCAGCCTGGCGGGCGAGTTGGACGCCGGCAGCGTTGATCTCCGCCACTTTTGCGGCAAGGCTGTGGCGAGCCAGTCTGAAGCGGTTAGCCCCAAAGGTGTTGGTCTCGAGGATCTCCGCGCCCGCCTGAAGATACTCCTCGTGGATGGAGAGAATCAGCCTTGGGTCAGTGAGATTCAACTCGTCGTAGCAGCGATTGATGGTGATTCCGCGAGAGTAGAGAACGGTTCCCATGGCGCCGTCCGCGAGGACAGTACGGCTGGCAAAGATGTCCGAAAACTTCGGCATTGTATTGCCATGCTATCGCATTGACCGGAAAGGCGTCTCTCAGTCAAGCACATGACGGTAAGGAATCAAAGCAGCTGTTCCGACCTGCGAATTCTGCCCGTGAGGACGCAGTATCGCCGCCGCGTCAACTGGGCTCACTTTGCTATACTTCGAATGTCATTCGCTGGTTCTAAGATGGTTTGGTCTTGCGGACCTTTCGCCGGCTGTGGGCTTGTGAAATCATCCACTTGCGCCGGAAACTGTCGACAGCTTAATCACCCGGCGGCTGTTGCCGCGATCATCATTCTCGGCTTGCGCCGCTTGTTCTGTTGAGGTAAGTGATTTTGAATAAGAGAAGTCTTTGGATAAGCGCGGTCGCGGCCCTGGCCGCCGCCGCCGCTCTTGCCGGTTGCGGCACTGAGTCCTATTTTGCAGGGCGTAACTTGCCGCCCAGCAAGCTCACGAATCGCGTGCTGATCGCCATTCAGAATCCCAGCGCATTTACAAGGGGCTCTCTCCAGTTTGTCGACGCCTACTACGACATTCGGAGTGGGTACAACCAGACCCCAGGCAGTTTCTCTATCACGGGTTATTCAGGTGCTCTGCCTGTCAGCATCCAGAACATGCCTGAACAGCAGCTTGGCGGGGTTTACGGCTCCGGTGACGGCAGTTTCATCTTGGTGGATTATTCCAAAGAGAACGTTGCCCAGGCCCAAACTGGGCTGAACGGGCTTTCATCAAGCATCTTCGTTACACGCGACCGAAACTACACGTTTGCAGCCAGCCAGCAGGCTCACGTTCTTACAGTTCTTGACCATACGACCGGCGGCAGTTATGGGCTGAGCCTCCCAGGGATCTATCGCGTTAGCGTGAACCCGGGCGGTTCCGTGGCGCTCGCATTCGTGCAGAACTCAAACTACATTTACTATCCCCGCAAACTCTCTGCTGCCCAAACTACAAACTATTCGGGCGGACCGTCAACCTGGCCTAAGGCAGCAGTTGACTGTGAGCCACTTAATGCTCCCGGCTGGTGTCTTTTTCAGGCACAGAGCCCGGACCAGGTGGATGCCACGGGCAACTACTATGGGGCGCCTCTGTTGTTTGACCGGCCGATCAAGGCGGTGTTCTCCCCAGACGGCGGTACTGCCTATGTGCTCAATTGCGGGCCAGAGTGCGGCGGAAATCAGGCAGCCATTTCGACTTTGCCAATCGGGCCGATGATCTTCCTGCTTGGCCAGCAGTCGGGGACACTGCCGAAAACAGCGCAGCTTGCGAGTAGTGTCCTGCCCATTCCTGGGGGCGCCAGCAACGCGCTGGTTGACACCTCGACGATGTATGTGGTCGGCCAAC
>Ga0182012_10002310_pt1 | contig 20619 bp, 10 predicted proteins | sample 612S2SmetaG_FD_120486 | JGI IMG/M metagenome (GOLD analysis project Ga0182012, IMG submission 120486) | Permafrost microbial communities from Stordalen Mire, Sweden - 612S2S metaG | ecosystem: Environmental > Terrestrial > Soil > Wetlands > Permafrost | place: Sweden: Stordalen | collected...
TGAGAAGCACGGGCCCTATTATCAGGTAAGTTTTACGCGCAAGGGAAAGAGCAGCTCGAAGCTCGTGCGCAAGGAAGACCTCAACACCGTCCGCCGGGAACTGAAGAACTACGAGGTCATGAAGACGCTCGTGGACCGCTGGATCGATCTGGCCACTGAACTATCCAATATCCGACTGGCAAATAAGCGCTCATGACCGAACCGAGAAGTTGGCACTGTCCAGCATCAAACAGAACAAAAATATCTCATAATTTGGCATTTACTAAACACAATACATACAAGACAATCATAAACGTCGCACTCGAAATCGACGACGAAGAGCCCGTCCGCCCAGAGCAATGTTCGAATCTCAACCCAGGAGATCGGATCCAAAGGACGCGGAGCTGTGATGCAGGGATTATACTTGCTGACTATGGGAGTCCCTCTGGTTAGTTCTAGCCCCTCGACCATTATGGACGCAGAGCGGGAGAAAAGGCTGCAGTGTTTTGTTCCCTGTCTGATCGTTAAATTCACTATCGAAAATCGATAGAGATATCGTGGTTCCTGAACGCCAAGCCGATGAGGTGTTCCGTGACGGCCGCGCAGGAAAGAAGTCGTCTGAAGTCCGGGGTTCAGAAGCCAGAGCATTGGCGGTCCAGGCCTAAGAATTTTCAAACATAAGACTCGACCAACCTGTTCGACGCCTGCGACGGCAGGTCGGCCGCACCAGGGACGAGGAGGCTGTCGGCCATTTCGATGAGCTCGCCGACGGAACCGCACTTCATGCCAATTACGATGTCATCTTGCTGGCTTCATTTGAGAACTTCGAGGAGGTCTTCGAGCCGGCGGCCGCACAGGCTTGAAACAGGCCGTGACCGCCGGCGCAGGCTTCATTCATACCAGCGGCGAATCCAGCTATCATGGCGGGCAGACGCATCAGGCGCTGCTTGAACTCACCCCCTAGCTGGGCTGCCCCCGGTCACCATCCAGAACGGTAGCGACCTGGTCCACGGTAAGCACACGATCGACTACTCTGTACTGACCAAATCCGGTTTCAACGACATCCTCACGCCCTCCGCCGGGTAATGGCCGAGTCTACCTCTACTTCAGCGTTACGGCCTCCGGGCGTTCAATCGGGTAACGGCCAAATCGCGCAGCCAAACCCTCTTAAGCATCCATAATCAGCCACTTCTGGTAACTGGAGAATTTGGCCAGGGGCGTACGGTAAGTCTCACCGGATTCACACCCGTGCACGCGCAGAAGGAAAACTTTTAAGTCGGCCAGAAACTGGTCCGGGAGCCGGCCAATCGCACCTACTTTGAAACCTTCATCGGTCTGGTTTGCGCGGGCTTCCGGGCAGCGGCCATCCGTAGGTCTGTTGGAGGCGACGGAGAGGCCGCACTTTGAGACCCTCAAGGAGCAGCCCGCGAACCGGATCGATGCGCGGATCGAGCCCGGCGATGCCGCCGCCCGGCTAGTCCACCTCACGAACGGCCCCTTATGCGCATCCAGTGCGCCTGCGCGTCGAGTGGGACTTTCACGGCGAAACGCCTTATCTAACCGAATTCAATGACAATGCGTTCGAGATGCTGACGCGAGAGGAAAAGACAGTGGTCCTGTCCTGGCGTATGCCGTCGGGAATCAACGCGTCACGGGGGAAGCTGATCGTAGACGGCGCCAACGTGAGGGAATCGAAGGTGGAGTTCTGATCCCTCCATCTCGCTGTGCTCCAGCCGGCGACCAACTACGTCTTTGAAAGGAGACATTTCTTGATGATTGATCGTTGTGCCTGGCGGGTTTGTTCAGTCATCTGCGGCCGGACATCGTCTTCAAAGGGGGAATTCAATGCCGTGCATCCCGCGCCTCCCGACTTGCCGAAAGGTCGCAAATCGAATTAACTCCGCCGCAAAGCGCCACCGTGAGGCTTTCATTGATTGCCTCAATGATTGGCTAGCTGGTCAATGCAGGCTTTACTCCAAATAAAATACACAAATGTAAGTTTCTCGTTGACAATAGGGTTTGAATCCACGATACTTCAGCTTGAATTGTATGAATCGCAACAGGTGGCGAGCGCTCGGAGGCGATGCCTTTTGGCTTCGCAAGTGACACGGAGGCTCATCCAATCTCTATGCACATCAATGACTTGGACACTCCGGCAGTGTTGGTCGCGGCAGACGTGGTCGAGCGAAATCTCCAACGTCTTGCTCAATACAGTCAAAAACATAACTTGAACGTCAGACCCCACACCAAAACGCACAAGATTCCTGAGTTCGCGCATCGCCAATTACGTTACGGCGCGGCCGGCATAACAGTGGCCAAACTGGGTGAAGCCGAAGTGATGGCCGACGCCGGTGTGTCGGATATCCTCATCGCCTATCCACTGGTCGGTGAGCACAAGATGAAGCGCCTGGCATTGCTCTCATCGCGGGCCGATGTGACCGTTGCGGTCGATTCTCTTGAAGTTGCCGAGGGGATCTCTCGCGCGGCGGTTCGCGCAGGCACGAAGATTGGAATTCTCGCGGAGTTCAACACCGGATTTGGTCGATGCGGACTTCCCGTAGAAGCGGGCTCGATAAGCCAGGTCCAACGAATCCGCGATTTGCCTGGATCGAATTGGCGTGGCTTGTTGTTCTATCCAGGGCAAATCATGGTCAATTCTCCGGCAGCGCAGAGCATGATTGAGTGGCAAAATGCCGTGCTTGCCAAACTCATGAGTCTCCTTGATGCAGCAGGTGTGGAGCATCGCATCTTGAGCGGAGGCAACACACCGACCGCCTATCTCTCGCACCAATTTTCCGGTTTAACTGAAATCCGCCCAGGTACGTACATTTTCAATGACAGGAATACCGTATGCGGTGGCGCTGCCAGTTGGGACGATTGCGCTGTGACGGTATTGACTACGGTGGTTAGCGACAGCGTTCGGGGGCGGGCAATCGTTGACGCCGGAAGCAAGACTCTGAGTTCCGATTCGCTGCTCACGGGAAGGTGCTCCGGTTATGGACGCATACTGGAATATCCCAAAATCACTATCGCCGAACTCTCAGAAGAACACGGACATCTGGATCTGGGAGACAGTCAGAGTGCACCGTCAATCGGCGAGCGGGTACGGGTGGTTCCGAACCACGTTTGCGTAGTGATGAACCTCCACGACAAGGTGTATGAAGTTCAAGGTGAGGAAGTAATTGCCGAGTGGCGGGTGGCTGGCAGGGGAAAGGTCCAATAGTGACTGCGGCAGAGCGTCAGGTGCCGGTCAACGATGTCCTCTTTAGGGGGTTCTAGCAGAAATCCAGTGTGAAATGAACAACCTGGCAGAAAGGTAAGTGGAAGCTTGATGAGACTCAAAATGCGGCAGGTAATTCTCTGGATCGGAACGATTAGCGCCCTCGGCCTGTTCGGATCGTCGATGTGTTCAGCAACAACGTGGTATGTGAGTGGCGATAAGAGCGCCTCGGACTCAAATGCCGGGACAGCAAAGCGGCCGGTAAAAACTGTTGCCAAGGCGGTTTCTTTGGCTAAACCGGGAGACGTTTTGATCTTCGCTTCCGCCACGTATTCCTCTTATGCTGTAACGGTCCCCGACGGAGCACAGGATCTGCCAATCGTGCTGCGATCGGATGGCAAGGGAAAGGTCATTTTTACGAACGATGGCAGCAAAGATATTCTGACTGCCGGATCGTATAACACCATCGACGGCATTGAGTTCCGCATGACCTCCGAACATCCGGTTGGATCGGGAATCAACATCATCAAGAAACAGCATGTTACCATCCGTAACAGTCGCTTTTACGCTTGCGATAACGGAGTCTATGCCGAAAGTTCGCAGTACTTGAGCATCAGCAATTCCGAAATGGCATTTTCAGGGCATTACGGTGTTCATCTTATGGGCTCAGGCCAGGACACCCCGGGGCACCTGAACCCCGCCGATGTAAGCAGGTTTGTTGAGGTGCGGAACTCATATATGCACGACGCTGGATGGAATGTCGAAGGCACCGAAGGGTACGGATTTACCGCCAACGGAGCGGTAGAGGACCTGGTAATCGAGAATTGCGAATTCGACAACAATTCCGGAAACGGCATCCTCTACGAAGATTGGGCTGTGCATACGACGGCCCGGTACAACGTAATACGAGGAAACGGGATAGCCGGCATCTGGATAGACAACGCGAGCATGAGCATTTTCGACAATAACTTTCTGGAGGAAAACAACGTAGGCATCTGGCTCTCGGGAGAAGAGAGCAGTAACCGCTACCGGAGCGACTTCATCTCGATCCGCAACAACATCGTCGTGCATAACGACTGGGCCTTCTTCGACCCAACCGGAGTTGACAAGTCGGTTTACGGTAGGACCCCGTTGCTCATCACTTCCAGCACCAGGGATGTGTATTTCGACAACAATACAGTGGCTTTCAATAAGGGCAATCGGTTCATCGGCTTGGAAAACCATCCGCCGCAGAACGAGTACAGCAATATCTGGTTCCGCAACAACATCTTTTGGAAGAATGAGGGTGGAGTGGAAGCCGACCCCGGCTTGGATATCGGCCAACTCCATTTCAAGGACAATCTCTGGGACAAACCGTATAAGGGCGATGCAGAGGCTCGGACAGGAGATCCCCTTTTTGTTGACCCGACGGCGCATAGCCCGGAAGGATACAAGCTCCAGAGCGGTTCCGCGGCAAGAGGGAAGGGGATACTCCTCTATGAGAATCAGGAAGATTTCTGGAATGGAGCCAGGCCGCACTTATCGAAGACTGAGAAATACGACCTCGGCGCCCACCAGTTCGGTAGCAAGGGCAATGCGCATATCGGTTTGGATCTCACTACCTTTCCTTTTGAGGTTCCTCCTTTCAAGTTGCAGTTCAAAGCCAGGCCGAAACAATAGGCGGCCGCCGCAGAACCAGTACCGAGGGGTGAACGCGATTACCAGATGTAGCCGGAGCAATGGATGCGATGTTCACCCCGGCACGTTGAGCACGCGCGGAATCCGGTCGTGCAACGAGTCCACACCCGGATTGCTTGGCAGGCTCCTGGCTCTCAGGGCGGTTTCCCAATGCGGTTCCTGCCTGATTTCCAGCAGTCAAGACGGGGCTTGCCTGGAGGTCGGGAGATAGCGATGCCTGAAAAAACAACGGAACTGCTCACACGGCGTGAAGTCCTGGAAATGGCCGTTACAACCGCGATCGCGATGCAGCTTCCCGCGGAAGTCCGCGGACTCTCTTCGCTCCCGCCTGGGACAAGCCAGACGCCCGGCGTCAGCGCCTTCGCCAAGCTAGAATTCGATCTCTCGAAGCTTCCCTGGAAGCTCTACGCATTCGAGCCGTTTACTGAGAACGCGTCGGGACAACTAGAGGACTTTGCTCAGTCGGGAGAGGCCGAAGTGCGCGGGATTCCTGCGCCCGTGCCTGGCTCGGTGCAACTTGCCCTGTTGAACGCGGGCATCATCAAAGACTGGAATGTGGGGCTGAATGCCCGCGATTGCGAGTGGATCGAAAATCGCGACTGGGTCTACCAGACCGCAATTCCAGATGAGTGGATCAAGGGCGCAGAACAAGTTCGCCTATGTTGCGCCGGTTTGGATTATGCCGGCACCATCCTTTTGAACGGTCGGGCAGTCAAGCCCTTTCAAGGCTCATTTGTTCCGTATTCGTTTGAATTGAAGTCGCATCTGAAGCCTTCCGGCAACCTGCTGCAGATTCTCTTCACGCCGCCGCCGCGCTGGCTGGGAGAATACGGGTACACCTCCAAGATGACCGACTGGAAAGTGCGGTTCAATTATTACTGGGATTGGGTGAGCAGGCTGGTGCAGTGCGGAATCTGGGACGAGATCGGCTTGCAGGTGGTGCGAGACGCCGAGATCGAGCAATGGCGTTCGAGGAGCGACGCGGATCTGAAAACTCGCACGGGAGTCCTGAATGTGTCGGGGTCGATCCGGGGCGACGGCCATGTTCGCATCAGGCTTTCACAAGAGGGTCGCATCTTCCGCGAAGCTTCTCTCAACGGAATCGAGTTCCCTCGGGGCATTCAATGGGGCGATCTGCCGGTCGAGCTCTGGTGGCCCAATGGCATGGGGCGCCAGCCTCTCTATGACCTGACGTGCGAGCTGTTGGATCGACAGGGTAACCGAGTCGAATTGCAATCGCGGCGCGTCGGTTTTCGCCACATCGAGTGGCGGCGCACGAAAGGGGCGTCGCCGACAGCCGATCCCTTTCTGTGCGTTGCCAATGGGAAAGAGCTGTTTCTTTTTGGCGTAAACTGGACGCCGATACGCCCGAATTTTGCCGACCTGAAGGAGCACGACTACACCAAGCGCCTGGACGTCTATCGGGACTGCGGCATGAATGTGTTGCGCGTCTGGGGCGGAGGGTTCCTGGAAAAGGAGTGGTTCTATAACGGGTGCGATGAGCTGGGGTTGCTGGTTTGGCAGGAGTTTCCCCTGTCCAGTTCCAGCGAGGACAATTACTTGCCGTCCGATGCGGCTACCGTTGAGACAATGGGAGCAATTGCCGAATCCTACATTGCAAGGCGCCAGCATCACGCCTCGCTTCTGCTGTGGTGCGGCGGGAACGAGCTGAGCGACAATCGGATTTCCGCGGTTGACGCGCCGGCGGAGACGATTGCGCAGCCCGTGCTGGCGAGGTTTGCGGCAGTCGTGGCAAGAGACGATCCGGGGCGCCGCTTCTATCCCACGGCGCCGTATGGTCCCGAGATCTGGTTCGATCCCAAATACTCTGGCAAAGGCCTGCTATGGGACACGCATGGACCCTACGATCTCGATGGCCCCGTCGATGGCGAGTGGTTGCAGACGTGGTTGCGCGACGATGCTATGTTTCATTCCGAGGTGGGCGCGCCGTCGGCCAGTTCGGCCGAACTGATCCGAAGGTACAAGGGAGATTTGCCGGAGGTTCCGGGCACGCACGAAAACCCGCTCTGGAACCGCCAGCCAATGTGGATAGGCTGGAACAAGTTTGTCCTTGAGAAGGGGCGCGAGCCAAAGGATCTGGAGGAATTTGTGGCCTGGAGTCAAGCGAGGCAGGCTGCGGCGCTGACCATGGCTGCGCGGATGCTCCTGGCTCGGTACCCGGCATGTGGTGGCATGATCCTTTGGATGGGACACGATGCGTTTCCCTGTACCGCCAACACGTCCATTGTGGATTTCGACGGAAATCCCAAGTCCGCCGCGATCGAGCTGGGGAAGGTTTTTCGTTCCAGAACCTGAGAGTTTCAGGAAATGATGCATTTTGGCCGCAACCCGTGCTTGCCAACCCTCACTGGCTTTAAAAGCAATTGGCCAAGAGCACGCTGGTGGCTGCGGTTTTCGTTCCTGCTGCCGATGAGTATCGGCGTAAGCGCTCCATATGGTCTGGCCCAGACATCGCCAGTGCTTCCCGGCGCGATGCCGGCTGACCCCGCCCAACGGGTGACACAAGCTGCCCAACTCCTGCGAGGAGGCCAGTGGGAGCTGGCGGAGGCCATTCTGCGCGGCGTTCTCTCGCAGGATCGGGCCAATGCGCCGGCCACGGAATTGCTCGGAGTGATTCGGGCTCACCAAGGCAATAGCGGGGAGGCCGAGACGCTGTTTCGCGAGTCGATCCGGCTGGATTCCTCTTTTGCATCGGCGCACGCGAATCTTGCCCATTTGCTTGTCATCGTGGGCCGCCCGGACGAGGCCCTTGAGGAGTACAGTCTGGCCGTGCAGGCAGACCCGAAAGACAAGATCGCTATCGGAGGCTTTGTTGAGCTGGTTGAGCGCCAGACCGAGGCCGATCGCAAGAATGGCAACAACGAGAACGCCCTGGGCAGGTTGCTGTACGCAAGGAAGACCCTGCCTCATGAGGCGCGCCTGGCCTTCGACTTCGGTGGTCTGGCCATGGAGATGGGACTCAATCTGGAGGGCGACAGCGCGCTCAAAGAAGCTTACGAACTGGAACCGGGCAATACAGAGTATCTCTACGCGTACGCCCGTGCGGAATTCACACGCAAGCAAACGCCCTCGGCCGAACAGCTTATGCGGCAGTACCTGAAACGCATGCCCACCGACGCCACAGCGCACTTCACACTGGGGAGAATCCTGCAAACCATGGGGCAAGGCGTCGAGGCGCGGGCGGAGTTCGAGAGGTCTATCGAATTGGAGCCGCAACAGACGGAGTCGTTCTATCAGCTTGGAGAAATAGACCTGGAACAAGGCAACCTGGTCGCTGCGACAAGCCGCTTTGAGAAGGTTGTAGCCTCAAACTCGCGACATGAAGGAGCATTCACCGGGCTCGGCATAGTGGCCTATCGCCAGAAGCAATATCAGGAAGCTGTGGAATCTCTGAAGACTGCCATCGGCTTATCGGCCGACGATTCCCTGGCGCATTACTATTATGGATTGACGCTCAAGAGGCTCGGACAGCAGGAGGAGGCAACAAAGGAACTCGAGTTTGCCGAGCGGTTGATTGAAGCGGCGAAGAGCAGCAAGTTAGCTCACCGTGAAATTCAGTCTCTGCCGGTTCAGGTCCCCGACGGATCCGTTCCCGGTTCTCCTAAGAATTAGGCGGACGCCACGGAAAGGCTCTGAAGCGCTGGCCAGGCGGACGGGATGCGGGTCTGGTTGTTGGCGTTGAAAGGTGCGAGACTGAGTGTTGAGTTGAAGTATGCTTCAGAAGTTCTCCGTTACCGGTCTCTTATGCTTCACGGCCCTTGCCGGGTTCCTGCTGCTCGCCACGGCAGTAATTGCAGGCGCACAGGCTTCCGATCCGTCGCAATCCCCATCGCTGTCACGCGCCAAGGATCTTGTCGTTGCGAACGATTTTCCTGAAGCTGAGAAGGCGCTTCGCGAGATAGTGCGGGAGCAACCTACTTCCATCGCGGCACTCAACCTGCTCGGATTTGCGTTATATCGCGAGAACCAACCGAAGGATTCTCTCAACTTCCTGATACGCGGCGCCGCCATTCGTCCGCCTCGTGCGGATGTCTTAAAGGTGATGGGACTGGATTGTGTATTACTGAAAGACAACCCCGGCGCGGATCGCTACTTGAGCCTATCGTTGCAGCAGGATTCCTCCGATACCGTGGCGCTCTATTACCTGGGACGCGTGAAATACACCGAAGGCCGCTTTCTTGATGCCGTGGATGCGTTTGAGCGGGTTTTACGAGGGGAGCCACACAACGTGCGCGCGGAGAACAACCTCGGTCTGGGCCTGGAGGCGCTGAACCGGCCCGATGAGGCGGTTGCCGCTTACCGCTCTGCCATCGCTATGGAGAAGGGCGCGCCTCATCCAAGCGAGCAACCGCTGCTGAACCTCGGGATTCTGCTCACCAATCGAGGTCAGGTGGACGAGGCAGTCACGCTGCTAGCTCAAGCGGCGACCCTGTCGCCGAACAGCCCGAAGGCGCATTTCGGGCTGGGCAGGGCTTACATGCTTGCCGGCCGCTGGGAAGACGCACGCAAGGAACTGGAACGGGCGGTTGTACTGGATGCCACGGATGGGGGCCTGCACTTTCAACTGGCGAAGGCATACCGTCATCTGGGCTTGATGCCCAAGGCGCACGCCGAATTCCTGTTGAGCGAGAGCCTCCTGGCCAGCCATGCGAGTTCGGACGAGCCGATGCCGTAAGTGCTTAGCAAATCGACAACGTGAACCCCGAACAACTCCAGTTTCTTGCCATTTTGCTTGAATTAATGACAGAAATGAATCTTTATAGAAGGCGATAGTGCGATTTGTGGTCAAATCGGGCCAGATAAATATGACGTTTTCGTGTATGTGCGTGGCGTCAAGGGGTTCTCGCCACGCAAATCTGGCATACACGCGATCCAACGAGTTTCTTGGAACCTACCGGCAGCCGTAAAGCCAAGCCGTTCCCCATTCTCTGGGCACTCAGAGACTGTTCCCAACCGCGCCTTCCTTGCAACCGTCCGATTCTTGCAAGGTCTTCAATTTTTGAGGGTTAATGTGATCTCTTTCCCTCTTTCATTACGAGGATCCACAGAAGTCGTCTCCTTTCCGTCGAAAACTTTAATACATTTATGAAGTTTTCTGTTGACAATTGAAGGGATCGTTGTGCTATAAACCTTCATTAACGGTAGCTGCGGCCAATCAGAGATTCGCTAAAGAAGCAATCCGGCGACCGGGATTCATTTCAGGAGGGCAGGGCAAATGATGTTCAAGAGGATTGTTACCCTTGTGATCGCGCTGTTTGGGTTCTGCGTGGCGACAGCATCGGCACAAGGCATCAACGGCTCTTTTGCCGGCGGCGTAACCGACCAGACCGGCGCAGTTGTGCCGGCAGCATTGATAACGGCAACCAACATTGATACGAAGGTCACCTACACAGCCAAAACAACCAGCGAAGGCAGATATGCATTGCCGGCATTGCCCGTTGGAACCTATCAGGTTGAGGTGGTCAAGGCCGGCTTCAAGACCGATGCGGCTACGAACATCAAACTCGATATGCAGCAGACCGTCACTCTGGACTTCAAACTGGAAGTGGGCGCAGCTTCCGAGACCGTCACGGTTACCACCGAAGCACCCTTGCTCGACAGATTGACATCGGAAGTCGGCGACTCCATGGACGACAAAACCTACCATGAACTGCCGAATGTTCTTTCCGGCGGCCTCCTTGACCCGCAGGCCTTCATCTTCCAGAGCCTGCCGGGCACGATTGGCAACTCTTGGCAGGGATCCATCAACGGTGGCCAGCAAATGGCTACGGACGTTCTCATTGACGGGCTCACGCTGGGCCGGTATGACATCAATGGCGATATGGTCGAGGACCAGCCGTCTGTCGAGGCGATCGGAGAATTCAAGCTTCTGGCCAACAACTATTCGGCGGAATTCGGAGGCACCTCGACCGGCATTGAGAGCTTCGAGATGAAATCGGGCACCAACGAGTTTCACGGGGGCCTGTGGGAATACCACCGCAACAAGGTTCTAGACGCGCGAGGCTGGAACGTCAACACATACGACCCATATGGAACCAATGCGGCAGGAGGGGCCAATAAGGCTCCCGACATTCAGAACGACTTCGGCGGCGCCTTTGGCGGACCAGTCTGGATTCCGAAGGTTTACAACGGTCACAAGAAGACCTTTTTCTATTACGTGTGGGATCATGTGCATGTCACCCAACCGACGGTGGGTGGCCGCACAAGCCTTCCCGATCCTCTGGAACTCCAAGGGAATCTCTCCGAGTCGCTTGGGCCCCAGATTGGAACCGACGCACTCGGCCGACCCGTCTACCAAGGCGAGGCGTACGATCCAGCGACGACTCGCACCGTGAATGGCAACGTCGTCCGCGACGGTTTCGGGTTCGACCCAGTGACCGGACTCCCCACTGCGACAGCTAACATTGTCCCCAGCAGTCGCTTCAGCACAGTGAGCAAAGCCGTTATGACCTACATCAAAGGGTTTAACTATATAAACCCCTCAGACCCAGGTCTTTGGAACAATGTCCCCATACTTGGCCAAAGTCCTTTCGAAATTACCACCGCGAACAGCATAAAAATCGACCATGAGATCAATTCCAAGCACAAACTGTCGGGGTTCTATAACTGGAGTCATCTTCAGGAGACTCCCCTCAACAGCAACACGATCCTAACCTCGAACTTCTACAATCCGATCGGCCGCGGGAATAGTGAACAGCCCAAATCCTACCTCGGCCGGCTGTCGGAAGACTGGACGATCAACGACCACACTCTGAATCACGCAGCCCTTGGGTATAACCGCTGGTACAATCCAAACCATTCCGTGAGTTACGGCCAGAAAGACTGGTCCCAAGCGCTGGGCCTTCCCGGTACTGGCCCCCAGGACTTTCCTCGTGTAGCCTTCGCGAGTACCGGCGGTTATGGATTGGTCACATTCGGCGATGCGGCCCTTACGACCGAGATAAGTGAGGGCTACACCTACGCGGACAATCTGACTTACTCGCGTGGAAAGCATGAATTGAAGACCGGAGTCGAGTTACGGCGCTACCGCCTCAATTATCCGGCCGCTCCCATTGGGGATGTCCACGCCAATTATTCCAATGCGGAGACCGGGCTCCCCGGTTACTTGAATGGCTCCAACACAAATGGCATCTTTCAGTCGGGAAACCCGTGGGCCAGCTTTCTATTGGGCCAAATGGACAGCGAAAGCAACAGCTACAACCCTTATGGAACAGGCACCCGGGCGGGGCTCGTCGCTCTCTTCGTGCAGGACAATTGGAAGATAGCCCCCCGACTCAGTCTCAATCTCGGACTCCGTTGGGACATTCCGATTCCGCGCACCGAAACGCATGGTATTCAGTGCAACTTCGATCCTACCCTTCCCAATCCAGATGCCAGTGGCGCGCTTGGAGCGATGCAGTATCTAAAATCTACCGGCCGTCATTCCATTCAAGACCACTATTGGAAGGACGTTGCTCCACGATTGGGCTTCAATTATGAACTCAACAATAAGACTGTCATACGCGGGGGTTACGGCATCTCGTTCTCAGCTCCAATACTCAACGACTTTCAGGACGAGAATACCCAGGGGTACTCGGGAAACCTTAGCCTGAATCACGGCAACCCCGATCCGCGGCTGCCCAACCCCGGTGGCAACGCTTGGGACCTTGTGACGGATTGGGATCTTGGCGTACCGGCATTCACGCAGAAGTTGCCTGTTACAGATCCGGGCTTCGCGGACTTTGACCAGCAGGGTGGAGGCGCGAATTGGTTGCGTCCGAATTCCTTGCGCGGCCCGTACACCCAGCAGTGGAGCTTCGGATTCCAGCGAGATCTCGGTTGGGAATCGGCGCTGGAAGTAAACTACATCGGCACAAAGGGAAGCAGGCTCTGGAGCCAGGGCTGGACCCTGAATGGTCCGGACCCGAAATACTATGCCATGCTGGACCCGGCTACGGGGAATCAGTTGATTAACTACACATATAGCCAGCTTTCCCCTGCCGATTGGGCGGTATTGCAAGCGAATGGCGTGAATGGGTTGCCCTATGCCAGTTTCCCGAGTTGGGGGTCGGTGTACCAGGGCGTGTCAAGGTGGCCGCAAATGTCTGGCGTGAGCGACGTCGCATCGAACTGGGGCGACGCACACTACAATTCGTTGCAGGTAAGTTGGAAAAAGCGGCCCGTAAAGAGCGGCTTGTTGGTCATGGCCAACTATACCTACTCCAAGCTGATCACCAATGCCGAGAATGCCTGCTGCGGCGGAGCGGGGGGCGCCGGCGGCACTACGCAATGGGCTAACTTTAACAATCGGCTCGAACGGTCGGTCTCAGACATGGATTACACCCATCTGGCCAAGTTGACCTGGGTGTACGATCTGCCCTTCGGGAGCGGCCGTCAATTGCTGAATCGCCACGGAGTAGTGAACCAGCTGGCGGGCGGATGGTCTGTGAGCGCCATCCAGAACTATGGCTCGGGCGATCCGCTGGAGATCACTACGCAAGGTTGGCGGGCCGACGCAATTGGCAATATAAAATCGACGGATGGTCATGCCAAGGGAGCGTTGAATCCGAATGGAACGCCCTACCTGAACGTGCCCGCCGCTACCTTCGACGCCAACGGCTGCAAGGGTCCGTTCTGCATGATTCCAACGTCGGCGGATGGCTACCCTCTGCGGCCCGGAACATCGTCGCGTTACTACGGTCAGTTGCGTGGCCCATGGCAGCCAACGGAGACGGCAGGAATTCTGAAGGAGTTTCACTTCTCCGAGAAGAGGTACTTCGAGATTCGCGCCAACTTCTTTAATCTGCTCAATCGCACAGGAAGGGGCGATCCAGACACGAACCTGCAGGACTCTACGTTTGGTCTAATCCAGAATCCATGGGGCAACCCGCGAAGCATTCAGTTCACAGGGCACTTGTATTTCTAACTTCAATCACTGCACGCCTGCGGGCCGTAGGTTTGGCTCGTGGGCGTGCTCTTGAAGTTCCACTTTCAGCCTCTATTGAACTGCCGTTCGTCAGCGCTTTCCCAAACCGTCTGGGTTTGGCGCGATTAAGTCGCAATCGGACTCGACCGTACCTCCCGCATTGTTCAGCGTTTGAGTGCGGCGCCTCGTCGCCTTAATCCAGACGACTCGCTGAAACTACCGGGTGTCGGCCCCGGGACCTGCACGCAGTGATTGGAGATTTGTCGCGAGTCTCCCATCGGCACTCTTAATAACTCATATCCGCGGACCAGCGACATGGTCCGCGGATCAAGCAAGAAGCACTACCGGTTCGAACCTTCTCAGGTTCTAACTGCCTCAAGGGGGTAACTGCGAATCGAAGGTATCTTCCGCATTGTTCAGCGTTCCAGGGCGGTACCTCGTCGCCTTATCCCAGACAATCTCGCTTAAAGCTTAACGGTATCAGCCCAAGAGGAAAGGGGCCTTCCAAATGAAAAAGACGTTGTACCTTGTTGCCCTTTTGGCTTCCTGGGCATCCTGCCCATGGATTTTTGCGCAAACTCCGGCTTGGACCGGAGCAATCGACGGTCTCGACACCACGGAAGAACCGTCCTACATCAATCTTCATAGCCCGGCTTGCGGATGGTTCCCGGTATTCGAGGGGACAGACTTTGTGCTCTTGGGTAAGCTCAAGGCCGGAGAGACCGTGGAGGTGTACGGCAAGGCCGACGGCCCCTATTCTCGCGATGGAGAGATCTGTGTGAATCAGATCGACTCCGCAACCAGAATTGCGGGGCTTTCCGGCTCCAACTACACCAAAATCGTGAATGGTGAACCCTGGCCCCTGGACTTCAGACCTTACTGTTATAACGTCACTCCAAATCCAAAAGCACCTTGCCCGTACAACGACAAGCTGCCGGATGACCCGCAGAAACTTCTGAATCTCACTCTCATCGATCCGGTTAGCGGAGATCCGGTCAGGCTAACCTCGGCGGGAGTCATCAACGCGATGAACGCGCAAGGTGATCTTACGTTCGGCCTGCAGAATGCAGGGTACAACTTGGGTGACGACGGCGGCGGCTTTCCTGAGTATCTCGCGGCCTCCACCGATCCGATTGTGATAGTCACATGCCTCTATTGGTGCCAAAACGGTATCGGCTCGAAAGACGCGGTGAAGATACACATTCCCAAGAAGGCGGAGGGGTCTCCTGGCCTCTGCCCTGGGGATTGTCAGATGGGCATCATTGAGCCAGACGGGACCGAATACGCCATCTACGGGATGACGGTGAACTATAGCGGCGGCTCGACCATTTCCGCGGCCGGCTTGGCTTGGGCAAGCATCGTTTCTGGAAGCGGTGTGGATCCGAACGGCGTATCGCTTGCTTATCCCGGTAATGGCGGAGGGGATGTGTCGAATGGGTCGATGTTTGCCGTTCAGGATAATTCCATCCGCGTTAACGAGATCGATAATGGCGAGATCCCACATGCCCTGCACATGAGCATGGCCTGCGCAACTGGGCAAGTCTATCCCGGCTCTAACGCTTATGATTGCTATTCAAACTACGGGTATACTGGTCCTCCTGCCGGCGCGCGGTTCCAGTTCGTTCTCAACGATGCGCAGATCGATGGCACACAAAGAAATTCAATCGGGTATAACGCCACGAAGGCAGCGGCCTGGGAGAAGGTAATTCTGCGCGCCATGCATGACTACGGCATCGTAGGCGACATCACGTGTGGTCGTGAATGCAACGCCTCGCTTAACATCTACACCGAGTCAAGCGAGCAATATACGCAGTTTGACAAAACCTGGCCCGTATCGACATTCAATTGGAACTCTCCCGGCACAACTGGCCCATATCAAGGCGGAATCGGGTTGGCCCCGATAAATTGGACACCTGGAGGACTCAACTGGGCCAAGGCGCTGCGGATCGTCGATCCGTGCTACAGCCTGGAACAGTGCACGCAATGATCGGAGATTTGTCGCGAGCCTCTATCGGCGCTCTTGACCACCTCATATTCGCGGACAAGCGACATGGTCTGCGGAGCTAGCAAGAAGCACTACCGGTTCGAACCTTCTCAGGTTCTAACTGCCTCAAGGGTTAACTGCGAATAGCTTCCTAACCATCCGTGAATCGCAGGTCTCTCAACCAACGGGCACGGCCGTCTTGAATGTCCGAAGCGTAACTGTGACGGTCAGATTAATAGCCATTGTCGGAGGCGAAATGAAGTTGCAGTTGCTGATTATTTTAACGACAGCTCTTGCTGTGCCAACAAGCGCATTAACCCAGATCTCACCCACGACCGCCAGCGAAAAGACGGTCAGCCTGGCTACTTCGCTGGAGGGTTTTGCATCGCCCAACACGCTTTTTCTTGAAACCGGGGACCAACTCACTGGCGGAAGATCGCAGGACGTCTGTTATCCGCAGCCGTTTCGCAACCATTCGTTGAGAGAGAAGCCTGTGCAGCGGGACTGGAGAATCATCGTCCTGGAGAACGAGTACTTGCGTGTGGAATTTGCGCCGGAGCTGGGCGGAATGATCTGGCGGCTGTTCGATAAAGTGCATCAGCGGGATGTCCTCTATGCCCCGGGTTCCGTGAAACCAACCGCGGACGGCTTCGGTGGCGCCTATACACCGGGAGGACTGGAACTGGATTATCCATACGCCCATGCGGTGACCAATACCTGGCCGCGGAAAACCGAGTATCGGCAGGACGCGGACGGATCGGCGACTTATACAGTTAGTGAGTGGGAGCGGAACGGCCGAACGGAGTGGGCTATTTCATTTCGGTTGGCCGCCGGAGAAAGCCGTCTGCAAGAGACGATGACAATCTACAACCGCAACAAGCTGCCGGCGAGTTTCGAGTATTGGGGAAATGCCCGCGTTCCCGCCACTGCGGCAACGCATTGGCTATATCCAGAAGCCATGGCCTCGGAACATGGCGGCAATAACTTCTTCACCTGGCCTATATTCCGCAATACCGATCTGTCCTGGCTGCGCAACGATCCGGAAGTTATCGGCATGTATTTTCTGGAATCACACTATAACTACTTCGGACTGGTGGATGAAAAGACCGGAGAAGGGCTGTTGCATTTTGCGGATCGTCATGAGGTGCCCGGCAAGAAGCTGTGGAACTGGGGACTGACGCCTGCCGACGGGAAGCGCAAGTGGGACAGCACGACGGCGGAACATGACGGGATGGAGCCGCACAAATACGGCTACCAATATGCCGAGGTCCAGAGCGGCAGGATGGTTAACCAGGACTACTTTGAATGGTTGCAGCCGGACGAATCGATTACCTGGCATGAGACATGGTCTCCGATTCAGGGTCTCTCAAACGTCAATGAGGTCACGGAGGACGCGGCATTCGAATGGAAGCCCGAAGAAGCCAAGCTGCGGATCTATTCGTTCGATTCCACTGCGGAAATGAGATTTCGAGTTGTTGCCGGCGACAAAATTCTCAAGGAAATCCCGTTCATAGGGAAGACCGCCCAAGTGCAGGAGATCGACCTTTCCGGATTGCCGGTTAATGGTTTGGAGATCCAAGTGGAAAAGGACGGAGAGCCGGTTGGAACGATCTCCGCAACCAGCCGCAGCCATGCCAAGAGCGCAGCCGATGCGAACGACGACCCGCCTCTGGACAATCACTCCTCGGAATCTCTGGCCGTTTGGGCGGAGTTCAACCACAAGTTGCTGCACCTTGCCAAGGCGCGGGAACAGTACGAGAAGGCTCTTGAGCTGGATCCTCTGAATGGGCGCGCTCATCTCGGCCTCGGGCGCCTGCTGCTCGAAGCCGCCGATTTCGAAGGTGCGCGGGCTCAACTTCAAGCGGCTATTCGAACAGATAAATGGCTGGCGGAAGCATATTTGTTACTGTCGCAAGTGGACGAAATTCAAGGCCAGCTCGATGCCGCCGAAGAGAATGCTCACCAGTCAATTTATTACGGCGAGAAAGCAGCCGGGAATCTGAAGCTGGCCGAGATCATGATTGCGCGCGGCCGTTACAAGCCTGCAAAGGAATTCCTTGAATCCGGACTGCGCTACAATCCCGATTCATTGCGCAGTTATGCGTTGCTAGCTCTGTGCGAGCGGAAGCTTGGCTCCCCGGAGCGCGCATGGGAGCAACTTCAGCGCAGTCCCCAGAAGCCATTCCATGATCTGCTGTGGTACTCGGAGAGTTGGCTCTCCGGACACCTCGACACGGACGGCCTGTCGCGTGAACTCTTCCAGGATGAATGGAGATATCTCGAACTCGGATTGGATTATCTCCAACTGGGCGACGATGAAGATGCTTCCAAACTGGCCGACGCCGGGATCGCGTTGCACAAAAACGGATGGCATTTGGACAAGCTTTTCAACCCCGACCGGATGTGGGGTTTCGGGCGCAAACGGGAGACGCCGTTCTTTTATGTGCTCAAGGGAGCGATAGCCCAGCGCGCCGGAAACGCAGATGAGGCGGCCCGTCAATTCGCGGCCGGTGATTACTTTGAGGATTATGTGGACACGAACGAGCCAGGGTTCGTTCCCCTTCTGCAAGCCGCGGCATCGAATAACGGCTTCGCCAACTTCTGGCTGGGAAACTTCTACTTTCACAACCTGCGCACGAAGGAAGCTATCGAGGCTTGGGGCAAGGCAGCGGCGGCGCATCCCGGACAACCGCAAATTCTACGCAACCTGGCTGTGTCCGCGCAATTTCAAGCGCACGATCCGGTAAAAGCCAGCCAGCTCCTCGAGCAAGCGCTCGCTCAAGAGCCAGCGGACATGTTTCTCAGATTGGATTTGATCGCGGCCGAGCGAATGCGGGGAGCCGACGCACAAAGGATCCTGAAACTCTTCCTCGATGCTCCAAAAGAACAGCGCGACTCCTACCTGCTGACACGTGGGTTACTTAATGCTTTCACGGATGCGAACCAGTGGGCGGCGGCCGCGGCCTATCTATCGCAGGTTGACCGGCGTTGGTCAGATGACACGAAAACCTGGTACAACTTCTGCATCGATTATGCGGAACACCTTCTTGCCCAAGGTCAGGCAACTTCAGCACTTGAATGGATCGGACGTGCAGGAACTCCCCCAGCCAATGTCACCAACCTCAGGCTACCTGTCGATCAGTTCTATCGTCAACGAGAGTTCTTTCTCACGGCAACAGCCTACAAGATGCTTGGTGATGCCAGGAGCAAAGAGTACTTCCAAAAGGTAGTTGACGAGCCGGCTGACCACCTGTTTTCTGAGTACACCGAGAATTCAATTCAGCATGACCGGTTTTATGCGGCACTGGCACTGCACGAACTGGGATTGGAGACGACCGCGCGCGAAATGCTGAGTGCCATTAACGACTATCGAATACGCGCATCGCTCGTCCCCCTTCGGCTTGAGACAGACGAACTAAATCGTTGGGAAGCGACTGACCCTCTTGCATCGAAATAGAGTGGCCAGGAGGGGGGCTTTGACGGTGCGAGTAAACGTAGCAGCTTTACACTTTTACCTGCGATTGGAGTTGTCGATGAAAGCGCTTGTAGTTTCTGTCGTGATCTTCTGTGGCATTGCTGTTTGTGGGGGCCAGGAAACTGCGATCACTCCCCAAGTCGTTTCATCCACAGACGTAAAAGACAAGACTGTAAGCGGGCCCTTCTCAAATGAGGAACTACTCCAATTCACTTCCCTTAATCCGATTGACACACACACGCATGTTTTCGTAAGTAATCCAGCCTTCGGTGCCATGCTGAAAAGGCTAAATCTTCACCTTCTGGATATTGTCCTCGTCGACGATCAGAACCCACACCTTAAGGACTTATTCGCAGAGAGCACGGCTGCAAGGAGATTCGTTCACGGAAGCGAAGGTCGTGCAGCCTTATGCACGACATTTGACCCCTACAGACTGAATGAGCGCGGCTTCACCGAGGCATCAATCCGTGCGGTAGATCAAGAATTCAACCAGGGGGCGATAGCGGTAAAAATATGGAAGAACATCGGCATGGAGATCAAAGATTCCAGCGGCCGCTATATTCTCCCCGATAATCCTTTGTTTGAGCCGATTTACAAAGACATCGATTTCCATGGCAAGACCTTGATTGCGCACGTTGCGGATCCGAGCTCATCGTGGTCTCCGGAAAACCCTGCATCGCCAGACTACTCCTATTACAAGGAGCATCCCGTCTGGTACATGTTCAACAAATCTCATCCTGCATCAAGGGAGGAGATTCTGCAGGCGCGCGATCACATACTTGAGGAGCATCCAAATCTCCGCGTCGTCGGGGCACATTTAGGCAGCATGGAGGCAGACTTTGGCCAGTTATCTCAACACCTCGATCGATATCCGAACTTCGCTGTGGACCTTGCAGGTCGCATGCCGTACCTGATGTTACAACCGCCTGCAGGCGTCATTGCATTTATCGTCAAGTATCAGGACCGGTTGATCTACGCCACTGACAACGACCTGTCTCCGAATGACGACATTCAACAGAAGATAGGTGAGTGGGAAGAGTCCTACGCGCGCGATTGGCGATTTCTCGCTACGGATGACACGTTGGACTACCGTGGCAAGGCGGTGAAGGGTCTAGCTCTACCAAACTCAATTTTGCGCAAACTCTTTCATGACAACGCCACGAGGTGGTTCCCTGGCATCTTGCGCGAATTTCGTTGACAGGGCTTTGTCAACAGAGCAGCAGTGTCAGAAACAATTAAAGTGCTTCGGAATGTTGGACATCTCGACTGCTCAGAGACACTGATAGTTTTCCACGTACTGGTGATCAGATGAAGGGAAGCGATATCCTCTGCCAAACAAATTCGCGCCATTGTGGACA
>Ga0182012_10002313_pt1 | contig 20614 bp, 14 predicted proteins | sample 612S2SmetaG_FD_120486 | JGI IMG/M metagenome (GOLD analysis project Ga0182012, IMG submission 120486) | Permafrost microbial communities from Stordalen Mire, Sweden - 612S2S metaG | ecosystem: Environmental > Terrestrial > Soil > Wetlands > Permafrost | place: Sweden: Stordalen | collected...
AAACGACTACCAAGTCGCCAGGACGTTTCGGTCGTCTCTACCAGGGTCTTACGTCGATTGACTTCGTTGGTCGTCGCAAGATTTGGTTCACTATTTCATTGCTGATCATCGTGGCCGGAGCGTCGTCACTGGGAATTCGCGGCTTCAATTTGGGCATTGACTTCAAGGGTGGATCGTCTTGGGAAGTTTTGGCGCCGCACGCAACCGTGCAGCAAATGACGAACGCCGCTGAGTCCGCGGGACTTTCTCAGCCAACCGTGACCAAGCTTGGTTCGTCAACGTTCGAGGTGGAAGGTGACCTCAACGCGCTGAGTCCTTCGCAACAAACGACCGTCACCGACAACGTCGTAAACGCCATGGCCAAGGTGGCCAAGGTGAATTCCGATCAGGTATCGACGAGCAGCGTGGGTCCCACCTGGGGAGCAGGCATTACGCATCGAGCCCTCGAGGCACTGATTGCGTTCTTTATTGCAGTGCTTATCTACATCAGTGCCCGCTTCGAGCCAAAAATGGCGCTCGCCGCCTTTGCCGCCATGGTGCACGACTTGCTCGTAACCATTGGTGTGTATTCGCTCTTTGGTTTCCAGGTGACGCCGGACACGGTGATCGCCATTTTGACGATTCTTGGTTATTCGCTCTATGACACCGTGGTGGTATTCGACCGCGTACGCGACAACTCGCGCGGCGTGTTGAATAACGGCAACATGACCTATTCCGAAATGATCAATCTCTCAATGAACCAGACGCTCGCTCGCTCGATCAATACGTCGCTGGTCGCTATTTTGCCGGTGTTGTCGGTGCTCTTGGTCGGCGCGTACATCTTGGGTGCCACGACGCTGCAGAACTATGGTTTGGCGTTGTTCGTCGGACTCGTGAGTGGGGCTTATTCTTCGATCTTTATTGCGAGTCCACTGCTGGCTGTTCTAAAAGAACGCGAGCCGCGCTTTAAGGATTTACGTCTTCGAGTCGCTTCGAGGACCGACCGCCTGGTACTGACGCCCGCGGCAGCGGCCGCTATGACCAACGAGCGCGGCACGACAACGCGCGAGACGGCGACGGGAACGGCGCGCAGTAACGTCATCCAGGCACGCGCGCGCAAGCAGAAACGTCGCTAAGTCCACCAGTAGGCTGGCGACATGGTCAGCGTAAAAACGCGTAGTTCTGGCGAAGGAGCCCTGTCGTCCCTGCTCGACACGCTGATTGACCGTTTTAACCAATTTCACCCTGGTGGGGACGTTGAACTCATACGCCGGGCGGGAAAAGCCGCCATCGTGGCCCACGAGGGCCAATTGCGACGAACTGGTGAACCCTACGTGACCCACCCGATTGCGGTAGCGACCATTGTCGCTGAATTGGGTCTCGACGAAGTCACGATTGCCGGTGCGCTCTTGCACGACGCGGTCGAAGACACGGGCATGACCATGGACGAGTTGACGACGCACTTTGGCGAATCCATTGCGGCGGTGGTTGATGGCGTCACGAAATTGGATCGTCTGGCCTTTGACACGAAAGAAGCACAACAAGCCGCGACGATTCGAAAGATGTTTATTGCAATGGCGCAGGACTGGCGAGTATTGCTGATCAAACTGGCCGACCGGATGCACAATATGCGTACGATTTCCGTCATGCCGGTCGCCAAGCAGCGATCCATTGCCCAAGAGACCATTGACGTCTATGCACCACTCGCGCACCGCTTAGGTGTGCAACAAGTGAAGTGGCAATTGGAAGATCTCAGTTTTGCCACGCTGCATCCCAAGCGTTACGCCGAGATTGAACAAATGGTCGCCACGCGAGCGCCCGAGCGAGAAGAGTACGTGCAAGAAGTCATGGCGCAGCTCCACGAGAAGACAGAGCAGCTTGGTTTGGTCGCGGATGTTCGTGGTCGACCGAAGCACCTTTGGAGCATTTACGAAAAAATGGTCGTGAACGGCAAGGAATTCAATGACATCTTCGATCTCGTCGGCCTTCGAATCATCGTGGAAGAAGAACGCGATTGCTGGGCCGCACTCGGAGCAGTGCACGCATTGTGGTCGCCAGTACAAGGACGTTTCAAGGACTATATCAATTCGCCCAAGTTCAATCTTTACCAGTCACTGCACACGACCGTCATTGGCCCGAGGGGAAAGACCGTCGAAGTACAAGTACGAACCCAAGAGATGCACCGACGAGCGGAGTTTGGTATTGCCGCCCACTGGGGATATAAAGAAAAGGCCTCCGCCAAAGAAATTGCATGGATGCAGCGCATTGCCGACGTGGACGAAGAAGAACAAGACCCGGTGGCATTTCTCGAAGCCCTAAAGCTTGACCTCGGACAAGACGAGGTCTACGTCTTTACGCCGAAGGGACGTGTAATTCCCCTGGTCGAAGGGGCAAACGCCATTGACTTCGCGTACGCTATCCACACCGAGGTGGGCCACAAATGTGTCGGTGCCAAAGTGAACGGACGTTTGGTGCCGCTGGACACGCCACTGCAATCGGCCGACGTCGTGGAGATTGTCACGAGCAAGAGTGATTCGGCCGGGCCGTCGCGCGACTGGTTGAACGTGGCCGTGTCGTCACGCGCCAAGTCAAAGATCCGTCAGTGGTTCCAACGTGAGCGACGTGAAGACGCCATCGAAGCGGGACGCGAAGAGTTAATTAAGACGCTTCGTCGTGAGGGTCTTCCAATTCAGACAACACTGACCTCGGCCGCGATTGACGCCGTCGTGCAGTCCATGAACCTCGACGACATCGACGCCTTGTTCATGGCAATTGATTCAGGTCAAGCCTCGGCACTTTCAATCGTGCAACGTCTCGAGCGAGAGCTTCGCGGCGGAGAAGAAGAACAATTGCCCACCACCGTCACGAAGTCACCGCGGCCCCACCGCGGGGACCGTCGAAACGTAGGTGTGTACGTTGAGGGTCTTGATGACGTGCTCGTGCACCTCGCGCGTTGTTGTTCACCGGTTCCGGGAGATCCGATTATGGGATTCATCACGCAGGGGCGTGGCGTTTCTGTTCACCGTGACGACTGCTCGAATGCGGTAGCACTCGCGGCCCGACTCGGCGACCGAATGATTGACGTTGAATGGGACGGGTCGTCAAACGGTGTGTACCGTGCCACGCTCGAAATTCTCGCGTTCGAAAGAACGAGACTGCTGTTTGATGTTTCGCGCGTCGTCGCGGAGTACCACTTAAATATCGTGTCGAGCCACTCCTCGAGTTCGGGCGACCGTATTGTTCGCATGATGTTCGACGTCGAACTCGCCGATCCCTCACACTTATCGAGTTTGCTCGTGGCTTTAAAGGGAGTGGACGGTGTCTTTGACGCCTTTCGCCAATTGCCGGGTCGAAAGCAGTATTCGTGAGCGACGAAGCCCAGGCGTTTCGCTCGCCAATTGGTACCCACGATGTCCTGCCCCCCGCGTCGTACGAATGGAAGGCATTATCGCCACCTACGCCCAGTTGTGTCACCTCTACGGTTTTGGTCTCGTCGTCTCGCCGATGTTCGAAGATGTCGCTGTTTTCCAGCGCGGCATTGGCGAAGAAAGCGACGTGACGAAAAAAGAGATGTACGTCTTTCGTGACCGAGGGGATCGCCAACTCGCGCTTCGTCCCGAAGGCACCGCCTCGGTGGTGCGCGCGTTTGTGCAACACCACCCGAAGGCGCCCTGGAAGGTGTGGTACTGCACACCAGCCTTTCGATACGAACGACCTCAAGCGGGAAGATTTCGCCAGCATCACCAACTCGGCGTCGAAGTACTCGGTACCGATGATCCCGGTGTCGACGTCGAAGTAATTTCACTCGCGTGGCGATTTTATGAGGCCCTCGGTCTTCGTCGTGTGCGTTTGCTCGTCAACTCGATGGGACACGCGCAGTGTCGTGAAGACTACGTCGTCGCGCTTCGCGATTATCTGCACGAACACGAGCTGAGTCTTTGTGACGAGCACCGGAAACTTTGGTCGAACAATCCATTGCGTGTGCTCGATTGCAAGGATCCTCAGTGTGTCAAAGTCACGAGCGAAGGTCCACTACTCATCAATCACATTTGCGATGACTGTCGTCTTCACTTTGACCGCGTCACTAGTGGTCTCACGAGTCTTGGGATTGCGTGGGAACTCAGTCCCCGTCTGGTTCGGGGATTTGATTACTACACCCGAACAACGTTTGAATTCGCGTCCGAAGCCCTCGACGCCGCCCAAAATGCCATTGGCGGTGGTGGACGTTACGACCGACTCGCCGAAGAATTAGGGGGAGAGCCTACGAGCGGCATTGGTTTTGGCAGTGGCATAGAACGACTCCTGCTCGCACGCGAGAAAGAAGGCGCGAGCGGCACCTTGCTTGATCGGTCGATGGAAGTATTCGTGGTCGATACGACCGGAGGCGACCAGGCAACACTGATCGTGGACGAACTTCGTCGACACGGCATTGCCGCCGACCGCGCGTACGACGACCGGTCCATGAAAGCACAGATGAAGAACGCCGATCGTTCGGGGGCTCGTCTGGCTTTGCTCGTAGGCTCCCAAGAGGCCGCGAACGGCACGGTTACGATAAGAGACCTGCGAAACGCCGACGCTGAACAACGTCAGTGCGAGTATCCGCTGGCCGAACTACTAAGCGCTGTACGCGCCTCACTAACTGAATCGATCTAATCATGCCAATCAATTACGAGGCCACCAGTCTGCGTGACTGCCTTTGTGCTTCGCTCACCACCTCGGACGTCGGAAAAAAGATCACGGTATGTGGCTGGGTAGCGAAACGTCGCGAGCACGGAGAACACTTGGCCTTCGTCGACGTTCGGGATCGTTCTGGCGTCATTCAAGCCGTCGTGGATGGTTCCGTCGACGTTCGAAACGAGTACGTCGTTCGCGTCACAGGCACGGTCACGCTTCGTCCAGAAGGTACGGTAAACGAAAAATTGGTCACTGGCGAAGTGGAACTCACGGACTGTGTTGTCGAGATTCTGAGTGCCGCGGAACCACCACCGTTCCAGTTGGACGATCGCGTGGAAATCGACGAACAGATTCGCCTGCGCCACCGCTTCCTCGATATCCGTCGAGAACAAATGCAGAAGAATCTTCGCCTGCGTGCAGCCGTCAATTCGGCGCTTCGTCTCGCCATGCAACGCCAGGGTTTCTGTGAAGTGGAGACGCCTCTTTTGTGGGCGCCAACGCCCGAGGGAGCTCGCGAGTTCGTGGTCCCTTCGCGCCTGCATCCGGGTGAGTTCTACGTGTTGCCCCAAAGTCCTCAAATCGCCAAGCAGCTATTGATGGTCGGCGGCTTTGATCGCTACTACCAAATTGCGCGTTGTCTTCGCGACGAAGACTTGCGGGCTGATCGTCAATTCGAATTTACCCAACTCGACATCGAGGCGAGCTTCGTCGACCAAATCGACATCATGGAGTTTGTATCGCAAGCGGTGCTTGATGCCGCAGAAGCCGCTACGGGAGTGCGTCCGAAGGACTTTGACGCCATGACCTGGCGTGAAGCACAAGACCGCTACGGTTCGGACAAGCCTGATCTGCGTTTTGCCATGACCCTGCAGGATCTTTCTGAGTTCTTTGTGGGCACGCAGGTAAAGGCGTTCAGTGCGCCCACCATAAAAGCCATTCGTATCGAAGGCGGCGCGACGTACACGAGGAGCCGCCTTGATCAACTAACGGATCTGGCCAAGGAACTGGGTGCGAAGGGACTCGCGTGGTTCAAGATTTCCCACGAAGGTTTGGAATCACCGCTCGACCGTTTTCTCTCGCCCGCTGAACGCGAAGCCATCTCGAGTGTCGACGGCGCAAAGCCGGGTGACCTCGTGTTAATAGTGGCCGATGAGTACGCACTCGCGTGCAAAGTGCTGGGCGCTTTGCGCGTGCACGTTGGTTCGCCTCCCGTCAGTGACGGACCTCACCGCTACGTGTGGGTCACAGAGTTCCCGATGTTCGAAGGCATTGACGAAGATGGCAACCTCATGGCCGCACATCACCCCTTTACGATGCCGCACCCCGATGACATTGAACTCCTGGAAACTGATCCTCTCGCCGTGCGTTCCCAGGCTTACGACTTGGTGCTCAACGGCTGGGAGTTGGGGAGTGGCTCGGTGCGCATTCACCGCGGTGATATTCAGTCGCGTGTTTTTCGCGCTCTTGGTATTACAAACGAGGAAGCAGAGAATCGTTTTGGATTCTTGCTCGGAGCTTTCAAGTACGGCGCGCCACCGCACGCTGGCTTTGCCTTTGGTATTGACCGATTGACCGCAATTTTTGCGGGTGAAGAAAACATCCGCGAGGTTATTGCTTTTCCAAAAACGCAGTCGGGGGCTGATTTGATGACGGGCGCTCCAAAATCCATTCCCGACCGACAGCGAAAAGAGCTGCACCTGCCAGCTCCTACGAAGGCCAAGTAATTACGTCGTTGTTCGATGACGCCTTTCAACGTCGGCTTCGCGAACATGCGCCGCTCGCCGAAATCGTTCGTCCACGAACTCTTGACGAGATAGTTGGCCAAGACCATTTGGTAGGACCATCGGGACCGCTTCGCATCATGGCGGAGTCCGGACAACTCTCGTCGCTGATTTTGTGGGGACCCGCGGGTACGGGTAAGACAACGCTGGCGCGCATACTTGCCACGTCGGCGGGTTTTGAAGTGCGAAGCGTCTCGGCAGTAACAAGCGGTGTAAAGGACCTTCGAGAGATTCTGCTCGAAGCAGAGCAACTACTCGCCCAGCACGATCGACGAACGGTCTTGTTTATTGATGAGGTGCACCGGTTTAATAAGTCGCAACAGGACCTCTTGTTGCCGGCAACAGAAAACGGTCAGATCGTACTCATTGGGGCTACGACGGAGAATCCCTACTTCGAGGTGAACGCCGCTCTCATGAGTCGTACGACGTTGTGGCGGGTGTTGCCCCACACCGCGCGGAGTCTTCGACAACTCATTGATCGCGGCTTACGTGCGCGAAACGCCACTGCGAGCGAAGAAGCAATCGATGCCGTCATTGCGGGAGCGAACGGCGATGGTCGTTCTGCGCTCACGACCCTTGACGTCGCCATAGCGTTGGCGAACGCGACGCCAACCGCGGGTGAAACCGAGGTAACGCAACAGAATGTCGCAGCCGCGCGTGACGGTCGTATCTATCATCAGTCCGACGACACGCACTATGACCAGGTCAGTGCGTTTATCAAGTCAGTCCGAGGAAGTGACCCCGATGCCGCTCTCTTTTGGCTCGTGACGCTGCTCGACGCGGGCGAAAGCCCTCGATTCTTGGCTCGGCGTTTGGTAATTCTCGCTAGCGAGGACGTGGGCCTCGCGGATCCATTAGGCCTCGTGCTCGCCGAAAGTGCCGCACGCGCAGTGGAATTCGTTGGTCTTCCAGAGGCTCGACTGAATTTGGCACACGCCACTATCGCTCTTTCGTTGATGCCCAAGAGCAATTCCGTGACCATGGCACTGGGACGTGTCACGGGGGCGCTGCAGCGCGGAGCTTCCACTGACGTGCCTCCTTCACTTCGAGACGCGCACTACCGCTCGGCGAGTGAGCTCGGACACGGCGAGGGATATCTCTATCCGCACGACTTTGCGAATGCGTGGGTGGCCCAGCAATACCTTGATCCTTCACTGCGCGAGACGGTGTTTTTTGAGCCGACATCGCATGGTCGAGAAGGTCCACTCGTAGAGCAGTGGCGCCATCGTCGGGGTGACGACACCCAAGAGAACCAAGGGCCACCGGTAGACTAAACCGGTGCAAGCGTCAGAACTTCGGTCGAAATTCCTCAATTATTTCGTGGCAAATGGCCACACGCTGGTGCCCTCGGCCAGTCTGATCCCTCACGACTCGTCGCTTCTGTTCAACATTGCCGGCATGGTGCCGTTTAAGCCCTATTTCGTGGGTGAAGAGATGCCTCCCTTCAAACGAGCGGTGTCAATTCAAAAGTGCCTCCGGGTAGCGGATATCGACATCATTGGCACCACCACTCGTCACCTGACTTTTTTTGAAATGATGGGCAACTTCTCCTTTGGCGACTATTTCAAAGAAGACGCCATCAAATTCGCCTGGGGTCTCATGACCGAAGGTTTTGGCATCGACCCTGAGCGACTTTGGGTAACCGTGCACGTGAGTGACGACAATGCGTCGGCTCTTTGGCACGACATCGTTGGATTACCAATGGAACGCATTCAACGTCTCGACGCAGACAATTTCTGGGAGATGGGTGGTGCTGGACCATGTGGACCGTCGTCGGAGATATTCTTTGACAAAGGCCCTCGTTACGGTGCCGAGGGAGGACCGGCCTTTGGTGGCGACGAGCGATTCGTCGAGATCTGGAATCTCGTGTTCATGCAGTATCTGCGCGCGCTCGATGGATCAACGAGCGAACTGCCAAAGAAGAATATCGACACTGGTGCAGGATTTGAGCGGATTCTCTCGGTGCTCAATAACGAAGATTCGGTGTTTGCCACGGATCTTTTTGCTCCGCTCATTGAAGCCGGTGCAAGAAGTGTCGGACGTGCCTACGGCGAAGACGAGCGCTCGGACATCGCTATTCGACAGATTGCCGAACACGGTAGGGCCATGACGATGCTGGTGGCCGATGGCGTGTTGCCCTCCAACGAGGGGCGAGGGTACGTTCTGCGACGCATCATTCGCCGCGCTATTTTGGCGGCACGTCGCGCCGGTTCTGAACGAGCAGTTACGAAAGATCTCGTGGCCGCGACCATTGAGAAGATGGGCGAGGCGTACCCAGTCCTCGTGCGCGATCGCGAAATCATCGAGGCAGTCTTAGAGCGAGAAGAGGCCGGATTCGCTCGTACGCTTCGTACGGGACTCACGTTGCTTGAAGAAGCGGCGCAGTCCGTGCGTAAATCGAAGTCGATGATCTTTCCCGGTGATGTCGCCTTTCGTCTACACGACACCCACGGTTTTCCCATTGAGTTGACGTCAGAGTTAGCCGTCGAGCAAGGACTCGAAGTCGATCGTGAAGCTTTCGAATCCGCCATGAGCCAACAACGAGAACGTGCCCGGGCGGCCGCGAAGATGAAGAATATTGCCGATGATCAGGCATATCGCGCAATTATGGATTCGAGTGGACCGTCCGAGTTTGTTGGTCGCGATTTATCTCGCTACTCCCTTGAAGCCACGGTGATGGCAGTACTCACGAGTGAAGACGGAAACGTCGAAGTGTTTCTTGACACCACGCCTTTTTACGCCGAGTCGGGTGGTCAGGTGGGTGACCAAGGAACCATCGTGACCGAATCAGGACGCTTGAGCGTTGCTGACACGCAGAACATCGCCGGCGGACTCATTGTTCACCGCGGGGTTCTTACCGGTGAGATTGTCGTTGGACAGGTGGCGGTTGCCACCATTGATGCCGATCGACGCGAATTGATTCGACGAAATCACACGGCGACACACTTGTTGCACGCCGGACTGCGCACGGTGCTTGGCGACCACGTACGTCAGCAGGGATCGCTCGTCGCACCGGACCGTTTGCGGTTTGACTTTTCTCACGGCGCTGGACTTGCCACCGAAGAATTGAGCGCCGTGCTGTCGTTAGTTAATACCGACGTGGTGCACAACGACGACGTGGACACGGTGCAGGTTTCAAAGCCCGAAGCCGAAGCCATGGGGGCCGTTGCCTTTTTTGGCGACAAATACGGCGACCGTGTACGTGTGGTTCGCGCCGGCGCTCACTCGCTCGAATTCTGTGGGGGCACCCACGTCGACCGACTCGGCGATCTCGGGCAGGTTCAAATCGTTTCCGAAGCCAGCATTGGTTCGAACACTCGACGTATTGAAGCAGTGAGTGGCATTGGAGCGTTTCTTCGAACACAGGAGTTGGAGCGTTCGATGGCGGCGGTTGCATCCTTGTTGAAGGTGGCGAGCGATGAGGTCGTGCCATCGTTGACGCGAATCTTTGAGCACCAGCGCAACATCGAGAAAGAGCTTGGCCGACTTCGCCAGGCCCAGCTTGCGACGTTGATAAATGAGATTGACGCCAGTGGAGGCGTACCCAAAATGGTGGCGCAACTTGACGGTTACCCCGGTGATCAACTTCGTCAAGTAGCCCAAGAATTGCAGCGACGAAACCGGTCACTCGTTATTTTGATTGGTGAGACCGACGACGCGAAGGTGGCGCTCGCTGTTGCCTCAACAGGTGATGTTGACGCTGGCTCCGTTGTTAAAGAACTGGCCCCTTTGGTAGGGGGCGGTGGGGGAGGATCCTCGACCTTGGCACTCGCGGGCGGCAAAGACGTTGCCGGCATTGACGAACTATTGAAGGCCGCGGCGCGGTTCGTATCGTAAGCATCACTATGACAAGAGCTCTAGGACTCGATCCTGGCACTAAGCGAATTGGGGTCGCCGTGTCGGACTCTTCTCGAACGCTGGCGTTTCCTCGAACCAGCATCGAGGCCTCCGAAAGTGCAGTGCAAGTTGTCGTTAACCTCGTTCGAGAAGAATCCATCGCGACAGTCGTGGTCGGTCGTCCGCTCACTTTGGCTGGAAAGGTGTCAGCCAGCACGACAAAGGCGGAGGAATTCTCGCGAGATCTTGAACGAGCCCTTCCCGACGTGGAACTAATTCGTTGGGACGAGCGACTCACGACGGTGAGTGCGCAAAAGTCCATGACGAGCGCTGGTAAGTCATCACGAGAACAGCGTGACTCAATTGACAGTGCGGCTGCCGTTGTACTTCTGCAACATTTCTTGGAGAGCGATCATGCTTAAGTTTCGTTGGATTTACGCCTGGCTTCTCGCACCGATTGTTGTCGTGGTGTTCGTTCTGTGGTTTCTTCTCAATGCTTTCCCTTTAGGGGGAACGGGAAGTGAAACCATTGTTCAGGTTCAACAAGGACAGTCACTTTCTTCTATTGGTTCGACGCTTCAAAACGACGGCGTCATTTCTTCGTCATTCGCGTTTCGACTCGACACGCTTGTTTTTGGTGCACCTACCGTGGCACCTGGATCGTACGAAATTCGAAAAGGTTCTTCGTTCTCTACGATCCGTTCGATTCTCGGACGATCACCCAACGTGGTTGCCATCAATGTTCTCGCGGGTCTCACCGTCCATGAGATTGCGGTATTGCTTGCCTCCGACGAGGGCAACACGTTCGCCAATACGTTTTACAAGGACGCCGGCATCGACGCGGGCGCAAATCCCTTTCACCCCAATGGGTCACTCGAGGGTCTTCTCGGCACGGGTGTCTACGTTGTCAAACTTGGAGAAACGCCTCAGCAGCTCTTGGACGCCATGCAGTCGCGCTTTGAGCAACAAGCTGCTCATGCGGGCATAACGCCGAGTACGACCCTGCATGGTCTTAGTTCGTACCAACTGATCATTGCTGCTTCGATTGTCGAAAAAGAGGGCTACTACCCGAAGAATATGGGCAAAGTTGCCCGAGTAATTCTTAACCGCCTAAAACGAGGGGGCGACCTGCAAATGGATGCCACCGTTCTTTATTATTTAAACGATGATGGTGGGACGGTGACGCCGAGCATGCTTCGAACGCCAACCCCCTACAACACCTACCTCAATCCTGGCCTGACGCCGACGCCAATTTGTCAGGTGTCCAACGTGGCCATGCGAGCCATTGTGAATCCGCCGAGCGGTGCGTGGCTGTACTTCACCGTGATTGATAAGTCCGGTACGGAAGCGTTTTCGGACACCTTCGCTGAACAATTGGCGAATGAACATCTAGCAGCGGAGCGGGGCGTCGCGTGAAATGGCGTTTGGGCGTCGTAGGTTCGCCCATTTCGCATTCATTGTCCCCCCAATTACACGAGGCAGGCCTTCGTATTTTGGGTCTCGAAGGTACCAGCGAACGCGTCGAGGTTGCCCGTGACGAGACCGATCGCTTACGCAACTTGATCGAAGGCGACTTCGACGCGCTTTCGGTCACGATGCCGCTCAAGCACGTCGCGAGCGCTGTCTGCGGTAATCTTCATCCATCCGCAGCCCGCACCGGATCCGTTAATTCGCTCCTACGAAAAGGCGACGTCACTTATGGTCGAAGCACTGACGGGGACGGTTTTGTTAATTCGGTGATGCACGACTTCGATTTCAGCCTTGCATCCAAAAATGTGGCCGTGCTTGGATCGGGTGGAGCGGCGAGCGCCATTGTCGACGCGCTCGTTCGCCATAATGTCGGGAGCATCGCACTCTTGGCTCGTAATGAAGGCGCGGTGCGTGGCGTCGTGGAAAAATATCCAAACGTGCTTACTGAAATTGACGCTACGACGCACCTGGATCTCGTGGTGAACACCGTTCCCGTGAGTGGCGAGGCCAAGAGCGTCCTTCTTTCGCCGGAGATTCTCGACGAAACAACCATTTGTGTCGACATTGGATATGAGCCACGCACGACGCCTTGGCTGCACGGTATGCGTGCTCTTGGGTGTCGTAGCGCCAACGGACTTTCAATGTTGGCTCACCAAGCCCAATTGCAAATGCAGTGGTGGTTCAATGAGTCTCTTCCCATCGAGGATTTGTTGGGAGTTATTGAGTGAGCCAATTCGACATGCTTTCGAGTCGGCGCAACGAGCGAGGACACGCTGATATTGGTCTTATCGCGGGACTTCTCGCGCTGGGTGGCTTCGGCGTCGTCATGGTGTATAGCGCAACCAAGCAACTTCTCGAAAATGCGGGGCTTAACCCTCACTACTACGTGCAACATCAATTGATTTATATGGTCCTTGGCATTGTGACGATGTACACAGTGTCGCGAATCGATTATCGACGCTTCGAGATAGCAACCACCTTGTTTTACGTGCTCATCGTGCTCAGCCTGATGGGCGTCTTCGTGGTGGGTTCGAGTGCTCTAGGTGCTGAGCGGTGGTACAACCTCGGGATCATCCAGATCCAACCGAGTGAATTTACGGTGCTCGTCATAATTCTTGCGGTCGCGACATATTGTTCGCGCCGTCCCGAGGGGCTCGCCATGTATGACGTGCAAAGGATCTTGGTGATGGCCGTCGTACCTCTGCTGCTCATTGTCTTGCAGCCCGACCTCGGAACTGCCATCATCCTTTCTGTTTCGGTAGCCGCCATGATGGTTATTGCGGGTGTTCCGCCTCGGTTCATGGCGCTGCTCGGCATCTTGGCGGTGGCGGGCACGGTGGCAGCGGTCTTGTTTGGAGTCTTGCAGCACTATCAAATTGCTCGCCTCATTGGTTTTTTAAGTCATTCTTCGACGAATAAATTTGTGGAGCCCGTCATTTACACGGTGAATAATTCGAAGAGCGCCATTGGCGCCGGAGGTCTTCGAGGCAGTGGACTTTTTGGGGGGCTGCAAACAACGCTGGGTTACGTGCCTGAAAATCAGACGGACTTCATCTTCTCCGCAATCGGCGAACAATTGGGATTTATTGGATCGTCGCTCGCTATCTTGTTGATGGGTTTCGTCGGTTACCGCATCTTTGCCATTGCCCGAGACGCGAAGGATCAATTTGGACGGTTGCTCTGCGTGGGCATATTCGTCTTCTTTGCGTTTAGTTGTTTTGAGAACATTGGCATGAACATGGGCATTATGCCCGTTACGGGGATTCCGTTGCCGCTCGTTAGCTACGGAGGATCATCGGTCATTGTTTTCTTTATTGCCGGCGGCACTGCACTTTCGGTGTCGCGACGGCGAATGATTTAAGGTCGGTGAGATGGACGAAGTCGAAATCTCAGCAACGCAAGAACCGGTTCTCTTTCGCGTTATCGAAATTGGCTCGATACTTTATGAATTGCCTTCACCGAGTCCACTCGTGACGCTGGTGGAAGCAGAAAGTCCGTACCGAAGTTTTTCACTGGCCATCGCGCTCCCCGAAGCGCAGGCCATGGCCTTGGCGCAGGAAAAGACGCCGGGAGCTCGGCCCGGGACGCACGAGTTGTTCACGAGTTTCATCCAAGCCATCCAGGCGGACGTCATAGCGGTGCGAATTATTCGTCATGAGAACGGCGTCTTCTGCGCCGAAATAGATCTCATGACGCCAACGGGACACGTGGTGCTCGATTGTCGCCCGAGCGACGGCATCATCATGGCCCTACGACAACCGGTCACGGCGCCAATTCTTTGTGCTGAAGAAATTTTGGCGGAGTTGCACTAGCGCTTAAATACGGCGGCGCGGACCTCACCGCCCTGGACCTCACGGGCGTTTTCGTCGGAAATGCGTAGCAGAATCGCGACGATCAAGTAGTTGGAGACGAGTGAACTACCTCCGTACGCCATGAACGGCAGCGTGATTCCCGTAAACGGAAGAATCCTTAGCACACCGGCCATGATGAAGAACGCCTGAAAGCCAACAATGGCCGTCAGACCCGCCGCCGCCAAGCGAACGTAATCCGAATTACTTCGTTGGGCGATTCGAAAGCCCTCACCAATGAACATGGCGAAGGCGCAGAGAACAACAATAATGCCGATAAAGCCGAGCTCTTCGCCAATAGCCGCAAAAATCATGTCCGACGTTATGAAGGTGACACTTTGGCCGGATTGGCCAAGGCCGAGTCCGGTACCGGTTATGCCTCCTGCGGCGAGTGAAAACCAACCCATCGCCAATTGTCGGCCAGCACCCGCAAAGTTGACGGCGTTCCAAGGGTCAAACCAAATAGAGATACGTGAATGAATCTGATGGAACAGTTGCGAAGCAATCGCACCTCCTCCGATGAAGAGGGTTATGCCCATAATGATGTATGACCGCTTACCGGTGGCAAGCCACAGCATGGAAATGAACAAAGCAAAGAGCAGCATCGCAAAACCAATATCGTTCTCGACGCCCAATACCAACAAAGCAAATATCCATGCGCCGAGCAATGGCAAGAGCGCTCGAGGTGACACCCACGTGCGAGATCCGAGATGATTTGTTGGTACCGTCAGCATTTCTCGGTTGGAAGAGAGATACGAAGCAAAGAACAGGGCTAAAAGGATCTTCGCAATCTCCACCGGTTGGAAAGAGATCGGTCCCAATTTGATCCACAGTCTGGCTCCATTGACCGATTCGCCAACGCCAGGAACGAGCGGGGCCAGCATCAGCGCCACTGCGGAGAGCAGGGTCAAGTAGCGATAACGGTCAAGATCTCGAATTCTGCGTACGAAAGCCAAGAACGCAACAACTCCCAGTGCACTGACAAAAAACCACAGAGCCTGGTATTCGGCGTGAGCGGGGTTCCAACGCGAAATCTCGACGTAGCCAATGCCGTTCAACAGCGTGGCGAGTGGCAACAAGATTTGTGAAGAGCGAGGTGCAAACTGTGTGATGGCCACGTGCATTCCGAGCGAGATAGCGACAACGACCGTTAAAAAGAGCCATAGGCGATCGGGCATTCGTCCCTTAGCGCCGAGTGACGCTAGGACGTACATTGAGCACACAATGAGTGTCGATAACGCCAGTAGGCCGAGTTCTACTGATCGAAACGTTGATCCTTGAGCGTCCCTCGAAGGGTTTGTTCCGCGCGGCTGGGCACGCGAAAGGTCAAGGTTGCTCGCCACATGACCACAGTAGCCCTAGGCCTTAGAATGAACGTGAGTTTTCATTAGATAGGGACGTCCGCAGTGACCACATCGCAAGTCGAGACCTTTGGGCCTGAACGTTTCTCCAGCCGAGAGCTCTCGCGCTTGGAATTTGGCGCACGACTGTTAGATCTGGCTGATGATCCGTCCGTAGGACTCCTCGATCGCTGTAAATTTGTCGCCATATTTGCTGAGATGATTGACGAGTTTTTTCAGATTCGGGTCGTGAGTGTTGAGGACAAAGTGGCAGCTGGTGTGGGCACGCCTTCGGTCGACGGCATGCGCCCGCGCCAACAATTGGCAGCGATTCGAGAGCGAGTGCTTTCCCTAGTTGAACGCCAAGATCGCATTGTGCTCGATTCGTTGTTTCCCCAGCTTCGAGAGAACGACATTGACATCGTCCGATATAGCGCGACCACCCCAGAAGAACGCGTGGCCCTTGATCATTACTTTGAAGAGAACGTGTACCCGGTACTAACTCCGCTCGCCGTGGATTCTGGCCATCCGTTTCCCATGATCTCTAATTTGTCACTCAACATTGCCGTCAGTGTGAAGGACATTGACACGGGCGAGGAGCGCAACGCCCGCGTAAAGGTTCCGCCGGCGTTGCCTCGATTCGTGCCGCTTGCTACGGGCCGGTTTTGCCTGCTCGAGGAGTTGATTATCGCCAATTTGGGTCAACTCTTCCCGGGCATGGAAATCGGCCACGCTGATCTTTTTCGTGTGACTCGAAACGGAGACCTTTCGCTCGAGGAAGACGAGGCCGATGATTTGCTCGTCGCCCTCGAAGTAGAGCTTCGCCGACGACGTTTTGGACGTGCGCTGCGGGTAGAGATTCAACGTGGCATGGACGCCGATTTTCTTGACCTGCTTGTCGCACAGTTTGATCTCGATCAGTCCAATGTGTACATCACCGATGCGCCGCTGGGACTCTCTGATCTGTGGAGTCTTTACGCGCTTGATTTTCCAGAGTTGAAGTCGGAATCGTGGTCACCGTTGACGCCGCCCAGCCTGGTTGAAGGAGACGGCGTACGCGACATTTTTGCGGCAATTCGTGAAGGTGACATTCTGCTGCACCATCCTTACGAATCCTTTAGCGACTCCGTCGAAGTCTTTATTTCTCAAGCCGCCACCGATGATCAAGTGGTTGGTATTAAACAAACGCTGTATCGAACTTCGGGAGATTCTCCGATTGTGGCATCACTCATCAAAGCGGCCGAGCGCGGCAAGCAAGTAGTCGCGTTGGTTGAATTACAAGCTCGCTTTGATGAAGCGGCAAATATCGAATGGGCCAAAGCCCTCGAAGACGCCGGCGTGCACGTGGTGTATGGCGTGTTGGGCTTAAAGACGCACTGCAAAACGGCGCTGGTTCTTCGACGAGAGGGTGACACGACTCGCCGTTACGCACATATTGGTACCGGTAATTACAACTCTAAAACGGCGCGAGTCTACGAAGATCTAGGAATCCTCACGTGCGATGACGGGGTCACTCGCGACATTGGCGAACTCTTCAACTTCCTCACGGGTTTTTCTCGACACGCTCGCTACCGGAAATTGATCGTGAGTCCGACATCGACGAGAAATCGAATGATTGAACTCATTAACGAACAAGCAGCCAAGGGTCCTCGTGGCGCTATTGCGATAAAAGTGAACGGTCTTACGGATCCGGCGATCATTGATGCTCTCTACGCCGCGAACAACGAGGGTGTCCCCATCCGACTCGTAGTGCGCACGCTTTGTTGTTTGCGTCCGGGCGTTCCAGGACTCTCACAGAATATTTCGGTCCATAGTTTGGTGGGTGAATTCCTCGAACACTCGCGAATCTTCTTCTTCGGCGATCAACACGATCCGGATGTCAAAGTGTTCTTTGGTTCCGCAGATCTCATGGAACGAAATCTCGATCGTCGTGTGGAAGTTGTGGTGCCCATTGACGATGCAAAAATTCAAGATTCGCTCTGGGAAGCTTTCGAACTCACGTGGCAAGACGACGCCTTTAGTTGGGCTCTTGGCACCGATCGCCGTTGGCGACGTCTTACTTCGGTCAATCACAGTTCCGCCCAACGAAAACTGAAGGATCTCGCGCTCTCACGCTCAAGAAGCGCTACTCAGTAATTGGTTTAATTCGAGGCCATCCGGATTTGATGGTGAGATAGGACAATCCACCGACGGGAATGGGAATCCAGAAGTTGACTAAGCGATAGGCGAGGACGGCCAAAATCGCCGGATTGTGCGGGACGCCAAAACCCACCAGCGTCGGGATGAGTACACCTTCGATAATGCCCAGGCCGCCCGGCGTAAGGGGAATGACCGCCAAGATATTGGCAATGCCGTACGCGACGATGAGGTCAATAGGCGAAACAACGTGACCAAATGCCCAAAGAAACACCCAGAGACACGCTGCGTCGAGTAGCCAGTTGGCACTCGCCCAACCAAGCGAAGCCCACAGCGTTCGCCTGTTTGAAAATAACAAGGTGATGCGGTCGGCCACCGTGTTGAGGAGTTTCGAAACTTGTTCGGGAGTCACCCAGGGCAGTCGATTGGCGGCATTGCGAAGCCACGAATCTGCGTGGCGTTGACCACGAATCAAAAGAAAAATCGTGCCAAAGAAAGCGAGAAGAAGAAACACCCCCGCGAGAGCCGCGAATCCGTAAAGGGGGTTGAAGCCATTGAGCGGAATTGAGATGACGAGTGCCATCCAAAACATCATGTTGAGGACCACGGCAGAGCCGCTTCCCTGCACGGCAAGCCCAAAAGCGTTGGTGGCGGGCGGCACGCCCGCTTCATTAAAAAGTCGATACTGCAGAGCCCCCGCCGGAGCGGAACCGCCCGGAATGACGTGGCCGAGCGCAAGTCCTGAAAGATTGACTCGAAGCGTGTCATAGCGATCGGGAGCGTGAGGCGTAAGTACCGTTCGCGTCAGTTCCATGTAGGCGAGCAAAGCACCCGCTTCGCAAAGTACGGCGATGATGACGAGCAAAGGATTGAGATCGGAAAGAAGGTGGAGCGACTTTCGAGCGGAGGCAAATTGTGGAATCACGAAGTATTCAAAGACGAAAACCAAGACGCCAGCGCTCAGAAGGAGTCGAATCTCCCGCGGGAGAGCGAATCTAGATTTTCGGGCTTTTTTTGCCATTTGAACTATCCAACGTTACACGCGGGTTCGTCTTACGCCGGCCTTACTTATGCCTCATTATTTCCTTGAGAGCCCATCGGTACAATTCAAAGGTGCCAGTACTTGTCGTGCTTCCTACGTATAACGAGATCGACAATATTGAGGCCATGTTGCGAGCCCTTCGCGCCGCCACGCCGGATGCCTCGATTCTCGTGGTGGACGATGGCAGTCCCGACGGCACGGCCGACGCGGCAGAAATCGTCAACAAGGAATTGGGCTCGATCTTCATTCTCCGACGCGATACGAAAAATGGGCTGGGGGCGGCCTACCGAGCGGGTTTCTCGTGGGGTCTTGAAAACGGCTACGACCGCTTCGTGGAAATTGATTGTGATTTTTCTCACGATCCGCTCTCGCTGCCGTCGCTACTCGAGAAGTCGCTGACGTACGAGGTGGTTATTGGTAGTCGTTACGTGAAGGGCGGTTCGATACCGTCCTGGTCGATTGGACGCAAGTTGTTGTCTCGAGGCGGCAACGTCTACGCCTCGATGATGCTTGGTCTTTCCGTAAAGGACAGCACGGCTGGTTACCGCGTCTATCAAAAGACGGCGCTAGAGAAAATTGATTTCACGCACGTGGGTGCCGACGGCTACGGGTTCCAAATTGAAATGACCTATCGGGCGCGTAAGGCGGGAGCTTCGATTGTCGAAGTGCCAATTTCCTTTGTCGACCGCGAACAAGGTGAAAGCAAGATGTCTCAAGCAATTGTCATCGAGGCTCTGTGGCTCGTAACTAAATGGGGGCTGTCGCGTCCCTTTGGTGGACCGTTTTTTCTTAAATAGAAGTCGTGAGCGCCCCGAGCGCGGTCATCAACTTATTGCGCGTTTCCTCACGCTCGGCGACGGGATCTGAGTCGGCCACGATGCCGGCGCCAGCCCATGCTTCAAATTGACGATCGTGAAGAGACAGGCAACGAATGCCGACCCACCATTCACCGTTGCCGTCGGCATCGATCCAACCAACAGCGCCTGCGTAGAGCCCCCGATCACCTCGCTCGAGTTGTCGCATGACCTCAATGGCCTCGTCTTTTGGGAAACCTCCCACCGCGGGTGTCGGGTGCAAAATCGAAAGAAGTCCGAGAACGCTATTGGTGGTGAGACGTGAATCTCGTTGCGCGACAATCCACGTGCCAAGGTGCGCCAGTGTGCCGAGGGTCACGATGCTTGGTTGTTGATCGGCGGTGACCTTTCGACAGACACTCTGTAGTTCATTTACGATGTAGTCAACGACGATGCGATGCTCGATGAGGTTTTTCGTCGATCCGAGCAACCATGTTTCGTAGTCCTTGAACGATGTCTCATCGGGCAAGGCAATGGTCCCGGCGAGGGGACGACACGTGACGAGATTGTCAGTTACGCGAAGCAATAGTTCCGGACTCGCTCCAAGAAATCGTCCGCCATCACCACCGGGCATGGCGTAGAGCGTGCAGGTTGGTTCCCGCTTTTGCAACCGTTGGAGAACGGCCGCGGGATCGATGTGTTCGGAGGCAATTCCTTTAACACTGCGCGCAAGCACGACTTTTTCCAGCTCATGGCGACGAAGTAATTCAACAGCCTTCGCCACCATTTGTGCGTAGCCCTCGGGCGATGGTTCGTATTGAACGTTCTCCACGTCGAGCAGGGGTTGTTGCGACGGAATGCTCGATTCAACAATGGCCTTGAAGCCCTTAGCGTTCTCTTCACGGCTTAGCCACGTTTCTCCGTCCGAAAACCGCGTGATGACGTATTCGGGAATCTCCATCACAAAATCAGTAGAGCTATCAAACGGCATGGCGCCAAAGGCCACTACGCCAGTGCCGGCGGGGCCAATCTCGCCGCTGAGTGAAATGATTGCTTCAAGGTCCGGCGTCGCAAATTCGCTACCGGAACGTTTCTCGATAGTTAGACGCACGAGTGACTGTCCAAAACCACAGCGGAGCACTTCAGGCGATTCGAGCAACCAGCCGCTTCTCGCTCCAAGAGCTCGAAGAACCGATGGTTCGATGCTCTCTAT
>Ga0182012_10002314_pt1 | contig 20613 bp, 18 predicted proteins | sample 612S2SmetaG_FD_120486 | JGI IMG/M metagenome (GOLD analysis project Ga0182012, IMG submission 120486) | Permafrost microbial communities from Stordalen Mire, Sweden - 612S2S metaG | ecosystem: Environmental > Terrestrial > Soil > Wetlands > Permafrost | place: Sweden: Stordalen | collected...
AAAGATAGCCTAAAAATCAACCAAAGCGACATCCAGGCAGCTTTGAGCGCAGCCGCCGCGGTCGGTGACGATCATCTGCAAAAGATGGCCACCGGTCGCGTTATGCCGGAAAAATTCACCCATGGTACTTCGGCCCAGCGGGATCAATGGTTCACAACTGGCTTCCAGACGGGCCAAGTTTCAGCTTGCAATACGTTCGGACGATAGGCCGCTATAAAGCAGTTTTGAATAGAGCGAATTCAGAGAGCGCGGGACAAGCCGCGCTCTCCGTTATTCGCAGCCGCACTTTATCCGCACTGATTGGCTTTGGCGAACGAAGTATGCGGCACGCGCCAACACTCGTGCCTTCGCCGAAAGATGACCAGGCTCCGTCTTTCCAATACTCAACTGAGAATCCTCCGATTCGTTGACCAAGAGCGATGGTTTCGCGCAGTCGCACCAAGTCGAATGCAACTGGATGCGGCAGCTCAAACAGCAACTCAGCTTGTGTCACATTGTCGGCAGTGGCCCAGTAAGTGTGGCGGTTTTCGTCCAGCAAGTGAACCGGCTTATATCCTTCGCGCGAGTTTGAAGCTTTCACGCGCGCACCCGTGGCCAAATTGCGCGCAAAGGTCGCGTTCATTATGCGGCCAAACCCGCGAAGGCTTTCAGAATCAGCCTCGTGAATCAGTCCGCGGCGATCGGGCGGTACATTCAGCAGGAAACTAGCGCCGCGTCCAGTGGAAACGCAATATAGATCGAATAGCTGTTGCGCGGTTTTCACCTTGCCGTTTTCTGCCGGATGCCAGAACCAGCCAGGGCGTATGGAAACATCGCATTCGGCGGGCAGCCAGAACTTACCGTTGCGCGTGCCCACAGTCGACTCTTTCTCGCGAACGTCGCCTGGCACAGCGGTCCCGCCGTCAGTGGCGACCGGCGAATACGTCGCCCAGCACGTTTCCCCGGCAATGCCTTTCTCGTTGCCAACCCAGCGAATGTCCGGCCCCACGTCGCTAAAGATTACGGCATCGGGTTGCAGCTTGCGAGCTAGAGCCCAGGTGTTCGGCCAATCGTAGTAATGAACCTTATCGATGGTGCGTGCCTCTTTTGCCCCGCCGTAGTAACCACTACCGCCGTTCGCGCCATCGTGCCAGATCTCGAAAATCGGTCCGTATTCGGTAAGCAATTCGGTCAATTGTCGCCGGTAGATATCGATGTAGGCTGGCGTTCCATACGCAACATTGTTGCGATCCCATGGAGATAGATAAACTCCAAACTTCAGACCAGCTTTGGCAGCCGCATCCGAAAGTTCGCGAACGATATCGCCTTTGCCATTCTTAAAAGGGCTAAAACGAATTGAGTGGTCCGTTGTTTTAGTGGGCCAGAGACAGAAGCCATCGTGGTGTTTACACGTCAGTATCACGCCCCGGCTGCCCGCATCTTTGAGTACGGCACAGATAGCTGCTGCATCGAAAGCTGTCGGATTAAAGATCGCAGGATCTTCGTCGCCCTCGCCCCATTCCTTATCCGTGAAGGTGTTTACCGTAAAGTGCAGAAAATTGTAGAAGCCCAGTTCGCTCCAACGCTGTTGCGGCATCGAAGGCAGCACCCCGTAGGGTGGAGGTGCAGTTGCGCGGGCGAAAGAAGACGAGGCGGCAGCGAGGCCTAACACGAACGACCGGCGGGAAGGCTGATATATCATCGTTGAGGCCATGATAAACGACTACTCGCGACGGGCCCTGCTCAGCCGGCTTGCTGGCGGGATTGCGGCAATTCCACTAGTGAGCGGAGAGGTTTCAAAGATGCAAGCACGCACCTTGAAAATGCCAATTGGGCTAGAGCTTTACAGGGTTGGCAAAGAGATGGAAGACGATCCCCTTGGCACGCTCAAGCAGGTGGCCACAGTGGGTTACCAGGAAGTGGAGCTCTCGCCCATGTCGAAGATCGGCGCGAAAGAACTTCGCCAGATGATTAACGATGTCGGCTTGACGAATCCGGCTGGGCACTACATGTTGCCCGATCTGATGAAAGATTTGGACAGCAAAATCGCTTTTGCCAAAGAAATGGGCCAGCACTACATGATTGTCACGGTGCCGTGGATCGCCGACATGTCGCGTGTCCATGCGGATCCAGCGAAGGGGCAAATGGCTTTCTTCATGGCGTTATTGAATGCGTTCACGCTTGACGACTACAAGTGGAGTGCGGAGCAGTTCAACAAAATAGGCGAGCCAGTGAAGAAGGCCGGGCTGCAACTTGGCTATCACAACCACAACTTTGAGTTCAAGAAATACGAGGGAGGCGTTACAGGCTACGATGAGTTTTTGCGACTAACAGACCCTAATCTTGTGAAACTGGAAATGGATTGCGGCTGGGTAACAGTGGCTGGGCACGATCCGGTAGAGTACTTGAAGAAGTTCCCTGAGCGTTACAAATTACTCCACATCAAGGATTTCAAGAAGGGCTTTACGCCAACAGACACGTTAGGCGAAACGGGTGAAGGTGCTCCAGTACCTACAGAATTAGGTCGCGGCAGCATTGATTACCGCAGAATCTTTGCAGCAGCGAAACACATTGATTCTATTTTTGTCGAGCAAGAGCCGCCTTTCAAAGAAATGCCTGCGCTCGAAGCAATGAAAGTGGATTACGAGTATTTACATAATCTTTTCACGTAAAGGCGGCGCCACTAAGAAGCTGTAGCGGCGTCTTGCTGTTTGGAATGAGGCTTGGGTGGTAACACTCGGATTGTCCTCACCTGGCCTTCATAGCCGTTAAATTCGTTAACTTGTCGAATGAACGAAGCCGGATGTCCGGGGTCATTTTCGTCGTTTTCACCGTTCCAAAGGAATAAGCCAAAGAGTCGTGCGGTGAATGATGGAACCGGCTTTGACCAAGGATCTACCGCCGGCTCGGCTTCGAGAGCCGCAGTATTAATGAGCCAGCTTCTTTGCCTTCTCTGCAACGCTTGGATTCCCTCCAGCGTGTCTTCGTTTAGCGTTGCGCCCAAATGCTCAGAATGAAACCAAACCTCAACGTTGGGCAGAGAGCGCAACTGGCTAAAGCGTAGTGTCCATTCTTCCGATTCAAATGGCCACAAGGCCGCCAACGGTTGTCCGCCCGAAGGCTGCAGGACCATCAGGCGCACAGTAGCCTTGCGTTTCTGGCATGCTTCAGCGAAGAAAATATCGCCTTCTTCCACACCTTGGCAGATTGCTAAGTCGCCCTGTTGCACATTCCATTGTTCCAGCGCTTCTTCAATTTGTTTCTGCACCTGGGCTAGGCTGGACGCTGGGAAACGTGCTTCCGCGCTATCCGCTTGGTCGAGCGGGTAACCCTTAAACAAGAAAACACGGGCACTAGTGCTAAGGCGGCTCCTCTTGACTAACGCTCCCCACACTACCGAAATGGCCTTCTTAATGAAGCCCGGCCACAAATCGAGCTCATCGATGAGCGAGAGGCGTTCCAAGAAAGTTTGGAGCTGAAGGAAGGTAGCGCCGGGAATGTTGCATGCGTCTTGGACACGGCGAAAGGCGGTCGTCTCATCTTGCTGAACCAGGGCGGTGCCAGACAGCGTAGTCGTTGCCAGAAACTGGCTAACCGCGTCACCTTCTTGAATCGCTTTCTCACGCGCGTTTCTAGCACAGAATTGCACCACGGTGGCGAGTTCTTTTATTGCGTGATCGGTTAAAGTGGCCGGCCAGTCTTCCGAAAGATCCAGCTCAGTGATCTTGTGCAATTCCTGCATGATTGCAATCATGATCAGCGCGTTGAATCCCGAGTAGTATTGAGCCGGATCTGACTTGTGCGCTTTGATGAAATTTCGCACGGCTTGGGCAGCGAGTTGCGATGTCTCAACGGCTTTCTTCTGGCGAAGTTCTTGAGGCTCATCGCGCCAGGACAGATGCCACAAATAGCGCGACCCTTCAGCTAACAGCTCCGATGCGCGATGTTCATTCTCATGCACGTGGAGAATATCTTGCAAGTGCTGTTCCGCCTCGTCTGTCTTGCCTTGGTGAGTGAGCACTCGTCCCAGTTGAATGTGCGCTTCAAAGTGATCGGGATCAAGCCGAATCACTTCACGAAGCTCTCGTTCCGCTGCCCGGTAGCGGCACAAATCAATGAGGGCAAGCGCGGCTTCATACAAAATTTTTGTACGGTGGGCGAGTGTCGGCGCATTGTCAGCCAACGTTTTAATATCGCCCGGACGCTGCTTGCCCCGTGCGATGCGAACGCAGTGAAGCCAATCGTCGCTAAGCGCTCCGAAGTAGTTTGCCTTTGATGTCTGTATTTTGTCCCAATTCACCGCCACCAAACCAGGCAGGTGCTGATAGACGGGGCTATCCGTTGATTCTTGTTCCCGTGATAGAGCGTTTCGGAAAGTCTGAGAAAGATGTTGGATTTCGCGGTTTAAGCGTGCGGCGAAATCTGCCGGCGGCGGGTCGCCTGATTCAATGAAAAGAGATCCGTTATAAGAGAAGGTTCGATCGGGCGCAATGTCGAACGGCCGGGTAACTCCAAAACTACCTTGAATGACAAGCACTCCGCCGGGGCGTACTCCATGGCGCACGCCCAGTTCATAGTAAACGTTTGGGTTGAGGATCGAAATATCTGCCACTACCAGGTCGGCGGTGATCAGCTCAAAGAACATGTCGGTACGAATATCGCCCGCGGCGGTCTCACTATCCGCGCGAAACGGATCGCAGCCAGCTGCGGCCAGAGCCGGTTCCAGAAGTTTTTGATAGATTCCGTCAAAGTCGATTTCAGTGTCCGAGCTCTTGCCCACGACATTTGACAACCCGGCCGCAAGAGACCCGAGAGGCTTTTTGCCGAACGGCATAATTACAAACGCACGAGGATTCACTAAAACCCACTCCTTACTAAGTAAAGCAGAAACTCAGTTGGATTGGTAGGTGATCTTGCCGCCAACGATTGTGTACATTACGCGCGTGGCCGGAATGTCATCAGCAGGTACAGTTAAGATGTCGCGCGATAGGACGGTAATATCGCCCAGTTTGCCCACCGTGAGCGAGCCCTTTTGATCGTCCTCAAAGGCGGCAAACGCGTTGCTCAAAGTGTAAGACTTCAGCGCTTCCATACGCGTCATACATTGCTTGGGATAGAACAGCGAGCCATCTTTCGTCTTGCGAGTAACAGTAGCGTAGTAACAAGCAATGGGATTTACCTCTTCCACCGGTGCATCGGTGCCGTTTCCTACAACTGCGCCCGAGTCTAGCAAGCTGCGCCAGGCATAAGCTCCTGCTTCCGCCCGTTTTGCGCCTAAGCGCAGAATCACAAAAGGCGCATCTGACGTGCAATGAATGCCTTGCATGGCGGCAATGACGCCGAGCTTCCCGAAGCGCGGAATATCGATTGGATCAAGATGTTGCGCGTGTTCAATCCGCCATCGCAGATCGTGCTTTTCCGGATGAGCAGCGAAGGCGGCCTCATAGATGTTCAAAACTTCGCGATTGGTGCGGTCGCCGATGGCATGCACACAAAGCTGGAAACCGTGGGCGATAGCAATGTTGCTTGTGTCACGAATGGTTTCCATTTTTTCGGTATTAATACCGCTGCTCGAAGGCAAGTCAGAATAGGGCTCTAGCATCCACGCGCCGCGCGAGCCTAGCGCACCATCTGCGATGCGTTTAATTGCGCGCACTGTGAGATGGTGATCCGCCACGTCTTGCAGCCGGTAGCGCTCGATGGCAGTCTTCAACTTATCGTTCGATTCGTTCAACATCATCCACATCCGCAGGTCAAGCTTGCCTTCGGTAGCCACCCGCTTGATGAGGTCGACAGTTTCAAAAGACGAGCCAGCATCTTCAAACGTTGTTATGCCATTGCTTGCGCACTCGCGAGCCGCCAATTCAACTTTGCGGCGGGCGTCTGCCTCAACTTCGGCGGGCGAACGTTTTGAAAGATAAGCGTTATAGGCTGGTCGCAGCAAGCCCTGCGCGCGCTCATTCAATAGGCCGGTTGGTTCACCCTTGGCATCTTTCAGAATCTCGCCACCAGGAGGGTTTGGGGTCTTTGCCGTGATCTCCGCAGCCTTGAGCGCGGCGGCGTTCACCATGGATGCATGCCCGCTAGCGTGCTCAAGCCAAACCGGATTGTTTGGCGATACCTTGCTGAGTTCAGCGTGAACTGGGAAACCTTGCACGTTCGGCTGCGGAGCTTTATCCCACTTCGATTGATGAAACCCGCGGCCGATGATCCAGGTTCCAGGCTTTGCCGTCTTGGCGGCTGCCGCAACCATTGCGACAATCTCATCCCAATTGCGCGCTGTTCGCAGGTTGAGCGTCATCTTCGCCTCGCCGACGCCCATGAAGTGCCCGTGGCCTTCAATGAAACCGGGAACGGCAAGTTTGCCCTTGAGATCGATCACCTGCGTATCGGGGCCTTTCAGCGGCGCGGCATCGGCACTCGCTCCCAGAGCGACAATCCGGCCATGGCGAATAGCGATCGCTGGAACCTCTGGCTGTTTGGGATCAAGAGTGACGATCTTGCCGTTTCTTAAAACGAGATCCGCGGGCGCTTGGGCATAAAGTGTATTGAGAAAAAGAAAGAAAATGGAAATCCGCAGCATGGAAACGATATGGTATCAGCGCTCCCCGCGAACGCGCATCACAAGGTAGACGACGATCGCGGCATTGATGATCAGTACGACAATTTTCGCTAAGCTGACGTGTTTCACTAATTCATAAATTTCAAGTGGAATCAGCCCCGCCGTAGTGATGATCGTGAAATATTCCGCCCAGTGCTGCCGCAGCAAGAGCCCCACGCCTTCGGTAAGAAGCAACGCCGAATAGATGAACGTTCCGATGCTGAGTTCTTTCAGCTGCCGTGGGCTGACGCTCAAAGCCCGGCTGAGCAACTTGTGCACGTAACGATTCTCAGGATCAACGCGGAGTATGTTAACCAAATGCTCGACGCTGTGCGCCAAGTCACGGTGCAGATAACGCAGCGCACCGATGCCAACAGCTAAAAGCAGAATTCCCTTCACCAACTTGAATAGCGCTATCAAAAACAGCGTGTTTGATTTTTTCGTAGTCAACTTGAGCACATAATGGCATATGAAGCGCTCGGGATTTGCGGATCTGCCGTTGCATGGCGGACGTGTGCCTCCGTGGCTCGCGGAGCGCATGGAAAGGCTGGGCGCAGCCATTGTTGAGGCGATCATCCACCACTACGGCGCCGCAGAGTTTCTATCGCGATTGAGCGATCCTTTCTGGTTCCAGGCTCTTGGCGCAGTGATGGGAATGGATTGGCATTCGTCAGGCATCACAACTTCTGTGCTCGGCGCCTTGAAGCGCGGTTTGAATCCGCAGGCGCATGAGCTAGGCATCTACGTTTGTGGCGGGCGCGGCCAGCAATCGCGCAAAACTCCCGACGAGTTGCTGGCAGTTGCCGAACGCCGCAGCTTAAAGGGCGATGAACTCGTGCGCGCCAGTCGTCTAACGGCGAAGGTGGATAACAACGCCATTGGCGATGGCTTTCAAATCTACTTGCATTCATTCGTGGTCTCCGCAGCGGGCGATTGGGCGGTGGTGCAGCAAGGCATGAATGATGCGAGCGGTTTGGCGCGCCGCTACCACTGGCATTCGGCAACTGTTAAAGATTTCGTCTGCGAACCGCATACAGGAATCGTAGGCGGCAACGAAGGCGAGATACTGAATCTGGTTGATCGGCGTGCGCAAAACGCCCAGCAAGCGTTGCTGGCTCTTGCTGCGCAAAGGCCCGAGGCGACGTTGCGCGACTTACGATACTTGGTAATGCCGGCGCACCATGATGTCCGTCCGCGCGACGTTGATTTGAAACGTTTAGGCGCGGTGTTAGCGGTGAGCTACGAACGGCAGTTGCGTGATTTCGCATCGTTGTTGTTGGTCGAAAATCTAGGGCCGCGCACTTTGCAAACTTTGGCAATGGTGGCTGAAGTAGTGCATGGTGCGCCTAGCAGATTTTCCGATCCAGCGAGGTTTTCGTTTGCGCTCGGCGGGAAAGATGGCCACCCATTCCCCGTGCCGTTGAAAACTTATGACGAATCGCTCGGCGTACTTCGACAAGCGCTTAACTCTGCGAAGCTGGGGCACACGGAAAAAGTGGATGGCTTCAAACGCCTGGATACGTTGGTGCGGAACGTGGAACAGCGCTTCGAGCCAAAAGCCGATTTCGAAAAAGTATTGCAGCATGAGCATGCAATCTCTGCGAGCTTGGGCGGACGCACCACCAAAGACGACCGCCTGGATCGCAAGCTGGTTTCGAAAAAAGGACAAATGAACCTTTTCACTTAATAGCTGGCTGGCACGTGGGACACCAAAACAGATTCCGACCCACAAATTCTTGTGTACGGACTTTCGTCTTACAGAGGAAGCAAGGAAGCCCGGCGCGGTGATAGACGTAATGAATTTCGCCGGAACGCGCTCTGCCCTTCGGATGAGGCCGGTGCGCCGGCTGAGTGGTGACGATGCGGCGATCAACCATGCCGCGCTGCATCAATGCCTGCGCATCTTTCCAAAGCGCGCGCAGTGTCTTAGGCTGAACGGATTTGCCGGGTTGGAATGGATTGATCGCAGCGCGAAATAGCAATTCTGCGCGGTAGATGTTGCCGATTCCGCCGATGACCGATTGATCCATCAACAGCGCTCCGATGGGCGCGCGGCTCTTCAATATGTACTCGATAGCGACCGCTGGCTCAGCATCTGGCCGCAAAGGGTCTGGTCCAATCCGATCAAGCAGTTTTTGACGCGACGCTTCGTCTAAAACGTGGCAAGCGGTAGGTCCGCGCAACTCAAGCCAAGATTCAGCATTCGAAAAGCGAAAGCGTAACGCGCCCTTAGGCTCAGGGAAGGGAATGGCCCCATCGCGGAATTTCCCAAATAATCCAAGGTGAACGTGCAACTGACGGTCTTTGCCGAAGTCGTAAAAAAGATGCTTGCCGTATGCATCTACCGCCTTCAGCTTGCGACCGTCAATCAATTTTGCACCATTCGCGAATCTTTCAGTCGGTGCTGCCACAGTAACGGCCCGACCTTGAAACATGGCGGCGTGCCGCTCGGCAAAGCGGTGAATCTCATTCCCCTCGGGCATCTAAGTTCTTAGGATGCCCGAGAGGAAATTTAGATTGAGTTTTAAGCGGGAGACAAATCAGTTAATGGAACCTTGACAGGTTTGGCATACCAGATCTCATCGCAGTATTCTTTCACCGCGCGGTCGGAAGAGAACCCGCCCATTCTGGCGGCATTCAGAATCGACATACGCGTCCAGTGGTCCTGATCGAGATAGGCCTGATCAATGCGATCCTGGCATTCGATGTAAGACTGATAATCAGCCAGCAACATGTAGGGATCTTGGCTATGTAACGAGTCGAGCAGTGGACGAAACAAACCTTGGTCTCCGCGCGAGAATCGGCCAGAGGCCAGTTCATCCAATACACCTTTCAGCTCACGGTTCGATTCGTAGTACGCGTTGGGCTGGTAGCCTGCGGCTTTGGCCGCATAAACCTGCTCGGCGGTCAGGCCGAACAAAAAGAAATTCTCGTGTCCCACCGCATCGCGAATTTCAATATTAGCCCCGTCCAGCGTTCCCACGGTAAGCGCGCCATTCATTGAAAACTTCATGTTACCCGTGCCAGATGCCTCTTTCCCAGCCAATGAAATTTGTTCGGAAAGATCGGCTGCCGGATAAACGCGCTGGCCAAAAGTAACGTTATAATCCGGCAAGAAAACAACGCGCAGACGACCCGCAACATCCGAATCATTATTAACAACCTCAGCCACCGAGTTGATCAGCTTAATAATGAGCTTGGCCATGAAATAACCCGGCGCTGCCTTGCCGCCGAAAAGGAATGTTCGCGGAACAATATGAGTTGCGGGATCACGTTTAATACGGTTGTAGAGGGTAACAATGTGCAGAACCTTTAGGTGCTGACGCTTATACTCGTGCAGCCGCTTCACCATCGTGTCGAACATCGAAGCTGGATCAACCTTGGTACCTGTTTTCTGCGCAATGTAATCGACCAAATTTTGTTTTACGGCGTGTTGCGTCGTGCGCCACTCCTCAATGAAGCCAGCATCGCCGATATGATTTTCCAGCGTCCGCAGTTGATCGAGATTGGCAATCCAACCATCGCCAATCTTGCTCGTGATGAGAGCGGCCAAGCCAGGATTCGCCAGCGCAATCCAACGGCGCGGTGTTACCCCATTGGTCTTGTTGCTGAAACGCTCCGGATACATCTCGTACAGATCGTGCAGGACATCCTTTTCCAGCAGTTCGGTATGAAGTTTTGCTACTCCGTTAACCGCGTGGCTGCCAACCGTTGCTAAGTACGCCATACGAACGTAGCGCTCACCAGTTTCGTCAATCAAAGAGAGGCGGCGCACGCGATCCTCATCGCCAGGGAACTTCGCCCGTACTTCATCAAGGAAGCGCCGGTTAATTTCGTAAATAATCTCCAGGTGGCGCGGAAGAAGGCTCTGGAAGAGTGAAATGCCCCATTTTTCCAGCGCTTCTGGCAACAATGTGTGGTTGGTGAAGCCCAGGGCGTTTTGCGTCGTATGCCAGGCGGCTTCCCAAGGCAAACCGTGCTCATCCACTAATAAACGCATTAATTCAGCCACCGCAATGGATGGATGCGTATCGTTCATCTGAATCGCAAACTTCGCATGAAAATCTTGCAGGGGGCGTTTCTGCCGGAGATGAATGCTTACCAAATTCTGCAGCGATGCAGACACGAAGAAGAATTGTTGCTCAAGCCGCAGTTCCTTACCTTGAATCGCTTCGTCATTTGGATATAAAATCTTCGAGATATTTTCCGACTGCATTTTGTCGTGCACGGCGCCAAAATAATCGGCCGCATTGAACGCTTTGAAATCGAACGATTCAACTGCTTCGGCCTTCCACAGTCGCAGCGTATTCACCGTGTTGTTTCGATAGCCAAGAATCGGTGTGTCGTACGGAATCGCCTTGACCACGTGGCCCGGAATCCAGCGCACTCTCGAATTACCCGCCTCGTCTGTATACATCTCCGTATGGCCGCCGAAGCTCACATCGATTGCCCCTTCAGGCCGGGCGATCTCCCACGGGTTGCCCCATTGCAGCCACTTATCTGTGATCTCTACTTGCCAGCCATCGCGAATCAGCTGATCGAAAATGCCGAATTCGTAACGGATGCCAAAACCGATCGCGGGAATCTCCAAGGTGGAGAGGGAATCCATATAACAGGCAGCCAGCCGACCCAACCCACCGTTACCTAGCCCAGGCTCCTCCTCAGTCTCAATAATTTCTTGCGGCTTCAAACCTAACTGACGCATTGCTTCATTCGCCGCGGGCGTGATGTCAAGATTCAAAAGATTGTTGCCAAGATGCGGACCCAACAGAAACTCCGCCGAAAAATAGCAGACAATGCGCACATCTTGTTCGGTGTACGTTTTCGATGTGTTCACCCAGCGTTGAGTCAACCGGTCGCGAATCGCGCGGGCGATGGCCAGGTAGTAATCAAGCGTGGTTGCGCGCCCAGGAGAGCGGGCCTGATCGTAGATCAAACTGTCTACGAAGGCCCGCTTCAAGGCTTCCACATCTGTGCCCGTTCTAGTCTGATGTTGTTTCAATGCCGTGACGGCAGCGGTGCTTTCCATGGTGCGGCTTCTCCTATCTTGCAGTTGCAGATTAAGAGATTCCGGCCGCCAACGCAAGATGCACTGGTACAAATTCGCAGAATTGTAGCCAAAAAGTTGCCCTAACGCCCGCCTTGTTTCACTCCTGCTTTCTTGAATACTTGGAGCGACGCGTCCAGGCCCATCTTCGCAGCTTGTTCCGGCGGATAATTCTTCAATCCGCGTCCGAACACTTCTACGCTCAGCGCGTCCTGGTATCCAATCTTCTGCAGAGCTTGTAAGAAGCCGGTCAAATTGATCACGCCCTCACCGGGCAGCAAACGTTCGTTGTCCCGTATTTGTTCGGGTGGAAGATTCGGCGCGTCGTCAAAGTGCACTGTCACAATTCGTTCGCGTCCGGCCTTAATAATGTCTTCGGTTGTGGCGCCGGCGTGGTGCCAGTGCCATGCGTCCAATGTCAAACCAACGTTAGGGCCGCACTCTTGGCAGAACTCGAGCATTTCATTCATACGCCAAATAAATTCGTATGGGAACTGCTTGCGAATATGCAGAGGACCCAGGAATTCCAGGCCGAGGCGAACGTTGCTATCCCAAAGTGTATGCGCTGCCTCAGTGAAACGTTCCTTATAAATCTTCCGCAGCTCGTCCTTCGGAGTGGTGCTCGATGACATTAGCCAAGTCATCATGCGCGGGCAGCCAATGGCCGCGCAAAATACCGAAGCCTCACGCAACTTGGGCATGCCCGTTTGGAACGTATTGTCGTCTTTGCGAAATTCCACAGGAAAATTAACGCAGGCCGGTCGCAGCTTGAGATCTTCTAATAGATCGCGCGTTGCGTTAACGCCCAGTTTCATGGCAGCATCCAAGTCTACGTCGGTGCCTGGGAAGCCGACTTTCGCGGCAAGGCGCGCAAACTCGGGCCAAGGCACGCGTCCCGAAATCAGGACGCTGTTCAAGGAAAGGAACATGTTGTGTTGTGCGGCAAAGGCCTGCCAACTGGTGGCGGCAGATGCCAGCAAGCCGCAGGCGGAGCGGCGGGTCAATAGGGGCGCGGACATAGCAATGATGATATCGGAAGATTAGGTGGCAAGAAGCGGATAGTAAGCTGCGGCAAAACGAAATACGATTGGAGCATGATGCTAAACGAAGTGAAATGTTGGGATGCGGTAACCAAGCGCGACTCCGCCGATGACGGCAAGTTCTACTTTGGCGTATTGACCACTGGTGTGTACTGCCGACCATCTTGTCCTGCGCGCCAACCGCTGCGCAAGAATGTGCGCTTTTACGAATCGCCCGGAGAAGCCGAGCGCGACGGCCTGCGACCCTGCCTGCGTTGCCGGCCGCTCAAAGATCGGGCCGACGAAGACACGATTGAGAAAATTCGCAAAGTGTGCGCCTACATGCGCGAGCATTGCGATAGCGGCGATGCGCTAACGTTAGAAACGCTCGGCGAATCAGCGGGCTGGAGCCCATTTCATTTGCAACGCACTTTCAAAGCCGTTCTCGGCATCACTCCGAAACAGTTCGTGGAAGCATGCCGCCTTGCGAATTTGAAGAAGAACTTGCGGCAAGGTGTCTCCGTGACGGCCGCAGTCTACGACGCTGGTTTCGGCTCAAGCAGTCGCGTCTACGAAAGAGCCGACACCAAGCTAGGTATGACACCTGGGGAGTACCGCGATGGCGGCAAGAATGTCGAGATCTCGTATGCCTTCGCCAAAACGCCGCTTGGATTACTGCTGATCGGCGCTACGGATCGAGGATTGTGTTTTGTCCAGTTCGGCGAAAGCGCTGACTTGCTCTTCAAGGAATTGGAGCGTGAGTATCCGCAATCGAAGTTTCAAAAGAGCTCGCCGGATCAACGTGAAATGGATCGCTGGATGAAGGCGCTTACCGATTATCTGAACGGTGAACCGGCTGCGCTCAATTTGCCTATCGATATTCAAGCTACGGCATTCCAACTCAAAGTGTGGCGCTATCTGCAAACCATTCCCGCAGGCGAGGTGCGCACCTATGGTGAAGTTGCCACGGCCATTGGAGTTGCAGGAGCATCGCGCGCTGTGGGCACTGCATGCGGCTTGAATAAAGTAGCGTTGGTGATTCCTTGCCATAGGGTGATCCGCGGCGATCGTGGCTTGGGCGGATACCGCTGGGGACTCGAACGGAAGACGGCATTGTTAGAGGCGGAGAAAAAGATGCACGCGTCATTGAAACGATGAAACTAAAGACGGCTTTCAGCTGGCGGAACTTGATCGCCGTTTAGCTTCACTCGACGACGACCGCCCCAAAAAGCGTTACACTTCCCTACAGAGGTGAACTGCATGAACAACTTGTCGCGCCGCGATTTGTTAGCTGCAAGTGCTGCTGGATTGACTCTTCCAAACGTGCTGAAGGCCGATGCGCCTGCCAGCAAAGTAGCTTTGATGCGCTGCCGATCCTACAACGAATTCGGCACCCAGCTTTCCGCCGCCTTCGACCACCTTGGCGGTATTCAGAAACTTGTGCGCGGCAAAACCGTCGCCCTGAAATTGAACCTCACTGGTAATCCAAAAAGTTTCCCACTCACGCCGGACTTGCCGTATCGCACTGATGGCGGCACGGTTGCCACAACAGTTCACTTGCTGGCAAAAGCTGGCGCGAAGCGTGTACGCCTGATTGAAAGTTTCTTCCCGGCGCAGCAAGACCCCGCACTCTGGGCTCGCTATGGCTTAGACGTAAACGCCATCAACAACCTTGGTACAAAAGTCGAATGGGAAAACGTGCAGAATCTCGGCAACTATAAGCAATACGTTCGCCTGAAGGTGCCCTGGGGCGGTTACATGTATCCTGCGTACACCATCAATAAGGCCTACACCGAATGCGACGTATACGCATCTCTTTCGAAATTGAAAAACCACTGGATCGCTGGCGTCACCATGTCCATGAAGAACAATTTCGGTAACACGCCTTGTTCACTCTATGGCAGCGATTGCGGTCCCAGCGGTAATGAATCTCCAACCAAAGAACGTGGCGACGTGCTCCACTCTGGCAACACAAAAGCGCCTTCTGGCGTTGATGCCGAACTGCACCCGGAATCGCCGCGCGATCCTGGCTATCGCGTTCCTCGCATTCTGGTCGATCAAGTGGGAATCCGTCCAATCGATTTGGCCATTGTCGATGGTGTCGAAACCGTTCGCGGCGGCGAAGGCCCGTGGCTTCCCGGATTAGAGCGCATGACCCCGGGCGTGATTCTCGTGGGCCGCAATCCAGTTTGTACCGACGCCGTGGGCATGGCTGTAATGAGCTATGACACCAAGGCAGACCGTGGCGCTTCGTGCTTTATTCGCGGCGATAATTCGCTCAAACTCGCCGAAGCCGTCGGAATCGGCACCGCAGATTTGAACCGGATCGAGGTTGCTGGACTCAGCATTCAAGAGGCTCGCATCGACTTCGGCCCGGGCGCCGTAGGCAAAACTTTGCGCGAGTTGCGCGGCTAGGTCAGCCGCCGTTGCCGGGGCAAGCGCCGAAAAATAAAGTGCGCTTGCTTATACTCATAAGAAATGGTCGGTGGCATTGAAGCGGGAGGAACGAAGTTCGTTTGCGCGGTGGGCACGGGACCTGACGACCTGATCAAGGCGCAATTCCCAACCACGACGCCCGAGGAGACTCTGGCCCAAGCGATTAGCTTCTTCCGGTCGAACGGCGGCCGAGACTTAGAAGCCGTTGGCATTGGTTCCTTCGGGCCCGTCGATCTCGATCTTGCTTCGCCTACCTACGGTCACATCACCTCCACTCCAAAACCTGGTTGGTCGAACTTCGATTTGGTGGGCAGCGTTGCTAAGGCGCTGCGCGTTCCTGTAGGTTTCGATACCGACGTGAATGCCGCCCTACTCGGCGAATGGCGCTGGGGTGCCGCGCAAGGGCTGGCCAACGCAGTTTACTTGACCATCGGCACAGGCATAGGTGGCGGCGTACTGATTCATGGGCAAGTTGTTCACGGTCTGGTTCACCCTGAGATTGGCCATTTGCGTATTCCGCACGATTTATCTATTGATCCCTTCCCCGGTTCCTGTCCGTTTCACAAAGATTGCCTGGAAGGGCTTGCGAGTGGGCCAGCAATGGAAAGCCGCTGGGGCATGAAAGCGCAAGATTTGCCGCTCGATCATCGGGGTTGGGAATTGGAGGCTCACTACCTAGCGGTAGCGCTTGCCAATTTAACTCTTACGCTTTCTCCGCAGCGCATCCTTCTGGGCGGCGGCGTTATGCAGCAGCCGCAACTATTCAAGATGATTCGCACCGAATTTGCTTGGGTTCTGAATGGCTATGTGAGGCACCCGGATATACTCGACCATTTGGACGAATACATTCAGCCGCCGCAGTTGGGCAGCGATGCAGGTGTCGCAGGGTCTCTGTTCTTGGCAGCCCAAGAAGCGGCCAGCGCGGAGTTTGAAGATATTTTGAAACGGCACAACCAGGGAGGTCGCACGTGAAGTTAACCGGGACGTTACTCAAAAGTACGATCGTAGCCGCGTTAGGCGGTTTGCTTTTTGGTTTTGATACGGCGGTCATTGCGGGCACTACAGCGGGTTTAACAGCTTCTTTCAAGCTAGATCCCGCTCATCTGGGTTTCACAGTCACCATTGCCTTAATTGGCACGGTTTTTGGCTCAATCTTAGCCAGTATTCCCGGAGACAAATTCGGTCGCCGCGATAGTCTCCGCGGCTTAGCCGTGCTCTACCTCATCTCGGCTATTGGCTGCGCCCTTTCATGGAATTGGTATTCGTTATTATTCTTTCGTTTCATTGGCGGCTTGGGCATTGGTGGATCATCTGTCCTTGGCCCCATGTACATTGCTGAGATTGCACCAGCCAAATGGCGTGGGCGTCTCGTAGGGCTGTTCCAGTTCAATGTTGTGGGCGGAATCCTGGTTGCCTATCTTTCGAATTTCTTAATTCGCCAGAGCCACCTCGGAGCCGAAGACTGGCGCTGGATGCTAGGTGTCTCGGGCGTCCCTGCTTTGTTCTTTTTCGTGATGCTCTTCACCATCCCGCGCAGTCCGCGCTGGTTGGTGCAAAAATCGCGCACCGGAGAAGCTCGCCAAACGCTCGTAGCCATCGGCGAAGAGAACGTAGAGGGTGAGTTGCAAGACATCGTTACTTCCGTCGACGTCGAACATGGCCACGGCCAAGAATCGCTTTACCAAGCTAAGTATGGGTCGCTGATTTTTATCGCGGTATCGCTTGGTATGTTCAACCAGCTTTCCGGCATCAACGCTATTCTCTACTACCTGAACGATATCTTTGCCAAAGCCGGATTCAACTCGGTTTCAAGCGACAAGCAAGCTGTGCTCATTGGCTTTACCAATCTATGTTTCACCATGTTGGCCATGTCAATCATCGACAAAGTCGGCCGCCGCACGTTGCTGCTGATTGGCTCGGTGGGTTGTGCAGCTTCACTCGCTGGAGCAGCGGCTATCTTCCTCACCAATAGCCACGAATCGCTTCTCGTGTGGATGCTCATTGCCTTCATCGCGTCATTCTCGTTCTCACAAGGCGCAGTGATCTGGGTTTACTTGAGCGAAGTGTTTCCCACTCGCGTGCGCGCGCAGGGTCAGAGCTTGGGTAGCTTCACTCACTGGGCTATGAACGCCGTTATCTCGCAAACCTTTCCCATCATCGCGGCCAAGTCTGGCGGCTTACCCTTCGTACTGTTTTCTGTGATGATGGTCGTCCAATTCTTCGTGGTTCTCACGGTCTATCCAGAAACCAAGGGTGTAACTCTCGAAAACATGCAAAAGAAGTTGGGCATTGCCTAGATGAGCCTCGGGCCGAGCGACGTTGTCGTCGGTGCCTGGCTAGTCTTAGCTCTGGTTTGGCTCATCGGAAGTTTCGCTACTAAAGCTACTGTCCGCCAGCAATCGGCGGCCTCCAGGTTGCTCGAAATTGGGCCTTTGGTGGTTGGATTCCTTCTGTTGCGCAGTAACGCCAATCTTATGGAGTGGCTCTCGTCACGCTTCATTCCGCGCGGCTTTGCATGGCAAGCGCTCGGTGCACTCATCACCTTGGCTGGCGTTTCGGTCGCTATTTGGGCGCGCTTTTATCTGGGCAGCAATTGGAGTGCGACTGTCACCGTTAAACAAGGCCACGATCTGATTCGTTCCGGGCCGTATAAATTCGTCCGCCACCCTATCTATTCCGGATTGTTGTTGGCCTTCTTAGGAACCGCCATTTTGATTGGCGAGTTGCGCGGACTCTTTGCGTTAGCCTTGGTTACCGTCGCATGGAAAATCAAATCCCTCCGCGAAGAATCGTTTATGGTAAGCGAATTCGGCGAACAGTACGAACAGTACCGCCACCAAGTGAAAGCGCTCATCCCCTTCGTCTGGTAAATAAACCTGAACGCTTCAACCTCTCAAATGGTCTTTCTTGCTTGAGACTATGATCGGGCGCGTAGCACAGATCGGGCTGGGGGACGCCACGTTGGCCGTTGACAAAAACAGCACGTGTTGGGATGAACAGTTCGCCGGGTTAGTGGCCGGCCATTCACGCTTTTTGTTTCGCCTGACTTACGCCGTGTTGCGCAACTCCCACGATGCGGAAGACGTTGTTCAGGAAGTATTCCTGAAGCTGTTTCGAGCGGGCTGCTGGGACGACGTAAAAGACGATCGGGCCTATTTGTCGCGCGTTGCCTGGCGTATGGCTCTCGACCGCCGCGCACAACGGAGCAAGACCCAAGTGAGCGGCGATTCACTTCTCGATCACGCCGCGCCCGGCGAAACGCCGGAGCAAGCAACTGTTCAAGCCAATTGGTCTGCGATCGTCCACAAACTGATGGATGCTTTACCCGAAGACTTGCGGTTGCCCTTGGTCCTTTCCGCCAATGATGAGCTCAAGTCAGCGGAGATCGCCCAACTTTTAGGAATTCCGGAAGGCACTGTTCGAACTCGCCTGATGAAAGCGCGCGAGGTTTTGAAAGAAAAATTGGCTCGATTAATCGGGGGAAATCATGGAAGATGACGCCCAGCAAGTAGAGCACCTCCTTGATGAGGCTATCGCTAGCTATTCTGCGGTGGAGCCGCTAGCGGGATTGGAACAACGAATCTTGGCCAAGACGAGGACGGCGAAAGGTCCGCGCCGCAATTGGCTGCCCTCTGCCGCCATCATTGGCGCGCTCGCTGGCGCCGCCGTTTTAGCCTGGCTATTCGTTCCTGTTAAGCATGAAGCTCCAGCCAAAATTGCCACGACAACGCTATCGAAACCAATCGTCGCTTTACAGCCTCCTCAAGCAGTCCAACGCTTGAAGCCTAAGCACCGGCGACCTCGCGCAGAAAGTCTGCCGAAACTCGCCGTATTCCCAACCCCATTGCCCCTGACTCCGGAAGAGCGCCGCCTGACCGCCATGGTTGCGCGTGATCCAGAAGGTGCCATCAAAGCATTTGAAAGCTTACAAGCTCGCGCCGACGAACCCATTCGCATCGCGCCCATCGAAATACCGCCGCTGCAGACCGGCGGAGCACAGTAACACGTAGAAAGGAAAATTATGTTTACCTCTAGACGTTCCATAATCGGAGCCCTCGCATTCCTCGTCGCCAGCGCGACATGCTTCGCTGAAGACCCCGCTCCGGCGAGGTTTTATAGACTCGAATTTGTTGTAAAAGAAGTCGGCGGCACAAAAACGCTCAATGCCCGCAACTACTCCACCATCGTTTCGACCGGTCAAACCGCCGAGATTCGGGCTGGCAGTAAGATACCGTACGCTAACAGCACCACGACGTATACGCAGGTCGATGTAGGCGTCAGCATTGATGTTCGCAACATAAAGAATATTGACGACCGTTTGTCGCTAGGCATTACTGCTGAAGTCGCTTCGTTGCCCGATGGGCCGCCTGACACCTTGCATCCGCCCATCCGTCAAAACAAATGGAGCGCTTCGGTGATTGTTCCACTCAAGAAGCCAACCGTTCTCTTCTCATCCGATAACGCCGATTCAAAAACTCAAATGCAGATTGAAGTTACTGCCACGCCAATACCCTGAGTATTTCTTCAAAGTCGGACGCCGGCGAACCGATAAGGGCTTCAGAGAAAAAAAAATAATGTCAACCTCGAGCGTTACCCCGTTGTCCGCCGGCGTCCAACAACTCTACAATGCTGGCCTGCTCCCCTCGGGCGTCAGCAATACGGTCTTGAATCAGGCATCAAGCTCACAGTTAACGCAAATGGCCGACTCCTCCATTTCGGTTCAGGAGGTCAACAGTCTTCTCGGATTAGGCAGTTCTTCCACTGATAGCTCGTCTCTCAGCCCAACCGCTAGCGCGCTCATCCAGGAAATCAATCCGTCCGCAACAACAAGTTCCACCACCTCTAGTGCAGATCCGCTCACGCAAGCAGTCAACAATCAACTCACTTCCACCTTGAATTCGGCGGTCAGCCAGTTCCTTCCGCAGAGTTCCTCGTCCACCACTGGCACTAACGTCAACGTGGTCGGTTAACGGCATCGAATTTATTGAAAGCGACAACGCCCACCACCACCAAAAGTAAAGCACTTACAATATAGGGCCAGCCGCTCGTCGCAAAAATGTAAATCCAACCCACCAGCGCAACGATAGCCGGCAGCGGATACAACGGCATCGAAAATGGCCGTTCTATATCTTTCCGCAATCTCCGAATCAGCACCACTCCCACACACTGCGCCGCAAACCAAGTCACAATCTGGATCACCAGCAATTCTTTGATCAACACATCCAGCGGAAACAGACACATTACAATCGACGCCGCGCCAAAGAACAAGACCGAAAATGAGGGGAAGTTGCGCGTTGGATGCACCCGCGCGAACGCTGAGAAGAAATGTCCCTCAACCGCCGCCGCATAAGGCACGCGCGTGTAGCCCAACAGCACTGAGAACACCGAAGCAAAGGCCACCCACAGAATCAGCACTGTCATAAACGATGCAACATGTGGTCCGTAGAGCTGCTCCGCGTAAGTGGATACTATCGCTTCCGATTTCATTGCCTGTCGCCAAGGCACCACGCCGATAATCGAAAGGCTCATCG
>Ga0182012_10002315_pt1 | contig 20612 bp, 14 predicted proteins | sample 612S2SmetaG_FD_120486 | JGI IMG/M metagenome (GOLD analysis project Ga0182012, IMG submission 120486) | Permafrost microbial communities from Stordalen Mire, Sweden - 612S2S metaG | ecosystem: Environmental > Terrestrial > Soil > Wetlands > Permafrost | place: Sweden: Stordalen | collected...
CTTGACGAAATCCCCGCCGATATGCGCGCCCTCTATCAGCATTTGCTCGAACGCGGCCGCATCAAATCGCTTGATAACTTCGATCGCAGCGTGCTGCACATCTTCTCTCGCGAAGTTCTAAAACGCATCAAAGACCACAGCGCCCCTTGGGAAGACATGGTGCCGCACGAAATTGCGGAGGTTATTAAGAAGCGCCACTTCTTTGGATATCATGAGCCGCGAGTGCACGAAGAAGTGCATTCGAAGTAACGTACTTACCGGCTAGCTATCCCAGCCCAAAGCGGTACAAACCCCGTCCGCTTTGGGCTTCCTGTCGCTTCCATCAGATCTTCCAGTCCGTCTCTTGCTGCGATTTCAGACGCGGCTGGGAGCTTCATTGTCTTGTTTTTGGCTTGTGTTACACGAAATCACTTGACTCGGTGCTGGGTGACCGCATCCGGGCCAGCTAATCCCATTAACGGACAGCCGAGATCCTGAGTCCCGGCGAAACTTCTGAATTGCAACCTTCCGCCGCTTGGTGTGCAACTTGCAACCACCAAGGCGATGTCGTTCCTGCATGATCTTTACTACGCCTGGCGGAGCCTCGCAAAAACGCCAGGCTTTCTGATTGTTGCCGTTCTATCCCTCGCTCTCGGCATCGGCGCCAATACCGCGCTGTTCAGTCTGGTCTACAGCGCCCTCTACAAAACCCTCCCGGTAGAGAATGCCGATCGCCTGATCATCTTCAACGATCCCGCTGCCGAAGGCATGGCGATGGGTTCCTCTAGCGGTGAGCGCGGCTTGATGACTTGGCCGGAATTTCAGCAACTGCAAAGCGTTACTGCAGTCGACGGCCTGTTCGCCGTGGCAACCATGTTGCCCAAAATGCATGTCCGCTTCAGCGGTGGCGAAGAAGACGCGCGGGGCAAACTGGTTTCTGGCGCGTTCTTCTCGGTGCTCGGCGTGCATCCGGCCGCCGGGAGATTCTTTGATAGCTCCGCCGATCGTCCCTTTGGTTCCGCGGCGTTCGTTGTCTTGAGTGATGAATATTGGACTCGCCGCTTCGGCCGCGATCCCTCCGTTGTCGGCAAGAGCATGGTCATCCAGAAAACCGCCTTTGACGTCATCGGCGTTGCCCCGAAGGGATTCACCGGCGAAACGGTTGGGCAAAATCCTGATTTTTGGGTGCCTCTTGCTATGCAAATGCAAGTTGCGCCTGGTATGGACTTTCTCGATCCCATGCCCGATCCCACGATGAAAGTCATGTGGCTGCACATCTTCGGCCGCCTTCGTCCTGGCGCCAATCTAGCGCAAGCCCAAACCCAAGCCCAAACCCAAGCCAACGCCATCTTCAAAGCTTCGCTCGCCGAAAGCTATGCTTCGCTCTCTGCCGACGCCAAGAAAAACTTCATGGACCAGCGCCTGAAACTTCGCCCCGCCTCCAACGGCGCGTCTGGTATGCGAGGCCAGTTTTCTGAATCCATGTTTGTCATTTTTGCTGCGGTCGGTGTCACGCTCTTAATCGCTTGTGCAAATCTTTCGAATCTCATGCTGGCTCGCTCGAACGCTCGACAGCGGGAGGTCACTATCCGGCTCGCGTTGGGCGCCAGCAAGTTTCGCATCGCACGCCAGCTGTTTACCGAAGGCCTGATCGTGTCTCTCATCGGCGCCGCGTTGGGCCTTCTGCTCTCACAAGTGGTCTCGCCCCTTCTCTTGCTTATGGCCTCGCAGGGCGATGACCCGATTCACCTTGATGTCGCTATCGATTGGCGCGTGCTTCTTTTTACCAGTGCCGTGGCCGTCCTCACTACCCTCATCTGTAGCCTCATTCCTTCCATCAAGGCCGCGCAAACCAGCTTGATGAGTACCTTGCGTGAAGGTGGCCGCGGCATGACGGCATCACGCGGTAAGCTCACCTCCGGACGTTTGTTTGTCGCCGCCCAAGTGGCCTTGTCGCTGCTGCTCCTGGTTGGCGCGGGCTTGTTTTTGCGCACCCTCGTCAATCTGGAAAACGTCAATCTCGGCTATCAAAAAGATCGGCTGGCCATGATCAATGTTGATGCCACGCCCGCTGGCTACCAACCCGCTACGCGCGGTTTGTTATTCCGCAACATCCTCGATAAGCTCCGTGCCACACCGGGCGTCAAGAGCGCCACGTTCTCTCAGAACGGTTTGTTTAGCGGCAGCGAGTCTGGCGACGGAGTGTTGGTGGAAGGCTACACTTCGACCGGCAAAGACGATAAGTCATCGCGCTTTGATCTCGTTGGCCCAGGTTATTTCTCATCACTCGGCATTCCGCTGTTGCAAGGCCGTGAGGTGGACGACCGCGACTCGGTCACCAGCACCACCATCTGTGTCATCAACCGCGCCTTTGCCCAAAAGTTTTTCGCCGGACGCAATCCCATCGGCAAACACGTCACAGATACTTACGGTGATAGTCGAACTGTGTTCGAAATCGTGGGCGTTGTTGCCGATTCGCACGATCACAGTCTGCGCAATAAGGTCGACCCACGCGTTTTCGCTGCATTCCTCCAGGGAAAGTTCGGCCCCGAGATGAGCCGCTTCGCCGTCTACGAAGTGCGCATGGCGAACAATGGTGGCGCCGCGCTGAATCAACTCAAGAACGCTGTCTTATCTGTCGATCGCAACCTCGATGTCGATACGCGTTTTCTCGTTCGTTCGCTTGATCAACAACTCTCGCAAGAACGGCTTATTGCCAACCTGGTTGCTCTCTTCGGCATGCTCGCCTTGGGCCTCGCCGCCATCGGCATCTACGGCATCCTTGCCTATGGTGTATCGCAAAGGACCAATGAAATTGGTGTGCGCATCGCTATTGGTGCCGGCACGAGTGACGTGGTAGGCATGATCGCGCGCGAAACAATTTGGATGATGGCTGCGGGTCTCACGGTTGGCTTGGTAGCGGCCTATTTCCTCACGCGGCTGGTGCAAAGCAAACTGTTCGGCGTGACCGCAACCGATCCAGCTGTCATCATGCTGTCCATCGGCGTGCTCGCCATCATCGGCCTCATTGCCGCCACCTTGCCCGCTCTCCGCGCCGCCCACATTGATCCCGCCATCGCCCTCCGCGACGAGTAACCGTAGTTGGTGGGGCAGGCCCTCGGCCTGCCGAGGCGGCTTTTCCCTGGGCAAAAAATCCGATCACAAGGTTCGAAAATAATTTTCGATTCCTCGTCCGCCCTTCATTCCAAACAGCTTAACCTCATCTGTCCCCTTCCGAAAATCGCCAACTCCGTTCGGACCGGCCCACTCTCCGCGTTACTTTTTAACCAGGAAACGAGGACTAATCCAATGTCAGACCGTGCCATTCGACGCGCCGCTGAGCGTGCAGCAAAAAAGGCAGCTGCTAAAGCTGCCAAAGCCAACGAAGCCGCCAAAGTCATGACGGCCTCTGCCAACAACACCACCACCCCGAACTGGGAAAGCTGGGACGGCTGGGATAACGACGATCCCCCGCCACCCTATCCGCCCTGTGAAAACGGCGAAGACCCCCGCCCCATTTCTGAAGCAAAACTCGCGGCCAATCGTGCCAACAGCAAACTCAGTTCGGGGCCAAAAACGACCGCAACCAAGGAGAAATCTAAAATGAATGCTCAAACGCACGGCCTCTGTTCGCAGGCGGCTCTGCTGCCCTCAGAAGACCCCATCGTCTACCAGGCTTTCATCGAAAGCATCTTTGCACAATGGTCTCCCGCAACAGACCAGGAGAACCGTCTCACCGAAGTCATCGGAACAACAGAATGGCGACTCCGTCGAATTCCCGGTCTGGAAGCTGGCATCTATGCCGTTGGGCTCCTCGAGAATAACAACCTGTTCCTCGATGAACCCGATCCCATCAAACGCGATCGCAATGTCCAAAGCAAGCTCTATCTCCTCTACGAAAAGCAATTCAAAAACTTGTCCTTGCAGGAGCGCCGCCTCCGCAGTCAACATAAGGCCGACACCACAGAGCTAAAACAACTCCAACAAGATCGCATAGAAAAGGCGAAACAAGCCGAACAAGCAATCAAAGAGGAAGCCGAAGCCATCGTCCAGCGTGCCTCCAAGATCTCGGCCAATTGCCACAAGCTCAATAAAACCTTCTGTCCGGCCGATTTTGGGTTCGATTTTACATATGCCGAATACACGCACTATTGGAAGGTCCAAGACGCCCAGTATGAGCTCACCGAAGAGGTTTTAGACTTCCACAAAGTTATCGAAGCCTACCGCAACGCGAAAAAAGCCGCGTAAACGGCCTCAAATTGAAACGCGCTGGGAATGAATACACCCGAAGTGCGCCCAAAAAAAACCGAAAGCCCGCTAACGAGCCAAACGCGTCTCTGCCAGTTCCGCGAAATACTCAACCACCAAGGGATTGATCGCGTCATTAAAGTCATACCCCGGCGTGTGCAACCCTTGGCTGTGCGGTGAGGATGGGTCCTCCGCATCGCCCTGTCCTACGAAAATAAATGAGCCCGGCCTTCTCTCTAAGAAGTAGCCAAAATCTTCGCCGCCCATGACGGGCTCTTGCGTGTGGATCGCCTCTTTGCCAAACACTCGTTCCACCGCGGCAACCGAATAATCGACAAACTCCGCTGGGTTCGATACCGCATCAGTAATCCTGTTGTAGGCAAATGTGTGCTTCAGGCAGTGCATGTCCGCAACCCCACTGATCACCGTTCGCATGCGAGCTTCTAGCTGGTTGCGAACGTCGGCCTCGAAGCAGCGCACTGTCCCGCTCAGAGATGCACTACTCGGCATCACATTACTCGCGCCTGTGCCCGATAGCAAATTGGTCACCGAAAGCACGGCCGAACTCAGCGGATTCAGCTCACGGCTGACCAATCCCTGAAACGCCGAAACGATTTGCGTCGATGCCAGAATCAGATCGTCGCAAACCTGCGGAATCGCCGCGTGCCCGCCCCGCCCGTGCAACTGAATGGAAAAGAAATCCGTAGCGGCCATCATGAAACCTGACCTGATCCAAAACTCCCCTATTGGTCGGTAAGGAAAGTTGTGGAAGCCATAAATCTCATCAAACGGGTATCTCTCTAACAAGCCGTCCGCCACCATCCGCTCGGCGCCGCGGCCGCCTTCCTCGGCCGGCTGAAAAATCAATTGCACTCGTCCTCTGAAATTGCGTGTTTGCTGCAAATACCGGCCCAGCGCCAAGACGGTCGCCGTGTGCCCGTCGTGCCCGCACGCATGCATCTTACCTTTGTTTTGCGAGGCCCACGGCAGGCCAGTCTCCTCTTGAATATCCAACGCATCGATATCGGCGCGAAAGGCAATCGCGCGTCCGCCTTCGGGTGATTGCCCGTCAATGGTTGCCACCACCCCCGTCTTGCCCACGCCCGTTTCGTGCGGAATGCCCCACTGCTTCAACTTTTCCGCCACGAACGCACAGGCGAATGTTTCCTCATACATCGTCTGCGGATTCTGATGCAGTGTCCGCCGCCAACCTGCCGCTTCCGCACCTATTGAATCAATCAGCGCTTTTCTCTCGGCCATGAGCAAATCATCACACACACAACGCAGCCCAGCCCGAAATGTGCCAACATAACCAAATGAAAGCATTCGCACTGCTGGTTGGCTGCTGCTTTGTTCTCTATTCGGACGCAAGCAACTCCTGGACCCCGGAGTTCTCTATGCAAGTCCGCACCATCGGCGCCGTAGTACCTTCGCCCGACGCTCGCTGGGTCGCCTACACAGAAACCAAGGCCATAGCAGAGGGTGAGCGAAGTGAGCAACTCACCCAGATCTTCCTCGCCCGCGCCGATGGATCGCGCCGCTTGCAGTTGACGCGCGCCGAAAAAAGTTCCACCGCGCCCACCTTCTCACCCGACGGCCGCTCCATCTACTTCCTCTCCGATCGCTCCGGCAAAATGAATGTCTATCGCGTATTGGTCGAGGGCGGCGAAGCGGAAATGCTAACTGACGTCAAAGGCGCCGTTGCTGAATACAAGCTTTCTCCCGATGGCAAAATGGTCGCGTATACAACCTATGAACCGCCGCTCGATCTTGAGAAGTCGCACAAAGAGAAACGCGACTTCCGCGTGGTGGATAGCGATCCGCAGGATGCCGCTCTCTACATCATTCCCGCCGAAGCCAACGACGAAGACAAGCGCGAACCTAAGAAATTGTTCGATGCCAGGTATCACGTCGCGAGTTTCGATTGGGCGCCCGACAACAAGAAGATCGCCTTTGAACACTGGCCCACACCCCTGGCCGACGATTGGACGAAAGGCGATATCGCCGAAGTGGAAATCGCCACCGGTAAGCTCACCGACCTCGCCAAAACTCCGGCAGCCGAGAGTGCCCCGCACTATTCGCCCGACGGCCGCTACCTCGCCTTCGACAAATCATCCGAGCCCGTGCATTGGCCCGGCGACGCCCGCATCGCCTTGTTGAACCGCGCGAATGGCGAAGTTCGTTTGTTGCCCGATACGTTCGATGCCAAACCAACCGTCTTGGGCTGGGCCGCCGATTCCAAGAGCTTGGTGTTTCTCGAAGCGAAAGGGACACGCGACGGACTGTATTCGATGCCCATTGATGGGCCGCCGCAGACTCTCTTTCTTCCCGAGCGCGGCGTAGTGGGAAGCGCTGCCTTGAACATGACCGGCACCCACTTGGGCTTCAGCCGCGAATCTACCAGTGATGCGCCTGAAGCATACTTCCTCCCACTTCAAGGTGTCAAACCTGTTCGCGTCAGCCGCACCAATGCAGATCTAGCTAAGCCGGCGCTCGGCGAAACAAAAGTCATTCGCTGGAAATCCAAAGACGGTCTCGAGATCGAAGGCCTTCTCACCCTTCCCGTCGGCTATGAGGCTGGCAAAAAGGTTCCGCTCATTCTCAACATTCACGGTGGCCCCGCCGGCGGATTTGTTGAGACCTTCATTGGCCGCTTCAGCATCTACCCCATTGCCGCTTTTGCCTCGCGTGGTTATGCGGTCTTACGTCCGAACCCGCGCGGCTCCAGTGGTTATGGCAAACAATTTCGCTACGCCAACATGGCCGATTGGGGCGGCAAAGACTTCGAAGACGATATGACCGGCGTCGATCAAGTCATCTCGATGGGCATTGCCGATCCCGATCATCTCGCCGTTCTGGGTTGGAGTTATGGCGGCTACATGACCAGTTGGGTCATCACTCATACCGACCGCTTCAAAGCCGCCGTCGTTGGCGCGGGGGTTACCGATCTTTGGAGTTTCACCGGCACCTCCGACATCCCAGGCTTTCTCCCTGACTACTTCGAAGGCGAACCCTGGAACCAATTCCGGAACTTCGCCGATCACTCACCTATCACCTTCGTCAAGAACGTAAAAACTCCCACCCTGGTTCTGCACGGGGAAGCCGACATCCGTGTTCCCACCAGCCAAGGTTACGAGTTCTATCACGCAATGAAACGATTGGGCGTCACTACCAAGATGGTGGTCTATCCGCGCACACCGCACGGACCCCGCGAACCGAAATTCATTCTCGACATCGCACAACGAAATATGGACTGGGTTGACACGTACGCGAGGTAAATTATGAAACTCCAAACGATCATTTTTCTTTCCTTGCTGGGCACCGCTTCTGCAGCCGAAGCCCCGCGCCAATGGACGCCCGAAGTCTCCATGAAGGTCCACAACATTGCCGAAGTGTTGCCCTCACCCGATGGCAGCAGCGTCGTCTGGACCGAATCCGTCGCCATCATGACCGCCGAGAAGAGCGAGACCAACACCCAACTCTTCTATGCGCTAAGTGATGGTACACACCGTATCCAACTTACTCGCGGCGAGAAGAGCGCCCGCGCCGCCGAATTTTCACCTGACGGCACTTTCATCTACTTCACGTCTGACCGTGGCGGCAAAGGGAATGTTTTCCGAATCGCCGTCGATGGCGGCGAAGCAGAGAAGCTATCAGACCTGAAGGAAAGTTTGGGAGGCTATCATCTTTCTCCAAACGGGAAATGGATTGCCTTCAGTGCTACCCCGGAGCGCCCCGAGATCGAAACCGCGAAGCGCCTGAAAACGGACTTCCGTGTGATCGACGAAGACCTCCCCAATCAGTCTCTGTACATAATGCCTGCCAGCACCGATAGCAGCGGTCAACGCCCCGTGAAGAGACTCGTCTCTGGCCCGTTCACTGTCGGTTCATTCGCCTGGTCGCCCGACTCTCGCACCATCGCATTCGAAACCCGGCCTTCGCCTGATGCCGATGTCGCTCGCAAAAGCGATATTTCGGAAGTGGACGTAGAGAGCGGCACCGTCCGCCCCATCGCCACCACGCCCGCCACCGAAGGGCAACCCACTTATTCACCCGATGGCCGCTATCTCGCTTTCGTGCGCAGCCCCGGTTCCTTGCAGGCTGGCCGCATCGTTTTGCTCGATCGCAAAGTGGCCAAAGAACGGGAACTGCCTGCCAGCTTCGACGGATCACCAAACCTTGTGGGTTGGGCCGCCGACTCGCGGCAACTCTATTTCGCCGAAACGAAAAGCACGCACGCTCTTCTCTACGCCATGCCTGTCGACGGTCCTCCGCACTCGGTCTTTATCCCCAAAGGCACCTTCGGATTTGGCGCACGCTTGAACGAGCGCGGTACCCACGTCGGCTTGACGCTCCAGACCGCATCAGAACCAGTCGAAGCATACAGCATGGATCTGCATTCTATGAAGCCCGTACAAGTGAGCGCCGCCAACACCAACCTGCCAAAACTCCCAATCGGTGACACCCAAGTCATCCATTGGAAGAACGGCGGCGAAGACGTCGAAGGTCTCCTCACCCTCCCGCCGGGTTACGAGAAAGGCAAAAAGATCCCCCTCATCTTAAACATTCACGGCGGTCCGTCTGGCGGCTTTATCGAATCGTTCATCGGCGCGCCGGGCTTGTATCCCATCGCCACCTTCGCCGCACAAGGCTGGGCCGTGCTTCGCGTGAATCCCAGGGGCTCCACCGGCTACGGCGTTAAATTCCGCGCCGCGAATCTGAACGATTGGGGCGGTGGCGATTATCAAGATCTGATGACCGGTGTCGATCACGTCATCGATATGGGCATTGCCGATCCCAACCGCCTTGTCGTCATGGGCTGGAGTTACGGTGGCTACATGACCAACTGGGTCATCGGCCAAACCACTCGCTTCAAAGCCGCAGCCACCGGCGCAGGCCTAAGTAACTTGATCAGCATGTGGGGCACGAATGACATTCCCTCAACGCTCGATGATTATTTCTCCGGAACGCCTGTGGAGCAGACAGACCGCTACCTGAAAATGTCTCCCCTCTATTACGTCAAAAACGTCACCACGCCCACGCTGATTCTCCACGGCGAAATCGATCCGCGCGTGCCCACCGGGCAAGGCTACGAAATGTACAATGCGCTGAAGCGCCGCGGTGTGGAAACTGTGATGGTTGTCTACCCTCGCACCAAGCACGGCCCCGAAGAACCCAAGTTCATTATGGACATCATGCACCGCCATGTCGATTGGGTAGCCAAACATCTTGCCACTTCCGAAGCGGCGTCGGTGCAAGCGCAGTAGCATGCGCCTCATCGCTCTCTTTCTCATCTCGCTATCAATACTGCCAGCGGCTGACTCCATCCAAAACCGCGCGCCGCTGGCACCGAACGCGTTTCAAACCCTCCGCCTCACCACCGTCAAACCGCGCGGCTGGCTGCTCAACCAACTCAACCTCCAAGCCAACGGCCTCTCGGGCCACCTCGACGAATTCTGGCCTGACCTCGGCCCAAACTCTGGCTGGCTCGGCGGCACTGGCGAAAGCTGGGAGCGCGGCCCTTACTTTCTCGATGGTCTGGTGCCTCTCGCCTTCCTCACTAACAATCCTGTCCTCATCGCCAAAGTGAACAAGTGGATCAATTGGACACTCGATCATCAAACACCCGCCGGCTGGATTGGTCCCACCAAGAATCACGATTGGTGGCCCAACTTCGTAATGCTGAAAGTGCTCACGCAATATTACGAAGCCACCAATGATTTTCGCGTTCTCCCCTTGATGACCAAATACTTCGCCTACCAAGCCGCGCGTCTCGATAAATTGCCTCTCAAGGAATGGGCCGTCTATCGCTGGCAGGACGAAGTGCTCAGCATCATTTGGCTCTACAACCGCACCGGCAACCGCGCCCTTCTTGATCTCGCCCGCAAACTCCACGCGCAAGGCAAAGACTGGAACGCCCAAGCCGCCAACTTCCCATTCAAAGAAAAGGTCACCGGCCCCGCTGCTAATCTCGATTCCCATGGCGTCAACAACGCACAAGCTCTAAAGGCCGCCGCCGTCTGGTCCCTCATCACTAACAACGATGTCGACCGTGCCGCCATCCCCAGAATGTTCCAGGTTCTGGACGAATACCATCGCCTCCCCAACGGCATGTTCAGCGCCGACGAACACTTCGCCGGCCAAGACCCTTCCCAAGGCATCGAACTTTGCGCCGTCGTCGAAGCCATGTTCTCTCTCGAAACTGATCTGGCCATTACCGGCAACGCCTCCTTCGCTGACCGCCTCGAAAAAATCGCCTACAACGCATTACCCGCCACCATCACCGAAGACTTCTGGGCGCACCAATATGATCAGCAGCCCAATCAAGTCATGTGCTCTCTCTCGAAACGCAAGTGGTCAACCAACGGACCCGAATCAAACCTCTTCGGCCTCGAACCTAACTTCGGCTGCTGCACCGCCAACATGCACCAAGGCTGGCCCAAGCTCGCCGCTAGTTTGTGGATGGCCACGAACGACGGTGGTCTCGCCGCTATCGTCTATGCACCTAGCGAGGTCACAACCACCATTGCCGACACCGCCGTCACAGTGGAAGAACAAACCGATTACCCGTTCCGAGACACCATCCAGTTATCCGTTCGCCCCGCGCATGCACTCGCCTTCCCGCTGAAACTCCGCATCCCCGCCTGGGCCCAAGACGCGCGCCTCACCATCAACGGTGCCGCTCAACCAACTCCCAAGCTAGGTTCGTTTGTCGAAATCAACCGAACCTGGAATCCCGGCGACACTGTCACTCTCCAATTCCCCATGGCTGTCCGCACTTCCACTTGGTTCCACAACTCCGTTTCCATCGAACGCGGCCCCCTGGTCTATTCCCTCAAGATCAACCAAAGCTGGCGGCAGGAAAAGCAAACTGGCCGAAGCAAAGACTGGGAGCTATTCCCGACAACTCCGTGGAACTATGCCCTCCTGCTCGATCCTGCGAACCCCTCTCCCGCCTTCACTACTTCCGAAGGTCCTATCAAAGATCAACCGTTCAGTTTCTCGGCACCTCCCGTGACGCTTATCACAAAAGGCCGTCGCGTCCCCGAATGGGAGTTAGAAAGTGATTCGGCCGGTCTCCTCCCAGCGAGTCCCATGCGGTGCGCCAAGGCGACTTGCCCGCAGCCTGTGGAGAGTCTCGAACTGATTCCCTATGGCGCGGCAAAACTCAGAATCACTGCTTTTCCTTATTTCGTGCAGTAATTTTTACCGACATCGATCACAAGTACCACCAGTCTAAGACTCAGATTCATCCTAAGTACGGGCACTTCCTGCCCGCTTCAGCCACTCGTACCAGTAGTTCTCAAACAACTTCTTCAGAGTTTTCTTACTGAAAAACCAGGCATTTTACGTCTACTATACAGACACCGAGGTAACTGGGTGCAGTTGTCACTGTCAGCCAATTCACTTAAGCTCATCCAATCTGCCGTTTCGTACAGTTTTTAAATATGCATAGGGACTACTAAGAAATGCTTACTCTTTCCACAGACGAAACGCCGCGCCCGCTGAAGATTCGCGAGGACGGTGTTGATCGTCGTCATCAGGGCGACCGCAGACGGTCTTCTGTCGATATGCGCCTTCGCGTTGGCCTGTGGTACCAGTACCACCGCTCCACGCGGGCCGGCGAATTCGATCCGCTCCCCCGTAATCCATACACCCGCGTAAAGCTTCTCGAAGCTTTGATGCCCGAAATGACGAAGTACGAATTTGCTCATCGCGATACCGGTGCGTCTTTGCCCGCGTCCTGCGCGCTGACGTATGCAGTTGATTTTGTCTGGACACAGTCGAAGCTCGGCTGCAACGCCGCCGGCGAGCCGATGGCTGTTTATACGATTAGCGCTCTTGCTGAATACCTAGTGCGGACTTTCAAAGTTGCCCTGATTGACCGTCGCAAAGCGGAACGGCGTTCAGCCGCCGCGGCCACCACTTAATCCCGAGAGTATTACCTCAGAACGGGCACTACCACTATGCCGAGCTGCCGTGCCTGACTGGTCAATTCTTAGCAAATCTGTGTTCCGCAGGCTGGCGGACATGTCCGCGCTTTTCAAGCCACGCGCCAACCGTAAAAACACCGGTTCAGAAGACTGGGCCAAATTGGCCGACCGTCGTTCGGCGCCCATCGTGGTCCGCTTACGGGCGGGATTGTTTCTTCGATACAACAGCGCAACGGGTGCCCGCGAATTTGACACCTTTCTGCGCGATGCGAAAACCTGGGCACTATTCGAACACGCCGTTCTCCCCGAACTTGATAACTTCACGTTCTTCGACAAATCGCGCGAAACGTTCGTCGCCCCGCCCGCCGTTCTCGCAGACGGCATGTTTCATCTCTGGACCGTCACTGATCTTGGGCTCGATCTAGACGGGCGCCCCACCACCATTGGTGTTATCGGCGAACTGGCACATTACGTTTGCGCCGTCTACGAGACGAAGCGTCTAGATCGTCGCGCGCAGAAACGCAACTGGCTAGGGCTTACTCCGTCGAGCTGAACGCCGCTTGTCTCTTTGGAAGAATAGCGGTGAGCGCAACCACCGAGCGAGTTAGATGCGTACCGTGGCCTAATCCGAGTTCTTGTGGCCGACGACCACGCCGTGGTACGCAGCGGCATTGTAGGGATTCTCAATGCCCAAACCGAAATGAAAGTAGTGAGCGATGTGGCGGATGGTTCAGCAGCCGTAGAGCAGTACCATGCTCATCAACCCGACGTGGCACTGATTGACTTGCAGATGCCGGGATTGGATGGCGTTCGGGTTATGGAAGAGATCCGCTCCAAAGACGCCGAAGCTCGTCCGATCATTCTAACTACCTATGACACCGATGGCGACATCGAGCGTTCGCTCAAGGCCGGCGCCAAAGCATATCTTTTGAAGGATGTAGAACCACGCGATCTGGTGCAGTGCATTCGCGACGTGCGCGCGGGCAAAACCTCCATTGCTCCCGTCGTAGCGGCCAAACTGGCCAATCGGCTCACTCGTATTCAATTGACCATGCGCGAGTTAGACGTTCTCAAACTTATTGCCACGGGGCTCGCGAACAAAGAGATCGGCATGAATCTCAACATAGCCGAAAGCACCGTAAAGTTGCACGTTAATACGCTCTTTGAAAAGCTGGGCGTCAACAGCCGTACGGAGGCTATGAAAGTTGGCCTGGAGCGTGGTCTCATCCGGCTCAAATAGCATCGACGCAAATCTCGCCCTGTAAAATTTTGTAATGCGCTTCTTGTGGTTCGGCACCTTGGCTCTGTTCGCGTTCTCCGTCCTCATGCAAGCTAATGAACGATCATCATCCAATGCACCGGAGCGACAAAGTCAAACGCTAGCGACCTTCGTCGATTTCCAAACCGCCGTCTCAGACATGGCAACAATCGTCAAGGTCCTAACTGCGTTGGCAGGGCTGAACGGAATAGGGTTGGTTGTGCTAGGTGCGGTCGTTTGGAATCTCAAGCGAAGGTCACACAACCAAGGCGCAAAGAGGACGAGCCAGCTACAGTCTTCCGCAGACGTGATGACCAGAGCAGCACTTCTGGGAGAGGCCACGGAACTGGCACTCCAGGGAGCAGCCACCGAAGAAGTAATGGATCGCGCGCGCTTTCTCAAACAGTTCTACGGAGACCTTCTACCAAAGAATTTTGTCGATCAATTGAAAAAAGTAGAAGGCGATAGATACGGCCGCCTCGTCACCGAAGTGCCCGTTGCTACCACGTTAAAGAAAGACGTAATCCGGCTCCTGGCGCAGCACCCAGATCAGCGGGAGCAGATCATCAATGATTTTAAGAGCGTCTTCCCCTATGAATTCCTCGACAAGCTGGAAACATCAAAGCGAAAAATCAGCCCGATTGTCTGACTGCTAGAAACGCGTGAGTGGGTAAACGGACGCCCTTCGAGGTGATATACCTAAGTGGTGTGTCAACTTTTAAAGCCGTCGTTGTCCTCGCTACCTTCTTGCCCATTTCCACCTTCGCGCAACGCGTGGCAGACAGCTCTAATCCTGTCTTCCGTATAAGTTCCACTCTCGTTCAAATCGATGCGGTCGTCACCGATGCCAAGGGCCGCCATGTAACCGACTTGACCTCCAAAGATTTTCAAATTTATGCCGATGGCGTACTACAACCCATCACTCACTTCTCCTACGTCAACATTGCTCCATCAGCGAATGCCCCGCAGCCATCCTCCAAAGAGATCTCCAAAGATCCGCTTCTCGCCCCTCCACCCACAATCACTTTAGCCCGTGAAAAAGTGCGCCGCACCATGGTTCTCATGGTTGACGATCTCAATCTCTCCTTCGAAAGCATGGCCTTCGTCCGCAGTTCTCTTTTGAAATTCGTTGACGAACAAATGGAACCTGGGGATCTTGTGGCAGTCTGCCGCACGGGTGCCGGCAGCAGTGCCTTTCAACAGTTCACCTCCGATCGCCGTCTCGCCCACGCCGTCATCAACAGTCTGCGCTGGAATCCCAGCGGTACCTATGGGGTCAGCTTTTTCCAACCAGTCTCCGCTAATGTGGAGCCCTTCGCCTCCCCTGGCCAAACCGGCGCTGGCGATAACTTTGCCCATTCATCTGTACCAACGGTCAACGGCGGGACGCAGCAGTCCCCTCGCATGTTGCAGCAACTCGACCACCTCCGGCAGAACACTCTCACCTATGGTGCTCTCGGGGCTATTGACTATGTTGTGCAGGCGCTGCGAGACATGCCCGGTCGCAAATCCGTCATACTTTTCTCCGACGGCCTTTTCATTAATCCAGGCGACGATGCCACTCTCGGCGTTTTTCACCAACTTATCGATCGCGCCAATCGCTCGGGTACCGTTATCTACACGATGCATGCCACGGGCCTTCTCACGCTTCAACCGGATGCTGCTGACAATCCCCAACTGAGCGGCGCACTCGGTAATTCTTCTCCCAGTCAGACTTCTGCCTCTGTGGCCAACGTCGCCAGCGGTCGTAGTGCCGATCTTTTCAGAGCGCAGTCGGGTTTAGAATATCTCGCCTATGTTACCGGCGGACTCGCCTTCTTCAATGGCAACAGTCTGAATTATGGCCTCGGACGGGTGTTGGAAGATCAAAAGGGTTACTATCTTCTCGGCTACTCTCCTCCCTCCGATACCTTTGACCTGCAGAAAGGACAGCGCCCCTACCATAAGCTCCAGGTTGTGGTGAAAGATAAATACCTGCGCGTTCGCTCACGCACCGGTTTCTTCGGCGCAACCGACGAAGAAACGAAGCCGCACTTCGCCAACGCCGTTGAAGAAATTCGCGCCGCTATGCTTTCGCCGTTTACTGCTTCCGGCGTCAGGCTCCGCCTCACGCCCATCTACTCTGAAGTGCGAGGCCGCGGTCCTGTTGTGCGCAATCTCCTCTACATCGATGCCCGCGATCTCACCTTCAAACCGATCCTCGATGGATCTTATGAGGCCAAGATCAAGCTGCTCGCCGCCGCATACGGTCCAGATAACAAGCAACTCAGCACTTTCGGCTACGATTATCGAGTGGACGTGCCGGAAGGCAAGATGGAGCAAGTGCTCCGTGATGGCGCGCTTTACAACTTGGAAATCGAACTCCCAAAGCCCGGCGGCTTTCACATCCGCGCTGCGGTTCGAGACGAAGCGACCCAAAAAACCGGCTCTGCCAACGAGTTTATCGATATCCCCGATACCCACAAGAAGCAACTCGCCCTCACCAGCATTGTTCTCGCCACCGCGCCCAAGGCCGGTGCCGACACCCCATCTCTCGGAGCTTCAGCCGCCAAGCGCGAGTTCCACCGCGGCGATATCTTGCAATACTTCACGCTGGTGGAAAACGGCGATCCCAAACATATCTCCGCTGCCGACACATCGGTGCAAGTCCGAATAGTGACTGAAGGCAAACAGATCTATCTCGGCCCCGCTGGGCTCAAAGATCTGCCCGATCACAAGCGAGCGGCCATAGGCTTGCTCAAATTGGGAGATCAACTTCCTACCGGTGATTATTTCATCCAGGTTGTAGCTTCCGTCCCAAAAGACCACAAACGCGCCATTGCCAACCAATGGACCGACTTCGCAATCTTGCCCTAACTCCTCGGCACGGGCCCCAATCGAGTCGCACCTTGAAACGGTAGCATCCAACCTGGATACTCCGGCGGTAGCGCGCTTACTTCATCCAACTGCTTCATCTCCTCCGCGCTGAGTCGTAAATCCACCGCCGCTAAGTTGTCCTCTAGCTGGTCCATGCGTTTTGCTCCAATAATGACCGACGTCACAACTGATTTTGCCAACAGCCACGCGAGTGAAATCCGCGCCGGACTGCAGTTATGCGCCTTTGCCATCGGGGCCATGGCATCCAACACTTTCCAGGCTCGCTCCTTATCTACAATCGGAAAATCAAATTCCGAGCGCCGTGACCCTTCCGGTTTCTGATTCTCTCTGCTGAACTTGCCGGAAAGCAATCCACCTGCCAGCGGACTCCACACCAGCAACCCTGTTTTCTCCGCTTCGAGCAACGGCACAATGTCGCGCTCCAAATCGCGTCCGGCAATTGAGTAATAAGCTTGCAGGGTGTCAAACCTCGCAAGGTTCTTGAACTCCGAAATCCCCAGCGCTTTTGCAATCTTCCAAGATTGCCAGTTGGAGCAACCGATATAGCGAACCTTCCCCTGCTGCACCAGCGCATCCAGCGCTCGCAGCGTCTCTTCCACGGGCGTAATCACGTCGTTGCCGTGAATTTGATAAAGGTCGATGTAGTCCGTCTGCAAACGCTGCAAGCTCGCTTCCACCGCGTCCATAATATGCCCGCGTGAAGCACCTACGTCATTGCGCCCTTGACCCACGCGCCCAAACACCTTGGTAGCCAGAACGACATCTTTGCGTGCAATCTGCAAATTTTTGAGCGCTTGCCCGAGAATCCGCTCGCTCTCGCCTTCCGAATAGACGTCGGCCGTGTCAAAGAAATTGATCCCCCCGTCCATCGAAGCCTTTATGAGCCCCTCTGCGCCCGCTTGATCTACCGTGCCAATCGCCTTCCAGAATCCTTGCCCTCCACTAAAGGTCATCGTGCCAAAGCACAACTTTGAAACGAGCAGTCCTGTGTTACCTAGAGTCTTGTATTCCATAATCTTGCACCCTCATTATCCCGCTCGATATCCAGGCATCAGAATAGCGGCCATCAAGAGTGTGCCGTTACGTATAAGGTAGAATCACCCAAACGGAGGTTGTGGGTCATCCCCGCTTAACTATGGCCGCCCCATCATCGCGAGTTCTCCTCGCATTTCTTACTCTTCTCGCGTTGCGCGCATTCTGTGCCACGCCCGATTGGCGCCCCATTAATCCCGAGGAGCTCACCCGCAAACAATCGAAGATCGATCCGAACGCGGATGCCGAAATCCTCTTTCGCGACATCAGAATCAACGAGCGATTGACCACAAACTATCTCCGCTACAAGATCTTCACCGATCACGGCCGTGAGAAATACGCGAGCGTCAAGATCAAGTACCTGAGCGCCAACCAGATCACCAACATTGCCGGACGCACCATTCAGCCAAACGGCACCATTGTCGAGCTTGAGAAAGATTCCATTTACGACAAGGTTGAGGCGAAGATGGGTGGCTTCAAAGAGAAGGTCATCTCCTTTGCTCTGCCAGCCGTGGCTCCCGGTTCCGTCATTGAATACCGTTGGACGGAAGAGATCGTGGAAGCGTCCAAATTCATCGCAATTCAAACCGAGATTCCGGCTGACGAAGTTACCCTGCACGTCAATCCCATCAATACTCATTACTCCGGGACAGTTCTCAAATATCTTTCCTTCCACTGCAACCCCATCCAGAACCCGGCCGATAAGAAGTTCACCACCATCACTGTTCGTGATATCCCTCCGTACCACGAAGAACCCCACTCTCCACCTGAACTTTCGTCCAAGCAATGGATTCTTGTGTTCTACGAGTCGCTTCTCCTATCCGGCGATTATTGGGGCACTATCGGCAAACTGCAATTCGCCTACAGCAAAGAACGAGTCAAAATCAGCAGCGAGGTCAAGCAGATTGCCGAGACCGTGGCGAAGGAAGGCACGGATGAGCAGAAACTCGCACTGTTGGCTGAGTACTGCCGTAAAAACATAACCAACCTCAACAGCGCGCAGACCCCCATGGAAGAACGCGAGAAGGTGAAAGCCAATACCACCACGGCCGATACCTTCCATCGCCAAAAAGGTTCATCCCGCGACATCCAGTTAGCCTTTATCGCGCTGGCCCAGGCTGCGGGCTATGATGCCCGTCTCGCCCTTGTGGCCGACCGCCGCTCGTTCCTCTTCCTACCCAAGATTCAATCGCGAGCGTTCGTCACCAATTCTGCCGTGGCGGTCTCATTGAACGGAAAGTGGAAATTCTACGACATCAACAACGCCGATGTTCCCTTGGGAACTCTCACCTGGCCCGAACAAGGTGTCTGGGCACTGATTCCCGATGCAGAAGCGCCCAAATGGGTCACCACACCGATACTCACTGCCGAAGAGACCAAGATGCAGCGCAATGCCGAAATGACCTTGTCTCGGGACGGCAATCTGGAAGGTGACGTTCGCCAAATCTTCTGGGGTAACGAATCCATCGCCTGGCGCATGCTGCTTGCGAATCGGAGCGACGCCGAACGACAAGATCTGATCCGCGACGGTTTGAAACGGAAATTCGCTGACCTTGATGTCACCAATCTCATCATTAACGTTTCGCCGGAGGCAGATCGGCCGGTCGGCATCAACTATCACTTAGCTGTAAAAGGCTACGCGCAACGCACTGGCAAACGCCTGTTCATCCACCCCAGCTTCTTCACCACCGGCGCAGGTGCCTATTTCACCGAACCAGGACGCGTGAATCCCGTTTATTTCGACTTTCCATGGACCGAAGCGGATACTGTCACCATTCACCTGCCGCCAGGCTATGAACTCGATCACGCCGAATCGCCGGCTTCGTACAACTTCGCTCCCGTCGGCACCTACGTGGCGAAGGCGTTCATCACTCCCGCTACCAATACCCTCACCTTTCATCGCACCTTCAGTTTTGGCTTGAACAAAATGATTATGTTCGACGCAAATCTTTACCCTCAACTCAAAACCCTCTTCGACGATATCCACACCAGCGACGAACACATCATCACGTTGAAGTTGTCCGAACCTAAACCCCAATAGAAAAAGGGCCGACGCTTAGCGCCGGCCCTCTAGCTCTTACGTTTCTCTCAGTTACGCCATCACTTTAAGCAGTGCTGTTTGGAAGCGCTTCATTTCATCGGCAGAACCAATCGTCACGCGCACTTTCGTGGGCCAAAACGGCCACGTACGCCCAATCATGACCTTCTCCTTCATCATGGCGTCTGCTACCTCACGGCCCGGCCGGTTCACCTCAAGCATGAAGAAGTTCGTCGTTGATGGCACATAGCTGAACTTCTTCTGCTCCAGGAAATTGAAGACACTCTCTCGTGTGGCCGCATTGGCTTTCCGCCGCGCCGGCACTAGTCCCGCCGCCTTAATACTCGCCGTCGCAGCCACCACACCCGTCATCGGTAGAAACCCACCCGCGCCATAAGGCATCATCTTGGCCAGTAAGTCCGGCCGTCCCAACGCCATACCCATGCGAAGTCCAGCCATGCCGTATGCCTTTGAGAACGTCCGCAGCACAATGACATCCTTGCCTTGTGCCACCCAAGGCGAACCCATCTCCGCCGTCGAGAAATGAATGTACGCTTCGTCTAGTAAAAGGATCGAGCCCGCCGGCTTGTTCGCCAGCAAATACTCGATATCTTCCTTGGGCGTAATCGTGCCGCTGGGATTATTCGGATTGCAGATATAAAACAAACCCGCATTGGGATCGGCCGCCAGCATTGCCTTCACATCGTGGGAATAATCAGCCTTGAGCGGTATTCTATGAACCTTTGCGCCAATGAACGACGCTGCCCGCGAACTCGCTTCGTACCCAGGATCTGCCATCACCAAGCTTCTCGTCGGCGACGTGAAAGCCAGCGTAATCCGGTGCAGCGGATCGCTTGAACCCGCGAAGGCCGCAATGTTCTCTGTCTTCAAACCCTCCGATTCCGCAACCGCCGTCTTAAACTGTTCCAGCTCATTCGTCGGCTGATACCGGTTCAGATACTTCGTAATCTTGTTGGCGGCTTCTACCGCTTCTGGACATGGCCCTAGCGGGTTCTCATTGCCGTTGATGCGTACCACGTCTGTCGGTATCGCGCCATATACGCCCGACGCTGATTGTGCCAGCGCGGCTTCGTTGTAGAAAGGAAGCGCAGCGCCAGCTCCTATCATGCTGATCACGCGCGAAAAATGCCGCCGCGAGAAGCCTCTCGCAAGCAGATTCTCCTGCACTTCCCGATTGAGTAACTGAGGCATTCGTAACTCCTGTTTAGGTTGAAGTTGTTGGTGC
>Ga0182012_10002317_pt1 | contig 20604 bp, 14 predicted proteins | sample 612S2SmetaG_FD_120486 | JGI IMG/M metagenome (GOLD analysis project Ga0182012, IMG submission 120486) | Permafrost microbial communities from Stordalen Mire, Sweden - 612S2S metaG | ecosystem: Environmental > Terrestrial > Soil > Wetlands > Permafrost | place: Sweden: Stordalen | collected...
AATCCGCTGATCATTGCATTGGATGTGGATAGCGCGGACGAAGCGCTGCGACTTATCGACAAGATCGGGCCCGCGGCCAATTTCTACAAAGTGGGCATGGAACTCTACGCCGCTGCAGGTATGAGTCTGGTCAAACAGATTGCTGCTACTGGGCGCAAGGTGTTTCTGGATCTGAAGCTTTATGACATTGGAGAAACTGTAAAACGTGCCACTCGCCAGATTTGTGCAAGCGCATCTCCCGCGTTTCTTACCGTGCACGGCAGCCGTTCCGTGATGCAGGCGGCCGTCGAAGGCCGCGGCGATTCGCCCACCAAACTGTTGGCGGTCACGGTCCTCACCAGCTTCGATCAAGACGATTTAGCCGATCTCGGTTATGCCACTCCAGTGGCAGATCTGGTTGACCTGCGCGTCAAGAAAGCGCGAGCAAGCAATATTGACGGCATCGTTTGTTCCCCTCTCGAAGTAGCACGCGTACGCACCTTGGCTGGCGCAGACATGAAACTAGTCACGCCCGGCGTACGTTCTGCTGGAGCCGACAAGGGCGATCAAAAGCGCGTAGCTACGCCCGCGGAAGCGCTACGCGATGGCGCCGATTATCTGGTGATTGGCCGGCAAGTGACGCGTGCTGCCGATCCACGCCGCGCCTGCGAAGAAATTCTTTATGAAATCGCATTGCCGCTCTCCGCGAACTAAATCGCGGAGAGCGAGATCGCCCTTTTACGGACGAAGCAGTTTAAGAATCGATGCCCCGTTGGGTGTTCCCAACCCGGTGCACGGATCCCAACCGGTGCTGGCGTAATAATCTCCGTTGTTGCCAACCGTGATATCGCGCAAAGCTTTTGCCGGTGCGAGCTTGCTATAGAGCTTGGGATTGAGCCATCCAACCCTTTTGCCCACTCGCTCATTGAGCAGCGCAATCAGGCCGGCCCAGAGCGGCGCCACCGCACTGGTTCCACCCACCACACCTTGCTGACCGCCGATCACCACCACATATCCGGTGGCCGGATCTGCATTGCCGGCGACATCCGGCACACCGCGTCCCGTCGGATTCGATGCAACAGGCACCGGCACATTCACAGATGCTTGATAGGCAGGCTTCGAAAAATGCTGGCTCACACCGCCGCCCGTCGCCCCGCCCGCACCATCGTTCCAAACCGTTTCCGATGCAATCTTGCCATCGGCTAACGTGAGCGTAGTTCCGCCACACGCGAGCACCCAAGGGCTGGACGCCGGAAAATCGACATGGTCCGCGCCATCGGTATCGCCGTCCGACGATCCGTTATCGCCTGAAGCCACGCAAACGGAAATGCCGAGCATCGCCGCATCGTTGAAGAGCGAATTGAACGCATTAATGGATGATGGCGTCCAACGATCTTCCGGCATACCCCAACTAATTGAGATCACCGACGGCTTTCGCGCTTTGTCGTGAATCGCCGCGCTAATGCCGTCGTAAAAACCTTGATCTGTATTCGGTGCAAAGTAAACGGCGATGCGTGACGAGGGCGCCACTGCTCCCGCCACCTGAATGTCCAACGTCACTTCGCCATCAGCACTGTTCGGATCGCCAGTGGGACTATTGGTTGCGCCATCCACTCCAATAGCAGTGACACTCACAGCAGGCAGACTCAATTGCTGCCAGTACGTTATCAAATCCGAACTGGCGTAACCACCGCCCAGCTCAATCAACGCGATGGTTTGATTCACCCCTTTGTTGGTGGGAAAGTTGTAAGCCTTGGCCACTTGAATCGGCGTGTACGCTACCGACTGATCGGCGTGAGGCAACACTCTATGGCGGGTCCTGGCAACGGCGCGCTGATCAAATCCGAATACCGCCACCACGCGGTCGGCCAGTAGTGGATCTAACCAGATGGAGCCTTTGCGTGTACGGATGGTTTTGCCATTCACTTGACGCAGATCAACGTCGGCGCCGAAAGCTTCAGCCACCGCCGCAAACTTTCCAGCCAACGTGATGGAACGAGCCGACGGATCATTCCGTACAATGCTGAATCCGTGTTTGCTCGCGAATAGCTCAACGGCCTCGACATCCGCCGGGTCAGCGCCCTGAACTCGTTCGAATTGCTGATGGGACAACCTGCCAGGCTGCGTCTTAGGAGCGTCGTCCTTGCGCCGCAGAATGCAAGTAATCTGTATAACTTCATCCGGTGAGGGCTTGCCCATGAAGGCTGCGTCAGCGGGATGTTCGCGGTTGGTACCGCTTAATATGACATGAGAAGACATGAAATTCTCCAGTCAAAGAGTAGCGGCCGCGCGCTGCCGGGCAGTTCCTGCGATACTTTCTAAAGTAGGCGTAAAGCAATGAAAAAAAAGCTGTTATCGTTCTCGAAAAAAATCTGCAAGTTTTGTGACCGTCAAAAAGTGCTGCCCGTTCTGTGCGCCGCCGGTCTTCTCACTTGGGCTCTTGGGGCTCAATCGCTCGCTGGTCTGCTGGGCAGCAAATCGCCCGAAACCGCCGCGCACGCTCAGATAGATTCGCTGAACCGAACCACACCGCGCAGCTCTATCGTGAACTTTCTGGAAGCGTGTCACGCACAGCGCTACATGATCGCCGCTCGCTATTTGGATTTGCGAAAAATCTCCGCAGACCGGCGTCTGATTGAAGGCCCCGAACTGGCCAAGCAACTGGCTGACCTGTTAGATAACGAACCGCGCTTTGAGCTGGAGCAACTGAGTGACGATCCGGCGGGAAACCCGCGCGATGGTTTGGCGCCTGACATGGACGTGCTTGTGAAGCTGAACCCGAGCGACGAGCCCAACACATTGTTCCTGCAACGAATCACTCAACAAGGCGCAGAGGTCTGGGTTGTTGCGAATGACAGCGTAACGCATATCGTTGATCTGGATGCTTTGGAAGGAGCATCCGAAATTGAGAAGCACATGCCAAAGTTCCTGGTGCGGCATAAACTTCTGGGAACCGCTTGGTGGGCGTGGATCTCCCTGATCTTGCTGATCGTCTTGCTGTTCGTCCTTTCGCATCTTTTGTCGCGCTTGTTCCTTGCCATCTTCACGCCCATTGTGAGGCGCTTTGCTCCTTCGTTGCAGAGCTACCGCCTCGCCACCCTGACTGATCCGTTACGCCTGCTCATTTCACTGGCCATCTTTAGAGCGGTGATGGAAGTGGTCACACCTTCCGCGCTGTTGCGCGACTACTTGATCAAACTCCTGGTTTTCTTTTTTACCATCGGCTTGGCGGCACTGGCAATGCGCATTGTAGATCTAGCGTCCACACAATTCTTAAACCGCTTAGAGCCGACCGAGCGTGCGTTGTCTTATTCAGTCCTGCCTCTGGGTGTGCGCGTCATTCGCATCGGCATCTTTCTGCTGGCGGCTATTTTGATTTTGGCCTCCTGGGGGTACAACACCAACGCGATTCTGGCCGGACTCGGCGTGGGCGGTTTGGCCGTCGCCTTAGCCGCACAGAAGACAATTGAAAATCTTTTCGGAGCCGTCGCCTTGGTCAGCGACCGGCCCGTGCTGGTGGGTGACTTCTGCCTGTTCGGTACTCAAGCCGGAACGGTGGAAGACATCGGCCTGCGCTCTACGCGCATCCGTACCAACGACCGCACCATGGTCACCATTCCCAATTCTGCGTTCTCCACAATGACCATCGAAAATTTGTCGCGGCGCGATCGCATGTGGTTTCATCCGACGCTCCGGTTGCGGCGCGACACCAGCCCCGACAAGGTTCGCGAAATGATGGATGCCGTGGAAGAAATCCTTCGCCAGCATCACATGATTCAGGTGGGCGATGTTCCGGTTCGCTTCACAAAGATCACCGACTATACCTTAGATTTGGAACTGTTCGCTTATGTAGCCAGTGCCGATTATAACGACTACTTGAAAGTACAAACGGAACTCTTCCTGCAGTTTCTGGAAGCGGGCCGGCAGCATGGCGTAGGATTTGCCGTGCCCATGGCGGAGTCTATAACGGTCAATCCTCCGGAGCTAAATTTGAAAGGGGACTTGAGTTTCCATCCTGCCGCAGAGCCTCCAGCAGTGCCCCCGCCGCAGGGCTGAGTTGCGGATTACCAGTGGGACAAAGCAGAGAAGAGTAAATGTTCTGCATTAACTGTTGCATTAACAAGTGACTTTTAAAAACACCGCCAACTGCAACAATCTGAACGGTTTCCGACTTCTTGAAGAGTTGATCGTAGACACCGGCTACGTAGCTGGTTAACTGCGCGGCGGCCGTTTTCAGAACTTCAAGTGCTACTTGATCACCCTGTTCAGCCGCCGTTGTTACTAGTGGAGCGTAACTTGCAATTTGCGTTCGGTCGAACTTGTTGTACATCTGATGCATCAGGGCGTTCGCTGTGGTCGCGCCCGAAACCTCAAGTAAAGCTTTATGCAAAAGTGTGGGCCGCCCCCACCCTTCTTCGAACTGAAGCGCTCCTCTTAGTGCTTGCCGGACCAAGTCAAATCCGCCTCCTTCGTCGCCAAAAACATAGCCCCAACCTCCGGCGCGTGCCGTTTTCATTTCCGCGTTTCGGCCAAAAGCGATCGAACCCGTGCCGGCAATGATGATGATCCCGGGTTGTCCCGCAGTTCCACCCGAGAGGGCGATCTCGGCATCATGCGTCAGCTTGTAGCGGTCGCTGGCAATCAGTTCTTTGGTGTAAGCTTCCTTGTCTTCCGTACCGCCGCTTAAGCCGAGACACACCGACGCGAAGTGAATCGATGTCGATTCCAGACCCGCTTCGTGATACGCCTGGCGCAAGCAATCGCCCACGGCGCTCAGAAATTTGCTGCGCCCTTCTGCGGAGGCAACGTGATTACACGGACCACCGCGTCCCCGACCGATCACTTTCCCGGTCTCATCGGCAAGCAGCGCTTTGGTGCTCGATTGACCGCCGTCCACTCCCAAATAGAATCGCGTCATGCCGAACCCTTAAGCGAGTACCTTGTCTGCGGAATAGCAAAGTGGATCGAGCGGACATTCGCCGCACTTTGGTTTACGTGCGACGCAGATGCCCCGCCCAAAGTGAATCACTTGATGTGAGAATTGAATCCAGTGATCCTGCGGAAGCAATTTGATCAGGTCTTGTTCGATCTTCACGGGCTCTTCATTTTTCGTCAGATCGAGCCGCTGTGTGATCCGCTGCACATGCGTATCCACCACCACCCCTGATGCAATTCCAAACGCAACTCCCAAAACCACATTCGACGTCTTGCGCGCAGCGCCGGGAACGAGCAGCAACTCATCCATGCTTTTGGGCACCTCTCCTTTGTAATCGGCCATTATCTTTTTCGCGGCCCCGATGAGCGACTTCGCTTTGTTGTTGAAGAACCCGGTTGACCGGATATCCTGCGCGAGTTCGTCTTGCGATGCGGCAGCCATCGCGGCAACGGTCGGATATTTTTTGAACAATCCGGGCGTTACCTTGTTCACCCGTTCGTCAGTGCACTGCGCAGAAAGGATAGTCGCCGCCAGCAGTTCCCATGCGTTGCTGTGGTGCAGCGCGCATGTCACGTTCGGGTACAGTTTGTCCAGCCCGGCCAAGATCTTGTCCAGCCGTGCTTTCCGTTCGGCCGCCGTCTTCGGCTTGGGCACTTTCTTGGGAGGGGTTACCGGATGTACTTTATTTGCGTTTAGTGCTTCAGCCATGGAATACCGTTAACATACCGCAGACGTACTCTTCTGATCCTGCGCCTTGAACGGCGGCATCTAAAGAGTGCGCATGCAAATCTACCACCTTCGTTGCGAACTGATCACGACCTGTCCGCTTGAACAGACGTTCGACATTTTCAAGAATCCACTCAACCTCGCTAAAATCACGCCAAGCTGGTTGAACTTCCAGGTGTTGACCAAGGACGTGCAGATGCGCAAAGGTGCTGAGATTGAGTACAACATTAAATGGTTGGGCTTGCCGATTCACTGGAAGACGCTGATTTCCGAATACGAACCGCCCGCCTCTTTTGTCGACCAACAGGAAAAAGGGCCATATACTCTTTGGCGGCACCATCACACCTTTGAAGAAACATCAGCCGGTACCAGGGTGGGCGATCATGTGGAGTACGCCTTGCCGCTGGGGGTGTTGGGCGAAATCGCGCATGCCGTTATGGTGAAGAGGCAATTGGAAGCAATCTTCCGCTTCCGTCAACGTGAGATCGGAAATCTGCTAGCTGGGAAAACGGTCGAAGTGGTTGCGCCGGTGATTACGACCTAAGACGGGGCGCCGTTTTCCAAAAAATTGCGCAGTCGGTGGCTGCGGCTGGGATGCCGCAACTTCCGCAGCGCCTTCGCTTCAATTTGGCGAATGCGTTCGCGCGTGACCGCAAAATTCTGGCCAACTTCTTCAAGCGTGTGTTCGCTGCCATCTTGCAGACCGAACCGCATCTTCACAATCTTTTCCTCGCGCGGACTCAGCGTCTTCAACACTTCCGCTGTCTGCTCACGCAGGTTGAGATTGATAACGGCTTCCGAGGGAGACACCATCCGGCTATCCACCAGGAAATCTCCAAGGTTCGATTCTTCTTCTTCGCCCACCGGCGTCTGTAGCGAAATCGGTTCCTGCGCAATGCGCATCACGCGACGAATCTTGCTAGGCGAAAGATCCATCCTGAGCGCCAACTCATCTGTAGTGGGTTCGCGCCCTAGTTCCTGCTGCATCACCCGCTGCAGCCGAACCAGCTTATTGATGGTCTCAATCATATGCACCGGAATACGAATGGTGCGAGCTTGGTCGGCAATCGCGCGCGTCACAGCTTGGCGTACCCACCAGGTGGCATACGTCGAAAATTTGTAGCCGCGTTTGTAATCAAACTTGTCCACCGCGCGCATCAGGCCGATGTTGCCTTCCTGAATCAGATCCAGGAACTGCATGCCGCGATTCGTATAGCGTTTCGCCACCGAAACCACTAACCGGAGATTCGCTTCAATCAAACGCTTCTTTGCCGATTCGGTTTCCAGTTCGCCGCGTTCCACAATCTGCAAAGTGCGCCGCAGTTCGGTAAGGGATGCGCCACTCTTGTCCTCGATCACCTGCAACTGCGCCGACAAGGCCTTGAGCTCTTTCTTCAGCGCAGCTATAGCTCCCGAATTCGTCGAAGCCGGTTGCTCAATCTTTCTTTGGATGCGCGCAATTTCCTGTTCAAGCGGTTTTACTTGCGCCACCACTTTTCGCAAACCATCACTCAACGACCGGCGGAATCGGTTCGAAAACGCAATGCAGCGAATCGCCTTCGAAATCAGTACCATCTGCCGAGCGTATTCGAACCGCAGCTTGCGATATTGCTTCGGCTTCATGTTGCGCGAAACGGCAATCAGCTTCTGTTCGGTCTGTTGACTTTTCTTGTAGATCTTTTCAATCTCCAGAATGGCCGTAAAGAATTGTTCGCGCAGTCCGTCGCTCGCGTCCTCTTCTTCTTGGCCCAGCTGAACTTCAGGCGCCTGCATCACATCTAGAATCGGGAAATGGTTTTTCTCAATCGCGTGCTTCGCGTCAAACAAAAGCTGAATAATCAGGCGTGACCGGGAAAGAGCCTTGCGGACGGCGCTTTCGCCCCGTTCAATTCGCTTGGCTAGTTCAATCTCACCTTCGCGCGTAAGCAAAGGCACCATACCCATTTCGCGCAAGTACACGCGAACAGAGTCGTTGCTTTTGTCCAATGCGCCGGCGGAAAGATCCAACTCTGAGAAGTCTTCCAACTCCTCGTCTTTCTTTCCGAACTCTTTGGGTTCTTCCAATTCGACAGCGCTACCGTCAAGGTCGACAAAGATTTCGTTAAGATCCTGGTCAGGCGCCAGATCTTCACGCACTACGCCGGTCACGTCGTATAGTGCGAAGCCCTTGTCATTGCTGTCTTGCATTCACTGCCTTTTTCCCTTGCATGCTGCCACTGATGGCATCACGGGGATCGAGGCCCCCCGATTAGTACCTCGACACCTCATAGTACAACACGAAACAACCCATTGGCGGGGTACTAAAGCAAAACTTTTAGGCATTCCGGCCTTTTCATGCATGACTATTTTTTGCGCCTCTTTAAAGCGTTCAATTCCTCGGCCGCGCGCATCGCTCCTTCTATGTCGCCAGCCTTCTCTAATTCCTGCACTTTTCTCCGCAGGACCTCCATCTGACCGTCGATGGCCTTCGCTTCCAGCGCCCGCAAACAATCAACCGCTTGCCCGGCCGCGCCTTCTTCGCTTACCGGCAGTTCTCCAAAACCAATCTCCGTCAAGATGCGCTGGAAGTGCGGCTCTAGCTGATTGATGATGTCTTCCACTGCAAAACGTTTCGCTTGTTCATCAAAGTTTACGATCGCGGCAAAGATAGTTCGCAGGTCCAGAGCTTTCAATGCATCGCCACCGCTCACGTAGTGCCGGATGGCCGTGCGAGCATCGGCGCTGGCCAGTAAACAAGCCAGCAAAAGTTTCTCGTTCGGAGGTACGGCCGACGATACCGCTCGCGGCGCCGCCACTTCGGCGCGCGGCGTTTTCTTGAATTGCTGCCGTATCGTGTCTCGGTCGAGATTCAAATATCCCGCGATTTCGTCCGCAATCGCCGACCGCTCCAAGCGGTCGGAAACTTGCTGGATCGTTGGCCACAAAAACTTAAAGGCATCCACTCGTCCTTCCACCGTGCCCATATCGAACTTATTGCGGACACGGTCGGCCAGCCAGTGAAAATACGAAGCGGCATTGTCCAGCAGCTTACGATAGGCATCCGCGCCGTTCTGTTGAATGTACTCGTCCGGATCAAGCTCGCCTGGAATTTCCAACACCTTTACCCGCATTCCTTCGGCCAGGAAAGACGCAATCCGCTTTTCGGTTGATTCGGCGCCGGCTTGGTCGGAATCAAAGTTCAAAATCACTTGCCCAGCGTTTCCCGATTGCGCCACCTGCCGTTTCACCATACGAACTTGTTCGGCATGGAACGCTGTCCCGCTGGCGGCCACCACCTCTTTAATACCCGCTGCGTACACGCCAATCACATCCATATAGCCTTCCACCAAAATCATGCGGCTGTTCTTGCGCGCTTCCGTCTTCGCCCGGTGCAAATTATACAGGACCGTCGACTTGTTATACAGCGGCGTGCCCGGCGAGTTCATGTACTTCGGTTTATCGTCAGGCCGCAGCGCGCGCCCGCCAAAGCCGATGATCTTACCCGCCTCATTGTGAATCGGAAACATGAGCCGCCCGCGAAAGCGATCGTAAAAACTACCGTCTTCGCGCTTGCCCACCAGACCCGATTCTTCCATCAACGCCGTACCGAACTTCTGGAGCTTCTTAATTAATTGCTGGCCTGACGTATCCGCTAACCCAATGCGAAACTCATCCATTGATTCTTTCGAAACGTTGCGCCCTTCCACGTACTTGCGCGCGTCTGCCCCGCCGCTTGCCCTGAAATTGTCTTGAAACGCCGTGGCCGCCACCTCTTGCATCTCAAAGAGCGCCGCACGCTTCTGCGATTCCGCGTCGTCGGGCCGGTGCCGCTCCGGCATTTGAATTCCATAGCGCTCCGCCAGCAGCTTCAATGTTTCAGGAAATGTCAGATTCTCGCGTTCCTGAATAAACTTGAAGACGTCGCCCTTTGCGTCACAGCCAAAACATTTATAGAAGCCAAGAGTGCCGTTCACATTGAACGAAGGTGTGTTCTCCGAATGAAACGGACATAGTCCCACATACCGCGCGCCTGCACCCTGCCTCTTGAGCGGTACATACTGTTGAATCACTTCAACGATATTGAGCTGCGATTTAAGTTGTTCTGCGAAATCCATGAAGAGGCTTAACTGCGCGGGGAAGGCTCTACTAGATTAGCTCAATCGTCCACTCCTATAATGACGGCAGAGATGGCACTCAAAGAGTACGCCGCAAAAAGAAACTTTGAAAAAACGCCGGAGCCTCCGCCCAATGAGAAGCATGCGAAGGGGAATGATCGCGGCGGCTTCTTTTGTGTACAGCGGCATGACGCGTCTCATCTTCATTACGACTTCCGCCTTGAGATTGGCGGCGTGCTCGTGAGTTGGGCCGTGCCGAAGGGGCCTAGCCTCGATCCTGCGCGAAAAACGCTTGCCATGAAAGTGGAAGATCATCCCTTCGATTACGGCACCTTTGAAGGCAACATCCCCAAGGGTAGTTACGGGGGCGGCAGCGTAATGCTCTGGGATAAAGGGACGTTCGAAGTGATCGGAGACCCGGGCGCCAAAGGCCAACTCGACCGCGGAGATTTCAAGTTTGAACTGCACGGCACAAAGCTCAAAGGTTCATTCGCCATCGTTCGCATGAAAAAGTCGACCAAAGGAAACGAATGGCTGCTGATCAAGAAGCAGGACGATCATGTTGTTTCCGATTACGATATCGAGAAGTTTGCCTGGAGCGTAGCCACTAAACGCACGCAGCAAGAGATTGCTGAAGATGCGCCTGCGTTGAGCGTGGCGGATCTCAAAGGCGCGCGCAAAGCGGCGGTATTAGCCGCGCCCGATGCCATGCTCGCCACGGCCGTCACCGAACCTCCCAAAGGCTCACACTGGCTTTACGAGATCAAATGGGACGGCGTGCGCGCGTTGTGTCTCATCAAAGATGGCAAACTCGAAATTCAGACTCGGCGCGGCAATCGCTGCGAAAAGCAATATCCTGAACTGGCTGACCTCCCATCGCATCTCAATGCGAAAACCGCCTGGCTCGACGGCGAGATCTGCGTCCTCGATGAGAAGGGTCGCTCGCGTTTCGAATTGATTCAACCGCGCATCGGCGCCAATGCTCTTGCTGCACCGCACTTGGCAGAAACGTCACCAGTCACGTTATTCCTCTTCGACATTCTGTATCTCGATGGTTATGATGTCCGCGGCGTTGCTCTCGAAGACCGCAAACGCTTACTCAATAGCATCGTCACTCCCAGCGACCACATCCGCCTCTCCGATTCCTTTGACACCGACGGGGTCCAGATGTTTGAAGCCGCTCGCCAGATGAATCTTGAAGGCATCTTAGCTAAAGATCGCCGCAGCACTTATGTCTCCGCACGCACCTCCCACTGGCTCAAGCTTAAGGTGCAATCGGAACAAGAGTTCGTTATCGCTGGCTTCACCGATGGTGAGCGCGATTACTTCGGCGCGCTTGTTCTCGCCTACGAGAAAGAGGGCAAGTGGCTGCATGCCGGACAGGTAGGCACCGGTTTTGATCAGAAGCTGATGAAAGCCATTCATGCCCGACTCAAGCCTCTCATCACCAAGACTTGTCCCTTTCATCCGAAACCGAAGATCAAAGATCCGGTCACATGGATCAAGCCGGAAGTGGTTTGCCAAGTTCGCTTTCTCGATTGGACACAAGATGGCATGCTGCGCGCCCCCGTCTTCGTTGCCTTGCGAGACGACAAGCCTGCTGAAGAAGTAGTGCGTGAAGTGCAACCTCTCGCCGCTGCTTCTCTCAATCTCATGGGCAAGGAAGTAACGGTGAGCATCGATGGTCACTCTCTCAAGTTCACCAATCTCGACAAGGTTTTCTTTCCGAAAGACGGCTGGAAAAAGCGTGACCTTCTCTTGTTCTATAACGATGTGGCCGAGTTTCTGGTCCCTCACTTGCAAGGCCGTCCGCTCTCCATGAAGCGTTATCCCAATGGCATCGCCGAAGATTTCTTTTTTCAGAAGAACGCGGGCAGCCACTTCCCGAGCTGGCTTTATCTAGAGCCGATCGTGGAGCACGATCCTCCGAAGACAAATCACTATCCTGTGGCGAATGATCGCGCGAGTCTCTTGTATCTCGTCAATCTCGGCTGCATTGACCAAAACCCTTTGACCAGCCGCGTGGGCAATCTCGAACATCCCAATTGGGTGTTACTCGACCTTGATCCCGTGCAAGTCTCCTACGACAAAATTGTAGAAGCCGCTCAATTGATCCGTGAGATTCTTCACGAACTCGGTTTGAAAGGCTATCCCAAAACCACCGGCGGCGACGGCATGCATATCTACGTGCCTCTCGAACCTGTGTATAGCTATGAGCACGTCCGCGGTTTTGCGGAGATCCTCTCGCACCTCGCCGTCGATCGTGAACCAAATCTATTCACCACGCCGCGCTCTGTTGAAAAGCGCAAGAAGGAACGTGTGTATTTCGATTACCTGCAAATCGGCACTGGTAAAACTATCTCTGCGCCGTATGTTGTCCGCGCCTATGACGGCGCGCCTGTCGCCACGCCGCTCGATTGGAAAGAAGTCACGCGCGGCTTGCGACCGTCCGATTTCCGTATCGATAACGCGATTGATAGGTTTCGCCGTGTAGGCGATATTTTTGCGCCGGTCCTACAAGGCGGACAGAGGCTGGAAACCGCTCTCGCTCGTCTGCAAGGGAAAGAGGCGGAAGAGCAGCCTCCTAAGAAAGCTGCACGGCCAAGCAGCGCCACTCACCGCAAGAAGTGACACCGCCAGTGCCGAAGTGTTGTTCAATCGCTGCGAGTTCGTCCTTGCTAAATCCGGTAAGAATCAGCCTCGCCTGAGCCCCGGAAATTCGCAAGAGTTCGTCCGACACTGAGAGCAACACCGTCCCGCTGATATTTGCCACTGTCACGTCTGCGCATCCATCTCGCAAGCATTCCGCCGAACCGGCAACTAAAGCGGGTGCTAACTCATTTAACTCGAAGTTCTCCCGAGCCGCAGCCAACGCCGCTACGTCAGTATCAACGCCTGCGGCAACGCGCGCACCCAGTCGCAATGCTGCAATTGCCAGTACTCCCGATCCCGTACCGATGTCAACCACAAACTTGCCAGTTATGTCAGCCTCCTCAATCGCCGCCAGCGCCAGTTGTGTGCAAGGATGTTCCCCTGTCCCGCAAGCTAACCCAGGATTGTGTGTTACACGCACTCTTCCACTCGGCGTCACATCCTTACACCACGGCGGCGCGAGAAAAATGCGTTCACCTACCAACCTCGGAGGCCAAGCCAGATGCGTTTCTTCCACCCAATCAGTCGCATCTTCCTGCTCCCATTGCGTATCACGTCCTGCAAATCGCTCCAACAACTCCGCACGGTCATCATTCGTGGGGAATCCGGCAATCAAAATCACACCCTCGCCGTCCTCTAACTCACGAATGCCCGCCGTTCCCGCTTCCCACAACTCGCCCGAAAGAAGTTCCACTTCCTCAGCCCCGCACTTGAACCGCAAAGAATACATTAATCGCCTATTCAGTCTTAAATCGCCGGAAGAAGCTAGCAGGCGTCCAACTCGGAGGTTGCTCCGCATTAGCCACCCGAATCGCCAAATTCTTCAGAATGCTATTAAATTGCGCCGCCGCTGCTTCATCCACCGGCTGCTCCAAATCATCCGTCACTCCGTGATAACGATTCGTATACCAGTCCTTGAAAATCTTCTCCTCCGGGCCGCCAGGAATGTATCCAAACTTGAACGCCAGCGAAGGAACACCCTTCTTGATAAAGCTGTACTGATCGCTCCGAATAAATCGGTTCCGGTTCGGTTCCTTATCCGCCTGCACCTGCACGCCCGCGGCCTTCGCCACTTCCGTAATATCAGCGCCCAGAGTCGACTCATTCAGCCCCTGCACCTCCAGCCACTTCAGCGGGAACAATGGCAAGAACATATCCATGTTTAGATCCGCAATAATTCGCCCTTGCACCGTAGGATGCGCCGCAAACGTCGCCGACCCCAGTTCCCCTTTCTCTTCTCCCGTCACCGCCACAAACACAATCGACCGCTTAGTCGCAACTTTCCCCTCATGCAGCGCCTTCGCAATCTCAATTAGTGAAGCCACGCCCGAAGCATCATCCATCGCTCCGTTGTAGATAGCATCCCCGTTCACCGGTTTGCCTTCTCCCAAATGGTCCAGGTGAGCTGAGATCACCACATACTCGTTCTTCAACGCCGCATCATCCCCAACTCGCAGGCCAACCACATTCTTAGAAGCGATCTGCTTGCTTGACACTCGCACCGTAGCTCGAATCTTCCCAGGAATCGCAAAGTGCGGCAACGGTTCCTGTTTGTTGGCCGCCTCCAACACTTCCTCAATACTGTGGCCCGACTCCGCAAACAAATCATCCGCTTTCGCCGGATCCCACGACGCACTGAACTGCATCCCCTGCGAATAACTCATACTCGGATCAGATAACTCCATCCGCGCCATCCCCCACGAGAGTGACTGCCGTGCCCATGGAATCTCCATGCTCTTCGGATTCGCAATGGAAATCATCCCCACCGCGCCCGCTGCACGCAGTGCTTTCCATCGCTGCTCGCCCGATGAATAATGCGAACGCAGATTGCCATCGATCTTATCCGGACCTCCCGTCAAGAACGCCACCACTGCACCCTTTAACGGCAATCCCTCTAGGTCGTTATGCTGTGCCTCCGGAATCACCAATCCATATCCCGCGAAAACGACAGGTGCCTCAATCTCTTCCGGCGAACGAGCCGAAAAACCAGCGTGCACCTCCTCCGGAATCGATATCTTGATGCTTCTGTCTCCATGCACCAGTTCAAGGCTGCTTGAAACCAGCGACGTCTCCACAAAGCCAACCGGCTGGAAGTATCCGTCACTCCCCGCCGCTTTCAACCCGGCCTTTTCAAACTGCGTGGCCACATACTCTGCTGCCATGTCAAAGCCCGGTGACCCCACATTGCGGCCCTTCAATTTGTCACTGGCCAGATAGCTCACATGCTTCCACCAGGCTTTGCCGGCTGCGTTCCAATCAGTAGCTTTGTCGCCGGCCAGGGCGGCCAGCGTAAACAAGGATAGAGCGATGATCGTCTTCTTCATTTGAACTCCGTGAATTACTTAATCGCCGGTAGACGCGAGCGCGGCATCTTGCTTCGCTGCCACACCGCTCAACGTTTCGATATTCCAGCGTCTTACCCAAAGGTGCAACGTCAACAATCCCCAGATGTGATACCCAAGATTCTCTTTGCGCGACATGTGCCTGTCGAGTATCCCTTGAATCGCAGCAGGTGAAAACAAACCAACCTGCCGAACCGACTCCGCGCCCAGCGTCTCCATCACCAACGGCCGCAACGGTCCTCGCAGCCACTCATGCGCTGGAATATCCAAGCCCTCTTTGGGCCTGTTCATAATCTCCGCGGGCAGCTTTTTGCTAACCAGTTCGCGCAACACACGCTTTGTTGTCTTACCTTTGATCTTCAACTCCGCCGGTAAACGCGCCGCAAAATCCACTAACCGGTGATCCAGAAAGGGCGGCCGCACTTCCAACGAATGAGCCATGCTCATCCTGTCGCACTTATACAAAATGTCGTCTGGGAGATAGTAATGCTGATCCACAAACAAATACCGATTCAGCATCTCCCGCCGCGGAGGCAACCCTGGGAGTGACTCACACAAACCTCCCAACGATTCAGTCGCCGATTTCAACCCTAACTGCTTCTGCTCACTCTGTGAGAACGTGCCGTTCCAATAAAAGTGGGCCTCATCTGCCGGGAGGAGCGAACCTCCCAAAAACCGCTTGACCTTATACTCGAAACCAATCTTTTCATCCGAGACCGGCATCTTCTCCGCCGCCCACAAACCCAGTCTCCGCAGCACCGCTGGCGAATAACGGGCAGTCTGTGCATAACCGTCCGCTAAGTAAGTTTGATAGCCGCCAAAGATCTCATCCGCTCCCTCGCCGCTTAACGCCACCGTCACATGCTCCGCCGTCATGCGCGAAAGAAACCAAACCGGCAGCGCCCCTGCATCCGCACTCGGCTCGTCGGAGTAATAAGCGATCTCATGAATAGCGGCCGTTAGGTCAACCTCGCTACTCATATCGAACTCACGATGCACCGTGTTGTAGCGCTTCGCTAACAGCCGAAAATATTGGCTCTCGTCAAACCGCCGTCCCGCAAACGAAATAGAAAACGTCTCCAGCTTCCGCGACGAAACCTCCGCCGCGTAGTGCAGAATCGTTGACGAATCCAATCCCCCGCTTGCCCAAATCCCCAGCGGCACATCCGAAACCAGATGCTCCGCTATCGATTCCTTCAACAACCCATCCAACTCCCCGCAAGCTTCCTCTAAACTCTGTTCTTGCGGCTTGAACTCATTGCGCCAATACGTCCCAGTGCGAATCTCTCCGCTGCGGCACTCCATCCACCCACCCGCAGCAAGTTTCACGATGCCATCCACAAGTGTGTAAGGGCTCGGCACATAATTCAGCGATAGGTAGTAGCTCAGTGCCTTATGCGAAATGCGCCGCGGAATCGCCGGGTGCTCGAAAATCGCCTTCAACTCCGACCCAAAATGCAACTCGCCCTCATGCAGCATGTAATACAGCGGCTTGATGCCTAATCGGTCGCGCACAATCACCAGCCGGTCTTCCTGCTCGCGCCAAAACGCCGCCGCAAACATCCCGCGAAAGCGCGCAAAGCAATCTACGTCCCACTGCGCAAACGCTCGCAGCGCCACTTCGGTATCGCAATGAGATTCGAAACGGTGCCCCAGCTCCTCCAGCTCTTTGCGAATCTCGGCGTGATTATAAATCTCACCGTTGAACGCAATCACTGTGTCGCCGTTCTCCGTGCGCATCGGTTGATCGCCGCCGCCCAAATCGATAATCTTCAGCCGCACCGCACCCAAAGACGCATGCGCCGCTTCATGGGTACCCTGCTGATCCGGACCCCGATGATACAGACTCTGCACCGCCCGGCGCAGTACGCCAGCCGGCGCTTTCCGCCGAAAATGAGTAAACCCCGCTATGCCGCACATAGCAAGCCAACGAGAATAGAAGATTGAGCTACGAAACGCAAGCTTATCGGCATCCTCTCCCTATTGATCCATTACTGCCGGAAATTCTAAGAGCAATTGAGGCGAACACTCTTACATTGTTGCAGGCGGAGCCGGGAGCAGGGAAGACCACGCGCGTTCCTGCGGCCGCGCTGGCTGCGGGCTTGGGGCCTGTTTTTGTTCTCGAACCTCGTCGTCTAGCCGCGCGCATGGCCGCCCGCCGTGTGGCCGATGAAATGGGCGAACCGCTTGGCCAAACCGTCGGCTATCGCGTCCGCTTCGAAGACGTGAGCGGTCCGAAAACTAAACTGTGGTATCTCACCGAAGGTGTCCTCACGCGCCGCCTCCTGGCCGATAGCGAATTGCGCGAGGCCCGTCTGGTCGTGCTCGACGAATTTCACGAGCGCCATCTCGAAACCGATCTCGCCCTCGCCCTTCTCCGCGATCTGCAAAAGCGCCGACGCGATTTGCGTTTGCTCATCATGTCCGCAACGTTAAGTGACGATCTATCCGCCTCCCTCGGAAATCCTCCGCTCATCAAGTCGCCCGGCAAATTATTCCCCGTCTCCCTTCGCTACACCCCGTACTCCTCCGCACCGTTAGAAGAGCAAGTCGCTGCCGCTGTCGCCAAAGCCGCTGCCGAAACGAAAAAGTACATCCTCGTTTTTCTTCCCGGTGCCGCCGAAATCAGAAAAGCGCTTACCGCTTGTGAACCCATCGCGCGGCAGATCGGCGCAAAGCTTCTTCCCCTTTACGGCGACCTAACTCCTGAAGAGCAAGATCAAGCCGTCACTCCCAGCACTCAACGGAAAATCATCTGTTCCACCAACGTTGCCGAAAGCTCCGTCACCATCGAAGGCATCGAAGCTGTTATCGATACTGGCCTCGCGCGCGTTCTCTCTCACTCTCCTTGGAGCGGCCTCTCTCGCCTGAGCGTCGAAAAAATCAGCCAGTCCTCCGCCATCCAACGCGCCGGTCGCGCCGGCCGAACCAGCGCCGGCATCGCCATCCGTCTCTTCCCCGAATCCGATTTCGTTCGCCGCCCTCATCACCTGCCTCCCGAAATCCTCCGCTCCGATCTCAGTTCCACCATGCTCTTGCTTGCCGAGCACGAGATTGCCTGGGATCGCCTCCAATGGCTCGATCAACCCTCCCCGGAAATGCTGACGCACGCCCGTGATCTTCTCATCAAACTCACCGCCCTCGACCCCGCAGGCAACATCACTCGCAACGGCCGTCACATGGCCGAGTGGCCGCTCCACCCACGCCTAGCTCGATTCGTATTTGTCGCCTCGGAGCTAGGCGCCAAACGTGAAGCCTGTGACTTAGCCGCTCGTCTCTCCGAAGGCCGTCCCCGCTTTGATCAACGTTCTCACGGCTCCGATATCGAAGCCCTCCTTGCTGCCGATCTTCCGTTCAACACCCGCCGTCTCCGTCAACAGTTACTCGATCAAGTCCGCATCCACCCCCCCAAACAGCCTGACCCTCACGCTCTGGAAAAAGCTCTCCTCTGCGCCTTCCCAGATCGAGTTGCGCGCAAACGCGGCGACCGCCTTCTCCTCTCCAACGGCACCGCCGCCCAACTCGACCGCACCAGTTTCGTCCATAGCGACTACCTCGTCGCCCTCGATGTCGACGACCGCGAAGGCCAAACTCCCCTCATCCGCATGGCCAGCGCCATTGAACCCGACTGGCTCATCGATCTCTTCCCTAACTCTATTGAGACCCGCGAAGAACTCGCCTGGAATCGCGAAGCCGAACGCGTCGAACAACGCAACCAACTCCGTTACGAACAGCTAGTCATCGACGAATCTTCCGGCCCTCCCACTCACTCGCCCGCCGTCTCCGAGTTCCTGGCCGCCAAAGCCATCGAAGCCGGCCCCGAACGTTTCGCCGACGCCGAAGAGTTAGGCAAACTCATGCGCCGCGTGCAATTCGCCGCGCTATATCTCAAAGACGCCATCCCTGAAGATCCACAATCCGCCGCCCTTCGCGAACTCGCAAAGGGCTGCACCAGTTTCGCCGACATGCGCTCCACCGGCCTTCTCGATGTCCTCCAGTCTTTACTCCCCATGCGCCGCATCGACGAAATCGCACCCACCCACGTCCAACTCCCCAGTGGCCGTCGCGCCCGCATCGAGTATCACGACGGCCGTCCTCCCTCCGTCGCCTCCCGCCTCCAGGACTTCTTCGGCATGAACCAAACGCCCACCGTCGCTCGCGGCGCAGTTCCTTTGGTCGTCCAACTCCTCGCTCCCAACCAGCGCCCCGTGCAAGTCACCACAGACCTAGTCAGCTTCTGGAAAAACCTCTACCCGCAAGTCCGCAAAGAACTCAGCCGCCGCTACCCCCGCCACTCCTGGCCTGAAAATCCATCTTGACAAGCTCACTATTACGCGATACGTTACTACGTGAGACGTAATAACGATGTCTGACCCCACCCTCCTCGTCCTCTCTAGCCTCGCAGACGGCGACAAACACGGCTACGCCATGATGGAAGACATCGAGCGCTTTGCCGGCGTTCGCCTCGGACCCGGCACCCTTTACGGCGCCATCACCCGCCTCGAACAACAAAAGTGGATCCGACCTGTCCCATCGGACGACCGCCGCCAACCCTACCGCATCACCGCCGGAGGCCGTGCCCATCTCGCCTCGCTCCTTGATGAATTAAATGCAGTGGTCAGAACTGGCTTGCGGAGACTCAAACACGCATGAAAAGCTTTCTTAAACTGCTGGTCTGCCTATACCCGGCACCTTGGCGGCAGCGCTATGAAGCGGAATTCGGCGCGCTTCTCGAAGACGTCAATCCAACGTGGCTTACGCTTTTCGATGTTCTTAGAGGAGGCATCACAATGCAACTGAAGATGTTAACCGGCTGGAAGATCATTTCGTTAATGGCTTTGCTCGGCATCGTCGGTGGATTGATGGTATCCCATGAAACGCGCGATGAGTACGCTTCGTCGGCTGCGATCAAAATCGAGCTTGACCCGTCTTCCAAGGCGACGTCAGCCCAGATTGGCGCCTTTGTGAAAAGAGCGGTAAATGACAAGGTGCTGTCCGCGATGGTTGAGCAATATCACCTCTATCCAGAACTGCGAGCCAAAGACCCGATGAAGAGCCTTGTCCAAATGAAGAAGGATATCCGAATACAAGCAACTCAGTTCGGCGGCTTAGCTCAGCCTCATCCGCCGAACGGTATCGTGGTTCAATTTAGTTACTACGACAAACCTCTCTCGCAACGGGTTTGTTCAGCGTTGGTCAGTAAGTTGATGGAGGGGACCGTTGATCCCGCCATAAACGGCATTGCTCCTCTGACTCTCGAACTCCTCTATGCCCCTAGCTTTCCGAACGGCCCTATTTACCCAAATCGGCCAAATATCATCATCACGGGACTGCTGGCCGGAATCGTTATGGGTCTGAGCATCGCCTTCATTCGCCGTCGACCCAAACCCGCCTGAACCCTCCCTCCCCCCACCCGCATCCAACCGCAGGTATGGACTATCGCCAACTCGGCCACTCCGGCCTTAAAGTTTCCTCCCTCAGCTTCGGCGCCGGCACTTTCGGTGGCAAAGGAGACTTCTTCCAAGCCTGGGGTAGCACCGACGTCCAGGGCGCCAAACGCATCATAGACATCTGCCTCGACGCCGGCGTCAACCTCTTCGACACCGCCGACATCTACTCAAACGGCGCATCCGAAGAAGTGCTAGGCGAAGCCATGCAAGGCAAACGCGACCAACTCCTCATCTCCAGCAAAGCCACCTTCCGCTTCGGCGACGGTCCCAACAACGTCGGCTCCTCCCGCTATCACCTCATCCGCTCCTGCGAACAAAGCCTCAAGCGCCTCAAAACCGACCGCATCGACATCTACCATATGCACGGCTTCGACGCCACCACGCCCATAGACGAAACCATCGAAGCTCTCGACACCCTCGTCAAA
>Ga0182012_10002321_pt1 | contig 20585 bp, 12 predicted proteins | sample 612S2SmetaG_FD_120486 | JGI IMG/M metagenome (GOLD analysis project Ga0182012, IMG submission 120486) | Permafrost microbial communities from Stordalen Mire, Sweden - 612S2S metaG | ecosystem: Environmental > Terrestrial > Soil > Wetlands > Permafrost | place: Sweden: Stordalen | collected...
TGAAGATGCAGGACGACATCACCTGGGGCGTAAAGTACCTGGTTGCGGAGGGAATTGCCGACCCCAAGCGTGTCGGGATCATGGGCGGATCCTATGGAGGCTACGCAACGCTGGCGGGCGTCGCGTTTACTCCCGACCTCTATGCGGCAGCGGTGGATGTCTGCGGGCCTTCGAACCTCATCACGCTGATGGAGTCGATTCCGCCTTACTGGGAAGCCGCGCGCAAGACGTTTGCGGTCCGCATGGGCGACGTAAGCACATCGGACGGCAAGGCAGTGTTGAAGGCTGCCTCGCCGCTCAACTCAACAGATAAGATCAAGACGCCATTGCTGGTGGCGCAGGGAGCCAACGACCCGCGCGTGAACCGTCGCGAAGCCGAGCAGATTGTGATTGCGCTGCGCGATCGCGGATTTCCTGTGGACTACATTCTGGCTCCCGATGAGGGCCACGGATTTGCGCGCCCAGTGAACAATATGGCGTTGTATATGGAGTCGGAGAGATTCCTGGCCAAGTATCTCGGCGGAAGATTTCAGGATGGTGGCTCAACGGAGTCCGTGGCTCGGCTGAAGGAGATCTCCGTAGATCCCAAGACGGTGGTACTGGCCAAGGTCGTAGACGCGAATGTCGTAGGTCAGCCCAAGCCTGCTACCGATCTGCAAGCTGGAACCTATCGCTACCAGGTCACGATAGAAATGGGCGCGCAAAAAATGGCCATGAAGGTGACCACCGCAATCACCGACGGCGGAGCCTCGTGGACAGCGGTGAACACGATGGAAACGCCGCAGGGCACGGCGACAGACACATCGGCGATAGCGAAGTCGAGCCTGACACTCCAGAAGCGCAGCCTGAAGCAAGGCCCCATCGACATCGAGTTGGATTACGCGGGGGACAAAGCGACGGGCAAGATGAGCATGAACGGGCAGGAGCAGCCGATTGCAGCCGACATGGGCGGTCCGCTGTTTGGCGACGCAGCGGGCGGCGATCAGTCGATTGCAACCCTGCCGCTCGCCGTGGGATACAGTACAACGTTCCGCAATTTCGACATTCAGGCACAGAAGGTGAAACTGCAGCAGCTAAACGTTGCGGGAATCGAGACAGTGACCGTCCCGGCGGGAAAATTCGAAGCATTCCGTGTGGACATCACGTCGGCAGACGGCGGCGCGGACAAGAAGACGCTGTGGGTCGCGCAGGACTCGCACAAGGTGGTGAAGGTCTCCGCCGTTTCGGCTGCGATGGGTGGAGCGGTAATTACTGAGGAGCTGACGGAGTAGTCCGTTGCCCGGCTTCTTCGCCTAAGGTCAGGAGTTCATCTGGAGCATCCCGACTCGCCGCGTCGAGCTACAGCTGACATGAACGCCTTTCTCCATCCGCCACCAAATCTGGGTGCCCCACCCTCGCGACGTTTTTGTTTTTGTCGCGAGGGTGGGAGACCACGAACCTCAATCAGGATCTTGTTCATCTGGAAACACGAAGGAAGGCATTCTGCGCTTCGTCCAGGAGGTCGCGTGTTGAACGGCGTGTAACGGTGTAAGTGGCGCTGTGTTGAATGCGATCTCCAACACTCATGTGCGTCAGCGGCCCCAGCGTTTCCAGTTCGACATAGGGCAGCGGATCGGGATTGGTGTAGATCTCCGTGTGGCAGCCGCCGTCGGTGTAGTTTCCAGGCATTGGGTCGACATCGATGCGAACAGCGCAACTCGCGCCGATCCAGGCCAGGCTGGAACCGTCAGAGCCGATCTTGGTGTAAGCACGGTGGTGGCGTGCGAACGATAATACGGTTCCTTGGATCCGTAGCTCGGCCGGTTCCGGCGCGAGCAGGTGAACGTAGTTGCCCGCGAGTTTCGACTGGGGATCGAGAAGCATGCAAACGCGCTCAGGTTCCTGCATCTGTGTGATGGTCCAGATCGCAACCTTGACTGGCGAACCGTGGAGCTTGCGGTACTCGGTTTGGACGCGCAAAACGGGTTGGCTCGCTTGGAGTTCGATTCGCCGAACAACCTGAATACCCCAACTCGAATCGATAGTCGAGCTGAGTTCCAAGGCGCCTCCTGCAACTACGGCATGCATAGTTGCCGGATCGAATCCCGATGGCGGTGGCCAGGCGCGATCTCGATGCTGTTGCCAGGTGGATTGTGGCGCGGGCCAGCATTTGTCTCCGCCGTAGTTGAGCCACTCATCAGTGGCTGCGTGATGGACTTTGCCGTCAAGTTCGTGGTTCTCCCACAATGTCCCGGCTGAATCGCCAGCAAGGCGGAGTTGCATGACACGGCCGATGGCGGGAACAACGATGACTTCAACAATGCCGTTGGACAGGAGATAGCTCTCGGGCCAGCCACGATAGGTAATCTGCGCAATGGACATGTCCGTTGCCGAATCGACTGGCGCTTGGATTGATTCCGGAATTATGGAGTTGGTTCCCAAGTTAGGTCTTCCTTGATCATTGTGCGAGGCTCGATGCTCGGATGTTACTGTCTGCAAAGACTCCCGCTACTCGTCATCGGCGGCGGCCTTGTCGGTTTCCACTTCGCGCTCATTCAGATGGTCGTACCACGTGAATTTGAGAATCGCCGATGTTGCCAGGATGATTGCGAGGGCGAGGCCGGCGCGGAAAAATTCCCGGATGACGATGTAGAGAGGCAACGCCACCAGGCTAACCTGCCACACAATACCCACCGCGATGTTGAACATGTCGCGCCCAAAATCCTTGTTGCGCTTGAAACTCGGGTCCTCGGCAAGCACCTTCTTGAGGACTGGCCCCCAGAAGCCCCACGGACGCACGCGGCGATAGAAATCCATGAGGACCGCATCGTCTTCAGGCTTGGTGAGCAACGTACCAAGCAAGCAGCCAACGATCGAGATGCCGAGCACCAACGGGAAAATGATCACGACGTCCATGTTGATAGAATAGGTTGCCAACAAATGCTGCACAAACGGTACCTGTGCCACGATCGGCGGAAGTCCTAGCGCCGATGCAATGCCTGTGATCATGCCCCAGAAGTACCCATAGCCATTGAAGCGCCACCAATACCACTTCAAAACATTGGAAGCTGTATAACCGCCCCACAGGCCGGAGACGATCCAGACGACGACGGCATTCACCGATGTAACTTTCCAGCCGATAGCGACGCCGATAACGACCACGGCAAATGAGGCCAGGTAACTCAGCCGGACATAGGTTTTTGGTGATGCATTAGGGTTGATAAAGCGCTTGTAGATGTCGTTGACAAAGTAAGGCGGCGCGGCGTTCACAGTGGCCGCGAAGTTCGACATGAAAGCCGCCAGCAGGCCGGCGATGAGGAAGCCCAGCAGGCCCACCGGAACGAAGCGGCCAAGTGCATAAGGCAGCACCAGTTCGAAGTCCATGTTAGTTCCCATTGCGCGCAGGTTGGGGCCATAAAATGCCGCTGCCAGCACAGTAAGTCCGATGACGAGAAAGTAGCGCGGAGGAGTTAGCACGATGTTCACCCATGCGGACATCATGGAAGCTTCGCGCGGGTTCTTGGCCGATAGCACGCGTTGCATATCGTAGTTCGGCGCGGGGCCGGCGGCGGAGATCGGGATGCCCTTGAAGAGCAGCATGACCACGAAGAAGCCGAACAAACCATAGCCGTCCTGCGCAACCTTTTCGCCGGCCGCGGGCAGCAGCGTGGACCAATCGAGATTCAAATGCCAGCCGAAGAAGATATTGTCCCATCCAGCGGGCACCACGCGATGCAGCATATCCGGCGCAACTTTGCTCATCGCAATAATACCCACCGAGAACGACGCGATGGACAGGATGAAGAACTGTACCACCTCGGTAATCACCACGCTGATCATGCCGCCCTTGATGACATAGATAGCGGTAATGGCAATCAGAATAAGCGCATATTCATTCGCCGATAAATGCCACGGCAAAAACGTCTGTGCAAATTTTCCGATGCCTTTGAATGCGTAACTGAAAAAGCCGATGATGCTGACGAATGCATAGATAACTACGATGAGGTGCGATAACTGCGCGCCGCGCCCGGTGCCGAAGCGAGTTTTGATCCACTCCGCTCCAGTCATCACCTTGGACCTACGCAACCACGCGGACAAATACACCATCAAGAATATCTGGTTGAATGTGGGCCAGAGCCACGGAATCCACACGCTCTTGAGGCCGTAGACGAACATCCATGAGACCAGCAGCATGGTGCCGCTGATGTCGAACATGCCGGATGCATTGGAGATGCCGAGCATATACCAGGGCATCGTATTGCCGCCCAAAAAGTAATTCTGCATGCTCTGCGACGCGCGGTGCGAGACCCAGTAGCCGATCAACACGGTGCTGATCAGGTAAGCGACGATGATGATCAGGTCGATGGTGTGGAGATGCATGAACCCCTCAATTCCGGCAGGGCATCTTCTTTCCGCGCGCGGCGGAAAGTTGGATGCTTGCGCCCTGGCCGATGAAAGCCGGTGCTGCAACGGCGAATCAAGCAAGAATCCGATAGAGATGAATTCCATGCTCTTGTCGCCGTCAACTCGGATGTAACTTCTCGGGATTCCCAATCGAGTTAGTTGGTCTTCCCGCGGCTCTCATGCGTGCAGTCAGCTAGTTCAACTCTCCAGCCAACAAAAACACCAGCGACGCTTGCCAGTTGATTGCAATCTCATTGCTTGCATAGGAGGCCAACTGATCTGCATAGACTTTCGCTGGGGGTAAATCTTTGGGTAACGCAGCAAGTACACTGTCCTGCCGGCCTCCGTTGGGACCGCCGGAAAGCAGACCGGGCCACGCTTTGCCCGTCGCACCGCTGGGCCGGTGATGCGGATGTTGAAACGGATTCTCTCCAACTTGTGTGACCCAGGAGAGTGAAAATGTGTTGCGTCCAAGCAGATAGTGCAGGTTGTCGCGCGCCGCATCGGTGAAACTTGCATCGGGCGAAAAAATGTTGGCAATCAGCAGATACATGCCGTATCCGGCGGCCACGCCATTCGAGCCCCATATGTAATCCGATGCCTTCATGCTGATGCGGTAAGGATTGGCGCGGGTCCGCTCGACCACTGCGTGCGCGGCGGCCAATGTCCGCTGACGAATGGCTTCCACGGCCTTGGTGTCGGCTCCTTTTTGATGCGACAGCGCGTAAGTCCACAACGCCATGGGAGCCAGTTGGTTCCAGCCCTCTGCCGGAGGCGCATCGAGGGTATGCAGGTATTGGGCGTAATTCTTCAGGAAGTAATCGCCAAATGCGCGTTGGCCCGTAGTACGCGCAAGTTCGGCCGCAGCCCAAAGATGTTCGTCGCTGCAGTCGCGGTCGCCGTATTCGCCGGTCGAGATGCCGGGAGGATTGCGGTACGTCACATTCGGATTCTTTTCGGTCCAGGCCCATGCGCGGCGAGCTGCCTCCAGATTCTGCGCGGCGAACTTTGCGTCAAACGGTTGATAGACGCGGGCGGCAATGGAAGCGACAGCGGCCAGATCGGCAGTGGCGCAGGTGCTCTTGTATGGTGCGGAACCAGTCCCGATCACTTCGCTGGGAAGCGTATCGTCCTGCGGCGCAACAAAGTCGGAGAAGTGTTCGCTGGTCTGCTTATGCCAGACGCCACCGTCGTCGTCCTGCATCTTGAGCATCCACTCCAGGTTCCAGCGAGCCTCATTCAAAATGTCCGGCGTTCCATTGCCTGTCTCCGGAATCTTCAGCTGAATTTTTTTGAGCTTGGCGCCATAGATCTCCCAGGCCCAAAGCAATGTGCCGGTACTTATCCCGGAGTTGACCACGTAGCGGCCGTAGTCCCCCGCATCGTGCCAGCCTCCGGTATTGTCGCGAGGCCCCTTGGCGCCCGATGAGGCATGAAACTCGCCATGCAAATGGCATGCCGGATGAGTGAAGCCTGGAAACTCCGGTCCCATGTCGACGGCGGTGCCGCAGCGCTGGCCGTAAAAGCCGCGCATCGCCATGTAATAGGTGTGCTCAAAGATATTCTTGCCCAGCGTGAAGTTCCAACTGCGGCCTACGCCGGGAACATCGAGGTAATACGAGCCGGCATTGCGAAAGTCGGAAAAATCCGCGGCCTGCACCTGGTCACCGGTGTCGGCATCGGCCTGCGGTGGCGTTAACTTGCCGCTGAAAACCACCGCGCCATCACTGGACCGCTTGAGTTCAAAAGTCTTGCCCGCCACGCTCAGCAGTGCTACCTTGGGCCCATCCACCGGGTAACCCACCTGGTCCACTTTGATTGCCGTGGTTGGCGCTGGCGTCTGTGCGTCAAGCGTCCGAATCAGCGGGACGAAAAAGAGAGCGGCAAACACGGGGCCGATGAGCAATTCTCGAACGGACCGTGAACTCAAGGGTGACAGAAACAAAGAATTTGCCATGGTTGCAACTTCGCCTCAAACAAGCGCCCGGATTCGGAGCCAGAAACCGGGTAAGTGTCTCACACCGGGCCGAGAATCCGGCAGTGACCGAAGACACAGTGAGCGATTCCCCGATTTCTCTTGCGCTGTTACTTTTGCACAATCGTGCAACAATGCGCAAATGGAATTCGAAGTTTGTGAATCGCCGCGAAAGCTTCTACAAAAACGTTTGATTAGAATTTGCGCGGAAGACTATACTTGCGGAACGTTTTAGAACGAGGGAGCAAGCGCAATGAAGTTCGGCCATTTCGACGACCAAAATCGCGAGTACGTGATAACCCAGCCAGATACCCCCCTTCCGTGGATCAACTACCTGGGTTGCGAGGCATACTTCGGCATCATTTCGAATACGGCGGGAGGCTACTCGTTCTATCGCGATGCGCGGCTGCGGCGGTTGACTCGCTACCGGTATAACAACGTCCCTCTCGATTTTGGCGGACGCTACATTTACCTGCGCGACAACGAGTCGAAAGAGTTCTGGTCGCCGAGTTGGCAGCCGACCCGGCACGAGCTTGAGAACTACTCCTGCCGGCACGGAATGGGCTATACGGTGATCGGGTCCACTTACAAAGGGATTGAGGCGCACACACGCTATTTTGTTCCCCTGGGCGAGAACCTGGAAATCTGGCAGCTGACCGTGACCAATCGACGAACAACTCGGGCTACTCTGTCCGGCTTTGCCAGCATCGAGTTCTGCCTTTGGGATGCGCAGGACGATGCAACCAACTTTCAGCGCAACTTCAACACCGGCCAGGTTGAAGTGGAAGACGGCGTTATCTATCACAAGACGGAATACCGCGAGCGCCGCAACCATTTTGCATACTTCGCGTGCTCAGAGCCTGGCCGCTTCGACACGCAGCGAGAGGCCTTCCTGGGCCGCTATCGCAACTGGGACAAGCCGGCAACCGTGGAAGCCGGCGAGTTGACCAACTCCGTTGCGCATGGCTGGTCGCCGATCGGAGCGCACCAGGTGAACCTTGAACTAGAGCCCGGCGAGACACGACAGGTTGTGTTTGTGCTGGGCTACCATGAGAATCCCGTCGACCAGAAGTTCGATCCCCCTGGCTCGCAGACAATCAACAAGCATACGGTCAAACCGGTGATCGCGAAGTACCTCAATGCCGGCGAAGCAGACGCGGCCTTCGAGCGGCTGTGCGCTTACTGGGTGCAGACGCTGGGCGTTTTTCAGGTGAACACGCCGGACATTCACACCAATCGTATGGTGAATATATGGAACGCCTACCAATGCATGGCAACGTTCAACATGTCGCGATCGGCTTCGTTTTATGAGTCGGGAATTGGCCGCGGTCTCGGCTTCCGCGACTCGAACCAGGATCTGCTTGGATTCGTGCACATGGTGCCCTCACGAGCTCGGGAACGAATCCTCGATCTGGCGGCCACGCAACTGCCTTCCGGCGGCGCGTATCACCAGTACCAGCCACTCACAAAGCGCGGCAACAACGACATTGGCGGCGGCTTCAACGACGATCCGCATTGGCTTATTGTCGGCGTGGCCGCGTACTTAAAGGAAACAGGTGACTGGAGCATTCTCGACGAACCGGTTCAGTATGACAACGAGCCGGGATCGGAGCAGCCCCTCTATGAGCACCTGCAACGCAGCTTCAACTACACCTTGACCCGCCTTGGGCCGCACGGCCTTCCGCTGATTGGACGCGCCGATTGGAACGACTGCCTCAATCTGAATTGTTTCTCCGACACTCCGGGGCAGAGCTTTCAGACAACCACGAACAAGGATGGCAAGGTCGCGGAGTCCGTATTCATCGCAGGTTTGTTCGTGTACGCAGGTCGGGAGTTGGCGGACATCGCGAAGAAGCGCGGGCTGGACGGCGAAGCGAGCAAGTATATCGGCGAGACTGAAAAGATGCTCGCGGTGATCAACGAGCACGGATGGGATGGCGAATGGTTTCTGCGCGCCTATGACGACTTTGGCGCGAAGATCGGTTCCAAAGAATGTGCAGAAGGGAAGATTTTTATCGAGTCAAACGGCTTCTGCGCATTGGCAGGAATCGGCCTTGAAGATGGCAAAGCTGAGAGCGCGATGAACGCTGTGGGGCAGCATCTGGCCACCAAGCACGGTATCGTTGTGCAACAACCGGCTTACTCGAAATACTACCTGCAACTTGGCGAGATTTCGTCCTATCCACCGGGATACAAGGAGAACGCAGGCATCTTTTGCCATGTGAATCCATGGGTCATGATCGGCGAAACAAGGCTGGGCCACGGCGATGCGGCACACGACTATTACAGCCGCATCAATCCGTCTGCGCGTGAAGAGATTGGCGATCTTCATCGCTGCGAACCGTATGTCTATGCGCAAATGATTGCGGGCAAGGATGCGCCCACGTTTGGCGAGGCGAAAAATTCCTGGCTCACCGGAACCGCCGCGTGGAACTACTATGCAATTGTGCAGTGGATACTGGGTGTGCGGACTTCGCTCGATGGCCTGGAGATCGCACCAGTAATCCCGAAGAACTGGCCGGGATTTACGGCAACGCGCACTTTCCGCGGCGTGGTCTACAGAATCTCGATCGAGCGCAAGGGCGATGGCAATTCGATTGCATTGACGGTGGATGGCGAGGCGATTGAAGGAAACATTGTGCATGCGCCGGCGGATGGGCGGAAGGAAGTAGTTGTGCAGGGTATCTTGAATTAGTGGTTTCAGACCAAGGAGAAGAATTTTGTACATCGCAAACGAGCAACGCTACGACACTATGCAATACCGCCGCTCAGGCCGCAGCGGCATCCGCCTGCCGCTCATCTCTCTTGGGCTGTGGCATAATTTTGGCGGGGTCGACACGTTTGAGAACGGCCGCGCCATGGTGCGCCGCGCCTTCGATCTCGGCATTACGCACTTCGACCTGGCCAACAACTACGGCCCGCCGTACGGCAGCGCAGAGAGCAACTTCGGTGAAATCCTGCGCCTCGATTTGAAGCCCTATCGCGACGAATTGATCATCAGCTCGAAAGCCGGCTGGGATATGTGGCCTGGCCCCTATGGCAATTGGGGATCGCGCAAATATCTTCTGGCTAGTCTGGACCAGAGCCTGAAGCGCATGGGCCTGGAGTACGTGGACATCTTCTATTCGCATCGACCCGATCCGGAGACGCCGCTCGATGAAACAATGGGCGCGCTTGACCATGCGGTGCGCTCCGGCAAGGCGCTCTATGCAGGCATCTCCAGCTACGACGCGAAACAGACCGCGGTAGCTGCGAAGATCCTTCGCGAACTGGGCACGCCCTGCCTGATTCATCAGCCGAGATACTCCATGTTTTCCCGCTGGGTTGAGGATGGGCTGTTGGATGTGCTAGGCGATGAGGGAATCGGTGGCATCGCATTCTGTCCGCTCGCGCAGGGGCTGCTGACCAACCGCTATCTGCACGGGATCCCTGACGATTCGCGCGCCAGCAAGCCATACAGCTTTCTGAAGAAGAAGGACATTGACGAACTCCGGCTGGGCCAGGTGCGCGCGCTCGGCGACGTGGCAAAAGAGCGTGGACAGAGTCTGGCACAAATGGCGTTGGCGTGGGTGTTGCGCGATGGGCGCATTACCTCCGCGCTGATTGGCGCCAGCCGTGTGGAGCAGATTGAACAGAACGTGGCGGCGCTCGGGAATCTTGCTTTCTCCGCGGATGAATTGGCCAGGATCGACGCAATCCTCGTCCCTTCCGCGTGATCGGAACATGAGCTCCTTAAATCCGAGCCAGGAGGGACCGCCGTGAACATTCGCAGAAAAGTTGAAGCGGAGTTACTTTCCGGCATCCTGCCCTTCTGGCTCAAGCGCACCATTGATGAGGAGTACGGCGGCTTTCGCGGCCAGATTGCGAACGACCTGACAATCGATCCGCATGCACACAAAGGGCTCATCCTGAATGCACGAATTCTTTGGACGTTTGCCAAGGCGTTCGGCGTCTATAAGAACCCCGTGTACCTCGCTGCCGCCCGTCGCGCATACGAATATCTCTGCGGTCATTTCTGGGACTGCGAGTTTGGCGGCGTCTACTGGATGTTGGATTACAAGGGCTCGCCAGTGGACACAAAGAAACGCATCTATGGCCAGGCGTTCACCATTTATGCGCTTGCCGAATATGCCCATGCCACCGGGGAACAGGAGGCAACGGACCGCGCCATGCGCCTCGTTGAGCAGATTGAGGCAGCCGGCCACGATGACGCGCACCTTGGCTACTTCGAAACATACGAGCGGGACTGGACACTTGCCACCGATCAGCGCCTGAGCGATGTGGACATGGACGAAAAGAAATCCATGAACACACACCTGCATTTGCTCGAGGCATACGCAACGCTGCTGCGCTACCACGAGGACGTGACCGTTCGCTTTCGTCTGCGCGAGTTAATTGAAGTCTTCCTCAAATACATCGTCGATCCGGCCACGCAGCATTTCATTCTGTTCTTCGATGAGGAATGGAAACCGCGGTCGAAAAAGGTCTCCTTCGGTCACGGCATTGAGGGGAGTTGGTTGCTATGTGAGGCCGCAGAGGTTCTTGGCGATGCGGACGTTCTCGCACGCGTGCAGACCGCGGCGATAAAGATGGCGCAAGCGGTTTATGCACAGGGTCTTGACCACAACGGCGGGCTGTTTTACGAGCGCGAACCCGATGGTCGCTTTGACACCGACAAGCACTGGTGGCCCCAAGCCGAAGCAGTTGTGGGGTTCCTGAACGCTTACGAGCTTTCAGGGCAGCAGCACTTTAAGGATGCGGCCGAACGAAGCTGGGCGTTCATTGAAGAACACATCGTCGACCACGTGAATGGGGAATGGTTTTGGCTGGTTTCTAAAGACGGCATCCCCGATGCGCGCCACGATAAAGTGGGCCCATGGAAGTGTCCTTACCACAACAGCCGCGCCTGCTTTGAAGTAATGGAACGGCTCGATCGAATCGACCGCCTGCATCGAGTTCGCTCGGGGAATCAGTTCGTGCAGATAAGCTCGGTCAAGGGCTAAAGAAAGCGTAGGAGCAGGATGAATCAGGCAGCGTTCAGGAGAACCGTTCAAGGGATATTCAAGCAACAGGAAAACCTGCTGGCGCGCCGCAACCGCAAATCGTCCACTGGCAATGGGGTTTTCGATCGCTATGAGTTCCCAGTGTTGACCGCTGCGCATGCACCCATCCCCTGGCGTTACGACCTGGATCGGAAGACGAATCCTCTTCTGCTGGAGCGCATCGGCGTGAATGCCACATTCAACGCCGGCGCCCTGCTGCACGATGGGAAATACCTGGTGGTTGCACGCGTTGAAGGCGCGGATCGCAAATCGTTTTTTGCCGTCGCTGTGAGCCCCAATGGCGTTGACAACTTCCGCTTCTGGGATTATCCGATCCTGATGCCGGAGACCGGCGAACCGGACACCAACGTCTACGACATGCGCCTGGTGAAGCACGAAGACGGCTGGATCTACGGACTGTTCTGCACGGAGCGCAAGGACCCGCAGACGCCGTTGTGGGACACGTCTTCCGCAGTTGCCCAATGCGGCATTGCGCGAACGCGCGACCTGAAAACGTGGGAGCGCCTCGCCGACTTGAAATCGAAATCGCCGCAACAGCGGAACGTGGTTCTGCACCCGGAGTTTGTCGATGGACAATACGCCTTCTACACACGGCCGCAAGATGACTTCATCCAGGCGGGCAAGGGCGGAGGAATCGGTTGGGGGTTGGCGCGGAGCATTGAGAATGCGGTAATCGACAAAGAAATCATCGTCGATAACCGCGAGTACCACACCATTCAGGAAGTCAAAAACGGCTTGGGCCCAGCGCCCATCAAGACAGCGCAGGGCTGGCTGCACCTTGCGCACGGAGTCCGCAATACGGCTGCTGGCTTGCGTTATGTGCTATACCTTTTTCTCGCGGAGTTGGAACGTCCCTGGGTGGTGACACACAAGCCAGCGGGTTACTTCATTGCGCCGGAAGGCGACGAGCGCGTCGGCGATGTGTCCAACGTAGTCTTCAGCAACGGCTGGATCGAAAAGGAAAACGGCGTTGTGCTGATCTACTATGCGTCCTCAGATACGCGGTTGCACGTGGCTACGAGCACGGTCCCGAGGTTGCTGGATTACGTGCTGCACACACCCGCCGATCCGCTGCGCAGCTACGCATGCGTTGAACAACGGTATGCGCTTATCGACAAGAATTTTGCGGCGTTGAATGCGATGAAGATCCCGACTGGAAAGCGACGCGCCAAACACACAAAACGCTGAAATAGCGAATTCAGCTTGCCCCATTACCAGGTTGACGGATCAAATCGTCTGAGATTTTAAAACTATTTCGGATTCTGGTCTGAATTCGGCTTGGTATCCTGCTGGCTCTTTGGATCGGCAGACTTTGTGGAGGGATTCTGAGCGGCGTCTTGTGCCTCCTTCTGAGCTGCCAAACGAGCGAGTTTCTCGGCCTGCTTGCGTTTGTGTTGGCGCACCATGTCCGGCCAGAACTCAATCACCTCGGCGCCCACAATTCCTTCAAGCGACACCGTTATTCCGTCCGTGATCGTGTCGCTGACCGTGCGTTCAGATGCAGGATAATACGCTCGCGCAATCGCGGAGCCAATCAGATTGCCGCCTACGTTGGCATAGTTCGGGCCCCATTTACCATTGTCGCGCTTGCACCAGAACGTGCTCGACGCAGCCCAGAAAAATCGGCCTGTGGCGCTTCCCGTTCCTTTCTGAAAGTACCGCGGATCTTCACGCAGCAAACTGGGTAGTACCGCATTGCCAAAGAAATTTCCCACAAAAGCGTCGGTGTATGCAGCGCCATAGCGCTTGGCGTAACCTTGCACGCCCTGGCCCCACTCCGGGTAACTGTTGTCTGCCTGACCAATGCCGGAAACAACCCCAGCCAGCATGAAGGGCCACGGATCAGTGGAACTCTTGAAGAATAGCCGGAACTTCTGGCCCGGCGAAAGAGGAAGCGCGTCCTTGTTCCTCGTAGTGTTGAACGTGGCCATCACACCCATGACCCGCTGCTGTTCCTGTTGCTTCAGCTGCTCCTCAGCCTTTTGATGTGCACTTTTTTCCGCATCGGTCTGCGGGGGGGTGGGCTGGGAGCTTGAGCTGCTTTGGGAGGCGGGAGTGGTCTGCTGATTTTGAGGCGAATCTGCGGGCTGCGTATTCTGCGGATTGGGAGCCTGTGGCAGATCCGCGGAGGATGCTAGTTCAAAACCCGCTGTTTGCTGCTGCGAAAAAAGGGAACGAGGCAACGCCAAAAGAGCGATACACGACAAGAATATTGCAAATAAAGGGCGAGAAACTAGACGCATCATTCACCAGTTCTGGATTCTGCGCCCACGTCGCCGATCTGCCTCAAGGAGACAAGTTGGGGCTGATTCTGACAGGCTCATCACCGGTTTCGAATCGCGGAAGCACATCCTTAAGGATAAACCAACCCGACCAGCAAGTTACCGTTGAGCTCGGTCAGCGGCGCCAGGTTTGATCGAGCGCAGTTCGTCCTGCTGGTTAGACGTGATTGAGCGCTCCGACGACACAGGGATTCCAACTGGTCACGCTTGTTTTTCAAGAATTTGTTGTCGATTCACACAGCGAAGTCGATGAAGCCTCGCTGCGGGTCGGTTGAAATGAGCTTGGCGGTGACTTTGTCGCCTACGTCGAGGCCCTTGCCGCCCTGAACCACCATGCCGTCGACATTCGGATTGAGGGTGCGGACGAAGGTGCCGTACTTGTTGACGCCGGTGACGATGGCGGGGAAGCTTTGGCCAATGCGGGGGCGGAGAACAACCGCGGCAATGCGCTTCTGCATATCGCGCTCCACTTTGCGGGCGTTGTCCTCCATCAGCGTGCAATGAGTGGCGATGGCGTTGAGATCGCCTTCGGAATATGGCTGGGGCTTCTTGGCCAGCAACGCCTTTACCAGCCGCTGCGTCACGATGTCGGGGAAGCGGCGGTTGGGTGCGGTGGAGTGAGTGTAGTCCTGGACCGCAAGTCCGAAATGACCTGGGGAGGGCTCGTTGGGCTTTACCAGCACATATTCGCCGGGTCCCATCAGTTTGATGACGGTGAGCGAGAGATCGGGAAAATGGTCCGGATCCTTCTGCTTCTGGGCGAGAAGAAAATCGTTGAGGGCCTTGGAATCCGGCTGGGCTGGAAGGGTTGTGCCCATTCCCTGGGCGATTTCAACGATGCGGTCCCAACGCTTGGGGACGCGGACAATACGGCGGATGGAGGCGACACCGGCATCTTCGAAGGTGCGGGCGACGACGCCGTTGGCGGCCACCATGAACTCTTCAATCAGGGACGTTGCGCGGTTTTTCACCAGGCTCACAATATCGACCGCTTTATCCGCCTGCATCAAGGGGCGCGTCTCGACGGTTTCAAGATCGAGCGCGCCGTGCTGGAAACGGCCACCAACCATGCGCTGGGCGGCTGTGTCCTGAAGCTTGAGTTGCGCGGCCAAGTCGGAGCTGGCGGCTACCTTGGCGGGAGCGGGGCCTTTGCCCTCAAGCCATGCGCCGACAGCGTTATAGGCGAGCTGGGCGCGGTTGTTGACGAGCGCGGCGTAGACCTTGCCGTCTGAGACCGTGCCGGATGCATCTACCGAGAACTCAATGACATGGGCGATACGGTCTTCGTTTTCATTGAGGGAAGTGATCCCCTCCGAGAGCTCAACAGGGAGCATGGGAAAGACCTTTACGCCGGTGTATACGGAGGTCGTTTCGCTTTTGGCGTGGCCGTCAAGAACAGTACCCAGCCCCACACGAGCGTCAACGTCGGCAACGCCAATAAGGACGCGGATGCGGCCATCGGCTAACTGCTCGGCCCACTCGATCTGGTCAAGGTCTTTGGAGGTGTCGTTGTCAATGGACGACCAGAGCAAGCTCCGCAGGTCCTGTGCACCGGGAACGGCGGGCGTCTCGGGATGAGCTTCAATTGCGGCTAGCTGACTATCGGAACCGGCTGGGAATTCGGGCTGGAAACCGTGCTCGATCATGGAAGCGTGAGCGGCGGCGACAAGATTGAATTGCACGGGCTGGCTGGAATGCATGAAGGATTCGGCTCCTGGGAACTGACAAGCCAGCCTACCACGCTCGCCCTGCAGTGGGTCGGTTGGCGGGGAATGTTGAACGAGAAGGCGACCGCCAAAAGCCAACGGCCCCAGTTCGGAGAGATCCGAGCCGGGGCTGCTGGGCTGCGAATTGACGCCTTATTGAATGCCGAGATCGGCGAGAACCTTGGGCCTGGATTCATCCACGGCCAGCAGGTTGTGGCAGGCTGCGCAATCCTGGGTGATGCTGGCGCCGTCCTTGGCTGCGTGGCTGCCGTCGTGGCAACGGAAGCAGCCGGGATAGCTCATGTGGCCAATATGGTTGGGATGAGTTCCCCAGGTCACCTTCATGAAGGGGAACACATTCTGGCTATAAAGTGTGACTAATTCATCGGAGGCGGCTTTGACCTGGGGCGCCTTGCTCGCGATGACCTCCGGATGCTGGCTGCCGTAGAAAGCCTGCAACTGCGCCGGAATCTTCCGGCTGGCTTCTTCTTCCGATGCATAGTTGCCATTGAGCAGCGCGAGGCCTTCCTTGTGAACCCAGGGCAGATCGGGGCTGATGGCTCCCTCGGCCATGGCGCGATTGATGGCGTCTTCAGCGGTGACGAACGTGTGCGCCGCCCGGTTGTGGCAATCGATGCAATCCATCACGCGCCGCTCGCCCTTGGGAACGCCGCTGCCGGCATCGGCCGTGGCAAACACGGTCTCCGATCCATCTGGGTTGCGCTTCTGCACCCAGGGGATGGTAGTGCGAGTGGGGTCGGTAGCTACGTATTCAATGTGCCCCAGGTGAACGCCGTGAATGCCGGTGAGATGCGAGAGCGAATCGCTCCCGCCCAGATGCAGCACGACGACTGTCTGCGTCTCGGTGTTCTTCTCGTCGTCCGCAAAGGTTGATTTGACGAGCAGCTTCTCGCCGATAAACCTGGCGGGTGTGTGGCAGCCTTCGCAAATGTCGCGCGCGGGGCGCAGATTCTGTACCGGCGACTCGATCGGCGTGGGATAGCGATTGAGGCTTACCTCTACCAGCTGCTTTGTGCCATTGACCTTGGCTTCAAAGTACGACTTGGCGCCTGAGCCGATGTGGCAGGCAACGCAATCCACATGAGAGTGCGCGGATATCTTGTAGGCCGTGTACTCCGGATGCATCACATGGCAGGATTGGCCGCAGAACTGCGGTGAATCCATATAAGCGGCGCCTCGATAACTGGCCACGGCCACGACGAGCAGGTTGACGATGGTGGCCACCAGCACGATATCCAGGCCGTGCCGGAATATGCGGTCGTTGAGATCGATCTTTGGGAATTGAACCGGGATCAGGCCGGCCTTCTGCAGCTTCCTGTGGCGAATAAAAATGCCGATCGGGATGAGGACCAACCCGGCAATGAAGAGCGCCGGCAGACACAGAAAGAAGATGATCCCGAGGTAAGGATTGTCATTGGGGCGGCCAAAAAGCTCCACCAGCCAATAGCCGATCATGGTGACGCCGGATGCGCTGGTGATGGCGCCGCCTGCAAGGCTGACTGGGTTGTTGCCGAAGAAAAGCGCCGGTCTTACCCAGTGTTCGCGAAATCTTTGAAACAGTGGCACCTTGTCCCCCAAATGGTAATGAATATGCCGCCACACAGAGCGAAACCTCGAACGGTGTACCTCGCATCGGCATTGACGCGGATTGATCTCTCACCGAAATCAATCCGTGGCAGCCGGAGATGCGGTCACGCCGGTCGGGGTTTCGCTCCAGGCGAGCCTGGCGCTGCTTCCGCGCCAATTGTACCGGTTACTTGAGACCCTTGTAATATGCCGCAACTGCCTTGATCTGCGCGTCGGTGAGACCCGCAATCGGCTTCATCTTGCCCTTGCCGTCCTTGATGGCTGCGCTGATCTGGTCGATGGTGAGCGCCTGAATGGCCGGATCGCTGGAGGCCTTGATACCCATCATCTTGGCCATGCCCGCGCTGGGTGTGCCGGCTGCGCCATGACAGGTTGAACACTTGGCTTTATAGTCTGCCTCCTGGGCGAAGCCTACAGCACTGGCCATGCTGATAACGACGGCCAGGACGACCTGGGATTTGAACGACTTCATCATTGTGTTTCTCCTTTTTGTTTTGAAAGCGAGGATGCACAAGGCAGTCCTGCCGGTTGGGTTCATTCAAAAACCGGGGCTCCTGGGGCGAAACCCTTGGAGCACCGGCAGGATACATTCGTTTTAGCAGGTACAGCGCAATCTTACTCTCGCTGGCCCCAGCCACTTTCCGCGTGCCTAACTTCAGAAACTTGCGGAATGCGTCCGCGGCGGTTGTGCCGGAAAGGCTTTCAACTCCCTCCGGCGTTGCCACCCCCAGCTTGAGAGGAAGGGCTGAATCGGCCTAACCGCCGGTTCAGTCCATCCCCTCAAGAGCGGGGCGGCGGTTTCGATCAGAACTCGTAATGCACTCCCAGAGTTACGTTGTTGGCATGAAAGTTCCGCGGAGCAGTCTCACCGGCCGGCGATATGTTCATGCCGGTCTGTTCAGGCAATGAAGAGCATGCGACGGGCGTAACAGGAGCCGAAGGTGTGGGGTTTGTGGTGCTGCACAGTTGCGCACCGGAAGGACCGCCTTCGCCGTAGCCGTAGAAGTTGTACTCAGCCTTCCAGGTCAATCCGGGACGAAGCGTCCATGCAACATTCACGAAAGGAGACTGATATGTGGACACCAGGGAACCGGCGACGTCGCGAGGATCGTTGTAGAAGCGGCTGCCATTCACAGAGTTAATGTTGTAGCCGATGTTGGATTTGAAGGTTTTGACCGGCGACAAGGTGAAGGCCACCGACCCGGATTGCGTAGGCGCATGCATGAAGTCCTTGACCGGCCCGAATTCATAGTAGGTCGCTCCCCTGACGGTCGCGCCAGGGCAAGCTGTCCCGCTTGCCGTCGCGGCGCCAGGCAGTGTGGCGCTGGCGGCGCCGTCATAGCAGGTGTTGGTCGACGTATAAACGTCGCTATAGACGTAGTCGAAATCGAACCCATAGTGCTCGTTTGGCGATAGCACCGCACCCATACCCAGAACCCGGCTGTAATCGACATGACCGAGCGGGCCCGCGATGGACGCCGTGCCGGTGTTGTTGGTGTTGTTGTGCCGCTCCAGGTCGCTATAGGCCCCCGAAACAGTCGCCCAGGGCTTGGGCCTGAACTTTGTGTGTACCCTGTAATGCTGCGTTTGCCGTGCACCGAGCGGAGTGAACACATTGTCGCTGTAGAGCAGTTCGGCCGATCCGTTCAGGTCCCAGTTGGCGGTGGGACGCACAGCAGCGGCAAAGATTCCACCGTTCTGGTTGATGGTCACGGTCCCGTTTGTCGTAGCGCCAACGGCTAGTGGCATGTTATGAGGGCTGCCCTGGGCGATCACGTGGTTTTCGTAGCGATAAGTCAACGAAAGAGTGGCGCGTGCCGAAACATCCCAGGATGCCGTCAGGTTGTTGGTCAGGAACCGCTGGCCGAAGTAACCCAGGGCCGGCGTACCCACAGCGGGGTTGCCCGGAACTCCACCGGCAGTGACTGTGGTCAGAGCGCCGGGGTAGGTAATGGTCTGGTCGGCCGCAACCGCCGGCGTGAGCAGCGCCGATGAAGTGACGATGTTGGCAGTTCCCGGTTGCTGTACGTTGGAGAAATTTACTTGGTCGTCCAGGCTGAACGTCTTGGTCGCCTGCCAGTCAATGCCGTAATCGGCGGCTGTCACTTTCCGCTTCGCGTTGGCGTTGCCGGCGTAAGTAAGCGAACGCATTGCACCGCTCTTGCCGGGCAGAGTCAACCCCTGGAAGTTCTCGTAGTAATTCGCGAGGTTCATGTTCGCGCTCGTATAGCGAACGTTGCCATTCATCGAGATGTTCTTGATGCTCGCGCTTTGCAGCCGGAAGATCTCCGTCGGGTAGAGGATGCGCGTGGGTTGAGTGCGCTGATAACTGGTCATCACCGAGCAGGCGGCATTCACGATCGGCAGGCCGCCGTTGGAGTTTGCCAACAAGTTTGGGAAACCGCCCGAGGCGCCTGCGTTGCAGAGACTGCCGATGGTGGGAGCGGTCAGCGTGTCGTAGCTGGCTAGAAGCGCCGCCTTGGTTCCATCCGCCTCCTGTACGTTGTAGGCATTGGGAGCCATGGTGAAGTAGGAGTCCCCTTTGTAGTGGTCAACCTGCTCCTCAAAGGTCAGCTTGGTTCCCTGAATGGGCTTCCAGTCGATTCCGCCGGTGAAATCGTCCGTGCTGTTGCGCTGGTACTCGGCGAGCACAGTGTCGTAAATGAAGACAACCGGCGAGGTGACCTCCCAGAATCCGCTCGGGCTCAAACTCGGCCCCTGGAAGATATTCTGCGAATACCCGAAGCGGAAGGTGACTTTCGAGAGCGGCAGAATGGTGAGATTGGTGTCGGTCATGCGCCGCACGGTGTTGAACATGAACGGCGACTGGTTAACCTGCGACCACGGAACCGAGACATTTGTGGTCGGATCCGTAATCGATTGCCCGCTTGGAATATTGGGATTGCCCAGCAGGTCGTAGTCGAAGTACTGGCGGTCGCGGCGGAACATTCCCGAAAACTCGTAGGCCTTCCCCTTGGAAAAATCCAGCTTGGAGAAGCTGTTGGGATCGCCGCCGAACCCGGTGCCGAAGGCGCTTATGGAATCGACAAGGGTATTCTTTCTTCCCGGCACCGCATGCATCTCAAAAGTCTCGCCAAGCACGCGCGGCCCCGACTGCAGATTAACCAGCGTGTCGTACATGGCTCCGCTGCCCGCGGTGTTGGTTATGCGCCCACCAAGGTCGACGCTCTGGTGTATCGAATACCCATCCGGCGCAGAAATCTGTGTCTCCGGCACCGGAAGCGGAGCGGCGGGCGTTGGATTCTGGGCTGGGGCGATGTTCGCCGTCATCAGTAGACTGGCGACTCCAATACTCCCCGCGATGCGCAGGACGATTGCGAGAGAAGGCTGTTGCTTGGACAGCCGGGTAAAACAGCCGATCTTGTTCATATAAAGCCTCACTTCAAAAAACCAATGATTGCTGACATCGAACCCGTGAACGCGCGTGCCCGACCGGTACGGGATCTGGGCCGCGTCGTCCGAATGGACTGGAGGGCGAGGCGCAGATTCACGACTCCTACCTGAGGAACGCCGGATTAATGTTGGACCCATGAATGAAGGTGTGGCA